>Ga0187846_10000492_pt1 | contig 23073 bp, 21 predicted proteins | sample TC_taG_FD_161473 | JGI IMG/M metagenome (GOLD analysis project Ga0187846, IMG submission 161473) | Biofilm microbial communities from the roof of an iron ore cave, State of Minas Gerais, Brazil - TC_06 Biofilm (v2) | ecosystem: Environmental > Terrestrial > Deep subsurface > Cave > Wall biofilm... | reverse complement strand
CCGGGCAATGTTCATCGGCCAACTGCCCGCCCCAGTTGTCCGGTGCTGCCCCGAATAATCTACGAGCGCCTTCAACGATAAATTGATTGCACCGTTGGCCCGCACCAGCCGGTACAAGACGTATGTCGTATTCGCTCCCTGCGCCATGAAGATGCGCTTTTGCAAAAGCGCGTCCGCCAGTGCGAAAGTCCACACCGGCGTGGTCCCCTCGAGGTGAAAGCGCTCAATATAACGGAAGCCTTCCGGCGCTACCGTCCCATCAGCCCAGCGATTCGTAGCGAGTTCGAAGCGTTGTCCCGCATACTCGGCTGTTTCATCGAGTTTCGCGACAAGCAGCGTCCGCGCGAGCGGTGGGTGAAGCGCTGCGACCAGCAAGCCGTGATAACAGCGCGTCTGGTGCCCCGCAATGGTGCCGCAACCATATCCCCCGATTCCATTGGTCACCAGCCACTCCCGGGACTCCGCAGTACGCAGATCGCCGCAAATATCGCGCCCAAAATCGACGGGCGAGGAGTACTCAAAGACAGGGGGCTGAAACGAAGGGCTCACGCCCTCATCATGGTCCAATCAATTCGTTTGGGCCAGACAAAAATTGGAGCTCTCGTCAAACGAGCGAGCCTCCGAGCGCGCCGGCCAAAGTTCGGGTGCCGGAGACTTATCGAGCCTGTGTAACTACGGGAGGGTGTTTGTTGGTCACAACTTATGTGGCGAGCAAAGTCGACCCATCAGCCGTGACATACAACCAGCAAAACCAAGTTAGGTTTACCCCCGGTCCGCCGAAATTTAAGTTGTCAGGCTGACGCCCTTGGATTGCGCGTTGGTAGGTAGCAACGAGCGCACACAAACCTAAAGAGGCTAGCTGGGGAGATTGACCCCGCTGAGGAATCCTCCCAAGTGTGCGGCGAGCGCCGTCAAGGCCACGGCTACGAGCTCGACGGCATAGCGGAATGCAGGGGCGCCGCGCGGCTGTTCACGCCGCGCGCTGCGGTGCAGCCACCAGACGAGCCACATCAGGATTGTCGAGAGGAGCGCCAACGTCAGATGCAACCGCAAGAGGCCGCGCAACGGCTTGCCTTCGAGTTGCAATTGCCACGCGAGCAGGCCTGTCGCGAGTGCCGGCAAAGTGAAGATGGCCGCGGCCGCTGAATTGTAATAGGCGACTATCCCCCAATTCCGGTCCGTTCGCTTCAGAGCGAGGAGATCAAATGCCACGCTTATGAAGAACAGGGCAATCGGAAAATGGATGATCACCACGTGCTGCGCATGTTTTGCCATCAAGGCCGAGAGCGGATCGAATGGGTTCATGGCGGGCCTCTTGGCTATTGCACGACGACTTTCGCCGTCATCTTGGGGTGGATCGCGCAGTAGTAGGTGTAGGTTCCGGGCTTCGTGAACGTGAAGGCGAACTTATCATCTGTATCGAGCGCTTTCGACCGGAACGATTTATCCTCACTCGCAACGACGTGCGGCACGTCGTCGTGGTTCGTCCAGGTGACGACCGATCCGGCGGGAACGGTGACTGTGGCCGGGCCAAAACTGAAATTATCAATCTTGATTTCGGCCCCGGGGGCAGATTTGCCCTCCGAATGAACTACGGACACGAGTCCGCCTCCCGCGATCGCAAGCAACGCGGTCAGAGTTATTCCCAACATACTCAAACGCAACTGATGTTTCTTCATTTCTTCTCCTCTCCTTGTCCTTGAAAATCTTCAGTCTTCAAATGAATGCTTCGACTCAGAATCTCCACGGTGATGCCAGCGTGGAATCCATGACTGCCAGGGTGTGCTGCCCCCGGGCAAATTTCACGTCGGCAATTCCCAGCACGCTGCGCAACTGGTCGGCCGGCACCATCATCGGGCCCGGCGAGGGCGCCATCCCCGGAGCAGGCTGCGGGAACGCCGTGGACATCGCCGTGTGAAACGTGACGTTGCCTTCCACCTTCTGCATCACCTGATGGATGTGGCCGTTCAACACCGAAACGGAGCCGAATTTTTTCAGGTAGCTGAGAGCGCGCGCGCTGTCATCGGTTCCCCATCCCCAATCGGGGTACACGGACCACAGCGGGATGTGCGCAAATACGATGATGGGAGTGCTTGGTTTGAGGTGGCGCACGTCGTCCTCGAGCCACTTCAGTTGCTCCTCGCCCAGGTAACCAAGTCCTCCGGCCTTCAAATTCAGCACATTGACGAGGCCGATGAAGTGCACGCCCTTCTGGTCAAAGCTGTACCAGCCGCCACCGGTGGCGCCTTTCCCGTAACGCTCCAGGTATTGCCGCCCGTCGTCTTCGAGCACGTCGTGCTCGCCGGGGACGTAGAAAATGGTCTTGGCGCTGGCTTCCTTCAATACCTGATCGACGGTGTCAAATTCCGATGGCTTCGAGAGGTGGCTGATATCCCCGGTATGGAGGATGAAAGCCGGGGGTTCGGGCAAGGCGTTAATCTTGGCGACAGCGGCCTGCAGGGTGGCCACCACGTCCGGGTTGGCGGCTTTGTTGAAGCCCATATGGCTGTCGCTGATTTGCACGAAGCTCAGCTCCCCCTGCATCCCCATCTTCGGCTCCTTTGCCAAAGCGCTGAGGGTAAACGACTTCAGGATTCCGCCCTGAACAACGCAAAGGGCGCCCGTGCCCGCCCAAGCCATGCACTTCAGGAAGCCTCGGCGGTCAATCCCATCCTTTTCCTGGTTCTGGCGAATGAATCGCGGCATTGGTGTCTCTCCTTTGAGGCGCGGAGGTTACAAACCACCAAACCGCGCTTCCCTTTCCACGGGTAAGACCCGGCGCGGCGGCGCTTATTCCCCGCAAACCAGCGAATATCGCCCTGGGAATAAAAAAGCATGTAGCTCAGTCCTTGTTGTGAGCATCTAAATTCGGCGAGGATTTCCTCGCGTGCCGGATACCACAAGACAGGAGCGCTTCGAGCAAACGGTCCTGCCGCATTTGGATGCCGCGTACAACCTGGCGCGGTGGCTCACGCGCAATGAGCAGGACGCTCAGGACGTGACGCAAGAGGCCTTTTTGCGCGCATTTCGCTTCTTCGACGGGTACCAGGGCGGCAACATGCGAGCGTGGCTGTTCACCATTGTTCGCAACACGTGCTACACGTGGCTCCATCACAACCGGCCGGCGGAGGCGGCGGAGGAATTCAACGAAGAGATTCACAGCCCACAAGATTCCGGCCCCGCTGATCCCGAGCTTCAGCTCTTGGCTCAAGCGGACCGGGAATCGCTGCGGCGAGCGCTCGAAGAACTTCCGGACGTCTATCGCGAAGCGATTATTCTGCGCGAGTTGGAAGGGTTGTCTTACAAAGAGATTGCTGATGTGGCGTCCATTTCGATCGGCACGGTAATGTCCCGGCTGGCGCGCGCCCGGACTCGATTGCGGGAAGCTCTGTGCGCGCCGCAAGCGAAGGAGTCTTGAGGTGAGCTGCAAGCTTACCCAAAGTTACGTCTCCGGCTATCTCGATGGCGAACTCGACCTGGTGCACAAGATCGAGATCGACCAGCACCTCGAGAGTTGCCCGGACTGCGCCCGGGAACTCGAGAGTTTGCGATCCCTGCGCGCGGCTCTGCGGGGTAACCAACTGGCCTACGCTGCTCCCGCCGCATTGCGCGGCCGGATTGAGTCGGCGCTCGCCAGCGCGGCGCCCGCAGAGACTCGCGAGCGCAAGAGCGCGTGGCGGCTTCCTCCCATGTGGCAGTGGGCCGGCGCCTTCGCGGTGTTGACCATTTTCGCCGTCGCCGCGTGGCGGATTGTGCCCGCGCTAACCGGCGCTTCGGCCGAGCAGCGCATCGCGGCGGAAGTGTTCACCAGTCACGTACGGTCGCTCGAAGGCGATCACCTCTCCGACGTCGTCTCCACCGACCAGCACACCGTAAAGCCGTGGTTCAACGGGAAGCTGGATTTCTCGCCCCCGGTTGAAGATTTGGCCGGCGACGGGTTCCCGCTCGCCGGGGGGCGGCTCGACTATCTGGAAGGGCGCGAGGTGGCCGCGTTGATTTACAAGAGAAGGCTGCACGTGATCAATGTGTTCGTGTGGCCGGGCGCCTCGGGGACTGTTTCCGCGCGTGTGCTCGCCCCGCGCCAGGGGTACAACACCATCGAGTGGTCGCGCGGCGGGTTCCACTTCTGGGCCGTCTCCGACGTGAATCCCGCCGACCTGGCCGAGTTCGCCCGGCTGCTCCAAGCACGCATCGCGCCCTGACCAGAAAAACCAACCCCGCCTCAAACCCTTCGCGCCTACTCTTGGGGAGGGTCGCAGGAAATCTTGGGCATATCATCTTTTCCATCTCCATTGCGTGAGGCTAGCAGCGAAACAGGGAATCGAGTAGGTGTCTATCTGATAGAATAGATAGTGCTCAAGGTCGAAGGGGCGGCTCAGAGAGCCGTCCCTTGTTGTTTAGGGGGAAGAAAAGAAAGTGTCGTTCGATCCGCATGCGATGAAGCTCTATGTGGACGGATCTTGCGCCAAGAATCCAGGCGGAAGTGGCGGGTTCGCCGTGTGGGTCGAATTTCCACTTGATTGGAACCGTGAAGACAAACTCTTGGATTACCAAGGATATTTTGGAACGAACAGCATTCGTATGGAACTCAAGGCGGCCATCTTCGCCCACCAGTGGGTCCGTGACGAGGGAATAGCGTTAGGTGTCCAGCGGTTCCAGGTCGTGACGGACTCGAAGTACGTCTTTGAGAATTACAATCGGGCTGTGCAGTGGTCTCAAAACGGTTGGCGAAATATTCACGGACGACAGCTGGAGAATAAAGATCTTTGGAAGGAGATGCTTTCGATACGCCGGGCACTGCGGGTGCGAGTCGATGTTGAATGGACGAAGGGAAAGAAGTCGCCAATCTTGAAAGCTGTGGACCGCTCAGCGAAAGGTGCCGCAGCAATGCCAGTGCGGGTAGACTGGGGATTTCGCTCAGGGAAAATCGGGCGTTCGAAGAACAACATAAAACAAGCCGCAAGCATTTTCCCCGCGACGGGACAAGAGGTGATCATCCGCGTCTACCAGACGGTGAGCACCCGACGAGAGCACAAAGTGAAGTTCCAGCTCTACTCGGAGGAGAAGAAAGACTTCTTCGAGAAGTTCATGGCCTACTCGGACGTCCAGTTGGGCAATGATCTGCACCGGCAGAATGTGTATCTCGTGCGGATGAACAACGTTCCACAGTATCCGCGCATCGAAGAAATTCTCGTTGAACTGAAAGAAGCCGACCTCGTTCCCCAAAACGTCAGTGTTGGATGATCAGCTGTTCTTCGATTCGAGCTGGGGCGCCCAGTGGGACATGTGATTCAGGGAGAGTTCGTGCGTGCGGTCGAGATGGAGCGGCGTCATCGAGATGGCGCCGTCAAAGACGGCGGCGTGATCGCTTTCCGGATCCATGCCCTCGATATGCTCTTGCTCGAGCAGCCAGAAAAAATTGCGGCCACGCGGGTCGGTGCCTTCTTGCAAGATGTTACGGGTTACTTTCTTCGACTGGCGCGTGAAGCGCACTTTCCCGGACCAGTTGAGCGGCACATTCACGTTGAGCATCACGCCTTGGGGCATGCCTTCGGCGAGAACCATCTCCGCCAAGTTCCGCGCAAATTTTGCGGCCTGTTCATACCGGAAGGCCTTGCCCTTGTGCGCCACGGAAATCGCGAACGCCGGCACGTTGTTGATGGCCGCTTCCATCGCGGCGCCCACCGTGCCCGAGTAGAATACGTTTTCGCCAAGGTTTCCGCCGCGATTGATCCCTGAGATCACCAAGTCCGGCCGGTTCGGCAGCAGTTTATGCAGGGCGAGGATGACAGCGTCAGTGGGCGTGCCCTCGACGGACCACTCGCGCTCGGCGATTTTCTCCCAGAAAATCGGCTGGCGCAGCGTAAGCGACTGCGCCGAAGCACTGCGTTCGTGGTTCGGGGCTACTATGCTGATGGTCCCCAGCCCCTCGATGCCCTGGACGAGCACGCGCAGGCCCTCGGCTTGAATTCCGTCGTCGTTGGTAATCAGAATGTGCGCCATCAGAATTGTTCGGTGAGGGGCGGTCCCGCGATGCGGGAGCGGGGAACTGGGCTCGACTACGGCTCCTTGCGCGTGCGTTAGAATGGTCGGGACGACTGGATTTGAACCAGCGACCTCACGCACCCCAAGCGTGCGCGCTACCAGGCTGCGCCACGTCCCGACGGAAACTTCAGCGTATCACTCGCCTTCAAGAAGCGTCAAGAAAGAGCGGAGAGCGTCTCGCAGATCGAGCAACAGCTTGCGGCTCAGAGTAGTGGACTCGTGCCCGGCAGGAGCCTCTACGGGCGCCGTATCGCCATTTGTGCCGCCTTGCTCGCGCAAATGCCGCCGCGCGCCGGCGATCGTGAATCCCTCGTCATAGAGGAGCCGCTTGATGCGGATAACGGTGTCGATGTCTTGGCGCCGGTACAGCCGGTGGCCCTTGGGGCTCTTCACCGGCTGCAGCATCGGGAACTCGGTTTCCCAGTAGCGCAGGACGAACGTCTTCGTCGCGGTCAGGCGGCTGACCTCGCCGATCCGGAACAAGTTCTTCGCCGGGAGAGCCGCTTCGGGTTGGCCGTTACCTTCCATCAGCCCCAATCCTAATCCGATTCTGGCGCGTGTCAACGTCCAGCATGGGCCCGGGCATGGCGCGGCTCTTTCATCCTCTGGAGGAAACGCAGGGGCGCACCGGTAAAATCAAACTTTTCGCGGAGGCGGTTCTCCAGGAAACGCTCGTAGCTGAAGTGCAAGCGCTTCGTTTGGTTGGTAAAGAGCACGAAGGTGGGCGGCGCGCTCGAGGCTTGGGTAATGTAAAAGATTTTTACTTTGCGCGCGGCGGGGGAAGTGCCGCGGTCAAGGTCCACTTCGGAGAGCCAGCGGTTTAGCTCGCCCGTTGAGATGCGACGGCGGCGCGCGTCGGCCACGCGGTCAATCAGGCCGAAAAGACGCTCCGCATTTTGGCCGGTCTTCGCCGAAAGGAATATGATTGGCGCGTAATCAAGAAATTTGAATCGCGCCCGCACGATTTCTTCATAGTCGGCAACCAACTGGGCTGGGTTCAGCTTGCCTGACGCTGTCTTTCCTCGCCCCCTGAATTTCTGCTTGCCCTTGTGGGGAGCCGCGACTTGCGGTTTGCGGGCAACGGTGTTTTTTGCTTCGCGTTCGGCCGCTGCGGTCGCCGCTTCGAGCGCTTGATCCCACTTGTTCATGACGAGGATGACGGAGCGGCCCGACTGCTCCGCATAGCCCGCGATATTGGCGTCGTTGGCCGTCACTCCAAGGCTCGCGTCCACTACCAGCAATGCGACGTCGGCGCGCTCGAGGTGACGCCGCGCCATCACCACGCTCAGTTTCTCCGCGACGAGCTTGGTCTTGCCCTTGCGCCGGATTCCCGCTGTGTCCACGAAGCGGTACGCGCGCCCGCCTCGCTGCACAAGGGTGTCCACGGCGTCGCGCGTCGTCCCGGGCTCATCGGAGACAATGGAGCGCTCCGCGCCTGCGAGCCGGTTCAGGAGCGTAGATTTTCCGACGTTGGGCCGGCCGATGATGGCGACATTTACCGGCTCGGCTGCCGCGGGTGGACCTCCTTCCGGTCGGGCGAGGCCCAGATGCCCCGAGATCCCTTCCAGCAGCGCATCGACGCCGTATCCGTGCTCGGCCGAAACCGGGAACACTTCGTTCGAAAGCTCGTAGAACACCGCGGCGAGCGATTCCTGCATGATCGTGTCAACCTTGTTGGCCGCGATCGCCAGAGGTTTACCGGTGCGGCGCAACAGGTGCGCCAATTCGGAGTCAAGCGGCGTCAGCCCGGCGCGCGCATCCACGACGAGGATGAGTTGGGACGCTCCCTCAATGGCCACTTTCGCCTGGCGGAAGATTTCGCGAGGAATCGCGGCCTTGTCGTCCGGCACGATTCCGCCGGTATCCACGACTTCGAACATGCGGCCTTCCCATGTAGCTGTGCCGTAGATGCGGTCGCGCGTAATTCCCGGTTCGTTGGTGACAATGGACCGCCGCGTCCCCGTCAGCCGGTTGAACAGCGTGGATTTGCCCACGTTGGGACGCCCGACAATCACCACCAGTGGAAGCGTTTCAGCCATAAAAGACGCACTTCACCCGGCAACAAATCCTGAAACTTCGAACTGTATCTCACTGTCCGTGGAAACAGAAGCCGCAGCATGGATGCGTGCGATAGCGGCGTACCGGGAGCCGGGAAGGTTCATCCAATGAGCGCCAGAATTTTGGCGCGAACCTCTGCCAGTTCTTCGCCCGACACAGTGCCTTTCCGCGTCGCGTTTCGGCTGCGCCAGTCGAGACTTTTCACTTGATCCGCGAGCACAACGCTTGGCGGAGTTCCAGCAACAACAACCTCAAACGGATAGTTCTTAATCTGAGTTGTCATCGGACAGCAAACAGCGAGGCTTGTCTTGTCGTTGTAAGCCGCTGGAGTCAGGACCAGGGCCGGCCGGTGTCCTGCCTGCTCATGACCTGCCTGGGGCGTAAAGTTCAACCACACAATATCTCCGGCATCCGGGACATAACGCCGCGCCATCACCAAACCTCATTGCCTTTAGGACGCCCGAAATCAATTTCTTTGTGCTGGTTCTTCGCCGTAATCCCTTTGAGCAGTTTCTTTAAATCAAACGTTTTTTGCCGGACTGGTTCGATCACGATGCGGCCGGCTTCTTCCCGCACATCCACCGCCTCATCAAGGCCCAGCTGCGAGGCTTGCAGTATGCCTGCGGGAATCCTCACTGCGGCACTGTTGCCCCATTTCCTCACTTTGGCTCGCATAAAAGCCTCCGGTGTATCTACACCGTATCTACTTTATCCGAACAGGGGCTTCCACGTCAACCAACGAGATACCCTGAAGACACCGCTTCCCGGTCGACCGCCTGAAGCGAGCAATTGAACCCGGGGCCTCCGGAACTTCAGGGCAAATTAGCGACCTTGCGGGCGTCGCCGGTGAGTTCGAGGATGTGCATGCCGGTGTTGGCGCGATCCACGATGTAGATATAGCCGCGGTCGTCCACTTCCACGTTGTTCGTCTGGATGGCGACTTTGCACTTCTGGTCTGCGCCCTGGCCGACGCAACGCTTGTCCGTCTTGTCGGTGAGGGCGGGAATGTAGTAGGCAATCTCTTTCGGGTTGTAGGGGTCGCGCACGTCGAGAACCCGCAAACCGGCATTGAAATGCGCGATAAAAACGATCCGCTTATAGTAGATGGACGTCATGTTCTCGTTCGTCGAATGCGTGCCAAAACGCCCGCCGCGGCTGCAGAAATTGCCGCTGGCCTCGGGCACGGTCCATGTGGATACGCCGAGTATTCTCGACTCGGTCGTAATGTCGAAGATGCGGACTAATTGCCTCGGCGCGTGACATTCATTGTCGGTCGTCTCACCCGCGACAACGAGAAAGTCATGTTTGCCCTGCGACCCGTTCTTGGCAAACTCGGGCAGGTCCACTCCCATCATCGGGAAGGTGGTGTGCGCTCCAGCCTCGTCCGGCAGATCGAGCCTCCCAACAACCGGGTAGTTCAGATTCGCTTCGGTGGGTTCCTTGGGGCCTTTGAGCAGCTTGTCGCGGTCAATGATTTCGATCACGCCGCCCTTCGATGTGCCGTACCCCGCATAGATGCGATTGCCTTTGGCCCCCGTGGAAATGGCGCCATGCAGATCGCTCGGCTGAAAGCCAGTCGAGCCCGGCTGCTGGCCTGGGAGGCCGAAATCGCGGACGAAAACCGGCTCGCTCGGATCGCTCAAGTCATAGACCTGCATCATGCGTTTGGCGCGCCAGCCAGGCTTTCCGGAAACCAGCAGGGCGATGCCGCTGTCGCATTCCCACCAGCTCTTGTGAGTATCGACCAGGCCGCTGAGGATGACATTGATCCGGCTTGGCTTCGCGGGATCGGTCACATCCCACATTTCATGTGACGCGGTGCCCCGGGTGCGCAGCAAAAACACTTTGCTCTTATCGGCGCGCGGCAGCTCGCTCCCGTCGCACAGCCGAACCATCTGCGCCCCGCCGGATTCACCCGGCCCGGGCGTGCGCGCGTCCCCCGGAATGTGGGCCAGGTACTTTGGCTGTTTCGGGTTCGTGACGTCCACAATCGAAGTGCCGTTTTCTTCCATCTGTCCGGTCAGCGGGTTCATCGCGGAGCCGCCGTGGTGCCCGATGTAAGCAATCCACCGGTTGCCTTGCTTATGTATCTCAGGCTGGTAAGCGCTCCGCCCTTGCAGGTCGTCATAGCCGACGAGATTCATATTCTTGCTTTCCGGCTGTTTCTGGGCGGCTGCAGGTGTTACCAGAAAGGCCGCCAGCGGCAAGCCGAACGCCACAACGACTCCCCATCCCTTACGCACGCAATTTCGAAGCAACATAAGCTCTCCTGTTCCGAATCCGTCGCCAATCTTGGCTGGCGCGGCCCGCAGGTGCAGAAATGAAGACTGAACGGAGCGAATCCCCGATCGCTCTTCGTATGGACGGCGGCTTTCGGCGGGATAATACCACTGCCGCAGATTATTGCAGAGCGATTCCTTTCATGGACCGGGGGCCCGCCCTGGTTTCAGGGGTGCGGGCAAGTCACCCATTCCCCGCCACACCCGCCAAGAGACAGCCATCCCAATCGGTTCGCTCTCCTCACAAATCCAAATCTGTTACAGTTTGCGCAGCCCACCGGAGGTCCGAACGGGAGTGACCTGAAGGCGCCCGGGCGGAGTTCGTCCGTGAAAGTTTTCGCTACAGCGGTGCGTAATAGCTGATGGATGCGAGGAGACATCCCGAAGGGATGACCGAGGGGATGAGCCCCGCAGAGCAGGCCATCGTCCGCGAACGCGTGGCCCGAGCCCGCGCGGGGGACGCTGAAGCCTGGGGCGAGTTGTACCGGCAGTACGGCCCCGCAATTTTCCGCTTTTGCCGCCGGGCGATGCCGACTCGCGAAGACGCAGAAGACGCCACCATGGACATTTTCCTCAAAGTCCGGCAGAAGCTGGCGCAATACGACCCCAGCCGCCCCTTCAGTGCGTGGCTCTACACGGTGGCGGCGAATCATTGCTGGGACTTGCTGCGACGCCGGAAAGTGCGCCAGGACTTGGAGACCGGCGACGTTGAAGAGATGCCGCTCCAGCACCCTGACCCCGGCCAGCTCGAGCGGCTGATTGACCAGCGAACCAGCCAGCAAGTGCGCCGGGCGCTGGACAAGCTGCCCGCGCGCTCGCGCATGGCCCTGGTTCTGCGTTACTACGCGGAAATGAGTTACGACGACATAGCGGAGTCTTTGGGCGTGCGGCGGGCCTTTGTGGGCGTCGTGTTGTTGCGCGCGCGGCACCAGTTGCGGGAAGTCTTGGGGGAACGCGGGGCGGCGAGCCTCGCCGCGGGAGGCGCGGCATGACCCACTTCGATGAAATGGCATGCCTGTTGTACCTCGAAGGACAGCTCGACCGGGCACGCGGGGAGGAAATCCGCGCCCATGCCGCCTCCTGCCCCCCCTGCCGCGTCCTGCTCCAGGCCCTAGAACGTGAATCGAAACTGCTGTTTACGGCGTTGCAAGAAGAAAACGAACCCGTGCCCGCGCGGCTGCTGAGCACACCCACGCTGGCAGCCTCGTCCTGGATCTGGGCGGTTTCCTTCGGCCTCATCGCTGCGGGAATCTATTGGCTTTGGGCAGATGCCATCAGCCCGTGGTTCGACCAAGTGACCAACTCAGGATTCGGAGAAACCGATCTCGTCAGCATGCTGGTGTTTGGCGGGGCGTTCTGGGGAGGATGGACCGACATGATAGACATCTTGCAGGTTGCGGCGGTAGTTGCTCTTGGGATCGGGGCACTCGTGCTGCTCTGGCGGCGCTTCCGGCGCACGGCGGCCGTCGCTATAGCCGTGAGCGCCCTGGCATTCACGCTGCTGCCCGCGCAATCCGCCTCGGCCGCGGAGGTCCGCCGCCAGCGGGAAGTTCAGGTGCCATCCGGCGACGTGGTCCACAACGACCTGATCGCGGCCGGCCAGGCCGTGCGCGTGGACGGCACGGTCGAGGGCGACCTCATCGCCTTCACCCGGCAATTGACCGTCACCGGGCACGTCACGGGGGACGTCATCGCGTTTGCCGGGGAAGTACGCATAGACGGAACCGTGGATGGCAATCTTCGTGTGTTCACGGAATTGGGGAACATTAATGGTTCGGTGGCGAGAAATATTACCGCCTTTGCGAAAACGCTGGAGTTGACCTCCAGGGGGCGAGTGGACGGCGGCGTCATTGCATTTGCTGGGGATGAGACTTTCGATGGCCGAATTCGCCGGGATGTATTGGGACTCGCCGGGAGCACCTACCTCGATGGCATGGTCGGAGGGCAAGTGTGGATCCGCGGGGGAAGACTCGCCATCGCTTCGACGGCGGAAATCGGCGGCCCCGCCTCCTTCGAGGGCCCCGAACAGCCCACGGTAGCTGCCGGGGCCAAGCTGGCGAGCCCCCTGCACGTCGAAATCCGGCAGGCGGTACGTCGAGGGCGGATGGCGCGGGCTCACATCGTGGTTCACACCATCGTGGGCTATGTGCTGGCGCTGGTTTTCGGGCTTTTGCTGATGACGGTGGTGCCTCGATTCTTCCGCACCACACTCCGCGAGACCGGCCGAATCGGACTCTCGGTGGGCGTGGGAGCGCTGGCGTTGATCGCGGGGTTCTTCCTTCTGATTCTGGCCTTCTTTCTAATCTTCGTAGGCGTGGGAGCGGGCATAGCGAGTGTGCTCGCGTTTGCCCCGATTCTGTATGTGGCGCAAGTCTTTGTCGGCACTTGGCTCGGAAACAGAATCCTTGGGGAAGCGCCGAATATCACCACGGCTGTGCTGGCACGTCTGGCCCTGGGACTGCTCATCTTGTATGCAGTGGGTATGGTCCCGGTTCTGGGGATCCTCATGTGGCTGGTCGTGGGGTTGTGGGGCACGGGAGCTGTTCTGCTGGGCTTTTACAGGATGTCACAACCAGAACCAGCAGCGGCCACTGCGTAGCAGCCTGGTTGAATCCGGACTAGTGCTGGATAACTTTCGAGGCAATTACGGTAGGGGTTCCGGCATTCGCAAAGAATGGTCCGCGCACGGAGACACTCTTGTTCACACCGAGGAGAGGACAACTTGCCGCAGTCCCTGTGCAGATTGTCGGGGGAGAAGTCTGCACCTGGATTTGAGAAATGGAATTGGTAGTAAAGAGCGTGGGCAAGCCGCCCATCTGGAAGTTGGACATGGGGCCATTGGTGATGGTCCCGGTAACCCGGGACGATCGCAGCTGCACGCGGTCTGCGGTGATGGATGCGCCCGACGAGCTGGGATTCCGCCTTACCTGCACCTGCTGGCCGACGAGCAGGTCTGCGGCCGAACCAAACACGAAACCTGCCGTGTTGATTTGGTTGTTGTCGGCGTGGAGGAAATCCACGTCAAAAAAGTTTACAGGCGGCAGCGTCGCAGGATAATGCACCGTCGCCAAATCGCCCACGTTTAAGCCCACCAGGGCTGCGGATTCAGTCAGCGTGACCATGGTGAATTGATGCGATGCTGGGATAAGGCTGGTGATGATGCCTTCGACTTCTGCATCGGTCGAATTGGCGTCCTCGAACAGCACGTTCCGCGCAATGGCTGTCCCATCGGAGCCAACACCGATATCCACGCTGAGGATCTGTCCCGTCTGCAAGCAAGAAAGCGACGGAGTAGTACACGTGCCGGCAGGGAAATTCAGAAATGCGGTTGTACTATTCACCGTAAGCGAGAAGAAATCCAGCGCATTTTGAAATGAAAATTTGCTGTGCCCGGTGTCGACTGCGGTCACTTGACCCGCCACGTCCTCGGCGCCAACCAGTGGCGCCCCAAACCCGGCCGGAGTGAACGTCGAAACCGACGTGCCATTCATGAAGTCAGCCTGCAGTGCGCCTGGCGATGGAGAAGAAAGCAGGTTGTTCAAATTCAAATCCACCAATATCCCCGCGCCTGAGGTGCTCGAGACAGTGATGGTGGGCAGCGTGAGGGTTGTCGTCATATTGGTGACTGTCGGCGACAGGCTGCAAATCTTACCTGAGCAAGTTGCACCAGTGAATGTCGTAGGCGAATCGTTCTCGAAGGTGAGCTTGGGATTCGCAAACGTCAGCGTCAGGCTCGTGTAGCTGCCTGCCTTGACCAGTGTGGTGCTCAGATATGCGGTATCGGTCTGCAGACGGGTCAGTTCCAGGGTGGTGGAACCCAAAAGCGGGCTGTTCGAGAGAGGCGGTAGCAGCGAAAAAGCCCCAGGGTTCAGGTCCGCGCGAGTCAACGTGGCCTGGGCAGAAAGTAGGGTGATGCCGGCCGGCGGCGTGTCGGTCATCGTCAGTACAACGGGCGAGTCCCCCGGAGGATTCTGCGTCCCGATGTGGAAATTGGCGCCGCAGCCCGCCAGTGCGCCGCAACAGACGAGGACAAGCAAGACTTTCGCGAATTTCGGTCGAAGCATCTTCCCACGAACCCAGGGGCCCGCCCTATATCTCAAGGACGACAGTGTAAATACAGACCCTTTGCTCCCTGTATTTCAAGCTAGCACAACCCGCGCTTCGCTGGGGCGAAAACCATCTCGTCATTGAGCAAACAGTTTCTGCCCGGAGGCCCCAGTTTGCCGCCACACACCGGCTTGGGCACACGGCGAGGATCACAAAAAAAACGGCGTCCGCGTTGAACGGTGCGCCGTTCAACCGGGACGCCGCTACCAGCCGGTTCGAATGCGAGCGTTACTGAGCCTGCGCAGTCACCTTCAGCAGCATTTGCGTGCCGCCATCCAGATGCACGTTCTTCCCTGGTGAGACAATCAAAGAGCCCTGGGCCGCGTTGGAGGCTGCCGAGTTCAGGGAAAGCCCCTCCAAGCCGAAGACCCCGCTGCTGTTCGCGCTCAGGCGGCCGGCTGCGGTCAATCCGCCCACGGCCCCGGCCGAATGAGCCGTCGAGTTCGCTGCATCGGCGGCATTCGCCGCTGAATCGATAACACCGCCCTTGACGCCGCCCGCGCGTGCAGCCACGCCGCTTGCCTCGGTACCCGCCTCGCCAAGCAAGACGCTGCCTCGGGCAGCTCCATACGTCGCACCCGATGGGTCGGCTGGAATCCCCGAGTCAACGGGCCCCGCCCCGGCCACCGCCGAAGATTGGGCGGCCGCCAGGGCTTGGATAGTTGCAGTGAAGGGCGCTTCATGGCCGTTCATTTCGGCGCGGTCAAAGGCAATGCCCAGCAGCGACTGAGTCTGCTCGCCCCCGCGGACTTGGGCTTGTGTCACATGGCCGACCAGGGTCGTTCCCTTCTTCAGGACGACTCTTCCGTCCTGCTTCACGTCCTGCGCGGTCCGCGCGACGACACGGTCACCGGGCTTGTTCTTTTTGGAATCCAGCGAGCTCCCCAGCGTGGCGTCAATCGTTGTCCCGCTGGATAGGCCCAGGGAACTCCCGCTCGCGTTAGCCGAAGCGGCAGTGGAGTTCGTTGTGGATCCGGAATTCTGTGCCGCGCCAGCCGCCGCCGCGAGTAAACCCGCCGCAAAAATTGCAAGAAGTTTATTCATCGGAGAATGCCTCCTGAAAATCGCGTCGCAGCTAAGCTTTCTTGCAAAGAGACCAACACCCAACCCATTATGCCAGTAAAGACGGATTGAACACGAATATCATAGCAGGCAAGATTCAGAGCTGGCTATGAGAAGCGTCCCGCCCGTTGCCTGTTACTGTCTTTCCCTGGACCCAGGGGTTCGCCTGACGATGCCGGGACGACCATGAGATTCCAAACCGCTAGCCGCCTGGCTCTAAAGCTAGCACAAAAGCCGGCTTGCTAGAGCGACGACCACATCCCTGAGGAGCGGGAATCTTTCGCCTGGAGAACCTGATTTGCCGGGACGCACCAGGCCGGGGACACTGGGAGGATTGAAAGAAAGCGGCGCCACGGTGGAACGGGACACCGTTCCACCGGGACGCCGCCACAAGCTGATTCAAGCTTGAAGGTTACTGAGCTTGGCCGGTCACGCTCAACAGCATCTGCGTGCCGCTGTCGAGGTGCACGTTCTTTGTTGGGGAAACAATCAACGAACCCTCCGTCGTGGACGAAGCTGCCGAGTTGAGCGAGAGCCCCCGCAAGCCGAAAACGCCGCTGCTGTTCGAGCTTAAGCGGCCCGCCGACGTCAATCCGCCCACCGACCCGGCCGAATGAGCCGCTGCGTTGACTGTACCGGCGGCATTCTCGGACACTGAGCTGGCTGTGTTGACAACGCCGCCCACTGCTCCGCCTGCCGAAGAGGCCACGCCGCCGACCAATCCGCCTCCGCCATGAGCAGCTCCCGACACTCCGCCCATCGCGCCTCCCGACATCGCCAGGTCATCGGAACCCGCGGCAGCGCTCGCCGAAGATTGGGCGGCCGCCAGGGCTTGGATGGTAGCGTTGAAGGGCACTTCGCGCCCCTTCATCATGGCGTGGTCAAAGGCGATTCCTAATTGCGATTCCGTCTGCTCACCGGCGCGCGCCTGAACTTCTGTCACATGGCCGACGAGGGTCGTTCCCTTCCGCAGGACAACTTTCCCGTCCTGCTTCACGTCCTGCGCGGTCCGCGCTACGACCCGATCCCCCGGCTTGTTCTTTTTGGCGTCGAGCGACCCAGTTAGCGTGGCGTCAATCATCGTCCCGCTCGACAGGCTTGCGGAATTCCCGGCTGCGTCTGCCGAAGCATTAGTGGAAGTGGATGTGGATCCGTAGCCGGAGACTCTCGTCCCCGATTTGTCCGCCTGCGCGGAGCCTTGTGTCTGGGTGGATGCATCGGTTTGAACCGAAGCAGAACTCTGTGCCGCTGCAGCTCCTGCGGCCAATAACCCAACCAAAAAAACCGGAAAAATTCTATTCATGGAACATCGCCTCCTCTAAATGAAATACCAACTGAAAATTGGGTTCCAAGGCCCAGAAATTCAATTCGAGGTATGTAGGGCAGCAATTCGCAGACCAAAGGGAAACTTGTTGTAGGGAAAGAAGATAAGTGGGAACTAATCCCGAATCGGGATACCTTGTCGAGTGAATTCTATCCAAACTTGAAAAAAGGCTACGGAAAAAAATTTCCGTATCGCAAATCTACACCTCGGCCCAAAACCCGGCGCTTCCAAGCTCTAAATCACGCCCAGGTCACGGGCAACTGTGGAGAGGGTTTCGCACGCCCGTTCGAGGTCCGCGCGTTTATGAGTGGCCGTGACAATCGCACGCAGGCGCGCCTTGCCCTCTGGGACAGTGGGAAACCCAACGGCCGGGATGTAAACGCCCGCTTCATAGAGGCGCCGGGACAGCTCGAACGCCTTGGCAGCCTCGCCCACGTAAATCGGCGTGATGGGTGTCTCGTTAGCTCCGGTGGAAAAGCCCAGCCGCTTCAGGCGGCGTTGAAAAAACTTGGTGTTCGACCACAGCTTCCGGATGAGTTTTTCTCCCTCGGGGGAATCCAGCAGCCGGAACGCAGCTTGGCAAGTGGCTACAACCGAAGGCGGGTGGCCCGTGGAAAAAAGGAAGGGCCGCGCCCGATGATAGAGGTAATCCACCAGCTCACGCGAGCCGCAAACATAGCCGCCCATGGCGCCGATCGCCTTACTTAGCGTGCCGACCTGAATGTGAACGCGGCCGTGGCATCCCAATTGGTCCACGGTTCCCCGGCCATTGCGTCCCAGCACGCCTGAGGCATGCGCGTCGTCCACCATCATGATGCAATTGTATTTTTCGGCCAGGCCGCACAGCGCGGGCAGCGGCGCAATGTCGCCATCCATGGAAAACACGCCGTCGGTAATCAAAAGCTTGCGTCCCGGCCAATTTTCTGTTTCCTTGCACAAGCGTTCGCAGTCCTCGACGTCGCGGTGCTTGAAGACGCGAATGGCCGCGCGGGAAAGCCGGCAGCCATCAATGATAGACGCGTGGTTGAGTTCGTCGGAGAGAATCAAGTCTTCCTTGCCGAGGATCGCTGCGACCGTGCCCGCATTGGCCGTGAAGCCGGATTGAAACACGACGGCGGCTTCCGTGCCCTTGAATTGTGCGATCTGCTCCTCGAGCGCCATGTGCAGGTCCATCGTGCCGGCAATGGTGCGTACGGCGCCGGCCCCCACGCCGTGCGTGCGGATGGCGTCTATTGCTGCGCGCCGTAGCGCCTTGTGCGTCGCCAGACCCAAGTAGTTGTTCGAGCTGAGATTGATGACTTCCCGGCCGTCGAACTTGGCCACGGGTTTTTGCTCGCCTTCGAGGACGCGCAGGCGGAAGTGCAGCCCCTTCACCCTTAGGTCTTCGACTTGCTCGTGCAGGTAGGAGAGCGGATTGCTTGTTGTGGCATCCATGTAGGACTTCTCCAGAAGAGTTTCTCGGGGTTAGGCCCGCGTCATATCGTACCCCCGAAACAGCACAGGAGTGCTACTGCACGCGCTCGAATGCATAGCCGGACTTTTCGAGCGCCGTGGTCAGCTCTGCCAGATGGTCCGGGCCGCGCGTTTCCATGGTGATATCAATGACGGCATCGCCGATCACCACGCCAAAATAGGCGCGGTCGTACATCGTTTCCACGATGTTGGCCTTTTGCTCGGCGATCACTTGGGCGAGGCGCTGCAACGCGCCGGGATGATCGGGCAGGTGGATTCGCAGCCGCACCAACCGGCCGTCCTTCACGAGGCCACGCTTGAGAATAATGGAAAGAAGCGAAACATCAATATTCCCGCCGCTCACCAGGACGCCCACCTTCTTCCCCCGGTAAGAGATCTTCATGTTCAGTACGGCCGCAGTCGCAGCCGCTCCGGCGCCTTCGGAGAGCATTTTCTCCTTTTCGAGGAGCTGGAGAATGGCGTTGGCGATTTCCTCGTCGTCCACGGTCACGATCTCATCGACGTATTTGCGGACCAGCGGAAACGTGCGCGCTCCCGCGCAATGCACGGCGATGCCGTCCGCAATCGTTTTGTTCGCTCGCAAAGTGACCCGTTTCTTCTTATCGAGCGCGGCTTTCATGGAGGCGAGTTTCGCAGACTGCACCCCGATGACATTGACCTTCGGATTCGTTTCTTTGGCCGCGCAGGCGACTCCGGCGATGAGGCCGCCGCCTCCCACCGGAATGACGAGGGCATCGAGGTCCCGATGCTGTTCGAGCATTTCGAGCCCCAGGGTTCCTTGCCCCGCGATCACGGCCTCATCATCAAAGGGGTGAATGAATGTGAGGCGGTATTTCCTGCACCGGCGCAGCGCCTCCTCGCACGCCTCCTCGTAGTTCGCTCCGGCCAGAATTACCTCAGCGCCATATCGCTGCGTGGCCGACACTTTGACGAGCGGCGTAGTGATCGGCATGCAAATCTGCGTTCGAATGCCGCGCCTGGCCGCGTGATAGGCGACGGCCTGGGCGTGATTTCCGGCCGACGCAGCAATCACGCCGCGGCGGCGCTCGGCCGCCGTCAGCGTCAGGATTTTATTGAGCGCACCCCGTTCCTTGAACGCTCCCGTCATCTGCAGGTTTTCGAGCTTGAGAAAGATCGCGTTCCCCGTAAGCTGCGAGAATTTTTCCGACCGGACAAACGGTGTCACGGGAATCGAATCCTGGATGCGGTCCGCTGCTTGTCGAATCTCACGTAGAGTTAGCATGTGTGAAGTCATCGCCCGCCTCAAAAGGTGTTCCGCGCGGCCGGCGAATTGGTCTGCCAGCCCGCCGGTTCACCTTCTCGCGGCGCTGCTGCGAAAATTAGCGCCCTAGCATTACACAAGCACTAGGGCCAGGCCAACCAGCGAATTCAGCGAGGCGCGCGGGAGACCGGTCATTCTTTACCTTACGAAGGTCCGCGCACTCGGGATTTGTTCTCACCCAAGAGGCATTCTGAAGGATCGCGGAGGAAGACGCGAGGCGGGGAATTACTCATTCCTTTGGCGGAGACCATGCTCCGAGGGGCTGTCCACTGCCGCCTGAGGGCGATTGGGGAGCAGCTTCCTCCCGCACTGTGACCTCGGTGGGAACAATCCGGCGGTACACACGCATGGAAAAGAAGCGGTTCCGGCACGGAGCACATCGGTACGCGGGAAAATGCAGCAGGCGATACAGCCATTTGAAGGCTCCTGCCCCATGCTCCCGCGAAATCCGCTGCAGGTCCATGTTGCCGCAGTAAGTGCAGTGCACGTAGCGGATGTACCGAACCGGCACGGCCCAGGCATAAAAACGCGCATCGCAGTTACGGCAGCGCCAAGGCCGAAGCAGGGTCAAGCCAATGAAATAGTCTTTGACGCTCTTCCGGCGGGAACGTCGAGGACTATCGCTATGGCAGGAAGGACAAATCACTGCTCATCACCCCAGGGAGGAACCTCACGAGAGGATACGCAAAGCCTCGCCGATGTGGCAAGCATCTTCTGGAACCAGGGGTCCCGGCGTGTACAATGTGGAACGAGGTGGAACATGGCCGATTATACGGCGGAACATGCGCGGGCCGGGATCCAGGCGCGGCTTCCGCGGCTGGACACGTGGCCGAACCAGTTTCCCGGGTACCGGATTGTGACCCGCTACCCAGAATATACCTCGGTTTGCCCGAAAACCGGACTGCCGGACTATGGCACAATTACCATTGAGTACCAGCCCCGCAAACGCTGTCTGGAACTGAAAGCGTTGAAGATGTATCTGCTGGCTTATCGAAACCTCGGCATCTTTTACGAAAATGCGGTGAACCGCGTTTTGCGGGACATTGTCGCGGCGGCGCAACCCGCTTGGTGCGTCGTACGCGGGGAGTTCACTCCGCGTGGCGGCCTCACCACGACCATTGAGGCATGCTGGCCCCGCAATCCACAGCGCGCCCGGAGATAGACAACCAATTGCGGCTCAGCGATAATCAAAGGGGTGATGGAAGCCGCGTCTGCGCGCCCAACTGACCAGGAGGCAAGATGAGTATCTCCCCCAATGTTCCGGAACCCAGTGAGCCCGTCTCGATCGAGGCCGCGAGCACGCCGCGTTGGATTCCCGTGGCCTTACTCGGCGCATTCGCGTTGATTGCGTACCTGTTTTATGCGGTGTACACGGGCAACGCCGAGCGAACCCAACTCCAAACGCAACTGGCTCAGGCCAACTCCAAGCAAACCATGCTGGCCGCCCAAATGGATGACGCCAATTCGCGTATCGCCGAATTGAAAGCGCAGCAGCAAGTCGTCTCGCAAAAAGTCGGCTTCACGCAGGCCGAACTGGCGCAGGCGCGGACCCTCGCGCAGAACATTCGCCAGACACAAAAGGAAAGCGATGATAAGTTGGCGGCTCAAATCGGCCAGGTCCAGCAGGAAGCGAACGCAAAAATTGGCCAGGTCAACACCGATCTGACCGGAGCGAAGGGCGACATTGACGCCACCAAGAAAGACCTGGAAGCCACCAAGACTAAGCTCACCAGCACGATCGGCGACCTCGGCGTTCAGAGCGGCCTGATTGCGCGGAGCCAAGAAGAGCTCGACCAGCTCAAGCGTCAGGGCGAGCGCAATATCTTTGAATTGCATCTCACCAGATCGAAATCCCCCACCCGCGTCGGCCCCATCCAGGTGACGCTCACCAAGACCGACCCGAAAAAATTTAAATACACCATGACCGTAATTGCCGACGACAAGACTGTGGAGAAGCGAGACAAGACCGCAGATGAGCCCGTGCAATTCTACGTCAAGGGTGTGCCGCGCCCGTATGAAATCGTGGTTTTCGACGTCACCAAGGACAAGGTCAACGGCTATCTCTCCACTCCGAAGGACGCCGGGACCGCTGCCCGCGCACAATAGCTGCAGCGCCACCAAGAAGAGACTGTTGGAAGTTTGCGGTAGAGAGGTTTGCCTTCAGTTCCGCATCAGGCGGGGCCTACTCGAAATCTTTGAGGGTTGCCGCCATTTCGTGGAGGCGGCGGTCCACGGTCCCATAAACGCTGTCCGGCTCATAAGCGCCCGTCGAATCCCGGCACCCCGCCTTTACGCCGGTGAGGATGGCAATGCCTTCCTCCACAGAGGCGATGGGGAGCACGTGGAATTTCCCCGCTGCCACCGCGTCAATTACATCCTCCCGCAGCATTAAGTCCTCGACATTTTCTGCGGGAATGATGACCCCTTGGCCCCCAGTTAATCCCTTCACGCGGCACACGTCGTAAAATCCTTCAATCTTCTGATTGACCCCGCCAATCGGCTGGATGTCGCCTTGCTGGCTGACCGAGCCCGTCACAGCCAAGTCCTGCCGAATCGGTAATCGCGAGAGCGCCGAAAGCAGGGCGTATATTTCCGTGGAACTGGCGCTGTCGCCATCAATCCCACTGTAGGACTGCTCAAAGCAGATGCTCGCGGCCAGCGAAAGCGGCTTATCTTGCGCAAATCTCGAACGGAGGTAGCCGGCGATGATCTGCATCCCTTTGTCGTGAAACCGGCCGCTCAAGTTGGCCTCGCGCTCGACGTTGATGAGCCCGGCCTTGCCCAGCGCCGCGGAAGCCGTGATACGCACGGGCTTGCCGAACGCGTAGCCGCCGATTTCGAGAACGCTGAGCCCATTTACTTGCCCCACGCGGGTGCCCTCGGTTTCGATCAGCAGCGTGCCTTCTTCGATCATTTCCCGGATTTTGGTTTCCGTCAGGTTATGCCGCTCGACACGTTCCTGGCGCGCCCGGCGGACTTGCGACCGGCTCACGACAGTCACGCCCTCCAGGCGGGCAACATAGGCTGCTTCCCGCGCCAAGTCGGCAAGTTCCGGGAACCGTGCGGTCACTTTGTTTCGTCTACCGGCCTGCCGTACGCCGTACTCGAGCATCGCGGCTACTGCCGTGCGGTCAAACGGGCCGATGCCCTCCTGTTCGGAAAGCTGGCGGAGACGGCCGCCATATTGGCGAACGACTGTGTCGCTCATCTCCATCTCTTCGTCGAACTCCACGCGCACCTTGAAAATTTTGCGGAACTCCTCCTCATATTCGTACAGCAGCTCGTAGGTTTCGCGGTCGCCGATCAAGATCACCTTTACATTAATTTCAACCGGCTCCGGCTTGAGCGCCGAGGGCGCAAAAGGAAACAACGCTTCGAGCGGTTGTATCTCCAGCCGGCCGTGGTTCAGCATTCGTTTGAGCGTGCGCCAGACGCCGGTTTCG
>Ga0187846_10000491_pt1 | contig 23120 bp, 21 predicted proteins | sample TC_taG_FD_161473 | JGI IMG/M metagenome (GOLD analysis project Ga0187846, IMG submission 161473) | Biofilm microbial communities from the roof of an iron ore cave, State of Minas Gerais, Brazil - TC_06 Biofilm (v2) | ecosystem: Environmental > Terrestrial > Deep subsurface > Cave > Wall biofilm... | reverse complement strand
GGATATCTGGCGAGCTCCGGGCACGTCGCAAAGGAAGTCGAACCGTTTGACTGGATTGTCGGCGCGAAGGGTGCAGCCAATCTCAGCGGCAGCTTCTTCATCCCGTATTACATCGACGTAGGTAGAGGCACGCGCAGCTCGACTTGGCAAAGCGTCATCGGCGTCGGCTTCGGGCGCCGCGCGAGCTTCGAGCTCTCGTATCGCGTCCTCGCGTATGCAAGCTCCAGCAACGCATCGACGAATTCGAGTGATGCGTTCACGAACACCCGCTTCGCCGGCCCTACGTTCGGCTACGCGTTCCGCTTTTAGTTGCGCTGAGGGCGTCCAGCGAAGTCTAATAACACTCGGACGGATTGGGCCGCGCGTGCGCCGAACTGAGCGCTCGTGCGATTCGCTCTGCCCGCGCTCTTCCTCACCGTGTTCGGCTGTTGTGCGCTGCTCGCAGCCGACCTTGGGCACACCGCAGTAGCCGCTTTGACGCGCGCTGGAATCATTGCGGGACCATACGTCTCGTACAATCACAGCGCGCTCGTTGCAAGCTTTGTAGCGGCTCTAGTGCTTGGCGCAGTCGCCCTTTTGAACGTCGCAGGGGACGCGCTCACACGATCCGCCCGCATCCGTGGCGACTGGGTCGCCCACGTTGCTGCGCGCATCAGTGAAGTTTCGCCGCTCCGTATCGCGCCAACCGTCTTCGCCGCACAGCTCATCGCGTTGTTCGTAATGGAAACCGGCGAGCAGGTCGTCGCGTTCGGCCACCCGCTTGGTTTCATCGCTTCGCTCGGCGCTCCGGTCGTCTTGGTGCTCGCCGTGCACGCCCTCGCCACGCTCATCGTCGTCGGCTCGATCGCGCACGCATGTAAGGCTCTAACGGTTGCCGCGCGCGCAATCGGCAAAGCGCTGCGCGTACCGATGCAGCGACTGGCTGCGCGAGAACCGTCCGCGGTGCCATGCGTGCGCCGTCTTCTGCTGGAAGCCGGCTCCAAAGTCGGTCGTCTTACTCCACTCGCCTGGCGCATCGCCAACAGGCCACCGCCGCTAGTCCCCGCAGCATCGTAGGCGCGATCGAACCGATCGCCCCGGCCGAAGCGCAGTCGGCCGTGCTCGGTCACGGCGGTACTTGGAGGCTAGGCGTCCTTGAGAATCTCGTCCTTATCTTCTGTCATTGCGATCGTGATCGTGGCGTCGGCGCTCGCGTGGGGCGCTCAGGCGCTGCGCCCGCAGCCGGTGCAAGCGATCCCGCTGTTCGCCAAGCGAACCGGCGCGTCGTGCGAACTCTGCCACACGGTGTTTCCCGGCATGACGAACTACGGCATGATGGTCATGATGTCGGATTTCGCGCCGCTGCCGTATCATGCGGCGCAGTACCCCGGATTCATCTCGTTTGTGTTCTCCGAGCAATATCTCTCGAATCCAGACGGCGCGCCGCCGCCGCCCAAGCTCTTCACCGACAATCTCGGCCTGCTCGCCGGCGGCTTCGCCGGTCCGCACTTCACGTATTATCTCGAACAGCACATCGTCGACGGAGGATTCATCGGCGGTACTGACCAGCTTTGGCTCTCGTACAACGAGCTCTTCAAGGAAACGGGAGCCTTGCAGGTGGGCAAGTTCCACACGCCGTTCCCGTTCATGCCGGCGCATCGGATCACGATTGCACCGTATGCGGCGACGAACGCCACGGTGGGATCGAACGTCTTCAACGAGGACGACAGCCATTGGGGCATCACGCTTTCGCAGATGCAAATGCCTGTCATGTTCAGCCTATCCGCGCTCGGCGGCAATCAGCTCATCTGCGAATCGGGTTGCGCGCAGGTCGGCGGCAACAACACGAACCACAGTCTTGACTTCTCGACGATGACCATGAACGACGTCGGAGTGAACGCCGGCGCCGGCATCATCTACAACGGTTTTTCGCCACCCGCATTTAACGGCGCGCCGTGGGACCGTTTCAACCGCACGGCGCTGTGGTTGCAATACGTGCCACCCGGGCAGCCCCGCGTCATGTTCCAGGGTCTCGGGCAGATCGGCGTGGACTCCGATGCCTTCGGCACCGGTGTGGCCACGCACATGAAGGGCTTTTTCACCGAGGCGCAAGTCGACTTCACGCATGGCAATTGGGCGATCGCGCGTTGGGATTACCAGAACGGCGAGTCGGCGGTAGCCGGGCTCACGCTCGACCTCGTCCATCAATTCAGGCCGAATCTGAAGTTGACGCTTGAGGGCCGCGCGCTGACGACGGGCAACACGATGGGCGTTGGGCTCGAGTGGGCCGGGCTATGGTCCCGCCGCAACGTACTCGCCCAACCCGTCTTGGGCTCGATGCCCGGGATGGCCGGGATGAATATGGCTGGTACGAACGTGGCTGCCGCACCGCTGTCCGCGACCGAGTCGATGCTCGCGCAAGGTGACGCCGCGCAAGGCCACCTGCTGTTCGATCAATTCAACTGCGCCTCGTGCCACGGTGTCGGCGGCAGTGGCGGCGGCATAGGCCCGAAGCTGGCCGGCATCGCTGACAGCGTGCCGCCGGCGACGTTGTACGATTTCATCAAGCACCCGCGTGCGCCGATGCCAGACTTCAAGCTCAGCGACGCGGATATTTCGAACCTCGTCGCCTATGTCGTCACGTTGACGCCCGGCCGCACAGCTGCAGGGCAGATCGCGAAGCAGCATGAGAGCACGCCCACGCACGGCATGAGCATGGGCGGCATGCACGGCATGAATATGGGCTCGATGGCCGTGGCGCCGCCGATCTATCCGCAAGATCAAAAGCCGTTCGACAATGGCAACGGTGGTTATTTCACGGGCATCGAATCAGGCGACGCAGCCATCGGATCGAAGCTGTACGTCAAGTCCTGCGCGTCTTGTCATGGCGCTGGGGGACAAGGAGGAACGGCTCGCGCATTGAGCGCGTTGCCATCGACGTTCACGCCGAGCGCGATCGCGCGGAAGATCCACGACCATCCATCGGTCGCACCGCCGCTCCAGTTGACCAACGAAGACATCGACGATCTCACTGCATTCCTGGAGACTTCAAGACCATGATCTCGCGCAAAGACGTTCTTAAGATGAGCGGTGCTGGAGCGTTCGCGCTCGCGGCTTCGCGTGCAACTGAGCTCATGGCGGGCGCGACGCTGATGAACGGGGCGGCACCAACTCCGCCGCCCGACCTGCGCCGCCTCACGACGGCGGACTTGCGCGCACTGCCGAAACTTAAACCTGCCGCAGCGATCAGGCGCACCGGCCGCAAGCGCACGTTCACGCTCGTCTTGGCGCCGGCGATGATCGAACCGCTTCCCGGACACTCGGTGCAGCTGCGCAGCGTCAACGGAATCGCTCCGGGACCCGTCTTGCGCATGACCGAGGGCGATGATGTGGAGATCACGGTCGTCAATCGGCTCGCGCAAGGAACATCGATCCATTGGCATGGCATACCAGTGCCATTCCCGATGGACGGCGCAGCGATGATGTCGCAACAGCCGATCGCGGCGGGGCAGCAATTCATCTATCGCTGGGTCGCGCCTCAGGCCGGTACCTACATGTATCATTCACACTACAACGACATGGAACAAGCCGATAGCGTTTTTGGCATGATCGTCGTCGATCCGCAAGACCCAGGACGCGAACCTCACTACGCTGTTGACGTGCCGATCGCCGTGACTTCGATTGATTGGGAGCCGGCGCGCAACATCGAGGCACAAGCAGTGCTCGCCAACTCAATGCTCATGCCGGCGATGGCGGTGAACCCCAAGGCCGATCCCAATCCGGGCATGGGCGACGCGATGGAACGCATGGACATGGTGGAGTACTGGTGCTTCAACGGCAAGACGTTCCCCGCCACCGAGCCCATTCGCGTCAAGCAGGACGATCTCGTCCGCGTTCGTTTTGCGAACATCACGCACATGACGCACCCCATGCATCTACACGGTCATTGGTTCCGCTGGATCGCGCAAGACGGGGCACCGTTACCCGACCCGCGACCGATGAATACGATCCCGGTCGACCCGGGCCGCACGATCGACATAGACTTCATCGCGAACAATCCGGGCGTGTGGCCATTGCATTGCCACATCGTCTCGCATATGGTCGATAACAGGGATCTGATGAGCGGCCTTGTCACAGCGGTGGTCTACGACGGCTACTCGCTACCGACGATGATGCAACCATACCAAACGACGACGAACTAGGAACCGGCGAAAAGTAGTACCTGCTCGAAGTTGTCGAGCGGCAGCAGCTGCTCGGCCCTCAGGTGAAAAGCTCCAGCGCCAGCACCGCGCCGAAATGAGACTTCTCTTCCATGGCCGGCCTGAGGGAGCTCGGTGCGGGCAAGAAACCCGCCACCATCGCTTGGAATAAGATCGACATTGCTGAGGCGCCGCACGGTGAGGGCGTGGCCGTTTCGGCGAAAACCGGTGCCGGGCTCGAGCGGTCTGAAAGCGGCGATCACCGCCGCGGTGCGCGACGCACCGGCAAGCGAGCGCTATGTCGGCGTAGCATCTGGGGGAGCCGTATGATCGGACGCGCTATTGCTCGTCGGAGCAAAAGCCCATCTTCGGCAGCGAGTCCAACGAGCGGCGGCCGTATGGCGCACCAAACAGCTTGAGTTGCACGCTGTACGAAATCGATTCACCGCCCGAATAATACCAGTGAACTTTCGTCCCAACGCACGACGTCCCGACGTTCAGCGCGCAGAAATAGCTGTTTTGCGGTTGCTGTGTGATGTAGGCCCCGCGGAAAGCATCGGAGGGCTGCGACCCGCTGAGGAACAGCGGATCCATATACGAACTGACCGCCGTAATTGTGGCACTAGCCCCAAACAAGTTCAGCTGGCGAATGCCGTAGCCGATGATGTCGTCACCTTCCACGCGCGGGTCGTTTGGGTTGGTTGAAACGCGATTCGCGCTGCTTGAATAGACGACGCTCGACCCCTCGCTTAGACCGATGCCGCCGTCGTTAACGAGATGCGGCGTGTATGCTGCAATTGAGATATTGGAAATCAGCTGGTCCGACAATTCGTAGTCCACACCGTGTACGGTCGAGGTGCCACCGGATGTGGTCACCGTAATATAAGCTACTGTGGGATCCTTATCGTGCGCCAGTTTTAGAAAGGGCCTGAGCGTGATTGCCTCATTGGACCAGTCGCCGGAAGCCGGCGCGAACTGCTGCTTACCGCACGGCCCCATGTCGACGGTCACAGTCGGCGGCCTGCTATCCGCCGACTGGAAGCCGCTACCCTGAATAACAAAGGGTCCACAATCGACACCACCTCCACAATATTGAACGAATGTGATGATCACCGGCGGCGGCTGCGGAACCGGCGTCTGCAGTTGGAGAGCGGGGTTCCTGCCGATGATCTGCACGGGTGTCGGCTGGGGGAGCGGCGTCTGGCGCGACACGACGACGTTCCTGCCGCTCTGGCTGCTCATTATTCCGCCTAACGTTCCGGGTCTGCTTTGAAGGCTCGACGGGCTCGGCGGCACGTGAAGCTTCACTTTCAGCTGCGCGCTTGCGGCTCGAAACGCAGCGATGCGCTTATCGGCCAGCGCGCGGAGCGCACTCTTCAGATTCGGATCGTTCGGGTCGAGGCCGACCGCTCTCGCACGACTCGCCCAGGCGCTGCGAGCAGGCGCCGCGCCCGGTGCAGCAGCGCGGGCGCCGCTGCCATTGTCGAAGCTGAGCGAGAACGTAGCGGCAATGAACGCTGCAGCCAGCCCAATGAAGAAAAGCCGAAGCGCGCTACGCGGTCCGAACATGCCGTCCGCTCGGGAAGCGAAGGTGTTCGTCAATCCACGCCTCGACATCATCTAAAGAGAAGTCGAGTCCAGACGACTCCTTGAAGAAGTCGCGCAGAAGATGCAACGCTCGGCGCTTGTTAGCCCGGCGTGTAAGGTCTGGCTCTCGCAAACGGGCGTATGGATACAGACGTGCCGCTACGGGTCCGTTTGGCGAGCGTTGAAGTAGGCCGCCGCCTGCCTTATGAGTCACCAACAAGCGATTCTAACGCACTCCCGTTCGCGCGTCAAGCCCTGGCCGATTCGTCGTCGTTCTACAACGAAGAAGAAGCGGCTCTCATCGCGTTCTCATCGTTGCCGTTAGGGTGCAGTCGGGGTGCAGCGCTCTGTCGAGTCGCGACAAAGAGAAAGGCCCACAACGCTTTACGTCACGGGCCTTTCGGCGTTTCGGGCCGGCGGGATTCGGACCCGCGATCTCCTGCCCCCCAGACAGGCGCGATAACCAGGCTTCGCTACGGCCCGACGACTACAGAGTACGGGTTTGCTGCGCTTGTCTGTTGTCCTCTGAAACCGCCCAGTAGCGCCCAAGGAGTCGCCATGCTAACGAAGCGCCGTGCGCTGCCGCTCAAGCGCGTCGATTATGTCTTTTAGCTCGTCGCGAAGGTCGTCAAAGCGTTGGTCGAGCTGCCGACTAAGCGCATCCGCGTGCACTCCAGCGGCGACTGAATCCTGATAACGCTGCTCGATGTCGCCGCCGTTAATGGGCGGATCCTCAGCGTTGCTGATCGCTTTGAGGTCATCCGAAGCATCTCGCGCGGCTTCGAACCAATTGTCCAGCCATTTAGCAACGGCCGCCTCCCTGCTGCTGTTGAGCGAGATGAGCGCTGCGGATTGATCTGGGCTGAAGGCAACTTTGCATTGCTCGATCACTTGGGTGTTGTAACCGTCAATATCGCTCTCCAGTTTTTGCAAGCGTTCGACCTCGCTGAGCTCGGTTGCGGCCAATCGTCGTGCGGTGTCTACATCCGGCGAGCTTGAAGTGCCAAGCTCGTGACGTCGCTGACCAGCCCGGTTTGCTTCAGCGCGCGCTTGGGCCGCACGTCTTTGCGCTACGCCCGCACTTTCTAGAAGGTGATCCATCGCGATGGCCGCGGGCTTGAGTCGATCAATCTCGGTCTGTATGGTGGCGCGCTGTCGCGCTACGTGTCGTTCGTGGTGGATAAAAATGCCCACAGTTGCAAGCATGATAATCGGGAGGATGACGAGGACGATGATTCGCGTAACCACATTCAAGAATATCGGATAGACGTGAGCTCTAGTTGGTGACCGCGCCTCCATTTGCATGAATATCACACATGCATCACACCCGCTTCTCCCGCACAAGTTAGCGCAAGCTCGCTACTTGACGTTGTCCGGCAACGCGTGCTATAAATCGAGCCAAGTCACCGTCCCGCACGCACGACGGCCAAGCGTTGACCCAGGAGCGTCGCGCGGCCTGCCAAGAGTCAACCGACGAACCTCTCTCCAAGGAAATGCACGGACTGAAAGGGGCCTGATCTATAAGATCGGCCCCCTCGGTTTTGTCCCCATCGCTGCGTCCACGCTCGAACGAACCGGCCACCCTCGAGCTAGCGCCCTATGCTCTCGATGATCCCCTTGCAGGTCTGGTTGTACTTGTCGATGATCTGCCGCAGCATATCAAACATTTGCTCTTTTTTGGCCAATGATTTCTGCAAGTCGAGCAAGATCTTTTGAGAATCGGGCGTCGGCGGTGGAGGAGGCGGAGAGACGCTGCGGTTCACGCTGCGGACGTAGTCGCTGAACTCTTTCTGCGCGTCGAGCGTCAGCGTCTTGTCCGAGGAAATCGCGTCGCTGAGCTGGCGAAAGAGCCGTTCCATCTCTGCGACTGAAGCGGACCCGCCGCCTCCCTGAGGCGGGTGTGCAGTCGCCGAAGCATAGGCCTTGGACGCTCCCACGGACAGCAAAGCGATCGATGACAGAGCAATAAGCTCTTTTCGATTGAGCATGATCTAAGGGCTCCTTCCCCAGCGGGTATGTTTCTCGGGCTACGCCGGAATTGCTGCTGCGGAGCCCGAAGGCGCCGAGCCCTCAGAGGAGCTTTGATCGATGGCGAAGTGGTTTTTCGAACCCGGCCATACTGCGGCCGAATTCCGCGCACGGCACATGATGGTGACTTGGGTGCGTGGGTATTTCAAGAACGTGCATGGCAAGCTTGATTTTGACCCGCGCAATCCGTCGAAGTTGGCGGTCGAAGCGACCATCGAGGCGCGTTCGTGCTGGACGGGTGAGGCTGCGCGCGACAATCACTTGAAGAGTCCGGATTTCTTGGATTGCGAACGCTATCCGTCGATCAAGTTCAAGAGCACCTCGACGCACGTGATCGGACCGGAAGACTACCGTGTCTCAGGGAATCTCGAGATCCGCGGCGTTACGCGACCCGTAGTCCTGGACGTCCATTATTTGGGTGAGTGGCAAACGCCGTGGTGGGAAGATGACGTCGATAAGGGTCCCAAGACTCGCGCCGGCTTCGTAGCGACGACGCGAATCGACCGCTATGATTTCGGCGTCAATTGGAACAGCGAGTTGTCAGACGGCGGCGTCGTCGTCAGCCCCGAAGTCTTCATCGATCTTGACGCGGAGGCCGTCAAAGAATCCGACTAGCGACGCATTGAAGCGAGGACGCAGCTCAGCGCTTCGGCCGGCGAGTCGTTGGATCCAATTCAGCGTGGTATTTCCGGTTTCTGATACGACGCCGAGCTTCTTGGCGCTGTTCGGACATGGCCGCTACAGCGTTTCTGCGATCGCCTTTTGGATCGTCAGCCTGCGACCGGACCCAGTCTCGTTTCTTCGTCTTCTTCATGAGTGCTGCTTCGGCGCCTGCGCGTTCCCTGCTGCTTCCCTTGCCCATCCGAGCTCATTGAACGCCATCCTGCCTTATCTTCGGCGAACTTGGATAGGTATGCAATTCATACAGCGCGGCGAGCTGACTGCTCCCGCGGATCGCTACGGGTTCCTTGTGTCGGCGCTTGACCAAACGTCGGGGTTCGGCAGCCGACTCCAGCCGGCAGGCTGCAATCCGTTAGGGTAGCGCTGCTGCCAAAGCCGAGCTCGATGCGCGAGATATTCAAAGGATACGTAGAGCTGCCGTTCGCGCTTTCTGCGCATGATTGCAACGGTCGGACCCATCGTCGTCCAAAGGTTGTCGATCATTTGACTTCCTGGATGCAGGATGATGTCCTCGCGCATCATCCCAAGGGTGATCATGACACCGATATTGTCGACGAAGTCGAGCACGTTGAGATCGGGATGGGTCAGGTGATCGACGACTCCCGCAGTATCGAGGTCGCGGCGGAACTGCGGATCCTCCATCTTCCTTTTCAGATCGCGCTGGATGAACCGATAACCCTCTTGGACCGGCTGAGAGTACCACAGTTCGTTCTGCTCATTGAATGCGCTCAATTCATTGCTGGCGCGTATGTGCCGCAACTGGATCAGAGCGGCGACGGCCGTCGCCCCGATGATGATCGCGGTGAGCAGTGTTCCAAAGGCGCTAAGCAATTCGGGCGGCACGGCGACCTCCAACAGCACTTTGACCGACGACAGCGGATTGTCGGCGGGGTGGCCGGGATGTTTGTTTTCCCCTAGGGGCTGGCCTTCGTTCAGAAGTTCTTCCAAAGTTCCTGACGGATCGCGCTATGCTGGGCGAGCATGTCCACCAAGAACGCCGCGGAACTGATGCCCGAAGCCTCGCTCGAGGTGCTAGGCCGAGGGCGTGGCTGGTTTTGCGACGCTACAAGGCGTGGAGCTGCCGATTGCTATGAACCTTTGTCGAATATGTTCCCTCGCTTTGCGAAGATGCTGTGAACTAGACCGGGACGGCAAAAAACCTTGGTCTTGATTGACCAAGCACGGGACTTTCAGGCGTCTTGGGCGCGCGACAAACGAGAACGGGAATCGCCGAGTGGCGCAGTATTCCTTCGGCGACGCTGCCAAGCAGCATGCGCGGAATGCCGCCTCTTCCGTGACTACCGACAACGATGAGGTCGGCTTTCCACCGCGCTGAGTCGAGCACAGAGGGGACGCAATCACCTTCAGAAAGTTCGCACGTCGCTGTTACCCGGCCTTATCGGCCGCTTGCTTCGCCTCGTCGAGAATCGCCCTACCAGCCGTCTGAAGCGCCTTGATCGCGAACGACGGATCACTGGGGACCGTTCCAGTCATGGCAACGACTTTGTCCAATTCGATGACGTGAACGAAAGCGAGTTCGGCTTTCGTCTCCGCGGCCAGGCGCACCGCGAGCTTCACCGCCTCGTTCGAAGGATCGGATCCGTCGATAGGAACGAGAATCCTCGAAAACATGACACCTCTCAAACCTCCCCCGCTACGTGTTTCCATAGCCGAATTCTCGCACAGTCGTTGCTAGGAGATATGAAGACCGCGTCGCCTTGCCACGCGGCGGTTCGGCGGATTTCGAAAACCCAAGAGTGCTATTTGTCGCAGTGAGCGCTCCTCCAGGAGGTGGTCTTCACACCCATCTCACGGCAGTTTCTCGCGCCCTCTGTATGCTTGGTTCAAGCACTTTGAAAGGAGGGACCCACCATGGCAACCACGCTCACACGCAAAGATGCGACAGCGTTCCCCGTCTTTGAGGAGTTCTTCGCAGGTGATCCGTTCGCATCGCTGACGACGTGGCGCCGCGACATGAATGCGTTGCTCGATTCAGCGCTGCGCATCCCGGCGTTGGCTGACTACAGCCTGCCGGCCATGGATCTGTACAACAAGGACGGCACCTACGTCCTCGAGATGGCGCTGCCCGGCCTCGACAAGAAAGACGTCACCATCCAGGTGGAAGGCAACTGCTTGACGGTCGCCGCGAAATATGCGACCGAGACTCCTGAAGTCGAGAAAGCGAAGGCCTATCACTACCGCGAGCTGCGCAAGGGGCAGTTCTCGCGGTCCATCACGTTCCCGGAAGACATCGAGCCGGGGAAGGTCGTGGCCAATTTCGACCGCGGCATCCTGAAGATCCAGATACCGTCGCTGCGGCCAACCGAAGCGAAGAAGATCGCGATTACCTAGCCGCACCTGGATCTTTGAGCGGCCGCGCCCCCCAGCGCGGCCGCTCCACTTTTTCAGCCCGTCAATTCCGCGTGCAACGAACGGTTTTCGCAGGCAGCGGCGCGCTGCTCGAGATAGCGCCGCTCGATCGGGTTGCGCGCGAGCGCAAGCGCCTCGCGGAAATGCGCGCGTGCGATCTCGTTCCGCCCGCTGCGCAGCTCGAGCTCGCCGAGCGCAGCCGAATAGAACGGATAGCGCGCGAGGCGCTCGCGGTCGGCGATCTTGCCCATCTCTTCAAGTCCGCGCTTCGGACCCTCACTTTGCGCAACGGCGATGGCGCGATTGAGCGCGACGACTGGGGAGGGACGGACGCTCATGAGCGTATCGTACAGTTTGACGATCTTCGCCCAATCGGTGTCTTCCGCGCGATGTGCCGTTGCATGGACCCAGGCGATGGCCGCCTCGACATGATACTCGGTCAGGTCGCCGCCCCGTGCAGAACGCTCGAGGAACTGTTCGCCTTGCGACACGAGGTTCGCATCCCACTTCGAGCGGTCTTGATCGAAGAACGACTTCAGATAGCCGGCAGCGTCGAGGCGTGCCGGTAGACGGGCCGCGTGCAGCCACATGAGCGCGCACAGCGCCTCGGTAGCCGGCGTAGACGTGAGCGGATGTTCCGCGAGGATTCGTCCGAGCCGCATCGCCTCGCGGCACAGTTCGACTCGCACGACCGACTCCGCGGATGCGCTGTGGTAGCCCTCGTTGAAGAGCAGGTAGAGCGCGCGTTGGACCGCGGAGAGACGCTTCGCAAAATCGCGGTCCGCCAGGTCGAAGAGACGCTTCGATGAGGCGAGCACCTTCTTCGCGCGCGAGAAGCGCTTTTCGACCGCCGCGTGGCCGGTCAGGAATGCGCTTGCGATTTCGCCGACGGTAAAACCGCAAAGCAGGTGGAGTATGAGCGCGACTTGAGCTTGCTCGGCAAGCCGCTGGTCGCAGCATGAGAACATCATCCGCAGCTGATCGTCTTTGATCGCGTCCGCGGCGAAGAACTGGTTGACAGTGGGGACGAGCGTCCACTCGCTCTCGAGGGCGGGCCGGAGCTCCGGCAAAATGGCGCGCGCGTTGCGCTCGCGCCGCAAGACGTCGATCGCGCGGTTCTTGGCCGTTTTCATGAGCCATGCCGATGGGTTGTCCGGCATACCGCGCAGTTTCCAAATCTCCAGCGCGCGGCAGAAGGCGTCTTGCACGACGTCTTCTGCCAACGCGAGGTTGTCGAGCCCGAAGATGCGCGTGAGCGCACTCACCATGCGCCCTGATTCGCGCCTGTAGAGATGTTCGTCTGGTTCCACTACATCTGCATGATGGGCCGCACTTCGACGAAGCCGCCGGCCTCGAAGATCGGGCAGCCCTTGGAGAGCTCCGCAGCCTGTGAGATGTCTCTGGCCTCGACGAGCGTGAAGCCGCCGACCAGATCTTTTTCCGCATACGGGCCGTCCGTGACGGTCTTCTGCGGACCTTTGACGACTTTGCCTTCGTGCTCGAGCGGCTGGCCGCGATCCTTGAGGTGACCCTTCTTGCCGAGGTCCTCCATCCACGCGACCCACCGCTGCATCACTTTTTCGCCCTCTGCAGCCGAGTCGGCACGCCGCCCGCCCCGGTACAGGTAAACGAATTCAGCCATTTCCATAACCTCCTTGTGTCGATACCGTGCTGGTACCTCGTACCCATGACGTGCGGGCGACGCGCTACCGGACATTAAATTCGTCGGGACCCATGACGCGCGCTTCATCGAATCTTCAAAACCCGGGTAGGTGCAGGGTGTTAGGATCGACACATGCTGGGACAGTTGGATGAAGGCGAAATCGACGCTTTGCTTCGCAGCCAGATGTTCGGCCGGTTGGGCTGTCACGCCCGGGGTCGCACGTATATCGTGCCGATCGCGTACGTCTACGCCGATGGCGCAATCGTCTCACACAGCGCGGACGGTCTGAAGTTGCAGATGATGCGCGAGAACCCGCAGGTGTGTTTCGAGGTCGATCGCGTCGACGATCTCGGGCACTGGCAAAGCGTCATCCTGTGGGGCAGCTTCGAGGAGCTCGCCGGCCCCGCCGCGGACCATGCGACGGCGCAGCTCTTCGCAAAGTTGCTGCCTTTAACTGTGACCGCCCACGCGAGTCAGACGCCGAAGGCGTTGACGAAGCAGCATCGAGCGGGCGTTGAGGCATTGCATGCGGTGACGTTTCGCATTCGTATCAGCGAGCGCAGCGGCCGCTTCGAAAGCTAGAGCAGAAAACGTTCCGCGCGGCTACCGTGAAGATGGAGCCGGTTCGGGCACGCTCGGGCTAATCGGAGTGACGCAGGGATCTTTGTAGGCGGGATTTCCGATGTTATCCCACATCGGCCATTGCTGGCAATTGCGAAGTTGGGCCGCGAGCACGTCCCTATAGGCTTGTTCCTTCTGGCGGAGTTGGAGCAGGTCTTGACGGTGCTTCACGCCCCAATCGAGCGCCAGCTTGATCAGGTCAACCGCCGAGCTGAGGTCAACGATTTTCGGAATGAAGCCGACATTGGTCGTGCCGGGCGACGGTGACGGCAGAACGGCGGCCACATCTACCTTGCCCTGGATATCCGCGGCGAGTTGGGTCGCTGAAGACCCCACATCGACCGCGGCTGCTTTGAAGGCTTCCTGACTAGCGTTGTCCATCGGCGTGTTCGTTTGGACGTCCAAGGCGATCGTCTGGATCCATGAGTTCGCCTTGCTTTCCATGTCAACGTAATCTCTCCAGACCTTGTTGAGGTCGTGACCGCGCAGCTGCTTCTTAGCAGCGAGAACGTATTCGAGCGTCGCGTTCCTGGCTTGGAAGTACTGTTGCATCGCCAAGTTCATACCCGGCGTCACCGTTTCCGAGCTGCTGCTTCCGCGCGCGACGACCAGCGAAGGCATCAGGATGAAAAGCAGAGCGGCGGCGGCGACGCCGTGTGCGAGGCGCCTGCGCGACGTTGACATGGATGTGTTCCTTTCGGGCATGTTCACTGGCTGCGCCGGCACGTTCCGGCCGAGCGAAGCTCACGCACCGCTTGCGTGACCTCGCGCTGAGACTTGACGTAGTTCGTAGCGCCACCCGCGGCGGCCAGTTGTGAGTCGACTGGATCGCCGTGGGCGGCGGCGCCCAAGAGGACGCTCAAGTCGTGGTCCTGGGCACCCACCGATTGGATAGCAGCAAACGCCTTTTGAGCCGACGCTGCTGTCTCTGCAGATTCGCCGGCTCGCACGTCGTCGATGGCCGCGCTCATCGCTGCCGCCCCGATTGTCTCAAATTGCACCGCCTTCGCGGCGTCCGCGGACAGGCCCGCGACGTTAGCGTGCACCGCCGGCGTCGCTGCAGCGGCATAGATCGTTGCGAACGACGCGCGCGCGTTGTACCACGTGCCGAAGCCGCGCGAGAATTGCTCCATGCCCAGTTCGCAGCGGGCGTCGATGTTGCTCGGCAAGTGGTAGGCCTGCTGGTGGACGTACGCCTGGGCGGCCGCGGCCACGGTGGGGTGAACCGGCTCGGCGTTCACCAACCTCCAGAATATTTGCACCGACGTCGCCAGATTGTTGCTCACCTGCGGCAGAGACTGTGCATCGTGGCTCACCATCGTCACGACGCCGTAGACGTCACCGGTATCCTTGTCGAAAAGCGGACCGCCGCTGTTGCCGTAGTCCGTCTTCGCATCGTAGATGATGAAGAAAGGCGGGAACGTCGACGCGTTGACGATGCCGCGCGTCACCAAAGGCACGGGGTCCTGGCGCGACGGACACCCAGGGCCGCCGCTTTCCACGCAGTGCATCCACGCTCTTATCTGGATCACCGGATAGCCCGCGATTTCGATGTCTGTGTCTTCTGGGGGATAGATCGGCGCAAGCCGCACGTACGGCACGTTGCCGATATCGGCGGCGAGAATAGCCCAATCCGGGTCCTTGTCCTGTTGACTGGTGGCACCTTGGCCACGGACCACGGTTGCCGGCAACGACTTCCCGGGATTGCTGACCGAAATGATGCTCAGTTTCCCTCTCGGATAAACCGTGTGGTGTGCGGTGAGGAAGTATGACTTCGTGGGCGTCGACCAGATGCAAAAAGCCGTGCCGTACTCAACGCTGACGAACGACGTCTCATTGACGACGAACGCCAGCGTCGGTTTGATGAGATCGCGGTAGGTGTCGGCCGGCGGCTCGGCCGATGACGGGGCTGAACAGAGCACCAGTGCTGCGGTTCCCGCGAGGAAGCAGACTCGGATGACGTGTCGCTTCACGGCTGGCTCCGAGGATAGCTTTGCTGCGGCGATATGGAGCCGACCGCGATCCAATGCACGGAGTCACCGGCCGGACCCGCGAGGGTGAAGCCGGTCGCCGTCTGGCTAGAAACTTTCACGCCGCGCTCCGGATGGCTGGTGTCGGTCGCCGACACGAAGTAACCGACAAAATTGACCGTACCGGAAAGGTCGATGACGGCGGTGCCAGCCGCCAACGAGACGTCGCCCTGGACCACGATCGGATTGCTGTCGACCGTGATCAGCGCGGTGGACGCTTTCCGATGCGGATTCGGACACTTGAAGTTCAGGTCTGCATCGGCCGCATGATCGAGATACCAGCCGAGGTTCTCCGCGGGGAAGCAGACCGTGGTCGCGTCGCGGTCCGGCCGCTTGACGCCGAGCGCCCAGTACGATTCTATTTCGTAGTCGAGCATCTCCGGCGTGTGTTTTTCGGTTGTATGACCGTTGATGCTGACAACGGTGTCGTACAGCCGCAAGCCCGAGCGGTAGGCGGTACCCTCCGGATCGATATAATTCACGTACACCTCGTGGGTATCGGGGTGGATGTCAAAACCGAAAAGGGCACTCGACTCATTATCGGCCATGAACCAGCCGTAGAGGAGGAAGTTGCGAAAACGCGATGGCTCCTGCTCCACCTTCTCTCTGAACTTCTCGACCCCGGCGTCCACGAGGCCATCGAGCGCCTGCTGGATCACCGCCTGCTTGGCGAGGGTGCCGATTTTCTTCTCGGCATAGAAAAACCGCAGCACGTTGCCGTGGCACGAAAAGAGCGCGACGTTAGCGCTCAATCGCTGCGTGCCGTCCTGCTGGCGGGAAAGCACGGGATTGAAATACAGCACGCCGACCGCCTTTGAACCGCACTCTGCGCTCAGTTCAGGGATCGGCGGTGAGTACTGCGTGAACGTTTCGCTGGGATCAAACGTGAACGCTTTAATCGCGCCGGGAATGAACTTGAGGCGCGTGCCGGAATCCGTGACCACCGGCGTGTCGAAAACGCTCTGCAGTTCTTTTGTGAGCTTCTCGTCTATCGTATGGTACGCTTTCAGCTCGGGCCTGACGGTCAGCGCAGAAGCATAGATCAGCCGCGACCGGCCTTTTGCCAACTCAAACGGGAAGCGAGCGAATCCTTTTCCGGGATCCGGCAGACCGAAGTACGCGTGCGAGTAATTGCCGCCGCGACGGTGCGCTTCAAGAAAAGAATTGATCGCCAGGAAGCCGGTGCTCAGGTAGGCGCCGCTTGCGCCTTGCACCTGCAACTTGCCCTCGACGATGCCGAGCACGTAGCCGTTATTCGCATCGAACAGCGGCCCGCCGCTGTTGCCCTCATCCGTGACCGCGCTGTGCTCGATCACCAAGCCGCGCAGGCGGACCGCGCTGATCACTCCCTCGTGGAGCGTCGGCCGCAGCTCTCCATAGACGTGACGCGCAAATTCCGACGACACAGGGTATCCTGCGACCGCTACCGCCAGCCCTTCGCGTGCCTCCCAGGGAACGTAGAGCGGCTGGATGTCGCCGACCCCGTCGAGTTCCAGCAGCGCCAAATCCAAATCCGGCCGATCGGACATTCGGCTTGCGCCCGGCTCGGACTCACGCTCCGCTGCGATGACGGTCGCGCGATGAGCATCATCGGCGTCGTCGTTGAGGATCACGGTGGCAGGCGCGCCGGAGCAGTAGCTCTCATATCCTTTCTTGCACACGACGTGCGCAGCCGTAAGGATGTACGAGCGTTTGCGGACCGCGTCTACGGCGACGACGAAACCCGATCCATCTCCGCCGGCGCCCTCGACGAAGACCAACGCTTGGTGGACGAAGAGATATGTTCGCGCCAAGACGTCGGCGCTGACCGCCGTTTCAGTGCGTGCGGCTTCCGCGGCCATTGCCGTGCGCGGCGCGACCAGCGCGACGGCGACGAGCAAGCAGGTCAGCGTTGATCGCGCGCTCACGATCTATTTAGCCACTTTTTCGAGACTCTCCACCGAGTGGTGCGAACGGCTTGCCTGAGCGATCGCTGAGATGAGCCCGTGGATGCCGGGCATGGCGGTCGAACGGCCGAACGAGAGCGTCAGACCGTGTCCATACGCCCAGCGGCGCAATTGGAACGCGACTTCAGCTCTGGCATCGTCGTCCAGCCGTTGCAGCACTTCCGCCAACAGGTTCGAGCTGTTCGACTTCGTGTCTTCATTATCGGTCGTCGCGATCGCAAGACTGAGCCACTTGGCCGATTCGATGTAGTCCGGCGGCTCGCCGGTCGCGCCGGAAAGCATCTTGCCGAGGCGCCACTGCGCGTCCGCATTGCCCGCATCAGCCGCGCGTCTGTACCACGTTTCGGCTTGCTGTGCATCCGCAGGAACGGCTTCGCTACCCGTCTCGTACTCCAAACCCAGCGCGTCTTGCGCGGCAGACGAACCGCCTTCGGCAGCTTCCCGGTAAAGCGTGAGCGCTTTGGGCACGTCTGCGGGCACGCCCTTACCCCAGCGATACATGTAACCGAGATCGAAGAGCGCTGCATTGTTGCCGGCGTCGGCGGCGCGCTGATACCACGACGTCGCGATCTTGTAGTCGACCGCGGGAACGCCATGGCCAAAGTAGTAGGCGTCGCCGATGTCGATCATCGCGGACGTGCTGCCGAGATCGGCTGCCTCGCCGTACCACTTCAACGCGGTCGCGTAGTCTGGGTGGCCCCCAACCTCGCCGGACCAGTACATGCTGCCGACACCTTCGGCGCCGTCGCTGTTGCGAAGCGCTGCGGCGCGCATGTAGTATTGCAGCGCGAGCTGCTCGTTCTTGGCAACCCCGGTGCCGGATTCATATGAGTCGGCGAGCACGACCATGGCGTCGGCGTCTCCCATCGCAGCCGCACGTTGAAAGAGCCGAATGGCCTTCGGATAGTTCTCTATACCGGGGCACGTCGTATAGCAGAGCCCCACCAAGTACGTGCCTCCGGGCCAGCCTTGTGATTCGTAACGTTCGAATGAGCGCAGCGATGCAGAACCGTCGCGCTGTGTCCCCCAGCCCAGCGAATAGGCGACGGCTTGCGTGATCTCTGCCCCCGGATTGTTTTGCGCGACGGGATCGTGCAGCCATCGCCACATCGTCGCGTCATCGCGCGCCGTTGCCCAGCCTCTGTGGTAGTAGATAGCAAGTTTGCCTTCTGCGTAGGGGTCGCCATCGTGAGCGCCGGACGCATAAGTCTTGAAAGCCGACGCCCGCCAGCGCTGTGCTTGCGCGGAGTCGACGCCGACGCTTCGGCCGCTCGCATAGAGATCTGCCAGGAAGCTCATCGCGTCTCCGAATCCGCCGTCAGCGGAGCGTTTCAGCAGCATAAGCGCCGTCGCAGGATCGCGCGGTGCGCCTCTCCCCGCCAAGAGCAGCGAGGCGACGTATTCCTCAGCCCAATGATCGGCTTGAGCAACAGCTTTGCGAAGCCAGAAGACGGCGCGCGCGTCGTCGCGTTGCAGGCCGCGCGAGCCGCTGGCATATGCCGTGCCCACAAAGTATTCGCCGACTGCGTCGCCCGCGCCGGCGGCCTGGCGGTACAGGGAGCCGGCCCGAAGGTGATCCATCGGCTTGCCGCGCCCGTAATCATAGGCTTCGCCAAGCGCCGCTTGCGCACGCGCGAAGTTGAGGGCAGCGGCGCGCTCGAACCACACCGCCGCTTGCGCATAGTCGCGCGCGACGCCCCGGCCGTTCCAATACATATCGCCCAGCGCCCATTCGCCGGCCGGCACGCCACGCTCGGCGGCTCGCCGGTACCACGTCACTGCTTGCGCCTGCCGTCCGTTTTCGCCGCGGTCGAGCTCGAGGCCGCGGCGGACGTCCGGGTCGCTCGAACGCGAAAGAACTGCCCAGCGATTCGCGTCGCGCACCGATGCGATCGCGGGTGTGGCCGCCGGAGCGACCGCGCCTGTGGCCGCAATCGCGACGAGCAAAACGAAAAACGCGTTAGCGCTGCGCCGACAGTTTGTCATACGCTTGGCGCAAGTCCCTATACGCCTTGCCCTGATCGTACAGCTCGTGGATCAGCACAGCGACGATCATGGGAACGAAATTGAACCAGCGCGCAAACGATGCGAACGCGAGGTAGCTGCCTGCCAGCGACAGCACGGGAATCGCCAGGATGCTGAGGAGCACCGCAACCCGCGGCGCGAAATAGAATTGGATGACGACGATCAGTATCCCGACGGCGACGTCGATGATGAACGCCAGATACGGCGAGATGTTCTGGATGCCGCCGCCGGCCAGTTCGGACTCGATGGCTTCGGCCATGACGAAGACGCCTGGCTTTTGGCCCATCGGCGTACGCAAGATGTCGCAACTCGGCCCGACGATCGCGCCGATCAGCACGATTCGCCCGGCAAGCGGTTTGTTTTCATCGGGCGCGTTTTCGGGCAGGCTCGATAGCGCCATCGCCTCGTGAAACGAGATCGGCGCCGGAGCGTTGCGCGTTCCCGTGAAGTCGATGAGCCGCGCGTCAAGTGAGTCGCCGCCACGCGCTACTTTCGGCGGACAGTCGCCGCGTTGCGTCCGGCAGAACGCCTGCACGACGGCCCAAGGAAACGTCCCGCGCATTCCACCATTGACGGGCAAGTCGCGCTGATAGCGTCTCACCACGCCATCCGGATCGATCGGCAGGAGGTCCACTCCGATGTTATCGGTTTCCCGCACGGCGCCGCCCACTACCGGTCCGGGCATGTACGTGCCGGCAGCCGTTGTCACGCCGGCCGCCCAGACGATCGGCGGCCAGCCGGCTCGTTGGCGCATGTTTGCGAACTGAGGAGCCGACGTGTCGAGGTCGATGCCGACGATCGCCGCTCCGCCTCGTGCGACTGCGTCGATCAGCCGCTCGAGGTCTTGGTGGACAAGCACGCGCCGGCCGGCATACTCGGCTTCGTACTCGGCCTGCGTGAGCGCGACCACGGACACGTGCCGCATTTCGCGCGGCTGACGCATCAAGAGCACGGCGTCAATGCCCGCGGTCTCGAAGCTGTCCAACCAACCGAGCTGTTCCATGATCAGCGTGACGACGGCGACGACGATGATGACCGGCGCGGCACGAAGGAGTCTCGGCCCCAAGCGCGCTGGCGCGTTGTCACTCACGGCTGTTTGCTCGGAGTCGACGCGGCGAGCTCGATGAGGGCGGCGCGCAGAAACGCTTTGCGCTCGGCGTCGCTGACGTTCGCGCCCCAGCTCGTGGCCGTCGCCGAGATGCGAGCGTAGCTGTCGGCTGTTGCCGGAAATCGCTGACGATCGGCAACGAGAACGAGTGCGGTCGCGACGGCTCGGCTTTCAGCGTCGTGCAGGCCTGGTTGGAGGCCAGGCACGAGGAGCGGCGCGAGATGCTGTCGTTTCCAAACCACGGTGACGCTCGGGTTGTGGGCGGAATTCAACTCGTGCCCTTGCGAGTCGACCGGCACGAATTGCGTCTCATAGTTGCCCGCCGGCAGATCCGCGAAGACCGCGTTGACATCGAGGCGGCGCTCGTCAAGCTCGAGCACCGCGTTTTCAAACGCGCCGACAGACTGGACGAACGAGACCCGCGTCATGGCCGCAGTGTACGTCTCGGGTTGTCGCAAGACCAAACGCCGCACGGCTTCGAGAAGGCGGTTCATGGGAGAGCTTGAGGGCGACAGATTATCCGGGAGCGCGATGAAGTAACAGCGCGACGCCTCATTCGAGCACTTCGCGTCGAGCGTCTTGCCGTCGAGCAGCGCGATGTGGATGCGCCATTCGCTGGAGAACGCGCCGCCCGGACTCTGCACGGCCCGGACGATCCCGCCGGCCGGCAGCGACTGGCCGCGCGCAATCGCCTTGCCGTTGACGGACCATGGACCCACGATGTCCGAAACAAATCCGACGCTTCGCGCACCTGCAACCGCCGGCGAGGCCGCTGCGACGATCGCCAGAGCAAGTATGCACGACCGCAGCGGCCGGTGGAACACGCCGTCGAAAAAGGAGACCGTCGGTACTACTTCACCATCACCATTGAGGCAGGTGCGTTGCCGTGGACCTCGAGGATCGTCTCACCTTTGGCTTGGGCGAAGTGATTCAAGTGCGCGGGAATGGCGACGAATGAGCCTGCCGCAAGCGGGCTCAGTTTGGACGCGTCAAATTTGTCACCGAGTCCGACGAGCAACGTGCCCGAGAGCACGGTCACCTGCTCTGTTTGGAGATGGTAATGCACCGGGAATTTCAGGCCGTCGGCGAGCTTGTAGCGCTGGGCGTACTCGCCCGAGCCTGCTTTGTCGGGAGTCCCGTAGATCGTCGCCACCCAACAGTTAGCCACGCCGGGTACCGGCGACCATTTGACGCCGCCAGGCATCACGATCGTCGGCGCCATCGCGCTGGTCATCTTCGCAGAGCTTGCGATCGCACTGGCGCTGAGCACGACGCACAAAGCACAAAGAGTCAGGGAAACGCTCTTCATAGAGGCTCCTTTCTGCCTATGAACGCCCCTTCCACGCCACCGCCGAAACTCCGCTCTACGGGCCCGTTAGCTCCCGGCTGATGGGAAGAAAAGTTGAATGGTGGACACCAACGTCAAGCCACCGACGATGATGGCCGTCGCCCACGCGATGATGTTGAAGAGCAGATTGTTGGTGTACGAGCCCATGAGCGTTTTGTTGTTGATGAGCATCAACATCAACACCAGCACGACGGGCAACAGCGCGCCGTTGAGCACCTGCGACCAGAAGATGATGCCGAGCAACGGCGCCTTAGGGATCAAGACGACCCCTGCACCGATCACGATGAGCGTGGCGTACAGGCCGTAGAAGAACGGCGCTTCACTGAACCGCTTGTCCACGCCCGACTCGAATCCGAACGCCTCGCAGACGTAGTATGCAGTTGAAAGCGGCAGCACGGAAGCCGTGAACACCGCCGCGTTGAGCAAGCCGATGGCGAACAGCAGGGATGCGTACTTGCCGGCGAGCGGTCCCAACGCGTCGGCGAGCTGCCCGGCATCGCTCACCACGATCTGATGCGCCGCGCCCGCATGCTGGTTGTGCACGAAGATCGTCGCCGCGCTCGCCACGATGATGAAAAAGGCGATGACGTCGGTCAAGATGCCGCCCGAGATGACGTCGATCCGCGAGTACTTGTAATCTTGGACTTTGACGCCCTTTTCGACGATCGCCGACTGGATGTAGAACTGCATCCACGGCGAGATCGTCGTGCCGATGACGCCGATCGCAGTCAACAGATATAGTTTCGTCGGTGTGAAGTGCGGGAAGATGAACTGGTGCAGCACGTCGTGCCAGTCGGGGCGGACGAGCAGCACGCTGACTGGATACGCGAGATAGACGAAGCAAAAGAAAAAGAACACCTTTTCGACGATGCGATAGTTGCCGCGCGTCACGACGGTGAACACGAACACTGCTGCGAGCGGCACCATCACGTATTTTGAGAGCCAGGGAATCCAATGCTGTAGGATCGGGGCCGCTGACGCGATCCCGGCGAACTCCGACGCGGTGTTCCCCAGATCGCACAAGACGAACACCAAAAGCACCCAGAACGCGACGCGAACGCCGAAGTTCTCGCGGATGAGGTCAGCAAGACCTTTGCCGGTGACGGCGCCCATCCGCGCGCACATCTCCTGCACCACGATCAACGCGATGGTCACCGGGATGAGCAGCCACAGCAGCGTATAGCCGAACTGCGCGCCGGCGAGCGAGTACACCGTGATGCCGCCGACATCGTTATCCGCGTTGGCGGTGATGATGCCCGGACCGATGACAGACAGGAACATGAGGATCGAGCGCCAGACGCTCGGTCTGCGCACGCTGAGCCGCGGTGCCGCCTCGTTTACCGTTGCCATACAACAAATGACCGCCGGCGTTCCCCGCTCTCGACGGTCACGAAATGGGCGGCTTCGGGACTTTGGCGGCCGCGGCACCTCATGTGTCGAGTTTTGGCACGACGCGCCATAAAGTCCGAGAACTTAGCCGGCTTAGAATACCGCCTTACTTCGGCGGTGTCTGGTCACCCATTGGGGTCTCTCGA
>Ga0187846_10000490_pt1 | contig 23143 bp, 16 predicted proteins | sample TC_taG_FD_161473 | JGI IMG/M metagenome (GOLD analysis project Ga0187846, IMG submission 161473) | Biofilm microbial communities from the roof of an iron ore cave, State of Minas Gerais, Brazil - TC_06 Biofilm (v2) | ecosystem: Environmental > Terrestrial > Deep subsurface > Cave > Wall biofilm... | reverse complement strand
AAGAGCGCGATCCCCGCGGTCGACCCCGCTCCGGCCGGCGCCTAAGAGGCCATCATCCGCTCGCAGCGCGACCATCGTGCCGTGGGTAAGCGCGCCTGCGCTTGAGGGCGCGTGCTCGCCCACCCAGACACGTGGGTGTCAGAAATGCTCGTACACTATCATCGGACCTGGCTCACCCATCGGGGGTAGACCATTCCCAGCCCCGTAATTCGGGAGCGGTAGTTTCTCAAGAAGTCCTCAGGGACCCGTGGGCTCGTTGGGACCCTGTTGGATAAGACCGTCCGGATCGGCCAGTAGATAGAAATCCCAGCTAATAGCCTGGTGTGCTCCACCGTCCGGGTGAGGACAATGGCCGTTATCCGACCGACCGTTCCAAAAAAGAGACAAGCACCTTACACAGAATCGCCAATTGTTCTGGGTAGCGGTGACTGAATCAGGAATTTGTACCGACATGGAGTCCTCCTAAGCCCAGTTCCACCAAGGTTCCGGAGCAGCTCACTCACAAGGACAGGAAATCCGCCCAAGGAAAGGCAGAATAGTTCAGCAATCGAGTACGGAAGTGTGAACTAGGTCACACTTAAAAACATAAACCCAGCCCAGAGCCCAGCCTTCGCCCAGGAGCGCCAGGTGTGTTCACGCCACGAGCGCTGTCGGTGCAGACTATGGGATCCCTTATCCTCTGGTCGCACTTTTTCGCCAGATAAACTTCCAGTCGGAACCAAAGGTGCATATTCCGGGAAAGTCGGCCACTGATTCCGATTTGATCTCGGCCTCCACGACGATGTCGCCCGAGTGCAGGCCCATTCGAAAGGCTATCTGCTTTTTCACGAGGTTGATGAGCCTCGCGGTGGTTTACCTCCCGCTGAATGCTCGCTGCTGCTTGAACGGCGCTGTTGACGCTCGCAAAGCATGCGAGGAACCCATCACCCATCGCCTTAACAATTCGACCCGCCCGATCCGCGACCATCGGCTCGACAACCTCGCCGAGAAGCGCCATCAGCCGCGGATGCGTCTCGGCCTCATAGGCGTCCATCAACCGCGTATACCCAGCCACGTCAGCAAACAGGACCGCAGCCAGCTGGCGGTGCATCTTTGCCAATGTTCTCAGCCCTTCGGATCGCAGGGTTAAACTATTCACTCTCGTGGCCATCCGGGGAAGGGGTTTCGAAGCCGACGGGTGCCATGGGCGCGGGCAATGTTGGTTCCCGCTTTTATGATATCGCCACTCCCGTCGATCGCACGCTAGATAGAGCATCTGCCGTCTGGCAGCCTCTCAGTGACCGGAAATGGTGCTCTTGACGATCTCGCGATGTTAGGGCGAAGGGCGGCTTTCAGCCGATCTGGTGGCGCCAACCAAGAGTCGGCTTTGGGGCAAATCCAGCCGTTCGATCGCGATCCCGAGGTGGTAGCTCGGTTCGACCGCGGCAGTTTTCGAGGGACTGCTTCGACGTCGGGTCTACGGCACATTCCGGGCGTTTGACCCTCCCGTCAGTGCGCCGCAAGCGGTTAGCAAGCGGTTAGCTCTGACTAGTCGTCCGCTGCCGCGGGCACGGGCTGGCGACGCGGCCCGCGGATCAGCAGCAATAGCGGCAAGCAGGCGAGGATGACACCCAGCATCAGTGCGAAATCGTCGTTATAGGCGATCATCGCCGCCTGTCGGGTGACCTCGTGATTGAGCGCGGCGATCCCCGAGGGGTCCGTCAGACTGAACGGCGCAGAGAGGTACGGCGCTTGGGCCAGCGGGTTGTCCGGGCGCAGGTTCTCGATCAATCGGGAATGAACGATTTGGGTGTTCTGGCTGAGTTGCGTTTCGAGGATGGCGATGCCGATACTGCCGCCGAGCATTCGCATCAGGGCGCGCAGCGCGGTTCCCTGGCTCAGGATGTGGTGCGGCAGGCCCGAGAGCGCCAAAAGGTTGAGCGGCACAAAGGTGCAGCCGAGCCCGAAACCCTGGGCGAAGCCGGCGAACAGGATAGGGCCGGGTCCCATGTAAAGCGAATATCCGGTCATTTGCCATAGCGAGGCCGCAGTCATCAGGAACCCGGCCAGGATAAACAGGCGATTGTCGATCCGGTCGATCACACGGGCGACCAAAAACATCGCCAGCATCGTTCCGAACCCGCGCGGCGCCATCATCCAGCCGGCATCGAACACCGGATAGTTCATCAACACCTGCATCATCGACGGCATCAGCGCCAGGGTGCCGCTGAGGATCATGCCGACCCCAAACATCAGCAGACTACCGGCGACAAAATTCGGGCTCTTCAATAATTCCCGGTTCAAAAACGACCGGTCGCCGGTGGTCATCGTATGGACGGCCAACAGGTAGAAAGAGAGCCCGGCAATCGTCGCCTCGATCCAAATCTCGGTCGAGTGAAACCAATCCTTGATCTGGCCGCGGTCGAGCATCAATTGCAGCGAACCGACAGCAATGCTTAGCGCAACGAAGCCGAACATATCGAATTGATCGCGCCGCAGGTTGCGGGACGGTCGAATGAAGACCGCGATGCCGAGCGCGCACAAGGCGCCGACCGGCAGGTTGATGTAAAAGCACCAGCGCCAATCGAAGTTCTCGGTCAGCCAGCCGCCGAGAGTGGGACCAACGATCGGCCCCATCATCGCCCCGGTGCTGAAGATAGCCATTGCGTAGCCGTGACGCTCGCGCGGATAGATCGTAAACAGCGTCGTCTGGCCCAACGGCACCAGGCCGGCGCTGCACACGCCTTGCAGAACACGGTAGAGCACGAGCTGGGTGAGGCTCGTCGCGGCGCCGCATAGAGCCGAAGCAATCGTGAACCCGATGACCGAGGCGAGAAAGATGTATTTGACGCCAAACCGGCTGGCGAGCCATCCGGTCAGCGGCATCATGATCGCCGAGGAAACAATATAGGAGGTCAATATCCACGAAATCTGGTCTTGCGCCGCCGACATGCTTCCCTGGATGTGCGGCAGGCAAACATTGACTATCGTCGTGTCGAGCCCCTGCATGACACACGCGGTAATAACCGTCGCGGTGATCGCGGCGCGGTTGGGCGTCGACGGGGTGCTTTCTCCCCTCACGCCCTGCACCTTCGGACCGATCGCCGCCCAGCGTGGCGCCGCAGGGCTGGCAATAGCGGCAACAAAACAAGGGCTATGACTATCATCACCTCTAAAACCATCTTTATACCGGTAATCATCGCCGCTTTGTCGCCTGACCAATCTGGAAGATTGCCATGCCAGGACTGCGCTAAAGCCCCACACGGGACGACATTGCGGCCTGCCGAGGCGAGAGCTATAGCTTGCCGATGGGCAGCGAAATTGTCCTCGTCCACAGCTCGGACCTGCATGTCGACGAGGATCGCGCTGCCGGCTCACGTAACGCCGACGGGACGGCCGGGTTGCGTTCGGTGTTGGTGACCGCCCGCGCGGCACAGGCGGATGTCGTTCTGTTGGCCGGTGATACCTTCGAAAACAATCAGCTGGGCCAGGCCATTCTCGAACGCGCGCGAGGGCTGCTCGCCGATGCCGATTTGCCGGTCGTGATCCTCCCCGGGAACCACGATCCGGCGCTCGCGGGCTCGGTGTTTGTCCGTGGCGGCTTCGCGGAGCTTCCGAATGTGAGCATCCTCGGAGTAACCCACGACGAAGCGGTGCCGTTCCCGGCGTTCGATCTCGAAATCTGGGGGCACGCGCATCGCGATTACTTCAGCATGGCGCCGTTGCGCGGGCCACGGCCGCGCTCGACCCGCTGGCAGGTGGCATTGGCGCACGGACATTATGAGCCGCCCGCAACCCGCGCCAACCCGTTGCGCCCGTCCTGGGTCTTTAGCGACGAGGAGATCGCCGCGACCGGCGCCGACTATCTGGCGCTCGGCCACTGGGACCGGCCAATGCGGGTCGGCAACGGCGTCGTTCCGGCCTATTATTCGGGCTCGCCGGACCTCGCTCAAACCGTTAATTTGGTCCGCCTGACCGCCACCGGCGAGGTCGTCGTGACGCGCCAAAGACTGTTAAATGACGCGTGAAGAATTCCGTTGTTATTCGATTGTTAGGGTGTGCAAAATTCGTTGATCCGTTGAAAAATTCCATTGATCCGCGGCGTAGCGAATTTTCCCCCCAACCATCTGAAATAACGAATTATTTTACCGGACGATCAGGACTCTTTGACGGCAAAAACACGATTTACGTTGTTTTTAGGGCGCTAGCGGCCGATCAGCGCGGCGATCTCCGCGGCCGTGTAACCGACTTCCGCCAGCAGCTTCCCGGTATGCTCGCCGAGTGCGGCAACGAACGGCCGGGTTGCAGCCTTCGTGGCCGACATATGGAACGGTGGGTTGATCACCAGGAACTTGCCGCCGGCGTCCTGCACCTCCGTAAACGAGCGCCGGTGCAGGATTTGCGGGTCGGCCATGGCCTCTTTGACAGTGCGGTAGGGCGAGGACGGCACGCCGTGCCGATCGAAGACCGCCTGAACCTCGGCGGTCGTCAGCTCCGTCGACCAGCGTTCGAGCTCGTCGATCAACTCTCCCCAATTGGCGCGCCGCTTCGTGTACTCGGCAAAGCGCGGATCGGTCAGCCAGTGAGGATGGCCAGAGGCGGCCGCCAGGTTCTGAAACGTCCGCTCGCTGGCGATCGACAGGTTGATGTAGCCGTCCTTGGTCGCGACCGGGCCAAAGATCGGCCGGCCGGGTGGTGCGACCGCAAACTGCGCATTCTGGATTTCGCTCAGGGTCAGGGTCAGCATGCTTTCGAGCATCGAGACGTCGATCATCTGGCCCTCGCCGGTCACCTGACGCTGATGGAGTGCGGCTGCGATGGCGCCGAAGGCGTAGGTGCCGGTCAGCACATCGGCGATGTAAATCCCGCAATAGTCGGGCCGCCGCGTTTCCACCTGATAGGCCATGTGCGCCAGATCGTAGCCCGAGGCCGCGTGGATCACCGGCGCGTAGGCCGGTAATTCGGCCGAAGGGCCGGTCTGGCCATAGCCCGAGATCGCGCAGTAGATGAGGTCGGGTTTGAGCGGCCTGAGGGCCTCGTAGTCGAGCCCGAAGCGTCGCATGACACCCGGCCGGAAATTTTCGACCACGACGTCGGCGGTGGCAACGAGCCGCCGGACCGCCTCGACCGCGGCGGGCGATTTGAGGTCCAGGGCGATGCTCTTCTTGCCGGCGTTGAGCTGGCCGAAACTGGTGCTGGCGCCGTTTCGCAGAGGCGGCCGGGTGCGCATCATGTCGCCGTCCGGCGCCTCGATCTTGATCACCTCGGCGTCGAGATCGGCCAACAGGCGCGTGCAGTGCGGGCCTGCGATCGTCGTGGTGAAATCGAGCACACGAAGGCCGGACAAGGCGCCGTTCATCCCCTTTTTCTCCGATGTTGGAGTTTCGTCGCAGGGATCGGGAGCCGGGCAGAAATGTCAAGACATCTTGGGACTTCGAGGCCGATATGCGGCTTGCTTTTGCCGGGGTTCGGTGCCAAGAGAGCCGCGGCATCTCTAGGGGAGTGTCCATCATGGCGTTTCGTAACATACAGGCCGGAATGGCGACCTATCGCGGGCATGGCGGCGACCGCGGCGACGCGTATTACGCGCATCCGAGCAATACCGGGCCGCATCCCGGCGTCGTCGTGATCCATCACATGCCGGGTTGGGACGAATGGACTTGCGAGGTCGCCCGCAAATTCGCCCATCACGGCTACGCCGCGATAGCACCCAGCCTTTATTTCCGGGTCGGCGATGGCGCGGACGAGGCGGTGGTCCAGAAGATCCGCGACAGCGGCGGCATTCCCGACGAGCAGATGCTCGGTGACGTGACCGGTGCGATCGACTTCCTGCGCTCGCAGCCGCATGCCAGCCAAAAGGTCGGCGTGATCGGGTTCTGCTCCGGCGGCCGACAGGCTTATCTCGTCGCGTGTAAGCTCTCCCACCTGATCCAGGGTGCGGTCGATTGCTGGGGCGGCAATGTCGTCGTCGACGACAAATCGCGGTTGACCAAGGGTCAACCAGTGGCGCCGGTCGATCTGACGGAAGGGATCAACTGCCCGCTTCTTGGCCTCTTCGGCAATGAAGATCCAAACCCCACGGCCGATCAGGTTAACCGCAATGAAGCGGAGCTGAAGCGGCTGGGCAAGAACTACGAGTTCCACCGCTATGATGGTGCCGGACACGCGTTCTTTGCGCATTATCGCCCGAACTACCGGCCCGAGCAGGCGATCGACGGCTGGCACAAGGTCTTCAATTTCTTCCACAAAAATCTCGGCGCTCCTGCGCGCTGAGCTTTTGATCCGCCGCACCGGCCGATGATCGACGCGGCGATCGTCGGTCCCGGCCGGTGGGGCCGGACCCTCGTCGAAGCGGTTCAGGGTCGAAGCGATAGGTTGCGCTTTACCCGAGCGGTCACCCGCAACCCCGATAGGCTGCGGGACTTCGCGACCCGACACGGGCTGGAGCTGGTGGGTGAGCTGGCGCCAGTGCTCGTCGATCGCAGTATCGACGCGATCGTGGTGGCCACACCGCATTCGCTGCATTGCGAACAGACCATCGCTGTCGCTAGCGCGGGAAAGGCGGTGTTCTGTGAGAAGCCGCTGACCCTGACAAAGGCCGATGCCGCGCGCGCGATCGATGCCTGCCACAAGGCCGGCGTGGTGCTGGGGATCGGCACCGACAAACGCTTCTTTCCGTCGCTCAGTGAGCTGTTGCGGCTGGTCAAAGATGGCGGGCTCGGAAAAATCCTGCACCTCGAAGCGCATTTCAGCAACGAGGTCGCGGGAACATTTTCCGAATGGCGCTATTCGCCCGATGAATCGCCGGCCGGCGGCATGACCGGGACCGGCATCCATATGCTCGACGCTCTCGTGGCCCTCGCCGGACCCGTTCGGCGGGTGCAGGCGCTGCTGCTGTCGCACAAGCCGCCGCCCGATCCGCGCGACAGCCTCTCGGCCTTGCTCGAATTCGCCTCGGGCATCAGCGGGACCTTGGCGATGGTGCGCTCGACCCCGGCTTATTTCCGGCTTCATGCCTTTGGCCGCGAGGCCTCGGCAGAGGTGCTCGGACGGACCGATCTGGTGCTGCGGCGCAGCGGTGCCGAACCACAGCATTTGAGCTTTCCGCCAGTGGACTCGGTGCGGGCCAACCTCGAAGCCTTTGCCGACGCAGTCGCCGGTGTAACACCCTATCCGATCTCGACGAGAGAGATCCTCGACACCGTTGCCGCTTTTGAGGCCATCGCCAAAGCGGCAAAATCCGGTGAGCCTGTCCGGCAGGTGTAAAGGCTTGCCTGGGCTTGGCGGGTACCTCCCGACTGGCCACATTAGACCGGCAATTGTATCGGGGAGCGGCGATGGCGAGCGAAACGGCCAAGCCGGCAGCGGGTCGCGACTTCATCCGCGACATCATCGACGCCGACATTGCTGCGGGCCGCAACACCGAGGTGGTGACCCGCTTCCCACCCGAGCCTAACGGCTACCTGCACATCGGCCACGCCAAGGCGATCTGGCTCAATTTCGGCGTGGCTCAGGAGTACGGCGGCCGCTGTCACCTGCGCTTTGACGACACCAACCCGACCAAGGAAGAGCAGGAGTATATCGACGCGATTAAGCGCGACGTGCACTGGCTCGGTTTCGATTGGGGCCGGCACCTTTATTACGCTTCCGACTACTTCGACCAGCTCTACGATTGGGCCGAGCATCTAGTCCGCGCCGGCAAGGCGTATGTCGACGATCTTCCCGCTGAAGAAATGCGTCTGATGCGCGGTAGCTTGACCGAGCCGGGGCGCAACAGCCCCTACCGCGACCGGACCGTCACGGAGAACCTTGACCTCTTCCGCCGCATGCGCGCCGGCGAGTTCCCGAACGGCGCGCGCGTCCTACGCGCCAGGATCGACATGGCGGCCGGCAACATGAACCTGCGCGATCCGGTGCTCTACCGCATCCTGCACGCCGCCCACCCGCGCACCGGCACGACCTGGTGCATCTACCCGACATACGATTTCGCGCATGGTCAATCGGACGCGATCGAGGGGGTCACCCACTCGCTGTGCTCGCTTGAGTTCGAAGATCACCGGCCGCTCTATAATTGGCTGATCGATAATCTGCCGGTGCCGTCGCAGCCACGGCAGTACGAATTCTCCCGCCTCAACCTCAGCCATACGGTCCTGTCCAAGCGAGTGCTGACCCAGCTCGTACAGGGTGGCCATGTCACGGGATGGGACGACCCTCGAATGCCGACATTGGCAGGGCTACGCCGCCGCGGTGTGCCTGCCGCGGCAGTCCGCGAGTTTGTCCAACGCGTCGGCGTACAGGCTCGGGCAAACAGCGTCGTCGATATTGCGATGTTTGAGCACTCGATCCGCGAGGTCTTAAACAAGAGCGCGCCGCGACGGATGGCGGTGTTGCGCCCGCTGAAGCTCCGTATCGACAACTATCCCGCAGGCTCTGGTGAGGAACTTATCGCGGTCAACAACCCGGAGGACGCGGCGGGAGGTACGCGGCGCATCCAATTCGGGCGTGAGCTTTATATCGAGCGCGACGATTTCCTGGAGTTCCCGCCCAAAGGGTTCTATCGCCTCGCGCCCGGGCGCGAGGTTCGCCTGCGCTACGCTTACTTCGTCACTTGCCATGAGGTGGTGAAGAATACCGCGGGCGAGGTGGTGGAGCTGATCTGCACCTACGATCCAGAGACACGTGGCGGCAACGCGCCCGACGGGCGCAAGGTCCGGGCCACGCTGCACTGGGTCGCCGGAGCGCACGCGATCTCGGCCGAGATCCGCCTCTACAACCCTCTCTTCAACCGTGTCGAACCGGGCAGCGGCAGCGATATCATCGCCGAGCTGAACCCGATGTCGCTCGAAACATTGACGGGAAGCCTAGTCGAGCCCGCACTCGGCGCAGCGACACCGGGCGAGCCGGTGCAGTTCGAAAGGCAGGGCTATTTTTGCCTCGACCCGCTGAGTGCGTCAGGCCACCTTATATTTAACCGAACCGTCGGGCTGCGCGACAGTTGGACCAAAATTCGCGCGATCGTCGCTCAGGCCGTCAGCAACATATAAGAAAAAATTAAATCAAAACGCAGTACCGTTGATTGTACACGGTGACGGCCGAACGTGACAGTACGGGCGGCAGGATTCGGAGGAGGGCTGATGCGACCATGGATGATTGTCCTCTCGAGTGCCATCGCCGCAATCGTCGTCGCAGGCGCGATGGTCGAACCCGAGCTGCTGGGGGCTCCACACTCCGATTTTGGGTCGACGTTGCTGCCGCATCTCTCCACGCCCGCGGTCGCGGCCCTCGCGGTTTATGCCCTGTGCGCGATGCTGTTAGCTACGGGGACGCTGATTGGTAACGGCTTAACGTTACGCCGCCGCCTTGGACGCATAGGTGGGTACCCACGGCCTACTGAGCGCGACTGGACGACGGCCTTTGGCTCGACAGAATTGCACCGTCTGGTACCTTCGCCAGTCGCCGAACCTGTTCGTCGAGCCGGCGCGAACGAGACAACCTTATTGCACCACCGGTTCTCCCCCAGCGTGGCTAGAGGAGAGATTGCGCGCCTTCATTACCTTTGGCTCGCGCGCACCCATTTTTTCAGCGCGTTGATTGTGCTCACTGCGCTCATCGGATTGGGGCTAGCGCAAGATCACGGAGCCGTCCCATTATTGCTGGGCGAAATCCCAGCGATCTCTGCCATTCTGATGCTTGTCGGATTGATACTTCTCGCGATCCTTGGCCGAATCGCCATCGACGTTTCGACCGAACCTCTGATCGAAATGATCTCACAGCTAGCGGCTGAGCCCCTTGAGATCAGTCTCCTTCGCCGTCTCGTAGAGGTGATCGAGGTGGTTTGCACAGCCCCGCCGGTCAATATGGGCACGACTGCATCGACGCTTCAATTACCTGAGCGGCTCGAGTTGGTGATCGAGGAAGGACAACGTGGTCTGACCGATGCCGCCAGACATTTATCTGTGACCACCGGCGCGCTCGGAGCGACGATAGGATCGTCGGTCGACGCTCTCAGGGCTGCAATCAGCACGGCCGCCGCCCATCTGCCGCCGACCGAGAATCGCGAGAATGAGGCTTTTCGGTTATCCGAGCTGCAGGGCGCGGTAGAGGCGTTAACATCTGCTATCGAGCGGCTAACGACAGTGCCGGACGTGATCGAGAAGCCGTCTTCCAGTGGTGATCAAGCCGGTCGCCACAAAATTCAAGAGCCACACCTAGCCCGTGAGCTGCGTCAGCTTCTTCAGGAAATCGGAACGGCCCGCTGACCCAACTCAACCACTCTTCAAGTCTTTGAGTAGCTTTTCCGCATCTGACTTGTCGGTGAAGGAAACGCCGGAACCGAGCAGGGTCTCGAGCATCGCCTGAGCGTCGGCTGGCCGGCCGACGCGCTGGAGCGCCACGGCGAGGTGATATTGGATGTCCGGGTTGCGCGGTGCAGCTGAATTGGCGGCGGTGAGATAGGTCATGGCTCGGTCAGCTTCACCCTGAGCCAACAAGATCCACCCGAGGGTATCGTCAATCTGGGCGGCCGCCGGAGCAGCCGCAAAGGCGCGCTCGGCCAGCTCTCGAGCTTTCGGCAGATTTCCCTGGCGCTGATAGAGCCAGGCGAGGTTGTTCAGAGCGGTCGGATCGGTCGGGCGGTCGGCGACAAGGCCCGTATATTCGGCGATCGCCGGGTCGTATTTCTTTTGCTCCAGATAGAACTCCGCCAAAGCCGAGCGGATGGCAAAGTTCTTCGGATCCGTCTTCAATCGCGCATTCAGCACCCCCTCGGCCTTCGTGACATCATCAGCACGAGTGTAAAGACTAAAGAGCGCAAGCGTCAGATGATCGTCCGACGGTTTGGTCGCGGCAATCTGGTCAGCCAGGGCGATGGCTTCGGACCTGCGCCCGGCACTCTCGTAAAGTTCCGCTGACACCAGATCGTAAAGGCTGTTGCCGGGGTCTTCGTTGGCAAATTTGCGGGCCTTTGCGAGACCAGCTTCCAGGCCGCCGATTTCGGATTCCGCTCGGATCAAATCGCCTTTCAGAGATGCATTTTGAGGATCGCGATCGAGCGCCGCCTGCAACACGGTTCGCTCCTCTGGGAAGTTCTTTGCCGCCTTGAGTAAGGCGACGTAGTGAGACAATATCGGTTTGTAATCGGGCGAAAGTTCGTGGGCGTGCTTGTAGGTCGACAGCGCACCGTCCGTGTCGCCGGCCGCGATCTGCACCCGGCCTTGAGCATCGAGAACCGCGACATTTTCCGGGAACTGGGTGACAAGCTCGGTTGCAGCTGATGTTGCATGCTTCCAATCTTGCTGCAATCCGTACATGTTAACGAGTAATAGCCCGGGTGCTGGGTCAGTCGGCGCAGCGGCGCGGGCGCGGGTGATGTAGTCCGTAGCCTCTGACCACTTCTTTTGCGCGACGGCGATTTCCGCGAGGCCGAGAAGGGCGGCGACGTCGGTCGGTCTCTGCGACAAAAGCTCATCGTAGCTCTTCTTCGCGTCATCGGTGCGCCCGATCGTCAAGTATAATCGCGCCAGGGCCGCGCGCACGGTAAGACTCTTCGGTTCGGCCGCCAACCGGCGGGTCAAGACAGCCTCCGCTTTGGTCAGGTCACCGGTGCTGATATAGAGACGAGAAAGTACAGTTGTCAGACCGTCGTCAGACGGCCGCGCCGCGATCGCCGCTTCGAGCAGAGCAACAGCGTCCCGGGGCCGGCCGGCTTTTTCGTAGAGCTCGGCCGATACCAGATCATAAATGTTGTTATCCGGATCGTCCTTTGCGAGTTCGTGCGCTTTGGCGAGGGCTGCATCCAAACCGTCGACTTCCGCTTCGGCTCGGATGAGGTCACCCTTCAACGATGCGTTCCGCGGTTCGCGCGCGACAGCTTCTTGCAACACGGTACGCGCCTCGCGAAACTCCTTCGCCGAGGTCAGCAAAGCAACATAACGAGACAAGATCGGGATCGAATTGGGTGCGATCTCATAGGCGCGCTTGTAGCTAGATATCGCGCTTTTGGTATCACCACTGCCCAAAAAAGCGATGGCTTGCGCAATTTGGACATTAACGTCCTGGGGAAACTGGGCGACTAGATCGCCTGCAACTGTCCTGGCATTGTTCCAATCATTCCGCAACTCATAGACGTTGACCAGCTTGATTCCCGCTGCCGGATCGTTCGGCTTGGCAGTCCGTGCGCGGTTGATGTGGTCAACCGCCTCGGACCATTTCTTTTCCGTTAGCGCGATGTCTGCCAACCCCAGAAGGGCAGCGCCGTCGTCGGGCTTCTTAGAAAGAAGGTCGCCATACACCTTCTTGGCGTCATCCGTACGCCCGGTTGCCAGATAGAGCTTGGCTAAATCGCGTGTCGCAGCCGCGAACTCCGGATCGCGCGCTAGCGCGGCGCGGAACGCGGTTTCCGCTCCGACATAATCCCGTTGCGCGACTTGGACCACCCCAAACAAGGTCTGATAGAGCGGGTTGTTGGCGTCGAGCTTGATCAGGGAAGCTGCGACTTCGGCAGCCTTTTCAACCCGTCCGGCGCGCAATTCGGTGAGGACAAGAGTGGGTCCGGCGATGGTCTCGCCGGATTCGTTGGCAAACACCTGCTCGAGCTCGGCGAGTCCTTGCTGCCCGCGACCCGAGTTGATCTCCGAGATCGCGACGCGTGCCTTGATCGCCTGGTTTCCCGGATCAAGAGTCGCGGCTTTTTCGAATTGCTGCAGCGCCAGCTCTGGTTTGCCGTCGGCCATGTAGGCATTTCCGAGCAAAGTTAGCGTTTCTGCGTCCACCGTCGGCCTATTGACCAGCGGCTTAAGATAATCGATCGCCCGGGGCGGGGCATGCTGTTGCAACGCCGCGCTCGCGATCAGCCGCGAGGCCCGCAGGTCGTCGGGGACATGGGCGAGGTATTTGCTCAGGATACTTTCTGCCTGGGCGGATTGTCCGAGCGCCAACTTTGTCGCTCCTTGGAGATAATATCCGGGCCAGAATCTAGGGAAGGCTGGGCTAATGCGATCGAATATCCGATCTGCGGCAGCGTATTGCTGTTCCTTGGCAAGCTCTAGTCCGCGTAGGTAGTTCGCCATAAAATTATTTGGAGTAGCTTTGAGAATCGGATCGAGATCTTCGTCCGCTATCTTGAATTTGCCCCGACCGATGTTGATGTTGGCGCGGCCCAGATGAGCCTGCAGATCTTTGGGATCGATCTGGAGCGCCTCATCGAAAAGGCGCATGGCGCCGTCCTGGTCGCCGCGGGTTTGCGCCATTTCCGCCTTCACCCGGAGGATTTCCGCCGAGCGCGGATTGGCGGCGACAGCCGAGTCTATCAGCTTGTCTGCCTCCTCGTGGTTCTGTCTGTTGAGAAGTTGAGCGAGCTGGACCTTTGGCTGTGCCGCCTCTGGATCGAGCCGCATTGCATCGCGGAGCATAGCTTCGGCTTTGTTCCGATCGTTCAGACCGGCCGCCGCAGTACCGAGCGCAGTCCGCACCTTGCTTTCGAGAGCGGGGGGCCGATCACCTGGCTGGATCAGATCGAGGACGTCCCCGAATTTTCCCTGCCGAAGCAGAGCGTCGGAGAGAATTGTCAAATAATCCTCCTCGTCCCCCTTGCGCTCGCGTGCCGCGCGCGATTCCCGCTCGGCCGAGGCGGCGTCGCCGAGATCGAGATATACTTGAGCCAGCCGCGCGCGAATGACGGGATTATCCGGTGACAGGCGTACGGCGTTGCGCAACTCGATCTCAGCGGCCTTGAGATCTCCTTTAGCTAGATATTGCTCCGCATCCTTCACCGCAGTGGACGAGTCCTTGGCATTCGCGGCGGGGCATGCGATCGCGAGGAGGGTCGCGGCGAAAGCTAGGGAGTGCCATATGCAACGGCGTTGAGCCTTGGGCATTGCCGTTCCTTTCATCCGCGAGCGGCCTTCATAGATCGAGACCGATCCGATGCTGCTGCATCAGATCGTAGAGCGTCGGACGACTGATTCCGAGCAGCTTTGCTGCCTTCGACAAGTTGGAGCCGGCTTGAGCAAGAGCTAACTGAAGTACTTCGCGCTCTGCGCGAGCACGCGCATCGCGAATGGTTAGCGATTGCGTGTCCTCTCCGGATGCGACAAGACCGAGGTCGGTGGCCGAGAGCAACGCGCCGTCGGTCATAACAACGGCGCGCTTTACGCGGTTCTCTAGCTCTCGCACGTTTCCGGGCCACGGATGATCCCTGAGCGCGGCGAGCGCAGTCGCACTGAAACCACGCGCCGGGCGACCGTGTTCGACAGCGAACCGGCTGAGAAAGAAGCTCGCCAACACAACCACGTCGGCGGCGCGCGCACGCAGCGGCGGGATCTGTACTGTGACCTCGTTTAGACGGTAGTACAAATCCTCGCGAAAGCGCCCTTCGGCCATCATCAAGTCGAGGTCCTGGTTCGTCGCACACACGATCCGCACATCGACCTGCACTGGATTGCGCCCGCCGATCCGCTCGACGACTTGGTCCTGCAGAAAGCGCAACAGCTTCACCTGCATCGGTAATGGCAGGTCGCCGATCTCGTCCAGGAACAAGGTCCCACGATCGGCGCTTTCAATCCTGCCGATCGTCTGCTTGAGCGCTCCAGTGAACGCGCCCTTTTCGTGGCCAAAGAGCTCGCTTTCGAGCAGCGTCTCGGGAATTGCCGCACAATTGATCGGCACAAACGGTTCGCGCGCACGGGCACTCAATTTGTGGATTGCCCGCGCGAGCAACTCCTTGCCGGTGCCGCTCTCGCCGCGCAGCAATACTGCAACGTCAGTGGGCGCCATTTTCTCGATGTTGCGCAACACGGTCAACATCTCCGGGCTGCTCGCGATGATCCCATCGATCGACGACGCCACAGTAGGCTCAAGGAGCCTGCGGTTTTCGGCTTCCAGATCGAATATCCGTTCGGCGCGCGCGACGACCAGCTGTAGCACGTCGATATCGATGGGCTTTTGATAGAAGTCGTAAGCACCGAGCGCGACAGCCCGCAGGGCGTGTTCGCGGGTTTCGTTACCAGTGGCGATGATCACCTTGGTCGCCGGTGCAAGCACGAGGATGTCGGCCAAGGTTGCCAACCCCTCGGAGGCTCCGTCGGGATCTGGAGGTAGTCCAAGATCGACGATAGCTACCGGCACAGGAACCTTTCTGATGACATCAATGGCTTCCTGGCGCGTGCTCGCAGGATATACTTTGTGCTCCGAAAAGGCCCAGCGAAGTTGGCGCAGAAGGCCCGGATCGTCATCGACGATGAGCAATGATCTTGTGATAGTTGACATGTCGTTACGTCGTCATGGCGGAAGGTGCTGCCGGCTCTCGCTCGGAGACAAGGGGTAGGAGAATCCGCATGGTGGTACCAACACCACGTTCGGAGATTACCTCGAGGTCACCGCCCGACATGCGGATCAGCTCTCTCGTCTGAAAGGCGCCGATGCCATAGCCGCCTGATTTCGTCGAGCGGAAGGGTAAGAACAACTCGTCGCGAATAAACGTGTTGTCCATTCCCTGGCCCCGATCGACAATATCGATGACGAGGTGGCCTCGGTGCCGACGTGTAGAGATGACCACAGAACCGCCCGAGCGCGAGGCCTCGACTGCATTTTGTGTGAGGTGGGTTACAGCGGACCTCAGGCGCTCGGGTTCAATCGCCACAACGCAGGCCTCGTCGTCGGTACGGGTCTGGATGGTCACCGGGCCATGGGCCAACGCCGCTGCGACAGTGGCTATGATCGCGCCGGCGTCGGCCACGCGTGGAGTGCGTGGCGCGCCCTCGGCCTTGAGCTGGCTGAGGAGGTGATTCATCCGGGCGACCGCATCCTCGATCGTTTGAAGCATATCACGTTGAAAGTTAGGGTCATCGATGTACCGTTTTGCATTTGAGACAACTAATCCGAGTTGGCTCGCCAAGTTTTTGATGTCGTGGACGACAAAGGCGAAGCGCTTGCTGTACTCGTTCAACAGTTCGCTGTCGCGCAGCACCTTGGTCGATCGCTCCTCCGCGAGATAGCTGGCCGCTTGACGCCCAGCCGCGCGCAGCAGATCGAACGCCTCCCAGTCGAGAGTGACTGAGCGATTCGTGCGGTCGAGGAGGACAAACGCCACGACTTCTCTGCGATACGACAACGGCACAGCCAACCATGCATTTACCGGCGCGAAAAGCCATGCCTCATCTTTCGTATCAGGCAAGCGTTCCTGGATCCAACTACCATCCCGGAAGCCCGCAATAAAGGCGTCCTCGGGAAGCAGCTTCGCTTCCCGGGGAGAGGGGAGTTGCCACACCGCCGTTGGATGATAACCGATCCCGCGGCTCAACGCCCACAGTACCCCCGCCGGGCTATCGACGAATTCGGCTAAAGCGCGGATGATCCTGACCTGCAGCTCTTCCGCCTGATTTGGATCGGAGATGAGCTCGATAAATTTGAGCCACTCAATCCGATAGTCGTACCGATGAGTGAAGAAGTTTCTTGAAATCAAAAACTTGAGCCGGCGGCGCAGGCTACCTGAGGAGAGTACGGTCGCGAGGACGACAATGCTGCCGAATAGCATCGCCAGCTGCAGCACGAGACCCCAATCTCCGCCGAACTTGCGCAACACCATCCCGACGATGGCCACGGCGAGGAGAAAACAGCCGCTCGCCAGCAAGGTCGCGGTGTGAAACACGACTTGGCGGGATACATGAATGTCGACTCGCCATTCCCGATTTCTCGCCATCGCCAGGGCAAGCAAGGGTGCCATGAACGCTGCCGCAATCCCGCGGCCCAAGCTGAGCCCGCGATCGACCCGACCGCGGGTGATGAAGGCATCCGCGAACAAGAACAGCTCGTACGCGAACAGACCACCAAGAGCGAGACAAAGTGGCCAAACGTGCCAACGTCGTTGTGGTTCGGTATTGCGCCAGAGATTCTCGATTGTCAGCAGCCCAATCACACCGAACCCGATGCGAACCAGCAGTTGAGACGTGTAAAAACCTGACACCGTCGAGTCGAGGAAAAGCAGGTGTCCATCATTGGCGATCGCCGCAACACAAAACGCCAGTGCCGCAAACAGATAAAACCGCCCGAGACCCGAGCCGCCACCAGCTCGTAGCGTAACCAGTGCGACTGCGAACAGCAGCCACGCGGAGAGCCTGATGCTGTCAAAAAGCGCCAGACCAGCGATCGGCAGACGAACCGCCGCCAAAGTTGCAGCTGCCCAAAGAACCGAGGCAAGGCAGCAACCGAGTATTGCGAGACCGATCTTGCTGGTCCGACCCCGCAAAATCATTAACACGATCACCAGGATAAATGCGAGCGCACATCCCGCGTAGACCGTTTGAGTTACGACGATTTCCAGATTCAGTGCCCTATCTTGCCCCGTAGTTCCAGAAGATCACCCGGGCAGTTTGTAACAATATCACGAGGTCTAGAAAAATACTACGATTTTTCACGTAATAAAGATCATAAGTCAGCTTGATCCAAGCGTCCTCCGTCGAGGCCCCGTAGGGGTAATTTACCTGCGCCCAACCGGTGATGCCCGGCCTCACCCAATGGCGTTCAGCGTAGTACGGGATGGCCTGGCCTAGCTCGGCGACAAAGAAGGGGCGCTCCGGGCGCGGCCCGACAAAGCTCATGTCACCGCGCAAAACATTAAAAATTTGTGCAAGCTCGTCGACCCTCAATTTGCGGATAATTGCTCCGACGCGGGTAACGCGCGGATCCCTCTCGGAGGCCCAGCGAGGACGTCCGTCCGTCTCGGCATCCACTCGCATGCTGCGAAACTTTAGAATCGTAAATACCTGGCCGTGAAGTCCCACTCTAGCTTGACGATAGAAGATCGGCCCAGGGCTCTCGAGCTTGATTAAGCAAGCTGTCACGACCAAAAGAGGCAGCGTTAACAGTAACAAACCCAGGCTGACCGCTATGTCGAATGCGCGCTTCAGTAGCTCGTCGAGTGGACCACAACGAAAGCCGTCGGAGTAGAAGAGCCAACTGGGCTTTAGCGCCTCGATGTCAACCGTCCTGGTCTCGCGTTCCCAAAAATCCAGAAAATCGATCACCTTGATCCCGGCGAGCTTGCAGTGCAGGAGCTGGCGAACCGGCAGACCGCGCCGATCGTCGCTTGCCACCACGATCTCGCTTGCCCCCAATCGATAGACCATCTCCGTTAGGGCATCATCGGCCAGGGCATCGGGATCGGGCACCGACCGTTCAACGGTATCTGCACGCACACTCGAACGTTCACCGGGTATTCCGATGAACGAAATTGGCACAAAGTGTTCGTTTTCCCCGGTTTCTACCAGCTTGGCGATGCGCGCCGCCTGGACTCCCTCACCTAGTACGATAACCCGCCGTTTTAGCAATCCTCGCCCCAAAGTCACCGAAAAGGTGCCCCGCGTCGCGGATACGCAAACAAGCCAAATCAGGGTCGCCTTCAGCGGAAAGCTTCCGGCATCCGGCAGGTAACCCAGTCCCTCGTGCCAATATGCGGCTGAGAAAGAGACGAGCATCAGCACGAGTATCGAGGCGACTGCAATCTTGCTTAACAGAAGACGAAAGTCCACGAAACTCTGATGTCCATAGAGCCCCACCGAAACCATTGCGGTTACTGCCGCGACCGCCAGACCCGCGGAGAACTGAACGGTAAAGCTCGAAACGCGCAGCACGATCGGGGCGCCAATCTCCGACGCGGACAACAGCTGATAAAAAGCACCGGTAATCAGCAGGGCGTCCGACGATGCGAGAAGCACGACTGAAACCGGGACAAAATGTCGGAATAGTCTGAGTTGCATCGCGAACGGAAAGGTTGACGCCCCACACAGCCGACAACCCTTGCCCCCGACCGGCGGGTAGGATCGCACATCAATGGTAGCAGGAAGTAGCGAAGTCGTCTAGTGGACTAGCGCTCGCTCTTTTAACCAGAAGCTTGTGTTCTCCAATACAGTCGTGCTGGACGGCAGGATGTGGCGGACCCGGCGGCGCTCGACACGCGCATCGTCGAAGCGCTCGCGTTCTCGCCGATTGCGTCTCTTCCAACGATCTCGCGCACCTCGCCGAGCGCCTGATCTCGACCGCTACATGCCAACTCTCCGGTGTCCCCCAATTTGTTGTTCGGTGCGCCTCGCCGCCCGTACTCGAAGGAGATGGGTTCGCCCGCACGCCTATGCGCAGAGTGTACTCGACAAGATCGGGCTCACCCGGCAACCGCGTCGAAGTCGCTGCGCACGACCCGCTCTACCCGTTGGCGGTTATCCGCCTCGCCTTCGCGTTCCACCGAATCCTAGGAGGGCCACCTAGTCGATCGGGGACGTGGTGCCTAGCCAAATTCGGGAAGCGCCGCCGATGACGGCGGAGCAATCCGCACCACGGCGAGCTAAACCGTATCACCCCTCCGCTACGATCCTGGTTTCGGGCATGAGGATCCAGACGAGAACCGTCGCGCACAGCCCGACCGCCGACAAGCTCAGTAAAGCGTTGCTGACCCCGAGTTGGTCTGCTGCGAGCCCAGCTAGCGTCGTACTCAAAGTCGCGCCACCGCCGATGGCGAGCCCGACCAGGCCGAGCGAGGTCGTGTAATAGCCGGTCTCCCGTGTGATGTCGGCGACGATCAGCGGGAACAGGACGCCGAAAGCCGCCGCGCTGAACCCGTCGAACAGCTGGATCGCAACAATCAGATAGGGATCAGCGACAGACGCGAGCAAGATGCCGCGAACCGGCAGGGCGCTAAAGCCAAGAAGGAGGATCGGCCGACGGCCCCATGCTTCCGCAGCCCGCCCGGCCCAGGGCGAGAGCAGCGCCGTAATGATTTGTGGGCCAACAATGCAGGCGGCAATGACCAAACCGGCCTCGCTTCCTGCTCGCTTCGTGACTGCTCCAGCCGCAATCGGCAACATTGCAGCGTTGGCGAGATGGAACAAGGCCGCGCAGACGCCAAAGGTGATAAGTCTTCGGTCCTTCAGACACCGCCATGATCGATCGCGAGGGCGTGCCTCTACCGGTTCTGATGCGGTGTGGCAGGGTCGGAGCGGCGCGAGATCGGCTTTGCGCAAAGTTTCGAGCGACGCCAAAGCCGGGATGGCGAGCGCGGCGGCCAACAGAAAAACGGCACGATCTCCCACATAATAGGCACAGGCACCCATCAGTCCCGCAGCCGCGGCGTTGCCAATCGCAGCGTAGCGCGCGTTGCGGCCGAGCCGTTCGCCAAAGACACTGGGGTGGACCAGAGCGAGCGTGATCGTGGCGATCGCTGGACCGAGGATGGCGCTGGCAAAGGAATGCAGCGCTTCGGCCGCGGTGATTGCCAGAAAATTGGGCCATAAGGCGATACAAAGAGCGCTTACGCCGATAGCCGCGATCGCTGCCGCCGCGGCCGTACGCTTGCTCCGGATCGCGTCGACGAGCGCGCCGGCTGGAACCTGGCTGGCCATACTGGCAATTGTGCCGGTGCTGAGGGCAGCGCCGATGGCGCCCTGAGTCCACCCTGCGCTTGTCAGATAGACGGAAATAAACGGTCCGAAACCCGTCTGAAAATTTGCGACAAAGAAGTTGAGCCAATCGAGCCCCGGTAACGCGCGAGCGGCGTGCGCACCCGGTCGGCGCACCGTGCCGACGCGCAGCAACTTCATGCCAAGGCGATCACCAGCCGGGATGGGGGGCGATATCGCGCTGTTTGGAGGTCGGCGCAGTTACGATCGCCACGACCTCGTGCGACGCCTTGTATTCTGGTGCCGCCTTTATTTGATCGCGGTCGAGTTGGGCAACGACGACCTCCTTTGTTCCGACCGCATCGAACCGCAAGGTATGCCAGTCGACGGCGATCTTGCGGGTACCGACACCAAGGAACCCGCCAAAATCGATGATCGCAGCGCGCGGTTGGCCCGTCTCGTCGACGAGCAGGTCAACGATCCGCCCCATCGCTTGGCCGGAGGGGCTGTGAACCTCCTTGCCGAGAATCCGAAACAAATCCGCATGCGAGAACGGCTCCAGGCGCGCGCCTTCGGCAGGCGGGGCCTCGGTCGAACCATAGGCCCCCTCATCGGGGGCAGGCGTCTGCCCGGTGGGCGAGCCGGCGGCCGTCGCGATTGCAATTACCAGAGCGCCACCAACGACCTGAAGTGTAGCCGACCGATGTTGCCGATAACCCGCGACGGCACGCCGAATTCTTCGTAGAGGATCAAACAGCCACGGCATCGGGATATTTCCTCCTCGTGAAACCGCCCCGCGCGGCCTCTCGGCCGGCGATCAAGCGTCGATACAACGAGACATAGTCTGCCGCCATTCGCTGCGCAGTGAACCGCTCTTCGAACACTTGCCGGATCCGCGCGCGGTCGAGCAGATGCAGCCGCCGCGCAGCGGTTGCGGCTTCCGCCTCGCTCGCGACGATAAAGCCGGTGACGCCCTCGTCCACGACCTCCGGCACCGAGCCATTCCGCATAGCCACCACCGGGGTTCCACACGCCATCGCTTCGATCATTGCCAGGCCGAACGGCTCGCGCCAAGCGATAGGGAATACCAGGCCTACGGCATTGCCCAGGAATTCGGTCTTTTGGGCCTCACTGATCTCGCCGATGAATTCGACATGCGGTTGCGCGAGAAGCGGCTCGATCTCCTCTTTGAAATACTCCTGGTCGACGCGATCGACCTTGGCCGCGATCTTCAGCTTCATGCCGGCGAGCTCGGCGATCCGAATCGCCCGGTCCGGCGCTTTTTCCGGCGAGATTCGCCCGAGGAAAGCGAGATAGCCGCCGGCGCCGCTACCGGGCAGTAGCAGCCGTTGGGGAAGGCCGTGCGGCACGGTGCCGATATAGTGCGCCTGGGGCAGCGGGGCGCGCTGGGCGTCCGAGATCGAGACCACCGGAACGTCTGAGAATACGCCGTAGAGCGGCTTCAGCTCGGGCAGGTCCAAGCGGCCGTGTAGGGTGGCGAGAAACGGCGTACCGGACCGCCGAAGGGCGGAATATCCCAGGTAATCGCAGTGCAGGTGGATTACGTCGAATTCGCCTGCTCGTTGTGCGACAGTCTCCAGCATCACGATCAGCGGCGCAACCTGATCGCGAATCGACGGATCGAGGCGAAGCGCCTGTGGATATGCCGCCTCGAGGGTGGCCGTTGTTATGCTGTCGCCGCTGGCGAACAGGGTCACATCGTGGCCCATCGCCACCAGCGCATCTGTTAGATATGCGACGATGCGCTCGGTGCCGCCGTAAAATTTCGGAGGAACGGCTTCCATCAGCGGCGAAATTTGGCCGATCCGCATGGTTCCTCCGGTTTTGTCACTCGATTAACACCGGCGCCGGAAGAGTGGTTTCAGGGGTGCGTCATTTCGGCGCCGGCCCATCGGGCGACGCGCTCAAAGTGCCGGCGGTCGGATGTTCTGTAGCAGAGGCAAAGTTACGTCTGGGAATAAGAACACGGGGATCACCGTTGCAGGCCTGAGCGGAACAAATCCCGGCGACGATGGTTCGAACCTGATCAGAACCATGACGTTTGTGTGTGATCGATTTACTTCGCGCAAGAGGGGATGGAGGGGGAACTCCGGGCGACGGAGAAGGTTATCAACTATAGGTATTAGGACAATACCCGATGATACTCGTCAAAACGAAGCCAGTGCCCAATCGAACTTGAGTGAAACGGGCTGTCCTTTGACGCTTATGCCGAGGGCTGACGAGCCTGCGACCAACAAGTGCGCACTGTCCCACGGTGTCGCCACCTTTCCGCGCCGACCGATTGCGTTTCTCTGGCACTACATCCGGCGGCGGCCTGTTCTGCACTTTGCCGCGCTCGCCTCGGTCTTGGGAGCGGCCTCCTGTGCTTGTGTCGCGCAATACGGCTTGAAGTTGATCGTGGATGCGATGGCGCAAGGTACCGATCTGATCGGCGCCGTGTGGCGGGCGTTCGCCGTGTTCGCGGGTTTGCTTGCGGCAGAGAGTGTCCTCTGGCGTTTTGGCAGCTGGCTCGGGTATCGCGCCATCCTTGCCGACAAGGCCGAGGCCAGGCTCGATTTGTTCGACCATTTGGGGGGCCATTCCAGCCGCTATTTCAGTGACCTTCTGAGCGGCTCAATCGCCAGTCGGATCTCTTCGACTGGGGATTCGGTACAACAGATGGTACCGTCGCGATTTGTGTTGGAATTGATTGGCGCGGTCTCCAGTCGGGTGAGGATAGTGGGTCAGGCAGCAAGGTCAATCGGCTTATCGGCGAGTTT
>Ga0187846_10000489_pt1 | contig 23198 bp, 36 predicted proteins | sample TC_taG_FD_161473 | JGI IMG/M metagenome (GOLD analysis project Ga0187846, IMG submission 161473) | Biofilm microbial communities from the roof of an iron ore cave, State of Minas Gerais, Brazil - TC_06 Biofilm (v2) | ecosystem: Environmental > Terrestrial > Deep subsurface > Cave > Wall biofilm... | reverse complement strand
CACACCAGGAGAAAAGTGGAAATGCGCGTCTGCGGACGCCTTTCGTTTCCTCCCTAGGGCTGAAGCCCAGGGTCTCCACGAAAGGATTTTTTGATGAATATCCTTGACAAAGATAAAGTGTGGCTAACACGTAAGTTCAAACCGCTTGCAGATGCCACGACCGCCTATATTCAAGATGATTTATTCGACGATGATGACGCTTGTGATAGTGGCTATTGCATGATATAGGAGGCGTGAACATGCAATACAACAATGACATCTCAACGCTTGGCTTTCTCTTGATCGTCGCTGGCTTTCTCTTTCTGGTGCTGGTCGTGGTCTTTGGCATCAAGTGGTCATTTGAAGATGATCAGCTTGCCGATGATGAGGTGGTGCCGTTCGAGGGTGAATATGCGGGCCTGTATGACGATCTCATGCAGGAGGCATATCTGGTGGCGGCACGGCTTGAGGCGCATAGGAGCGAGTAGTTGAATAGTGGGGAATTGCCACCCCCATCGAGCAACGTGGCAAGTTTCCCCTGTCAGTATAGACGAATGGCAGGGGTAGAAAGGGAGCATCGAATGAAATCACCCGTCTATACAGATGAGGGCTATACGCCCTCGCTTGTCGCGCAACAACGTAAGCGCCGCCCGCCGCCATCGGCTGAGGACATTGAAGAGGACGACGAGTATTATACCAGCCGCCCGACGACTTCAGCGCGACGCTATGCTATGCCCGCTCCTGGCGAGTATCAGGTCGGCAATAAGCGCGTGCATGTTCGCTATACCGAAACCCCAAAGCGCCGCGCGTCGCTCCCGGCCCCCCAAACAACTGTAGCCCGTCCTCGGCTTCACTTTCATTGGCTCGTATGGGTCGGGCTTGCCCTCTTTATCATGCTCGCTGGCTACATGGCTATCAATTCGCTCGGTGCCTGGTGGCAGCATCATCTCGACGATGTGACCTATGGGAACCCACGCACGTACCAGACCGATGCTGTTGTGGGACATGACGATAGCAGTTCACAGCCGACGCACTTCATTGCCATGAACCTCCGGGGGCAGATCATCGTTGCTGAATTTCCCGGTGGGGATATCACCAAAGCCCGCAGCTATTCCATCACGACCATTCCGGGCAATGACACGAACCCGCCAGCGATCCTCAAGTTTGTTGATCTCAATGGCGATGGGAAGCTCGACATGGAGGTGCTCATCGGCGATCCGGGGAGCCAGGTTACGATGTTCCTGTTTAACACCGGCACCACATTTGCCAGCAAAGTATAGGAGGTGATAGCATTATGGCAACGCTGTTAGATCAAGACCAGCACCCACCACAGGTTATGGATGAGGAAATAGAGGATATTTACGTCGATATTTCCATCAGACACGGGCTACCGGAGGAGGTCATTGTTGATGCCGATGGGACACCTCCCTGGATACCCACGCCATCAAATCGCCCTGCCTACATCCTCACCGCGATTGGCTGGCTGGCAATCCTGATACTCACGGCATATGGTTTGTTCTTCATGCTGCCTGCCATGACCACCATTACCATCGTCAGTAGAGCGCAAGCCGTCAACACGAATGCGACAATCTCGCTTTCCGCGCAGCTATTCCCAGTCATACAGAAACAGGAAAGCAAGATCGTTCTCACAACAGGACATGGACACCAACCAGCCAGCCGGGCACATGGCTATGTCACTTTCTATAATGCAGCCGTGTATCCACAGAGCATACAAACTGGTACGATACTCTCTGGCTCATCTGGTGTGCAAGTCGCAACGGACGAGATGGTAACAGTCCCGCCAGGAAACCTTGCAACAAACGGCAGGGCAAGTATATCCGCGCATGCACTTGCCTATGGGCCAGGTGGCAATATCGCAGCCGGTGATATCTTCGGGCCGTGTTGTAAGTCGCTCTTGCAGGTTGTGAATAGCGCGTTCTCAGGCGGACAGGCAGCACGAGACTACCAGGCAGTGGCCCAAGAGGATATAGACGGTGCAACCGCTTCCCTGACTTCACAGATTGGCGCATCAATCCATATCGTAGGCCCGCCCGATGAAACCCTGATCATGCCCATACCCTGTAGTATTCAGAGTATGAGTAGTCAGCCTGTTGGGGCAGAAGCGACATCTCTCACCGTCTCAGTACAAGAATCCTGCCACCCGGCTGCTTATACTACTTCGGCATTTCAGCAACAGGCTAGCGTCGTGCTTGCTTCCTCTGCCCCTGCTGGAATGACCCGACTTGGGAAGATGAGCATACAGAACATGAGAGCCTCACTTACCGACCAGACCATCACCCTCCGGGCGCATCTTCTCGGCGTTTTCGGCTACCAGTATGATAGCCAATCACTTGCTCGTCAACTCTCAGGCAAGAGCCTGCAGGAGGCAACAACGCTGTTATTCAGTCAACCGGGCGTGAGTCGCATCCAGATTGCGGGTTCATTGCCCAGGCAGGCCAATCATTTACGCTTCGTTGTGCTCTACCAGGAGGTGCAACCATGAGAAAACTAGATATCAATGGGAGCCTCAGAAGCTTTAATGTCTGGTGGGATTCCTTTATCCTTGAGCTTATCAAGCCCGCCGCTATCCTATCAATGGGGCTAGGAACAGTCGCCATTTTCAATCTGCAAGGACTAGCCATACAGCCCTGGTTTGTCGTCTTATGGGCTATTGTCCAGGCGGTGAGTATAGACGGGTTGTTTTTCGCTACCTGGGATCGGCTGTTCAGCCAGAGGCTCCGATGGGCTAATGCATTGGCCATCGTCGGGCTAACATTTATTGGCCTCGTCTTAGCCCTCATAGCTATCGCCATCAATGCCATTCTCGGCTTTCAAGTCTTGTGGGCTATAGCCGATAGCCAGCAAGCTATGGCTCGACTCGGCATTAGTAGCAGCCTTTTTACCTTTGTGCGGGCTATCCTGGCTGTAGCCATTTTCATTATGATGGCCTATGTCCGGAGCCATATACGGGCGACAGAAAAGGCTACGGGGAGGACTACGAAAAAGGCTATGGTGGCTATTGTTGAAGCGGAGCCTCTAGCCATCCCTGAAATAGCCGTAGCTATGCAAAAGGCTACGCCGCTCATAGCCAATGGACATAGCCCTGAATTCAAAAAGATCATGCAGGCATGGCTACGGCATAGCCAAAGTGGGCAGAAAATCAACATGAAGGCTATAGCCGAGGAAGCCGGTGTTGGCTATAGCACCGTGAAGAAACATGCCCCTGAAATCAAGAAAGAATTAGCATAGTTCATGGGGCTGTAGCTCAAGTAGCAGAGCGCCCGTAGAGGCCGGGAATACCTGATTGGTGCCTTTGCGCCGGTTCGGTATGAGATGCTGGTGCAAGGCCAGTCAGCCCCATCAGAGAAAGGACAATCATATGCCTGCATGTGACCACGATTATCAGTTTAGCCACTTCGACGCTGATGGCTGAGCCGTGTACGTTTGCTCCCGGTGTGGGAGCACATCGACGAACTGCCTCACCAGTTAGAAAGGACAATCGCATGTCAGTTTTAGGATGGATGCCTCCACAAGAGGTGAAGCGCCTGCTTGCCACGATCAATCAGCAGCGCAAGCAAATTGACGCACTATCGAAAGACCTCGCCATGCTCAAAGAGCGTGATGCACTACTCAGGCAAGCAGAAGCCGCGCTCAACGAGGCAGAGCGCCAGGCGCAAGAGTCGAATGGTCTGTTGCTTACCACCATCGAGCAGCAATCCGACGAGATTGCACGACTGCAAAAGGAACTTGACATGGCTACTGTCGAACGGCCAACCGTGCCAGCACGACCAACGCGCAGAAAGGCGGCACCATGACAAAAGCAAAGCGCAAGCCAACAACTGAAAAATTAGCTGAGGCTCTTAGTCTTGCAGGTGCATCGAAATGGATGATCGATAATGCCAATGCGGGCTACTACGATGATTATAAATCCCCGATTGCCCTGCCTATCTATCAGCTTGTGCAAGATGCGAGAGCCGAGGGGCTCATGGATATCGTGCATCGTGCAAAGAATTGTGACTTCGATGCGCAAAAATGGGAAGCAGATGAGTGGGCGCAGAGTCCAGAGGGGAAACTCGCCTTTCAGGAAGCTATGCAAATCACGAGCAAGAACGGCGGTGATGCATGACCATCTTTACTGTAGTGGATGTACTCTTTTTCTTGTTCGTCTTCGGCGCAGTGGTGGTAATCCTTACCGTTGTCATCCAGCAGGTGATCAAGTATTACATGGTGTCGAAGACCACGTACTACACGCTCATCATCCAGCAACTCTTGCACAATGAGAACGTTCTCAAAGATATGCCGTTTCCATTTCCATCGGATGAGGTGCTGCAAGCCATGCTGCGTGACTTTATCTCGGAAGCAAAGAAAGCAGGTGAACCATGACCATCGTGCAAAAATGGATTGATGACTATGGCATGTACATTCTCGATGACGAGCGCCATGTTTTCCCTATCACCGCAGCCGAGGCGATAGAACTTAGCTCGTGGATCAATGCGCACATGCCGCAACTGACTGAAATCATCCATCGTAGAACAGGAGAGACAAGCAATGAAGCTTCAACGACTTTTACAGATATTCCGAATACATAAGTTAGCCCGGCGTGGTCTATACCAACTCGGTAGAATTGCCGGGGTACAATCAGGCGAATTGCGTGCTGTCTACCGAGCAGGCAGGCACGATGGCAAAGAAGAGCGATTGCGCGAGGCTATCCATCAAGAGGTGATATACGCGATTGAACCGCTTACAGTGTCATCCCCTATCGTCGAGATCGATTATACACAAGCGCATCCCTACCAGCAGACCGCACCGCCTGCTAACCAGCACTTTACATCGAGGATCCGCACACAAGAGCTAGCGGCCGTGCGACCTGTCAAATCGCCACTACGTCAAAGCCACCTCGCGAAGATGGTTGATACGGCTGTCATCGCAACGGTGCGCCCGCCCTGGCTCAAAGATCTCTTGGCACAACCATCAACGCTTCAGGAGTTGGAAAAAGACGCCTGGCTCACCGGCGATACCGGATGGGAGCCAACCGTCAAGGCATCTGTTACACTGCCAAAGGTGAAGAAAGCAGGCTAGTCACTAGCCTGCTTTTCAGGTATAATCTAAGCAAAAAGGAGGATATTCTTATGGGCGGCAGAGGATCAGGTGGGTCATCTGGCGGCGGCGGCGGAGGTGGTGGTGGGTTACAGGGTTCAGAGAAGCAAGTGGCCTGGGCAAAAACTATCATAGTAGGGGAACAATCAGCCTATAATAGCCATATGAATAATATGGCACATCATTCATTAGCACAGCAACCAAGAGGCAGAAACGCGCTCCTAAAAGCATATCAAGATACCTGGAAAAATGCCAGTAACCAGGCGTCCTGGTGGATTGATCATCGTGGAGGGAGAGCGGCCAATGTCCTGGCAGATCAAGCCGACAAGCTCTTTCATAGTAAAATGAGGAACAAGTAAGATGCATTCCTTAGCGCGTGCTCTATCCACCTGGAACACTGTCTTTCCATCAGACAACGAGTACGATATTCCGTTCATTCGGAACAATGGCCGGTTGCCCTCTGCACTTATTGCCTGGGGCAGCCGCCCGAAGTTGCTGGATGTCGAGGAAGGGAGTAACATGGCAGTCCATTTCTTCCTCGATGACTACCGCTTTGAAAGCCTCTGGAATCGTCCAGCATGGAGTCTCGATGTACTGGGGCATGTAGGGTTGGCACTCTCCCCTGACTTCTCGCTGTATCGGGATATGCCCGTCGCCATGCAAATCTGGCAGGTGTATAGAAATAGGTGGCTTGGCTGTTTCTGGCAAGAGCACGGTATCCAGGTTGTTCCCACAATCTCTTGGTCAGAGCCTCACGACTTCTGCTATTACGGCGTAGAGCCTGGTTCTATTGTTGCTGTGTCTCCTGTTGGTGTTCAGGATATGCTTGCCCGCCATCTCTTCAGGGCGGGCTTTCAGAAAATGATCGATGTACTTTCTCCCTCGGCTATCCTGTCCTATGGGGAACTCATCCCTATCATTGGCACGATGCCAGATATCCCCATCGTGACGTTCCCAACACATTGGGAACAGCACAAACCACGACGTAGCCCACGCAAAATACAACTTCCTATCGCAATCTAAACGAGTTTTCTGAGAAGTGCCCAAATTGGTCAAAAAAGCCTTGACAAATAAAAAGCATTCAGGTATACTAAGCATAGAGGTTAGAAATGCTAGCCCAAGAGTCAAGGAGAAACGGAAATGGCATTTAGTTTCGACAGACGCGGATATGTCAATCCAGATCAAGCACGAATTGACGAGAACCGCGCAAGGATGGCGCGGGAATCGAAGATCATTTCAGAGATTGTAACTCACCTCCTCGCTGGAGCAAGCGTTGAAGATGCGGTGGCACAGGTTGAAGGTGCAACCCTTGAACAGACGCGATTATGGATTGCAGAGGGTCGCATCACCGACCCAAAGTATTACGATCATCCATATCGTGCAACTGATCAGGACTTGCACTAGGAGGTGCCCAATGACTATCGATCAAATGGCGAAGGCCCTCACTGATGTAGGGGCCTGTTTCGCGGTCACAACCGCGAAGACGATCCTGCCAAGTGACCCGTCTGGCAGCAGGCCATCGTATCACATCCATCCTGATGCTTCCAATCCTCGCCAGGATGACATCGAGCGGGTCTACTCGCAAGAGCAATTTCGGGATTGGATCAATACAGCGAAGGCAGCCAGGCGTGCTGTCTCGCAAGAAAAGGCATATCCGTTGTGGATTGCCTATCAAGATCGGTGGAGCCGATGAAGTTTAGAGTCGATATAGCCCTCGCAGGAGGGCAGAAAGGAACGAGACAATGGAGATTTATGCGGTTGTTGTATATGAGATGAAAGACGAGAGAGAGGAGCGACAGCCTGTCTATTCCGAGCAGGAGCTGCAGGCTGAGCTTTCATCGGTACAGATTGAGTTAAAATCAAAGGGCACCTATGTAGTAGGCTTCCACATTGATGCGCCGAAGCCCAAAGACTACAAATAGCTCTCCCCATCCATCCCTGCCGCCTGGCATCGTCCAGGCGGTTTGTCAAGAAATAGCCCTCACAGGAGGGTAGAAAGGAACGAACAATGGCAACCCGACAGTATAGTGCCTCTGGAACGGTTTTCCAGAGAAATGAGTTCATGAAAGGGTATCCCGACTACTACGAGAGGAGTTGGGACTTCCGCGATGAGCGGTATATGGCTTCTTCGCTTGAGGAAGCTACTGAGAAAGTACGGCGAGAACACCAGGTTCGTGATGATCAGTATGGCCTTGTAGAGATCCGTGATCTGGAAATCAAGGATCTCGGGAAACTTCGGTCTAAAGGCCCTGTCAGCATTCAGACTGGCAAGTCGTACAATTGTACTACGCTCATCACAGTGCAGGCACGGAACATACGTAGCGCAGAACAAGAGGGGTACATCCCCATGCGAGGAGCCATGCGCTGTGAGGTCACATGGCGTGACGTGGACTGGCACGCCAAAAAGCATGATGAAAAAGCTGAATGGTTCCTTGACTGCCCAGTAGGAGAGGAACCTGAGTCTCGTAAAAGAGGGCGTATTGCCCTTGAAGCGGATCAGACGCCAGACCTGGAGCATTACACATAGTGGCAATTCCTCCCCCGGGGCAGAGCATCGAGCGTGCCGCCTGGCATCGTCCAGGCGGCTTTTGTATGTCTCTTGCAAACTGCTTCACTTTCCGCTATACTTACCATAAGAACTTGAGGGAAGTCGCCTATGCTGTGCAGTGATACCGGCCATACTGAGGCCATCAAGATCAAAATGCCGGTTGACCTGGCAAAAGATATTAGTTACTGGCTTGAGGCCATCAAGCAGCTAGGCGGCAACGGTCGCATCACGCTTGACATCTCAGGCGGCAATGTGACCAGCACAGAAGCCACGATTAAACGCCATCGTAACAAAAAGGTGTCGTAGCAGCCTTCGGGCCATTCGCAGACGCTAGAGGAGTGAAATGCTCTTCTGGTGTCTTTTTGTTTTTATGGAGCCAATTATGCCACGAACCAATGAACAGATTTACCACGACGTTACCCGCAAGATACGCCAGATCGAAGCACAGAAAGTCCGAGCACAGCAACACTTCCAGCCACGCTATAAAGGGCGTAACTTCATCCTCTCCTGCTGGTGTGGCATCGCCTTTGTGAGTGATTGCATTGAACGCTCCGACTTGGAGCGGCTGATCTCATTTATCAACGAGCATTGCGAGTGCGCACCAAAGGAGATGAAAAAATGAATACCGTAACTCTCACCATTATCCATGTACTCTACATCATGACGCTCGATACAACACAAATAACCACTCAGGTGGTGAAAGTAAAATGAGAGTTGCTATGCTGCGCCTGCTCATTGCCGCCGCGTTCTTCTGCCTCGTCGCTGGCTTTCTCGTCGGCTATGGCGTGCGTGCTGCATTCTGGCCTGCCGTGCAAGTCCATACACAACAATTCGATGTCACGACACAGCAGATACACTTGGATAAGCTCTATTGCCATGTGTCGGCCACACTCGTTGACCCTGCTGTACGCTACACCTTCACACAAGATATCGTGTGCAGTGCAACGCCGGAGGGAAAGCCGTGATCTCTGTCTACTCTGCCATCATCCTTGTCACCACAGGCGTCGTCTTATCGCTCATCTGCGCTACTTACGGAATTCTGGTCCATATGCGCTATCTGGATCGACGCCTCTATAAGCCGTATCCGAAGAAACAGAACACACAGCAGATACCAGCGGTGAAACCATGAGCAAGAAGAAACGTAAGAAGTGGTCGCGTGAAACGAAATTCCAGCGATACGCGGCGCAATTCTGGCAGGATATCGATGCGGCTTTTCGTGTCGAAGGGATTGCATTTGAGTGGGGCCGTCACCAGGAGAAGGCGCGTGAAGTTGCGGAACCTGTCCTGGCAAAATGCCTGTATGACTTTGCAGAGCATATATGTAGCAATCTGCGATTTACCTTTGTAAGAGATATTCCAGATTTACGAGAGAAGCCGTGAGTGAAATACGCAAATCCTCACATATACGCACAAGTGCTAGGCGTCCAGGTCACAAGCTCACGAAACGACAGACACGCGAGTCGCAAGAGAAATTCCTTGCATCCTTTGCTGCTAAGGGGATTGTGCGTGTTGCTTGTGTGGATGCGGGTATAGATCGCTCAACAGTACGCAACTGGGAAGAGCACGATGAGACGTTTTCTTTTCGCTACAATCAGGCAAAAGAAGATGTCAATGATGCTATCCGTGAAGAAATAAGAAGTCGTGGGATGGAGGGTGAAGAGGAATATGTGGTGAGCATGGGGAAGGTTGTCTATTGGAATGGGCAGCCGCTTACCATGCATCGCAAGAGTGACCAATTATTGATGTTCCTTGCACGTGCTCGTATGGTAGAGTTTAGGGAGAAGCAGGCCATTGAAGTCAGTGCTGCCTCTGATGTCTCAGGCTTCAAGGAGCTGCTGCTCCAACGAGTAGCACGGCTGGAGGGGAATGAATGAAGGTATCTACCTGGAAACGACAGCAACGACATCTCAATGCGATGCGTGTCTATTGGGCAAAGGTCTATACCAAAGATGGCCTGCGACGTGTGCCTATGCCATTTGTGGAAACCTATACCGAAGAGGGCGAGATTGTTCCATTGCCACAGATGAAGTGGAACAAGGAAACGCCTGCTCTTGATCATATTCCACGCAAGCCTTGTCCATTTACCGAAGTGCAGGAGTGGAAGCCAATCACGGCACGGCTGGAGGATCGGGAATGATAGGCACGGAAGTTGTACAGCGTACTTCGTTTGATTATAACTCACTGGATATTGAAATGCGCATTTTCGTACTGGAAAAAGCGGCTACTATCCAGGCACGATTAAAGCGTACTGCTGAAGATATTGTTGCTATTGGGCAAGAACTGATAGAGGTTAAGGAGAGGCTACCATTAGGGACGTTTGAAAGTTGGCTACGGGATGAGTTTGATATGAGTCAACGATCAGCAGAGAGATTTATGCAAGTCTCTGAACGCTTTAAAGATAGCCCAGTCGTCAAAATGGCGGGTACTCCAAGTGTGCTTTATGCATTAGTAGACTCAGATGAAACTATTATACAAAAGATAGAGTCAGGCGAAATACTTCCAACCTTATCAGCAATCCGAGAAGCAAAACAAACTTTTAATCCAATTCAGCATGGCATGGGTCAAAGTAAGGTTGTAGCCTGGAATACACCATCAGCAATTGTGGATGAGGTAGAAGAGATGTTAGGTGAAATCGATGTTGACCCTGCCAGCAATAGCAAAGACACCCCAAATGTACCAGCAACTATGCTCTACACAGAAGACGACGACGGGCTATCTCAATTATGGAAAGGGCGTGTATTTCTCAATCCCCCTTATGGTAGGGAAATAGGCGAGTGGATAGTAAAGCTTGTACAGGAATATGAGGATGGAAATGTCGAAGAAGCTATCGCTCTTGTGCCAGGGCGTACCGATACACAGTGGTTTCGGGCGCTATTCAATTATCCGCTCTGCTTCATCTCTGGCAGAGTGCGTTATTCCAATGGAGCCGGCGCGGCTCCATTTCCAAGTGTCTTAGTGTACATGGGCACGCGAATAGAAGACTTTATATCTGTCTTCAAACATCATGGCCCTATTATGAAACGGATGTCTTATGAGTATTAGTCTTGCACAAGATTTCGTGGCGGCGATTCAGTGGTCGTGTATGATGCGAGAGAAATACCTTTCCCATTTCTATGGGAAATATTCAGTTGATAGGCGCTATGTCTATGTTGATAAAAGCTCCTGCTCTACCTTGCTGCAAAAAGAGCTTGCAGTTGACACTATTATGCAATGGCCTACTCCTCACACTTCTATCTGTATTGAAGAAAAGATAGTGCAATGGCCTGGATATAAGCATGTGAACTTTGCCCTGGAGGTAGAGTCTTGTACTACTGTTGGGAGAGAGCGCGGCGGTTGGATGCGCTATGCTGAGGCTGATTATCTCCTATATGCTTTTGCCTATGAGAATGATAGCGGGTTAGATGTCTATTTGATTGACTTTCCAAAGTTGCGTGGATGGTTCTGGCAAGTGCATGAAGAACGCTATAAGGCCAATGACTACGTGATGCCTAACACCCTCAATCACACTCGTATTGCGAAAGTGCCTATCAAAGACGTGCGAGACGCTGTACCAACAGCGCGTTACCTTTGCAATAGCGAGGGATGCGTATTCATTCCAAAGCGAGGTTCAGCATGAGTCTTGATCTTGCCAGCCTCACCGATGAGCAGGCCGCGCACCTGTACTACGATTGGGACATCTGGAGCCGCCCAAAGCAAAAGGAGCCACCTGGTAACTGGCGTGTATGGCTCATCCTGGCTGGTCGTGGCTTTGGCAAGACACGCACGGGCGCTGAATGGATACGGGCGCAGGTGGAACAAGGCAAGTGTAAGAGATTAGCATTAGTAGGTCGCACGGCTGCTGACGTGAGGGATGTTATCGTGGAGGGCGAATCAGGCATCATGGCAGTATCGCCGCCCTGGTTTCGACCACGCTATGAACCATCGAAGCGTCGGCTTACCTGGCCTAATGGCGCTATCGCTATCACCTATTCAGCAGATGAACCCGACGCACTCAGAGGGCCACAGCATGATGGTTTCTTCGCAGATGAACCGGCTGCGTGGGAGCGAGAAGAGACGTGGGATAATCTCATGTTTGGCCTGCGCTTGGGCAAGAACCCGCGAGGCGTTGCAACTACAACGCCAAAGCCTACCAAACTGATTAAGACGCTTATCAAATTATCAACAACCTCCGTCACTCGTGGCACAAGCTATGAGAATCGAGCCAATTTACCACCGGCCTTTTTCAATGAGATCATACGCCGCTACGAGGGTACACGCCTGGGCAGGCAAGAGATCAACGCTGAAATACTGGAGGACTTAGAGGGCGCGTTGTGGAAGCGCGGCATGATCGAAGAGACGCGGGTCACGAAGCATCCAGACTTGCAACGTCTCATCGTGGCAATAGACCCGGCAGTTACGGCAGAAGAGGGGAGCGATGAAACTGGCATTATCGTGGCAGGGCTTGGCACAGATGGACAGGGCTATGTGCTCTCAGATAAATCGCTACGTGCCAGCCCGAACGAGTGGGCGCAAGCCGCTATCACTGCATACCACCTGCACAAGTGTGATCGTATCATTGGCGAGGTCAACAATGGAGGCGACTTAGTTGAAACGGTCATTCGCAATATTGAGAAGTACATCCCGTATACCGCTGTGCGTGCCAGCAGAGGCAAGCAGACACGCGCCGAACCTGTAGCCGCCTTATACGAGCGTAAGATGATACACCATATTGGCACATTCCCTGAACTGGAAGATCAACTTTGCGGGTGGGAGCCTGGCATGGCGCAATCACCAGATAGACTAGATGCCTTAGTGTGGGCATTTACTGAACTTATGACCGGGACTGAATTATCACCGGTTGAACACATCGCAGCGATGCAACGTCGCGCACAACTCGCACGAGAAAGGACATACGTACATGGCAAACCTTGACCAACCACAAGCCTACTCGTCGGACGCGGTAGCCCCTGGCGATACTGCCTACGATTGGGTAGCATCCGTTCCATCATCCCTTGATGGGCCACCGTCAACCCCGGCACAACCACAAGGCATGTTCCCGCAGCAGAGCTTACCGAACCTCAACCCTGATGTAATCCCTGCTGTGCAGATGGACAAATACGTATTTCATGAACTGCCTGGCTACACACAACCAGCAAGTGATGCATACCCGCAAGGAAACTAACGAGGGAAGCCATGAGTCGCCGCAAACATCGCACGAGAACGCCTGTCCTTGAACGGGCCGCAGGCTATACAGGGCCTATGGGCATCCAGGGCAACTTTAGCTCGTATGCTGGCTCATCGGTGACGATCCCGGTACAAGTCCTGGCTCAGATGTTGCAGAATTTAGCGCCACAAAAGAATCAGGCCAAAGACTTCGCACCTGGTAGCCCACTGCGTCCATATGAGGGCGTTGTACCACAGGGCGGGCCGCGTCAATGGTCTTACCCCGTTGGCTACAACATCCACGCCAATGATCGGACGCTTGGCATTCCTGATGTGCCAACTTTTCAGCAGTTGCGTAACCTTGCCATGCTCTATAGCGGCATCACCTTATGCGAACGGGTCATTCTGGACATGATCCCGAAGTTGGAGCCGCAGGTGAAGCTCAAAAAGAAACTCGTTGAAGCGGGGGCCGATGAGAATGCCTATACTGGCGCAATCACGCGCTGGATGGCCTTCCTTGAGATGCCATCACCGGGCCAGCGGCTTGACATCCATTCCTGGCTGCGTATGGCCTGGACTGAGCAAACGCAGGTTGACGCGCTGTGCCTCTTCAAGCACAACACGAAGGGCAAGCACCTCTTTGGCTTAGAGATCGTATCAGGCGATAGCATTAAGCCGCTCTTAGACGAGCGTGGCATGCAACCGCAGCCACCTTTCCCGGCCTTCCAGCAATACCCCTATGGTGTGCCAGGCGACCAGTATACGCTTGAACAGATGCTCTACTACCGGGAGTCGCCACGCGCCAACACGCCCTACGGCTTTAGCCGCATCGAGCGGATCATCTTAGAGGTCAACCAAGCACTACGTAAGAAGAATAAAGACCTGGCACGCTTCACGGAAGGTAACCTGCCAAGCGGTATCATGGAGGTGCCGAATACCGCGCTGTGGACGCCCGATCAGATTGATGCCTATGAGCAGGCATGGAATGGCCTGCTGGCTGGCAACGTACAACAGCAGGTGCGGGTCAAATTCATGCAGCCGGGCATGAAGTATACGCCAATACTCGACTATACCGGTAGCCAGCAGATGACCGAATTTGACCAGTTCTTGCTGAACGTGACGCTTGGCTGCTACGGCCTCTCGATGGGGGATATCGGCTTCACGGAGGACATTCACAAGTCAAGTGGCGACAGTCAGCAAAACATGATGTTTCGTCGCACGCTGGCGCCGCTTATCTCCATCTATGCCCGCATGCTGACAAATCTTCTATGCGAAGCCTTTGGCGATGACGAGTTGGAGGTGCATTTCAGCGGCTTTGAAGAGCCAGAGGACTTGAATCAATTAGCCTCGGCCTATGGCAGCCTCGTGCAGAACGGACTCATCTCACCCGCCGATGCCGCGCACATCCTGAAGCTACCCGATGTGCCACAGACCGGGCCGTTCATCTTGTCTAAAGGCGGGCAACCACTATTTCTGGATAACTTGGCAGATCATGCATACCGCAAAGCGCAGTTTGACGCGCAGATGGTGGGCCTCAAGCTGGCGGCAAATGGGCCACCGCAAGCAGCACCGCAAGGCGAAGAGGCGTCAAGCGATGAAAATGCGGGCAATAGCGAAATGGATGAGGGCGACGAGGAGGCAGACGAAGCCCTGTCCGATTTGCAACGCTTTGACCCGGTGCATGCCTATCATGGCGAGTTTGGTTACTACACATCAGGTACGAAAAAAGTCGGGGCAAAGAAGACGGGCACGGTAAAGAGCAAGACGCCGAAGAAGAAAGGGCCGAAACTCAGCAAGAGAGATCGCTATGTTGTTAGGATGGGCAAGTATGCCACGCGCTTTGAAAAACTGTCGAACAAGAAATCTGGCAAGAAGTGGTCGGCAGCGCAAGCATCAGCCGCCGGGAAACTGAGCGGGATTTTTGAGCAACTAGCCAGGAGCATAGAGGGAGGCAACCAGGCACGTACTGATGGCCTCTTTGACCAGGCATCGGCGCAGGCGAGGATCGTCTTTGGCAACAACCCCAAAGGCATGAACGCCATGGTCCGGGCTTTAACGCTCATGGACAATGCCAATGACAAGGGTATCCGTGTAGCAATTGGCGAATATGACGATGAGGACGATACGGATGAGAATGAAGAAGCGGCATTTAGCAACCTGGACGATGAACTGGACGAAATGGGAGGCGATGAGGACGAAGAAGAAGTTGATGATCCCGCTTCGCGGGCTAATCAAGAGGATGATGTGAAACGCCTGCTTGCCGCCGTTGAAGAACTCTTGCGCCGTGAACGTGCAAAAGAAAGGGAATTGATCGATGTCACGCGGCCATACCAGGACACGCAAGACGAAGCGGGAACAACTAGCCGAGATGCAGCAAGTGATGGAGCAGGAAATAGCGAAGTTGCCGCTGCACGAGCAGGCGAAGATGCTTGCTGCCCTGGAGCGCAAGGGACTGATAGAGATAGAGCAACCAGCGCCGAGTACCGGCATTGGCGTGAACGTGCGATCAAGGACGTTCGGGAGGGCAAGGCGTTCAGGGGCTTTACGACCACGCTTATACCAGAGGCGACCCATGACCGTATCACGCGAGCCTTAGAGCAATGTGTCAATGCCGATGAGGTGAAGGCGGTCTTTAGCCGGGCGCAAACGGTGCAAGAGCAGGATAGCCAGATTGCAGGGGCATCGCCCCAACTGGACTACGATACAGATAGTAAGATATGGGAGCCTGAAAATGTCGAAGCACAGTTGGACGCGCTGCGCAAGCAGGGTACATACCTCGTATGGCACGCGCACTCATCGCCAAGCGGCGTGTGCCTGATTTGCGCTCCCAACGATGGCGTCATGCGCAAGATCGGGGAAGCGTTTCCAAGCGGGGCAAAATTACCGCAATTGCACCCGAACTGTCAATGTACCGTCGAAGTCATCAAGGAGCCACTTGGCACCATCACTGGCGGCGCCGTGAAATAACAGAAAGGAAACAGATTATGTCAGATCAAGTTGATGGATTGAACGCTGCGAACGATCAAGCGACGCAGCACGAGAGCAATGGTTCGCGCGGCATTCTGGACGGGTTTGCGCCCGGCGCCTTTGGCGTGATGGTTACGACCACCGATGTCAAGGCCATGCCCGGCATTCCAACGATTGTGTTGCTGAATAGCGATGAGGGCAATATCATGGCCGAGCATCACAATATCAATATGTTGCCGGTGCCAGGGCCGCTCCCGCCGCAAGGAGATTTTAGCAAGGGATGATTGACCCATTCACGTGTACGGTAGAAGTAGTGAAGTCATGATAAAGAAACAATCGCTCGACCTCTATGGGCCTATCTCACTGTACGATGTGCCGTTGCCTCGATATGTCAAGGCAACGCATTGCAAGCAGTGTCATAAGGTCACGAGCATGACCTTTACTGATGGCAAGGAACGCGATCCGCATACAAATCCAAGACTCAAATGGATACCTTGGTGTGAATGTGAGGTGGTGAAATGACTAAGTACCTGATCAACGCATACTTCACTTGCCCGCGCTGGCATCACCCGCTCTTCTATATCGTGCCTGATGGCATCGAGATCAAGTGCAAGTGGTGCAAGGACAAGCATTTTATCGGGCGGTCGCATTTTGAGCAGGCATGGAATGACATTTCCAAGATGGAAACGAAACCCTTGCTTGCAGTGGTGAGATAAGATAAGATATGCTGGCAGTATGAAACAAGAAGAATTGATGTTTCTCTCAGCCAGGAGCCACATGCAGGCCATTATCAAGGCGCTGCAACGAGAAGGCACATCGTATCAACAGGCAAAGCGCCTTCTCATTGCAGCATACTTGCATGAGCAGTATCCAGATTTGCACTTCAGTATTGAAGATGTCACAAAAGTACAGGCATCCTCTCCTGAAGAGAGCGTCTTGAGCTTTGATATTGACGTTGTAGTGAGTAACATTGGTGGGCATGATATATCGGCTATCGCGCAAGAGGTCAAGGAGTATCTCTATAGCCTCCAACCTCTGCCAGAGATAGACAACCCGCACTAAATACGCTATACTACTCGTAGATATTAGTAGGCCATAAGGCCATTCTGTAAAGGATGGTCTTATGCCTGAGAATACACACCTCAAAGAGATATCCCCTGAAGACCTCGCGTCTTCGTTCCAGGCCGAACTTACCCGCCTGGAAGCCCTTTCACTCGATGATGAAACGCTTGACCTTGCCCGCCGCTACTATTCGCAAAAGGAACGTAAATCGATGAATGCGAGTAGTTTCTGTGGCCCGCATCGTAGCTTCCCAATCACCTCACAAGCAGATGTTTCCAATGCTGCCCGTCTGATCGGGCATGCCGATAATCCTGATGCTGTGAAGTCCTGCATTATCCGCAAAGCCAAAGCAAGCGGCTGGTCACTTCCTGATGCCTGGACATCTGGCGGCGATGGCGACCGCGCAGATGAGGCAGAGCTTGAACGCGCCAAAGCCGCCGCCGTGCATGACCCATATACTGGCAGGCACTCACATGGACATCCACATGAGATTGATGGCTATGCGCACGAGCACTCGCACGAGCACACGGGAGACGCAGAACACGATCATTCTCATATCCATACCAACCGTGCTGAGATGCCTATGACCGCCTTCCTGTATGCCCCAATCGTGCGTATCGATAAGAGTACCTGGGAAGTTGAAGGCGTGGCGACCTCGGAAGCCGTTGACAGCTTCGATACGGTCTTCAGTTACAAAGCCAGTAAAAAAGCCTTCCAGAAATGGATTGAGCGTACCGCGAACGTGCGTGAGATGCACGAGAAGAAAGCCGTTGCTAAAGGCATCGGCATCTTTTTTGATGACGATAAAAAGCAAATCATCGTGCGCAGCCGGGTATCACGCGGGGCACCTGACACCTGGGCCAAGATCGAAGATGGCGTGCTCTCCGGCTATAGCGTCGGCGCGACGAAGCCTACATGGTCAACCGTTGAGCGCGAGGGCAAGAAATACCCCTACCTCGTCGGCTATGACCTGGCTGAGTTATCACTCGTTGATAGCGCATCCAACCCTGACGCGCATGGCCTGGTCATTGCACGCAATGATGGACTCAGCGACGTGATAGATGTCTCTGAGCAAGAGACGCCACAGCCAGAAGAAGAAATACCACCACCGGCAGCGCAAGAAACGATAGAACGCGCGGGCGCTCGCATCAGCCACATCACACAGGGCACACTTCATAATATGCGTGATGCACATTTGCAGGGCGCACAATCCGTGATGAATCTCTGTGGCTGCGACGAATGCCAGGGCGGGTGTAGTGCCCTTGATCCTGATGGCGATGGCGATATTGATATTATCGATGGCCTGGACGTTGACGGCGACGATGGTAAGGGACAGGACAACTGGGCAGATTGGCGTGCCATCGAAGCCACGATCCAGCGCCAGCTTGCCCCAATCATCCAGCGCCAACAGCACTTCCTTGCACAACTCGCAGCGCAACCTGAATTTGATCCTGAACTTATCCGCTCGGTGATCTCCACCGAGATCAATACATACCTCACGGCAGCGATAGCCCCACTTACTGAAGCTGTGGAACGCATTAAAGAGGCATCAAGCCAGTCTGAAGAACGCTCCATTTTGATGGAGGTTAAAGAGACGGTTGAACGCATCGCAGGGCAACCACAACCGGGGGGGCCAGTTCTTAACGCTGGCATCGCCGCCGAGAAACGACTTGCGAACGACCCGCGCCAATACATGCAAGGAGCGCCAGATCAGGCCGCTGTGAAGGCGGTACTGGATCGCTTGCAAGCATCGGGCGCATTAAACACCGTTGAAGCACAGACCGCCGCCGCATCGCTCCTGATTCAGCCGATGCCGGGGCGGATACCGACATAAAGGAAAATGTACTCATGTCTGTAGATACAGATCACTTGCCTGCGAACGCTCGTATTTCGCAAGGCAATACCGCCTACCCGGTCGGGGTGATTGAGGAAGGACAGAGCAATACCCTCGCAGCCCAGGCCGAGCAAGCGGCTCAGATGCGCACCTATGCGCAAGGCGGGGCGATCCCGCAAGAAGCTATCGAGCGCGTCAAGGCTGGCACGCTGCCGGGTATCGATCCAAGCGTCTTGAATGACCAGACCTTGCACGCCCTCATGAATGGCGAGATCACCCGCGACCAAGCGTTTGTGGGAAACAACGCCAACTTTACGGGCTACTACTTAGAGCCTGCGGCCAAGTACGTCATCCCGCAATACACGCCGCTGCGTAACATGCTCCCGCGCTTGCCAGGGCAGGGCATCGATACGATCAACTGGCGTGCCATCACGGACTACTTCGGCGGCTCAGGGCCAAGCGTTTCAACCGCCGCTTTGCAGCAGCAATCAACCCCGACTTCACTTAGCTACGTTTGGGTCAATGCCTCCAACGTCTTCAAGATGCTGGCGGTCAAAGACATTGTGACCTTTGAGGCTGAGGTGTATGGTCGCCTGTTCCAGGGCGATGTCAGGGCGACCGTTGCCGCCAAACTCATACCGGCGCTCATGCTGGAAGAAGAATACTGGTTGATCAATAGCGGTCAAAAGCTCTGGCCTCCCGCTCCTGCTTATAATCTGTCAACCGCGACGACCGGCGGCACGATTGCCGCTGCGACGAACTGGATACTGCTCACTGCTGTCAATGCCAACGGTGAGACGCTTGCCACCGGTGGCGGTTCGGCGACCGCCGTAAGTATCGTCACAACCGGCTCTACCAGTACCGTCAGTTTCAATATCCCGCGCGTGCCATCGGCCACCAAGTACAACGTCTACGTCGGTACAGGCGCGACGCAGCCCGCCAATAGCGCCATGTGGCTCCAATCAGCCGCCTCGCAGTTCGGCGGCGCAAGTGCACTCAACGACCCTGGTGGGCTTGCGCAGGGCTTCTTCACCGTGACGGCCACCGTTGCCTGGGCGACCTCTAGCACGGCATACTCAACGACCGTCACCAATGGCAATACCGCCATCGTCGTCAAGTCAACTGACGCAAACACACTCAATTTGCCACTCTCCTTTGATGGCGTTCAGTCGCTCGTCTACCTGAATAGCGCCGCCGCCTCTACCGTCATGGTGCAGGGCGAGACGCCGCTAATCAGACAGGTTGCCGCCGCAAGCGGGGCACTGGTATTAAGCGACCTCGATACGCAGTTGGAGAGCATGTACTTGAACGCGAAAGCCGATCCAGAGGTGATGTATGTCAGTGTGAAAGATCACAAGCGCCTGACACAGATCATCGCCAACGGCACAAACTTCCGTGTCACAGTGCCCAATGCCGATAGCAATGCGCTCAGTAACTTGATCGTAGGACAGCGTGCTACCAAGTACGTCAACCAAACCACCGGGCGGCTCATCGATATCGTGATGTTGCCGTACCTGATGCAAGGTTCGATCATCCTGGCAAGCTTGACCCTGCCATTCCCGGTGTCATCGATTGATCGGCCACCGCTGCGCGTCGAATACAACCGTGAGATGTGGGCGGTTGAATACCCGCCTGATCAGAGTCACACAACGCAGTGGATGTATGCGGCCTTCCTGAACGAAACGGTCGTGTGTCAATACCTGGGCGGGCTTTCCATCCTGAACGGTATCAGCTACGCCACGTCGTAGGTACAGCGTTGGTACAGTGAGGTGAGGGAGGGTGCTCCCTCACCTCGGAGGGGAAAGCTATGGAACTTACTGATCAGGTTGGCAGCCAGTTCGGTATCCCATCGAACCCGGTGGCAACGAACCAGCTTGTCGGGACGCCGGTCTATGCCACCGCTACATCAAGTACCGGGGCGGCAATATCGGCCTCGCTCCCGGCTGTCGCAGGCAAGACAACCTATATCAATGGCTTTGTGGCAGGAGTTGACGCAACCGCCGCCTTTTCCAACTTCGTGACACTCAGTCTCGACGGGGGAACCACAACCCACATGAATTTTACGCTTGCCTCCACGACTTCAGTGCCAGGGCAGGTCAACATCGATTTTCCCGACCCGATCCCGGCAAAGTCAGCCAATACGACAATCGTCGTATCAATCCTGGTCGGCGCTGGTGGCACATCTAAAGAGGCGATTAGCGTCTTTGGCTATCAATTATAAGGAGAAAGCAGATGGCAGACGAAGAAGAGAAACCAGAAGAGGAAGCCGCGCCAGCGCAAGCAGAAGCGCCGCCTCCTGTCCAGGCGCCTGATCCTTTCGCGGTGCTCGTCTCACGCCTGGATCAGATAGAAGCGCGACTCATGGCGCTTGAGCGTATCGCGCATAGTGAGCATCATATTGACGCTGAAGGCGTGCAGCAGATTGCCGCCGCCGCCGTTGCACAGGTCAACGAACAGATACGCAGGCATTTAGGACTTGGTGGAGAACCAGCCAGGGGATAAACCGTGACCTTTGGATCAACCGATCTTAGCAATACGACCGTTGGCACCAACCAGGTGCCAGTCAGCGCCGTCTATGTGCCGAATACGGCATCAAGCAATCTGACCGCGCTTGAAGGCATCGCAGTCAATACCGATGGCAATAGCCAGAAATCGTCGGCTGCTCGTGTTGGCCTCAAGGACGGAGATGACGTAGCACTCGGCACAACGACCGATGCCAGTTCTGCCAATACGCTGATCGGCTTGACGAAAGCAGTGAAGGCCAATACAGCAGTGCTGCCTGCTCAGGGGCAGGCAGCGATGGCAGGCTCCATGCCGGTCGTGCTTGCCAGTAACCAGGCAGCGGTGCCAATCGGCGTCGTGGCGGGTACGGCGCTGACCGCCGACCAGAGCAATACAATCCTGAAAGCCTCGCTCTATGTCAAGAAATCGGCTAATGCCGATACGGTTATCGCGCTAGGCAGCGCCACCTCAGCGAATAGCCTTCCAGTCGTGCTTGCCAGCGATCAGGGGTCCTTTTCGGTGACGGCTAACATCGGCACGACCAATGGACTTGCGCTTGATAGCTCAGTCAATGGCGTGCTCGTCTCGCAAGGTTCGACGACATCAGGCGAGAAAGGGCCGATGGTGCAAGGGGCGGTCACGACCAATGCACCGTCCTATACGACCGCACAAACAAGCCCCCTCTCCTTAGATACAAGTGGTCTGCTCCGTGCAAGCCTCAAAGATACGCCAGCGAATACCAATAATCTGAATGTCAACCTAGCGGCTTCTGCTGCAATCGTGACCGTTTCAGCCTCCAACTTGCAAACCAACGTCAATCAGTTCGGGGGCAGCGCCATAGCCACCGGGACGGGCGCAGGCGGCGCGGGTATTCCAAGAGTCACGATCTCCAATGACTCATCACTCGCGGCCAACCAGAGCGTCAATCTCAACCAGGTCGCAGGGAGCGCCGTCGCCACCGCCGCATCAGGCATTATCAAGGTCGGCTTAACTGATGGCTCTGGCAACGTCTTGAACTCTAGTTCGAATGCCTTGAACGTCTCGTTGCAAGCATCAGGCTCCAATAGCGCAACGCTCCAGAGTGCGCAGACAGGTAATGCCAATGGCACAAGTTTGACCGTGCTTGGCATGGCGGCGGTGACATTCACCGTGACCGTGAGCGGCTTTACCGGAACCGTCAACTTTGAGGGATCAGAAGACAATTCCAACTGGTCAAGCCTGTTGTGCGTGCAATCAGGCACGACCACGACAGTCACGAGTACAGGCGTAGCAGGGCAGTTCGTGGCTTCTTGCGCGGGCCTACAAAGTGTGCGGGCCAGGACATCGGGCGTCACAGGTGGCAACGTGACCGTGACCGGGCATGCGGTTCCTGTGAGCTATGGCAACGTGGCGACGGCGGCAGGCGGCGCCAATGGGAGCATAGGATCAACGGGCGCGGCTGTTCCTGCTTCTGGCACCTATATTGCGGCCAATAAGAGCGGCAATCTTACCGGCCTCTCTCTTGATGCATCAGGCAACCTGAACGTCAACCTGGCTGCCGGTGGTGGCTCAGGGGGCACGGCCTTATCCGACGATGCGGCGTTTACCGCTGGTAGCACCTCCTTTACACCCGTTGGCGGCGTCTACAATGACAGCATCGCAAATGCCACATCAGGGCATGCCGATGCCGCCCGCATCACGCAGAAACGCGCCGTGCATATCAATCCGCGCGATAGCTCAGGCAATGAGTTGCTTGGATCGAAAACAAGTGCGAATAGCGTGCCGGTGGTGATCGCATCCGATCAAGGCGCGGTCAGCGTGTCAGCATCGGGCAATTTCAACAATGCGAGTGTCGGAACCAACGGCTCCGCTATTCCTGGCTCAAGTACGCAGATCGGCGGCTCAGACGGCACAAACCTGCGGCAATTGCTCGTCGAGTCTTCATCTAATCCTAATTTGCGTATTGGTATATACCAGGCAGGGCTTGAGGCATCTGTCGGGACGTTCCATAGCTCGGATGCGCAAAACCTGTCAGGGATCACGAATGTACTGGCAACTGGTGGCTCTGTTCCATATGTCTATAATCCA
>Ga0187846_10000488_pt1 | contig 23217 bp, 27 predicted proteins | sample TC_taG_FD_161473 | JGI IMG/M metagenome (GOLD analysis project Ga0187846, IMG submission 161473) | Biofilm microbial communities from the roof of an iron ore cave, State of Minas Gerais, Brazil - TC_06 Biofilm (v2) | ecosystem: Environmental > Terrestrial > Deep subsurface > Cave > Wall biofilm... | reverse complement strand
TGCCCTATGCTCTTGACATAGGGAGTCTTGTTGCTCTGACCCGCTAGGCCGCGGTTCCAGCAAGGCGCCTCTTGCGCCGGTGGTAGGCCGGCGTGAGGCCGCCCTGCATCGCCTGCGCCATACTTCTGGCCCAGGCGTCCGCGAGCCACCGCGCCGCTCCTGGATACTCCGGGTGATCCCGGAGCTCGAGCGTTCCGCGGTTGTTCCTCCCCACGATGACGCCGAGGTAGGCGCGCCGGACGATCCGGCGGGCGAGCCCTCTGGCGTCCCGGTATACGGCCAGGGCAATCGCCCTGAACCGCGCCCGGTGCTCCCGCTGCTCGGGGAGCCGGAAGAGGAGATCGAACGGGTCGTCCTGCGAGGCGGGAATGTCGATCCCCACCCCTTCCCCCGCCTCGAGGCTGGCGGCGGGGGTGTTGCGGTTCGCGGCGTCCTGGCGGCGCACCGCGTCGATCAGCCGGTGCTTGACCGCCAGGGCCACCCGGCGCTCCAGCCGGGCAGCGTAGTGGTCGAGGCTCTCCCCGGATTCTGGGGAGAGCTTGATCGCCTCTCGGAGGGCGGTAGTGATACCCTCTTGGAACAGGTCGTCCCAACCGCCCGCCAGCCGCGGGGGATGGGTGACCGTGCGAAACAGCACGCGCTCCACGATGGGGGCGAGCACTTCCGCGTGCCCGCCGGCATCCGCGCCGGCGAGATTGGTGAGGAATCGCGAGGGGACCGGTTTGGGATCGGCCCGCAAGTGGGCCTCTGGGACATCCACGTCCCACTCAATCCTGCCGTCCCCGTCCGTCGGTTGGCCGTTGTGATCGAACCAGCCGATCCCGCTTGGGAGGTGGCCGCCGTCGTACTCTCCCTCGACCCCGCTGGGCTCAGGATGGCAGTGCGTCCCGAACTGCAGATCCCAGAAGACATCCGAGGGCAGATGGCGCTCGGCGGTCCGGCGCAGAGTCTCGAGCTTCTCCGCGGTGATTGCTGTGTGATCGGCGACCCCGCATGAACACCGGGGACGGTCGCCCAGGTAGACGACCTCCTTGAACAGGACCTCGGTGCCGCACTCGCTGAGCACGCGCCGGAGGCACCTTGATCCATCCGGTGTGAATTGATAGTCAGCGATCCGACTGGGACCCGCCGGCCGGATAACTGTATATCTGAGGGTCCCGTCTGGCCCCTCGAAGTACACTGCCCGGGGCCGCAGTCCCGGAGCGTTCTCAATTGCCGTGTGCCTGATCATGTCCTCCCTCCTCAGTGTGAGGAGGGGCCGGCCGCGCCGCGACCATTCCCCTTGGGAGGGGAGGCGCGTTGCGGCTCCCCTCCCGTGTGGGGTATGCAGTTGTCAAGGACCGAGCACGGACCTGGGACCGGCGCCGTGCTTCAGAGAGGAACGTACAACTCGGGGACGTTCTTAACGTGCAACCCTGTTGAATCTGGCTTGGGGCTGAGGCTTACCGGTCACACCGAAGTCGTCGACGCTTTCCAAAACGAGGCGGCCAACACTGATGGAGTAAATGTGATCCCGTTATCCGTCGCCGGTCGCCTGCTTTCTCACGACGCGATCAAGGAGTATTTGAGCAGCCTCAGGCCGCCGCTCGGCGACCCGGAGTTGCGTGACTGGTGTCTCGACCGTCGCCTGTGCCCGGATATCAGAGGGAAGGAGATCCGGGTTAAGAGATGCCCGCGTGTATGTGGCCAGCGTCACCTCATAGATTCCGGCTACACCCCGCCGTGTCGCCGTGTCGGCCAGCGCCGCCCGGAGCGCGCCCCCGGCGCGGTCGCGTTCCCGCTCAAGCCCCTTGATCTGTTCTCCGAGCTCCAAGTAGGCCCGTGCGCGGTCTTGGAGCGCGCCGAGGTCGGCGGCGGGCTCGACTTGATCGACGGAAAGCATCTCGCCCCAGCACTGTCGCCGCCACTGGCAGGCCCGGCACGGGTAGTCGGTAGGCGCCGAATAAGGCCGCTCCGGAAGCGTACCGGCCAGAGCATGCCGCTCGACTTCCTCGAACTTTGTGATCGTCGCCTGCGCGAGGTCGGGGTTGTGTTCGATGGGCGGGGACACCCACAGATCTTGGGTGTCTTTGTTGAAAGCAACGATGAGGCCATGGGTGTACTGGCTGAGGTCCGGGGTGAGCTGGCAGGCATGCACATACCCGTTGACTTGGCTCAGGTGATCGGCGAGCGGTGCGTTTTGCCGCACCATCATGCGGAAACTCGCGTCGCTGGCACTCTTGTAGTCCAGCACCGTGGTCCCACCGATCGAGCGATCAAAATGCCCGGTGATCACGAGACCGGTGTGCGTCCGGATCTCGATGCAGCGCTCGCGGTACTCGACCGGCAGCCCAAGCGTCCGCAGCTTCGCGTCGAGATACCCGTGGAGTGCATCGCCCACCTCGAACCGCAGGCCGACAATCGCCGGCATCGGATCGGTCTCGGGGACCCCCTGCCGGTGATAGCTCAGCGCGCGGACGCATTTCCCCGCCGAGCTGAGTCGGGCCTGGTACGGGCGGCGCAGGGTGCGGCCGCGCCCGATCACCCGGAAGCCGCGGAGGATGCGGTCGCGAACAAGTTCGACGGGTAAGCGATTTGTGTTCATGTTCGGCTCCTACAACACGATGGCGGATCAGGGCCCGCCTGAGAAGACATCGGACCGTGGATGGGCTCCGCCGCCGCCAGGCGGCGCCGAACACCGTTAAGTTGGGAAAGGTGCCTATGTTACTCTACATCCTCTTTGTGATTCCGCTTAAAGTAAAGCCAGAATCCGTGATGATCCAGTAAACCTCGAGGCCGCCGTCGACGACGACCAGATCAAAATGGAATCTAGAATTGTCGGGGAAGGCAACAATCATGGTTCCTGCGCAGTCTGAATTGATCGTATAGATCCCTTTAAACTTATCGCGGTTGCTCTTCCCGCCAACGCTTGACGTCACGTCAGAGTATGTAAAGCCTGCTCCGTCAAAGATTTCCCTTCCGATGATAGCTTCAGGCGTTCCACCCTTATCTCCGTGTCCAATCCAACCGTAGGTGCCCCGCAAACTACTGCTTGAGCATCCCGCGGATTTGACAGTTTGAAGATGGGGAAACACCCCCAGGAGGACTAGAATTCCCACGAGAGCCAGTGCCAAACTCACTTGTGAGACGATCGATCTCATGAACTCACCCCTCTCTTTCTTACAGTTGATCTTGTCTGTTACCAACCTCCCGCCGCCATCTCCTCTAGCGCGCGGGCCACGACATACCCGATGTCACGTGTGGTCCGCGATAGCGTTGCCGCGATCCCTCGATACGAGCGGAACGCCTCGAGGGGCGGCACCGCGGTCTGAGGCTTGTTCGAGACGAATCCCACATCGAGCTCGGCGTCCATCACGCCGCGCGTCATCACGTATTCCTCGCACGTCTGCGCGCCTTGGCCGAGCAGCGTACGGCCGAGGCCCTTGGCGATAGCCAGAGTCTTCCCGTCAGGCGGCGCGAGGATAGCCACGTTTTCCCATCCATGTTTGGCACACCGCATCAGGCACCAACCCGGCCCTTGTTGTAATAAGCGGCTCCCGGCCGGGGGGCGCTGCCCAGGGAGGCGGACTGCGATCGCCCCGGTCCCGCGATCGATGTGCGCGGTCGCGCCGACCGGCAGCGCCGGGGGGTCGGACGGGAGCGTCATGCCGGCCAGGGTGGCGAGCGCTTCCGGCAGGGGCTTGGGCGAGTTGAGCGCCTGGCCGATCGCGAGGTAGCTGCGTATCGGAAGCAAGAGGCGGTCGTCTTGAAGCAGTCCGTCCGCAGCGCGCGAGCTTCGGAGTGAGCCGAGGGCCGCTTGGAACTTATGGACCGCGATCCGCCATTCGCCGCACGTCGTGCAGGTCGCGGCCAGGGCGGACCGCACGAGCCCGGCCGCGTGGGTGAGCCCGGGGTCGGTCGCAAAAATCGAGACGACGGTGTCGACGGTCTCGTACCTGCGGTGCAGCCCGCAGCGGAGGACGAGTGGGGCCCGTACGCCCGGCACGGTGTCCTCGATAACGTACGCCGCCCCCGACCTTGGATCGCTGGAAAGCGCCCCGGTCTCCGGATCAAGGTAGCAGGGGTGGGTACCCATTAGCGTTAGCGTGCGCAAACCCGTCCGATGTCTTTAAAGGGTGGCACCGCTAAAGTTGAGCCAGGGCTGTTTCCGGGGACAGTACCTGCACGCTTGATGTTTGAGGAAAGTGCTTAGGGTTGCTGGTCACGATCTCAGCTCCGGCGGCTTCTGCGGCAGCGTAGAACATGTTGTCCGCGGGATCAGGCGACACATCCGGGAGAGATGCGGGCATCACCAAGCGTCCCATTTCTCCTGATAGCTCTAATGAGACGACCAATAGAGAGGTCCCGGAGTTTCAGTTCATTCAGGACGTCTTTGTACTCGGTGAGGATATCTTCGGAATACACCCAATCGAACGCTGAAGCACCTTGTTGCTGCCAGGCTCTTAAGAGCGCGGCAGCAGGCTCGCCTTCGGCAACCGACCCTTCCTTCCGGCTGAAGAAAGCGCGGATGCCGCGACAGAGCGTGCTGGTATCAATGACGTATCGACGGCGCTTACGGCGCCGGGATCGTAACAACCGCCTCGTCGGCCTTCGCCTGCCGCCTGCGGGCCCGGACCCTCTCGATCGCCGCGTCAATCTGCTCGTCCGAAATACGCTTAGCTTGCATCTCTTTGCTGAGTGCGTTCATGGCCTTGCTGAACAGCGCTCTCCAGTCCTTCTTCGGGCGACCTCGCTGGACTTGTGTAAGTTCGTCCTTGGCCAAAATCGCCGTGGCAAGGCACGACCACAGAAGCCGGGTATCAAACACGAGCTCCGGCCAAATACGCGTCGCGCGGCGGCCGTTCCGAGGCGCAAAGTGAACCCTCAGCCGCTGTGGACGCTGACCCAGGAGCCGCGGATACTCCGGCCGCAGCCGCGCGACTACTTTGGCGACAGTCTCTTGCCGCACCCCGAGTTCCTTGCATGCATGGGCGAAGAAGACATCGCAGAGCGACCACTCGTCGAGTAGGCGCAGGCTTCCTTTACCGCCAGCTGGCCGCGCGGGCCGAACGGCCCCACCCTCGATAAGCTTGTCGACTTCCCTGGGCGTCACGCCCCATGGAGCGCACAGCTCGCTGATCTTGCCAACCTGGGCGAGAAGTTCGGGTATACGGACCCCTCCTCCAAGGATCAAATGTACCCTAATCTGGGGTTCATTATCGCATAGGTCCCGCAAGGTGTCAACCGTCAGCGAACCCACGTACCGCACGATCGCCACGCTGGCGCCTGTGCTGATTTCAGCGGCTCTTGCGTCCCTCATACGGATGCTTCGATATCCTCCAGCATGGTGATGGTTCCGAACGGAGGCTTCTCATGGCTGGGCGCCAGCACCCACAGGACGGGGTAGGATGGCGCGCCCGGGGGATAATCACCCATGCCGTCCGTGAACAAGATCAGCGCGGTCGGCGTGAGCCCGCGCTCCGCGATCCCGTCGAACACGGGCCGGAAGTCGGTCCCGCCGCGCCCTTTGACCTCGCGCGGCACGGGATCGGCCTCGGTCAGCTCCTCCCACTGCCAGACTTGGGCGTCGCCGGTCACGAGGTGGGCGCGCACCTGCGGGAACGCGTACAGGATGCCCCGCACTTCGCTCAGGCAGGCGCGGATCTCGTGGGCGCCCATCGACCCCGAGGTGTCGACGTAGCAGACGACGTCCTCCAGCCGCTCGCCCCACAAGGTCGGGATGTACAGATCACAGGCCCCCAGCAGCCGGCGGTCAGGGCGCAGCCAGTCGTAGTCGAACAAGGTCGGCTGAATGAACCGGGCGAGCATGACGCGCCAGTCCTGGGTGGGATAGAGGAGCTCGTCGATCAGCTCGCCGATGCCCGCGGGGCTGCGGCCCTGCGACTTGGCCGCGTGGTAGGCGCGCACGAGCCGCCTCCGCCACCGGTCCTGGGGCGCTGCGCAGAGTCGGAGCCGACACCCGTCACAATGATGCGTACTCCGCGATCGTTATTGCTCTGCCTGTCTCCGGCACCTGCCTGCGCGTCCCCCGAGGCCGGGTCCAGCATGTCGCCCTGAAGAGCGAACGCGATAGTGATACAAGCTGCATTCGGACGCAGGCGCTCGTAGATGACCTCTTCGGGCAGCCCCGTCCATTCGGGCAGGCGCTTGATGAAGTCGCCGGAGAGATGGAACCCGTTCTGCTCGAGGATGTTGTTGCATACCGCGTCCGAGGCGATGTTCCAGAGCCGCGGATCCCGCGTGCCGCGCCGCCACAGGTGGCTGAGTGCGGGATGGAGCACTTCGTGCGCTAGCACGGTAAGGATCATCTCGGGGTTGGTCCGCAGCAGCTCTTCAAACCACTCCGCGCAGTAGACGATGCGCTCGCCGTCGGTGCACGCGGTGGCGCACAGGCCCCGCTCCTCGAACCACGCCGCCGGCCGTTCCTCCAGGCGCAGGTAGCCGAGCAGGATCCCGAAGAACGGAGCCCGGCCGAGGAGTGCCAGCCGCCGGGTCTCGACGGCGGTCCGGAGGGAAATGCTCATCGGCGCATCGATTACGCCGTCTTGCTGTGCGCCGCGACGGCGGCCAGGAACTCCTTGTTCGAGGCGCACCACCGGTCCCAGAGCGGCTTGGTGTCCTGGACTTCGAGCTTCCGCGTCACATCCCGGGGGTCGCGCGCGGTCCGCACGGCGTCGCGGACGATATACACCTGCAAGTCCGTCGGCATCCGGTCGAGGTAGGCCACGAAGTGCTTGAGTGTCTGCGCGCGCGGAACGTGCTGGACGAGCGCCGCCGCGAGCGCCCACGCGGCGTCCGGTGCCGCGGGGCATGAGGGCGCGGCCCGACCCTCGATAATCGCCTCGGCGTCGGGAATGACCCGAAAGTGCTCGCGGTACGTGACGAACTGCGTGCCGATCGCGGGCCCGACCTGGCCCTGCGCGATCGCGGGCAGGAGGCGCGCGCGACCGCGCTCGTTGAGCCCCCGGGATTCCATCCGCCGCAGGTGCCAGCTGAGGTAGGTCCACGCGCGCGGGGTCGGGTAGGGCATGGGGTCCGGGCTGTAGTCCATCATCAGGAGGTGGCCGGGGTTCTGCCGGAGGTACGCGTGGATCTCGGGAGCCAACCCGTACGGCAGCATGTAGCCGAGGTAGTCGTCGACCGACGCTTCGACCTCCAGCACCGTGACGCGGTTCACGAGCGGCTTGGGGACGGGAAACACGTTCCCGCGATCGCTGAACCGGTTCCCCATGAGGACGACCCACCAGCCCGGGGGGAGCGGATGCGGTCCCATCGCGTGCTCCGTGCAGGCCTTGTAGACGGCCGTCTGCACGCTCGGGTTGGCGTTGGGGAGCTCGTCGAACACGACGACGCCGCGCCGGGGATCGTCGGGACCGGGCAGAAGCTCGCTGAGCGCGTACCGGGTGCGATTGGTGTCCTTGTCGTGGTAGGGGAGGCCGATCGTGTCGAGCGGGGTCACCTCGGTGAGCCGGATGTCCTTGAGGCCCACGGGCTCGCCCAGCTCTTGGCCGAGTTCCGCCACGGCCTGCCGGCTCGCCGCGGTCTTGCCGACCCCAGGTGGGCCGACGACGAACACCCCCGGGGAATCGGGCGCCCACGTCTCGCGGACGTGGAGCTTGATGAGTTCCTTGAGATGCGGGATCCCAACCCGCAGCGGAAGCATGGCCTGCGGGGTTTGCAGGTTTTTCGCTTCCATGAAATGCACCTCGATGTAGGTAGAAAAAGAGAAAGAGGAAGCCGCAAGTCGGGTCCGGCGTCCGCGCGGCTGGGCCGCGCGCATAGTAAGGCGAACCCAGCCCAGAGACAAATTCGTGTGGTTGTAAAGATGTGAGGTCCGATGGAAAATATCCATCATCCGCGGCGCCCGCAGATGCGAACATCGTGACGATGGATGCGCGTCCCGCTGCCAGCTCAGGAGATCTTACCGCGATTCCCCCACCGATCCGTGGCCCTCCGCCAACTCTGAGGCCCCCTTTGTTGATCCCCGCCACATCGGGTCGCCGCGTGCTCCCTCTCGCGGCCGGAGATCTCCCAGATCGTGTGCACAAACCCCGTTTGACAGCGGTTATCGGGCGTGCCAGAGGATGAAAATGATCACGAGCGAAATCGCCCTGAAGAACCACATCATACCTGGTCCTTCAATCCAGGAAGCGGTATAAGTCTTGCTCTCGGGTCACGGTGCAAGATGATCGACATATGGGTGAATTGGAGGGGTTAGGCTGAGCAGAGCCAGGATTCTTTAGCACACTCCGTAAACAAGGTCTTAAACTCCTGAAGATGGGCAACTTCAAATAGTGTGGCGACATCAAGATAGACGTTTCTCCACTGGGAGTAAGGATCATGACACCCGAAAGGGGTGCCGGCGTGACAAACGATGTGGAAAGCCTCGAAGATGGAGTAACCTTCCTCCCAGTTGGCGTGTTGGTGTTCAACGGGCTGGCGCTCTGGGTCCTCTTTTACGTGGAAGGATGGTCGTTTTCCCCGATCGCGGGGCTCGCCGTCATCTGTGGGGCAGTCATTGGGGTGCTACTATTACCGCATACGTGGTATCCGCGTATTGTTCAAGCCGGCGCGATCGCATCAGTGGTAATGGCCGGGCTTGTCTTGTGGCTCAGTCTTCGCGCAGCAGGATTGGCATCCCCGCTCATCACGACCATCATCCCCCTCGCCAGCGCGGTCATTCTAATGTTGCTCCTGTCGCCTCGATGGACAAAACTCGCAAAATGGCTCGTACAGACCGAGTATATTTTTGTTTCCGTGTGGGTCATCACCGCATTTCCCCAGCTAGGGGCTTGGTTCTTTCTGGTCCTGATTCTGACAATTGCCATCGTCGTCATCGCTAGCCGGACATGGAAGAGAAAGGACGTTTAAATGCTTCCCTACTCTACGTCGGGCCGCGAGCAGGCCAGCGAAACCGATGCCAAGCAGGGTGAGCGTGTCTGGCTCAGGGACTGAGGTTGGTGCCGCAGGAGAGAATACGTCAGCCACCTGCTGAGTCATTGTAATGTCCTGAGACATCGTTTCGAAAAGACTTCCGGGGACTGACGACGGGTCGATGCTGCTGTAGAAGTTCCCAAGTGCGTCCACGTCCGCCGCATCGAGGCCCGCCTGCCCGAACAGACTTTGTTCTTCCGGCGGGAAGCCGGTCGTGGCGAGCTCGGTCTGGAACGCGGTGACATCGGCGAGCGTGATCGAAACGTCAGGGAACCCGGCATCCTGGAGGCCGGCTAAGAATTGAGCCTCGAGGCGTGCGCTGGTCGAGGCGGCGCTGGATGTTTGGGAAGAAAACTCGTCGAATGCCGCCATTTGCAGCAGCGCGCTGGCATCATCACCAGCCAGGCGGGCACCAAGTGCACGCTCGAGCGAGATTCGGGCAGCCGTCACAAAACCCGCTTCCTGCGCGGACGCCTGGAGGGTGGCGGTCGCCAGGTCAGCGAGGGGAGCGGTCAGGAGGCCCCCCGGCTGGATCGTCGGTGCAGACAAGAACGTTGGAGCAACAACCTGCTGGAAGTTTGAGTCGGGAGGATCCAGCAAGATGCGGCTGATGGCGGCACCCACCACTCCCCGGACAACTTCCGAGAATGCGACCACGGGGCTGAGTGCCCCAGTGAACGGAATCACGAGTGAATAAAAGACCGCCAGGGCCGCGCCTTTCGCCAGATCCACAACGCTTGGCTTCACGTTGCCAGGCGTAAAATTGGTGCCCTCAAAGACGTAGGCTGGGTCGAAGGTCGTTTGATCCCAAGTGTGCGCCCACGTGCCGGGCTCGGCCAGGAAGCCGCCGGGTTGACCCAAATCGAGCTCGAGCACCGTTCGGGGAAATGTCCGGAATGAGAACTCCGCTGACTGTCCCGGCAGGAGGCCCTGCCCGGTCATATTGTCCCATTCGATGGACCCGGCTTGCGAGCCGGCGCAACAGTTCGTCTCCCACCCCGCCGGGCTGGTGACGCCGAAGACCACCGGGATGCCGGAGGAGCCGGGTAACGTCTCAGGGCCCGGGAGGTTGATGGTGAACCCGCTCAACCCATTCCCTCCAGGCGGGTTGTAGCTGATGTTCGTGATCGTGTAGTCCCAGCTCGTGTTGAGGCTGCCGATTTTCGGCGTCACGATAACTTGGCCGCCGGTGGAAGGATCCGTCCACGTGAACGGCTGCTCGGGGGCGCGGCCCCCGAGCGTGAGGGGCGGTGACGGAGGGACGGGCGTCAGGAGAAATCCCCGCGACTGCGCCCCGATGACGCCGGTGCCCACGATCTGCCCCGCGTTGTTGATTCCGGTCGCATCGGTCAGGACCCAGTCGGAGCCGGGCGGCCCGGAGGAATGTGGGACTAGCGAATTGAGATCCGTCATCTGGGGATAGGGTCCCCCGTAGATGAAGGCGTGACCGCCCGAGGATCCGACGACCTCGCCGTAGAGGTTGATGCTCGTGGCATCACTGCTGAGCGCGCCGGGGAGGGTGCCGAGATCGGCCATCTTCTGATTGATGGGGTTCCAAAGGAAGGCGTGGCCGCCTGCGGCTGCGGGGTCACTGGTGGTCGAGACACCGACCACCCGGTCCATATCGTTGATCGCGTTGGCCGTACTGCTCGGCGGGGATGAGCCAGGCGTACCAAGGAAGCCGAGGTCGGTGACGTTCCCAATGGCGTCTTGGAGAAAGGCCTCCCCGCCCGTGATCCCTCGCGAAGGGCTCGAGCGAACCCCCACGACGGTACCGGAGTTGTTGATGGCGAGGGCGGTGCTCGTGCCGTTCGGGTCCCAGTTGTCCCCAGAGGTCAGCGGGGCCTGGGAGAAACCGAGGAGGCGGGGTTGCCAGGAGTACGCTTGTTGGGGGAAGTCCGGATTCCCCAACGCTCCGGTGAAGGAGCCCACGACCTGGTTGCTGTTGTTGACGGCGTTTCCGAAGCTCGCCGGAAGGTACCCCAATTCCCCGGGAAAGGGATTTGGCGTGAGGTTTTCCATCGCGCCAATCGAAGAATTGTAGAAGAAGGCGTGGGGCACCCCGAAGGTGGCGATCCTTGAGGTCCCGACCGCGTCCCCCAAGTCATTAATGGCGCTGACGGTAGCCGAGCCCCCCCCGAGGTCGCCGAGGGAGGCGAGCTGGTTCGTGCCGCTGTTCCAGACGAAGGCACTTGGCGGCATGTCAGCGGGGGAATCGTTGCCCACCACCAGAGCCGGGCTGGCGTTGCTGATACCGGTGGCCGCGTCGAATCCGATTTCGGTGATCGTAAAGTCCGCCGCAAGAACAGGAGCTGCCGCAAGGCCGAGCACGGCGAGGATGAGGAATACGCTGAGGAACCGACGAGACCAACGATAGCACATGCTCGCGCCTCTCCCTTAAAAGCTTCAAACTAGACAAGCTCTCGATCCTCGATCTTTGAGGTCGACCGCCACCTCCCTCAGGCTGGAGACCGTATTCCAACTCGAATCTAGCATGGCCGCATTTCCGAAATCATTCCTCCTCGAGAAGGATTCGTGCGCGTCAACCGGGTGGTTGGCGGCAGTCGAGAGACCGATTGTGGCTATCGTCCGGGGGTGGTCGTCCGGACGAGGGGGCGCCGTTCTTTGGAACCATTGGACATGCTGTGCGCACGGGCCGCTCTAGCGCCCACAGCAGCCACGCACGCGCTGACCAAGTGGGTGGGAACCGGATAGGTGGAGAATTACCGCGGGGGGGAGAAGTCCGCTATTAAAGAGGATCCGGTTGATCAAGCGACATTTGTTTTCACGTCGCCCGTGTGGAACATGGATTGCGGGGCCGCGGTGCGTAAACCGAGAAACCGGATCATCTATAGTTTCCAGCGCGACTCCACCGGATTAGGCGATCGCCATAGGAGCGGATGGCCATGGCGTCGACTAGGCCCGGGCGTCGCTGGGCCACCTGGAATGCGCGGTGTTAAGCGTGGCCGATCAGCCGAGTCGTCAGACCGGCGGCTTCGGCGCTTTGTCGCTGTTGACTGTCCGCTGTGAGAAAGGGTACGTCGCCGCCCCCCGTTTCATTGAAGAAGAGGGCGGAGGCAATATGCACGGCATCCAAGGTACGGGTCGGAACCCGGCGAATCACACCCTCAGCTCTCAGCAGAATCGTCGGAGCGATTTCGACCAAGGTCCACCGACTGCGCTCTTCGTCCAGCCGCCGCACGGCGGCACGGAAGGCTGAGGGGCTCAACGACCTCCCCTGTATTTTGCGCTAATCGCAGACAGGGCTTCGAGCGGTGCCAGCGCCGATGTAACAACGGAATATGAGGAGGTTGCCCGGGAAGCGGCGCCGGACCCAGGTTCCTGGACGCACCTCTTTACGAGCACGCTGGTATCGACGTAGAGCCACGCGTCGGCCTTCATCGCTCTTCGCGTTCCTCGCTGAGGATCTGCGACGCCGGCTTGCCTCGCGCTCGCACCGGCTTGGCCGGTCCAATCCTGCCGGGTTCTCCGGGCAGCCGAATCAAGCCGGCCCTGGCCAGCCGGTCGAGCCTCACACCCCAGGTGGCGCCGCCGCCGAGAGGCGTCACCATGGCGATCGGCCGGCCCCTGTCGGTCAGGATCACTTCTTCGCCCTGTTTGATGATCTTAACCATCCTCGAAAAGTGCTGGTTGGCTTCACGCAGGCCCAGCTTCACAGGGGCACCCCCAAAGTAGTCGCTGCTATTGCATCCTACTTGCCAGGGCGGCAGTCGGCAAGGCGTGCTCCGGCGGATCAGCGGTTCTGTTCAGGCCCCAAGCCCGAACTCAAACAGGCTGGTCTGGGGCGCGATACCGGTCACGGTAATCGCAATACGTCGGCGCCGCAATGAAATTGATGTCGCCGTTTCGTACAACTTCCAAGTCCTGCGGAGCACCTATTCCAGGAGGCCCTTGCGGAGCACGTATGCGACCGCTTGCGCTCGGTTCCGAGCAGGCAGTTTGCGGAGAATGTGACGGATGTGGGTCTTGATTGTGCCTTCGGCGACCACTAGGTGGTCGGCAATTTCGTGGTCGGTGCGCCCCTGCGCGACCTGCATCAGGATGTCGAGTTCGCGCGGCGTCAGGCCTCTCGAGCGGAGCCGTTGCCCCAGGCGCCGTTCCACCATTAGCCGATTGAGACGTCCCATCAGTTCCCGAGTGATCTCGGGATGCAGGAACGTCCGACCGCTGCAGACTGAGCGAATGGCTGCAGCCAAGTTCGTGCCAGGGACGTCTTTCAAGATATAGCCCACGGCTCCCGCCTCGATGGCTCGGAGTGCCTTTGCCCCATCGAGTCGGTCGGTCATGATGACGACCTCGATGTCGGGGCTGATCCGCTTGATCTCTCGGATCGATACCAGTTCGTCCTCGCCGCCCTCGACGAGGCCTCGGTCCATGAGTACGATGTTGGGCTTGAGCTCACGTGCCAGGCGTACCGCTTCCTCTGCAGTTTCGGTTTCACCGACGATCTCCAAATCCTCATTGGGGGCGAGTTCCGATTTGATGCCTCGTCGAATGAGCGCCAGATTTTCTGCCAGTAGCACTCGGAACCGTTTCATGAGTCCCTTCTTGCTCAATGAATTCGAGGTGCTCATCTGGCCGGGCGATCCTGTCGGGATTGCCCTCTCAATCAGTTGCGTTCGTTCTTCGCAGCAAGCGCAAGCTCGCCCAATGGTTTCGACTACACTCTAAACGCAAAAGAGTTATGAAATGAGGAATCAAACACATCCTAAGACCCTGATCGCGGCTAGCGTATCCTTCATATAGATAGAAAGTGTCTCGCATCTGATGCACGAACGCCTGCTCGTGCATTTGGCCCGCGGCGTCTTGATGCTTTCTTGACAGCTTGGATCAAAGGACTGAGGATCGGATGAAAGAAGCCCCAATGGCGAGTTACCGGTTGTTGACCAGGTCAGCGAAGCGACTATCCGAAGACCTGAGGGCGCGGCCAAAGGTGCGGCTCACCGCCCAGAGTTAGAATCCGGTCATTAGGGGGACGCTCGTCAGAATCACTGACCCGTACGCCGTGCCCGGCCGTTACCGGAAGGCGCAGCTCCATTGCCACACTACAAACTCCGACGGGATTTACACGCCCCGGGAGCTCCTTAAGCGCTACCGGAGCGCCGGGTACACATTTGTGGTGTTCACCGACCATGGACGAGTCACCGTCTGCGACGATCTCAATGACGAAGCCTTTCTCGCCCTGCCGGGCATGGAGACCAGGGTGAGCCATCTTCCCCGCCTGGGGCCGCACTTGGGAGTTCTCGGCGTCTCAGGGCCGCTTCACGTGCGTGGCGCCCAGGCGTGCATAGATGCGACGGTTGCCGCAGGGGGAGTGGCATCCCTGCATCATCCCAGCTGGTGCGGACACCTGCGGACGGGCTCCTGGTCCGTCCCCCAGATGATCTTTTTGCGCGGCTATCACCTCATCGAGGTCAGCAATCACCACAGCCCCTCGACCGGGGACGTCGCGCGGTGGGCGGCCGTCCTCAGGGGCCGCGGCCCGGAGGCGCCGGTCGGGGCGGTTGCCGTCGACGACCTCCACTCGGATCAGGACTTCAACAGCGGATGGGTGATGGTCAAGACGGTCACCGTGTCCACCGGTGCCTTCCTCGGCGCGCTGCGCAGCCTAGCGCTCTGGGCGTCGACCGGGCCGCAGGCTACGTTCGGGGTGCGCGGTGGGGCGATCACCTGCGCTACCGACGCCGGTCGAATCCGCTTCCTGGACGCGCGGGGCACACTCCGCCTCGAGGCCGCCGGGCCCGAAGCCGCCTACGCCCCCCACGGGGACGAGGAGTTTGTGCGGGTTGAGTGTGCAGACGCCCCTGGCCGCACTGCTTGGTCGCAGGCCTTCTGGATCACGGCGATCGAGTCCTAGCCTCCCACCAGCAGGTATGGTCATCACTCCTTAGGCTCCGAGCCCGAACTCGAACAAGCTGATCTGCGGCACGGTAGCGTTCCCGGTAATCGCAATGCGCTGACGCCGCAAGGGGGCAGATCTTGTGGGGACCGTCGGACGAGCCTCGGTATCCACCAATGCGGCAGCCCTGGAAGCCAGCGCGGGGTCGCACAGCTCGGCGTGCCGGCTTGTGCTCGCGCTGATTTCATGCAACGTATCGTGCACATCCGTGGCGCGCGTATGGCTGAGGACGGCTTTAGCAAGCTCGTAGAAGATCTCGCCCCCCGCATCGTACGCTGCGAGCCCGCTGTCGAGCTCCGCGTAGCCTTCCACCATGAGTGAAGCCAGGATCTTCCGGCTGACGAGCGCGAGCGCGGCCTGCTGGGCGGTGTCCTTGTAGACCAAGAAGTACACGTGCACGGGCTTAGCCTGCCCGAGCCGCCAGGTCCGGCGGCTGGCCTGCCGCAGCGTGTACGCGGAAAACTCCGGCTCGTACCAGATGATCGTCTGGAACTCGGGGATATTGAGCCCCGTGCCCACGAGCCTGGGGTGGGTGATGAGCACGTCCAGCCCCGGGCCATGCTCGTGGACCCAGGCGCTTCGCCTTGCCGGCGCAACGGTGTCGCGCTTGAGGACCGCGGCCCGAAACCCATCATCACGGAGCAGCGCCTCGAGCCGGGGTGTCATGTCCCGGTGGTCGGTGTGACTCACGTACAGGAGGATGCGCCGGCCGCCCGCCCGCTCGTCCCGGCACAGTCGCAGAAGTTCGCCTTCCTTCGGATACCGGACCGTGGGATTGAGGGCCGGCGCTACGGCCACGATGTCGCCCGTGTGAGGATCCGCGACCGCTTCGCCGGTGAACGGCTGGTCAGGGTAGGTCAGCAGCGCCTGAAGCGCCTGCCCGAGCGCCCGCAGCTGGCGCTGCCTGAGACCCCGCCGGAGCGCGGGCGCGAGCGCGGCCTCCAGTTCCCGGTAGGCCTCTCCCTGCTCGGGGCGCATGGCGATCTCGACGGCCGTCTCCCCGTACGGCGGCATTGGGAATCCGAGGTCGCGGAGGGTGAGAAAGACCGTGGAATCGAGCACGTACTGGAGGATGCGCGGGCTGATGCCGGGCAGCTCGCGCGCGGTCCGCCTGTGGACGACGCGCTTCGTGACCTTGCCGGCCTGGGTCACGGCAGTGCGCTCCTCCTCGATGACCGTGGCCTCGGCGAGCCCGACCTCGTGGGAGAACCGGGCTGCCTGAGAATACGCCCACTGGCGGCGGAAGGCGGGCAGCAGCCGGTGCAGGAGGTAGAACACGGTGCTCGGCTTGCCACCCATCAAGGTCGCCGTCTGGGCGAGCGTCTTCTTCGAAGCTTGAACCAGCCGGGTAAGCATCTGCCCGACGGCGGTCCCCATTTCCTTGGCATCCTGGATCTCATCGAAGATGAGGAGGTCGAAGAACCTGGGGTGGCGCCTCCCCAGATACTCCGCGACGGCGTAGGCGGCCCGCCCCGAAGGCGTGCGGACGGCCTGCCAGCACGCCTCCCCGCAGTGGGGGCACCGCCGCCTGCCGCTCTCGAGGTGCTCGCGCGTCCAGACCGCGATCGACTGGGCGACCTGCCGCTTCTCGCCGGGCTCGGTGGGGTCCGGTTCCTTCTTCCACGCGACATCGCACAGCAGCAGCCCGCAGCCTTGGCAGACGAGAAACGCCTCCGGTAGGTCGCCGCCCCCCATCACCTCAATCTTCGGGACGGGATTGGTCCGGCGGACATGGAGAGGCACGATGCGCCGCAGCGCGGCCATTGAATCGAGCTGCGCTTGAGGGATCGCGCGCTCGATGGCCGAGGCCCGCCACGCGTACCCGAGCTTGGCCTGGTCGCGGGAAAGGAGAACGATGGAGACGCCGTCGCGGAGCGCGATCTCCCGCGTGATCGCGCGGATCCGCGTAATGTTCGTCATGTCCGTGAACACGCGCGCGCCCGTGAGAATGGCCCGGATTTCTTCGGCCCACTGGGGGAGCAGGTAGCTGGGACCGACGACCAGGATCCGGCGCGCCCCGAGGAGAGTTGCGGCCGTGAGCGCGATCTGGGTCTTCCCGACGCTCGGCTCGCCGACGACAAACGCGGCCCCATGATGAGCCAGACGTGTGGCGGCGGCCGCGGCGGCGTGCAACTGCGCCGGGAATGGTCGGCGGGCGAGGGCACCGGCGCGCTCGATCCACGCGGATGGGATCTCGAACCCGTACTGAGGTGGGAACTGTGCCGTGACGATCCTGGCCAGCGCGTCCCCGTACGCCGCGAAGAAGGCCCGGTATCCGCCAGGGTAGCGCGGCAGCGAGGATTCGGCGAGTGTGCGGGCCATTGAGAGCCGTGCTTCGATGTTACCAAGAAAAGCGCGCAGAGGATCCGCGCCGAAAGGCGCGCGCATGGTGAGGGGGCGGTTAGGCTAAGAAGCTTGAACTAGGCGGGGATCCGATCGAAGATTCTTCCGATGTGTGCGGCCTCACAACTCTCAGGCTGCTTTAGTCGAGGCCTCTTTTTCGAGAAATCAACGAGTTTGCTGCATTCTCGACTTCCAGTAACCTGGCCGGCGCCTGCCGTGAGCCACCGCCATCACCTGGATGTCGCCATTCCGCACCCGGTATATCAAGCTGAATGGGAAGCGCGGGAACAGATAGCGCCGGGCGCGAGGGCCATACCGCGGCCACCGGTCCGGAGCCTCAGCCACCGCCTCAACAGCGTGCCGCAGCTCTTCGCGGAAACTGCGAGCTGCAACCAGGCTGTGCTGCGTGTACCACTGGTAAGCTGCTACTGCCTCTTCCGCGGCCGCTGGGTGGAACCTAACGGCGTCCGGAGCCACGCGAGCCGCCGTACAGCCGCGCCCTCAGCTCATCCCAAGGGATGGGTTTGACCGCGCCGGAGTCGAGTTCGGTCATCCGGCGCTCGATTTCGGTGACCCACGCCTCCTCTACACCTTCCTCCGATTCGGGGTCCAGGCTCTCGATGAGAAGACCCGTAAGGGCGATGCGCTCGTCTGGGTCGAGCTTCATGGCTTCCTCAAACAGATCTCGCGCCGATCTCGCCATGCCACGATGCTCCCATGTCAATTTGAGTTATCCGTGCATTCCCGTGGGTTCCGGTTGTAGATTCGACCATACACACCTTCAATTCATCCTACAGCCGGCAGCGGTGGAAGACAAGGTCAATCCTTTTGGTCGTAGACGCCTGCATTCATTCCACAAGGTCGCCCCGTCTGCACCTCAGCGTTCAGCCTCGGACTCGCCGGGATCACCGCTGGCATCCAAGATGCGGAAGGCTCCGGTCGCGGGATCCAGCGCGACGACACTGGTGCGGAACGCCTCCCGAATGGTGTGGGCGGGCCCATCCTCGTGGCTACGCCGGATCTTGTCCGTCCGCCCCTTGATCAGGATTGGCCGGCCGTCGGGTCCCGTCAGAAGAACATTGTTAAACGCCCCGGCGGCGATCAGCTGCCCCAGGTGCCCCCGGGCGAGCGGCATCAGGAGAAGGTGTAAGTCCCAAGGATTGACCACCTACAACGGGGACACAATTACCCGATGAGTTCCAAAAGGCCTTCGATCACCTGATCAAGCACCTCAGCGGAAACACTACCCGCCCGGCGCCCCAGGCGTTCAGCGGCGAGCGTTCGGATCTGACTGATCTTTACCCAGGAGGGCCGGGGAAGTTCCACACTCTCGAGCCTCAGGGTCAGAGGGAACCCAGCTTTTTGAGGGCGGCTTGTGAGTGCAACAGCAATGACAGTGCCAGACCGATCGTTAAAGACATCATGGCTCAACACTAGGACGGGACGGACCCCCGCCTGCTCACTGCCACGAACCGGATTCAGATCCGCCCAGTGAATGCTGCCTCTTAGGATTCGGGCCATGCTTCACCGGCCAGGCCCTCTTCGGCGAGTGCGCGTTCTTCCTTCGGATCGAGCTTCGCCGCCTCCTCGGCCAAACGCCGCCGCCGAGTCCGCTCTAATTGGCGTCGCACCGCTTCCTGGATCGCCCGGCTGCGGCTGGGATAGCGGCCCTCAGCGACCAACCGGTCGACTTGGCGCAACACCGCCCGGTCCAGTGTAATTGCCACCTTGGTAGTGCTCATCGCCAGGGCCTCCCGCTATCGGTATTCCTATTTATCATACCACAACAATTCTGGTCTTAGCCATTGGCATCGCGAGCCCCGGGGGGGGCACCGCTGGCATCTACTACGCGGAAGGTCCCGGTCGCGGGATCCAGGGTGACCACGCTTGTGCGGAACGCCTCGCGGATCGTGCGGGCAGGCCCGTCCTCGTGGGTCCGCCGGATCTTGTCCGTCCGCCCTTTGATCAGGATCGGCCGCCCGTCGGGTCCGATGAGAAGAACGTTGTTGAACGCCCCGGCGGCGATCAGTTGCCCCAAGTGCCCGCGGGCAAGCGGCATCAACGGGTGCAGGTCCCACGGCTTGGCCGCCCGCAACGCGGACACAAGTTGGGGATCGACCCATACGCCGTGCTTGGCGGCCTCAGCTGCAGCCTGCTCCCATGTCAGCACCGCCGCGGCGAACACGGGGGGCTTCGCCGGCGCAGGAGGCAAGGTCACGAGCCCGGGCTCGGCCTGCTCCAACGGTCGCGCGCGCTCTGCTATCGCCCCGTGGTGACGAACGACGCGCCCGCGGCTCCCCCGGAGCGTGCCCAAGACGGCGAGGATCTGTCGTTTCCCATCTTGCGCCGCGAATATGTGGAGCGGGCTCAGGCATGCTTCCAGCGTATAGGTCATCGACCGGCTCAAGGCCTCGGGGCGTGCGATGGCAACGAGCACGCCGTTCGCTGCGAGCAGGGAGACGACCCGATGAATCCAGCCAGCCATCCGTAAGTCGTACCGGTCGAGCGCGTCAGGGTCGGCACCCGCTGGCGGATCGGGGAGTTCGATCACGACACCGCTCCAGTCCCCACGGCCGAGCCGCGCATCCGGAAAGGCGCAGCAGAGGACCTGGGCGACGGACGCCGGCACGCGCTGGGCGCTTGCCGGGCTCGGCTCGATCCCGAAGACCTCGGTGTGCCACGACCCCGTAAGCGGCCCGCGTAGCCGCCGTCGCCGATCGGCACGATCAGCGTGCGGCTAGGCTTGCCCTGAGCCGCTCGCTCAACCAGAGGACCAAGCGAGTGTGCGAAATACCAGGTCAAGAGCCGCATTCAAGAATCCTCTCCTGCAATCCGCTCTGGATGAGCGTCGCCCAGCCGTCAATGTCCGGAATGATCTCGGCGGCGGCGAAGCCGGATGCCGGAAGCTTGACCACTAGACCTTGACACAGACCCTGTTCGAGCAGCCAGGGCGCCCATGCGGGCAGGAGCGGAAGCGGCAGCGCCGCGCTCAGGACCGCGTAGGCATGCTCGGGGTCGTGCCGGTCACCCGAGTCCACGAGAAAGATCCGGCCCTCGGGGTCGAGTCGGCTGATCACGGACTGCGGATGCAGCAAGAGTGAGTGCATCTGTCCGCTCGGTAGCCGGCGGGCGAGCTCGGCGATCCCGCCCGGCGCCCATGAGATACGAGACGGGATGTTCTGAGTCGGATCGCCGCCAAGGAGAACGTCGTCACCGCGCTTGAGGGCACGCCGCACGGCATCGGTCGACGCCTTGGGGCCGACGAGTTCGAGCGCGATGAGCCGCATGTGCTCGTTGGGCCAAGAGTCCGTCCTGGTGGCATATGGGTCGGCTCCCCTCGGCAAGAATGGAGCCGCGGCAGTGGCGAGCCGCCATGGAGAGGTCACTTCGGAGTGGGGGATCGTGGCCCAAGCGGCGGCAGACATGGCGGAAGGGCTGTCCGGCGCCCTTGGGGCGCCGCACCGCGGCCGATTGCCTTGACTATGGACTGACCGTGAAGAGCATTGCGGAGCATAGAGTTAAGGGATGGGCACACGACATCCAGCAGCAAGAACGGTAAGAACTCTGCAGACTCGGCACGCGGGGGGCCGGCCCAGTTCCTCTCAAAGCGTCAAGACGTGGTGACCATCATGGAGATTAGGCAGAATCCACGGTGGATAGAGTAACATCTTCTCGGCGGGGCAGTCCGGGAGTGAGTGGTACGTGAGTCCGTTACGCGACGGAGCGGGCACTGGCGGGAGTGCCTTTGGCCTCGATGCCCCAACTGATAATCCGCTTGGGCTTGATACGAATCATCTCGGGGTCAAACCCGGGGCCGAGCTCTGTGCCGCCGGTCGCCAAGACCTCAACTTGACCGCGGATCTCAATCCCTCGAACGGTCCATGGATTGGCAGTGACGAGGTCGTCGACCACGAAGGCAGCCCTGGGATTGCGAAGGACATCACGATACTTCTTCCGCTTGCCAAAGCCGCCGTGGCCACCAATCTCGATCGCATCCTGCACCGAATTGTAGCGAAAGCTCACGGGCACCACATGCGGCTGATTATCTCGCCCGACCGTGGCGAGACGGCCCAGGCGCTGGCTTCGCAGATAGGCGATCTCGGCAGGAGTGAATACACTCATGGCTCACCCACTCCGATATTGTGATCCAATAACGTGGAAGGCGCCGACAACCCAATGGAAGATGGCCAGGGTACCCAACGCGGTTACTCTCGGATGAGGAGATACCAACCTAGCCAAGCGGGAACGAGGACGAGGACGAAGTGCAGGGGGATGTGGTAGACAACGAAAATGGTGGCCATGAGAGCCGCGTACGCGGCGACACTGACGTACAATAGCAACCTGAGTGTGGGGTCGCGATCGCCGGCGTGCGCCCCTGATGGCGGCACGGCAGTTATCGGTGGAACAGGATCGCCAGGATGACGGTAACCCACGCGAGGAACAACCCGTAGAGAAGCTGGGTGAACTTCGCGTCCACGCGTGCGATCTGGAGATCGAACTTCCGGTCCAGGTCACCGAAGCGACCGTTGACCGTCGCTTCAAGACTGCCGACTCGCCTGTCTACCTGTGTCTCCAGGCTAGTCAGCCTCGTCTCGATGGCGCCGAGCCGTTTGTCGACCTGCTCGTACGCGCCTTCCAGGTGGGCCATCCTGACGGCCAAGACATCAGCGGCCATTCGCGATCCTCCTCGAATGATCATAGCATAGTGTCGCGATCCTATGCACGATTCCCAGAGGTGGCACTCACAGCGCGCACGTATTGTTGCAGTCGAAGCGCGTCCCCCCGGAGCCACCGCGCCTCCGCGTCCCAAGTCTTTCGCGCGTGGCACCTCGGGCAGAGGCTCGCGAAGCCATTGGTACCGAACTCTCGATAGACGTCAATGGCCCGCGTGAAGGCCCGCCGGGGATAGACGTGATCGATGGAAAGCCCGTGCCCAAGCTCGCGCTCCGATACCCCACACAGCACGCACCGGAACCCGTCGCGGGCTCGGACAAATGCCCGAAGCCGCCGCCACCAGGACGGGGAGTCCTTAGGAGCCGGCGCGCCGGACTTGATCAACCGCTCCTCACGGTACAGGCGGGCGCAACGCCTGCAGCAAAAGGCTTGTTTGTTCTTCCGCCGCCTGAGTAGGAACCGATGGAAGACTCCCTCGCAATAGTCGCACACGAGCTCCGCTGGGACGTGCCTGGGAGGGCGGGCGGGACGTTTTGCCCTGAGCGCGCTGCAGGCGCGCAGGGGCGTCTTGCGCCGCAGAGGGGTCCGCTTCATGGTATTGCCAGATGCCCGGGAGGCCCCGAATTCTCACCTGCTCCCCTGGGGGCGGTGCAGCAGCTCGATGGGACCCTCGGGATGGACGCTCACGGTCGTCCGGAACCCGGATCCATCCTGCTTGGTCTCGACCGTCAGCCGGCCTTTCACCAGCACCTCATCACCCTTCCGGAAAAAGGCGGCGAAGTGGTCGGCGCGCTCGTCGAACAGCGCCAGCTCAATCCCCTGGGCGGCGGGCTGCCCGTTCCTGTCGGGCTGATCCTGGAGGCACCGGATGCGCAGGTATCGCCGGCCGCTCGGGGCCTCGCGGACCTCGGGGGAATTGGCCAACCGGCCCCGCCAGATGAGCATGTTGAAACCCCGGGTGGCGCTCCGCGGCCGCACCTGAGCCGGAGCTTGAGGGATGACAGCCGCTGCTGGCAACCGCCGGGCACCGTTCCCACCGGTGCCGTTTGGGGATTCAGAATGCGAGGATGCGGACCGGCTTTCATCGAGACCAGGAATCTCGAGCGCAAGGGGGTCCTTCACAAGATACACCTCCGAAGGAGCGGACTGGCGAGAAGTGGATCCGCGCCCTGAGGGCGCGCGCGGGTAGATAACGGTGCTAAGCAGAACGCGGCTGCGGTTGCTCCCAGGCCTCGATCAAAACATCGGATATACTAATGGGCAAGATGGACCCCATAGAAATCGCGTTTCCAGGTTTGAAGCGTGTCGACCCCGAGCCACCGGACATTCGGCTGACCACGGAGCGG
>Ga0187846_10000487_pt1 | contig 23224 bp, 24 predicted proteins | sample TC_taG_FD_161473 | JGI IMG/M metagenome (GOLD analysis project Ga0187846, IMG submission 161473) | Biofilm microbial communities from the roof of an iron ore cave, State of Minas Gerais, Brazil - TC_06 Biofilm (v2) | ecosystem: Environmental > Terrestrial > Deep subsurface > Cave > Wall biofilm... | reverse complement strand
CGAAAGGAGAAACACGGGGGGGCGGGCAGAGGTTAGCCCGGTAGGCGCTGCTTCTGAATGAATGGCTCAATTTATCCGAGCGCAAGGGGGTCAATTTAAGTGAGCGCCATAGCCCTGACGCCCAAAAGGCGCTAACCACACTTCGCTCTGCGATGGACGCGGTTCGCTTGCGTTCGGCTAGGCTAGCGGCAGCCCTGATCGGAACTGCCTCTTTGGAACTTCGCGGAGGCGGAGTTACCGCGCCCTGAAAAATTGCGTCAGCCCGGGGTATCAAAAAGGGTCCTTTGTGCAACGTGTGGCAATGTCCGGCTGCGTGGCGACCTCTTTTAGCGCCCCCCGCGAGCTACGCACCAAAGAGCTAAACTTGTGTTCTATTGGGATCCGACGAGGCTGGCGGCCTTTATGGATCCGGGGGATGATGCCGCCGAGGTCGAGCGGCTGGTGTATTGAAGGCGATTCCAAGGAGAGGGATGTTTTTCAACTACATCTTCACGTTGAGGGATGCGGAAGGCGAGGCACGTTTCCGTCTCCGATGCAGAGACGAAAATGGCATTCTACCGATTCAGCTGTTCCGGGACGAGAAGAATGTACCTATCAGGCCAGCGGAGCTGAAACTGCTTCGGGTCCTATTGCAGAACCAATGCAATAACCCCGGGGAAGCTGTGGGCAAGGACGAGCTCATAAATGAGGTTTGGGGAGCGGAATTCGGCGCTACCGAGGACAGACTTCGCGGGGTCATAAACCGTTTACGACACGAGGTGTTTAGGGAGGTCTGTGCGGCGGAAACATCCTGCATCCAGACCTTCTCGAAGAGAGGCTACAGTTTTGAGCCCATGGTTCGAAAAGTTGACGAGGTCCCCGATAGAGTCCTTACAAGCAGTGTGAGCCAGGGCGGTCACGCAATGGAACCGTATCAGGGTCTAATCGAGTGGGTGCACCAAAGGCTTTCTAATGTTTCGTACCACGCGATCCACCCAGTGAACATCCGCGTGTCCCCGCTCAATATACAGTCCGAGATTACTGACGAACCCTTCTTCATCGGCCCGCCTGACGACGTTGAAGCGATCATTATGGAAGCACTCACACGAGCTAGGAATACCGCTGCTGCCTCAGATCCGGACCGCCGAAGTGAGTGTGAAAACATCATTCACAATTGCTTCCGCGAACCAGTTGAAGACCTTTCGCTTTACGGGCTTACCTACCGACCCACTGAAGACGTTGATCCTTCTGATGACTTAGGTTCCGATCGTTTCAAGGTATTCAACGCATTGAGATCCAACAAAAAGTACCAGGGGGCAAAGCGCCGAGCCCTCATGGATTACTTGTTGGCTAAGCTCATTTCGAAGGAAGCCGGTTGCGGCTTCTGGTTCAACGGGCCACAATTCGTGATTTCTCAGTTGCGGTTTGGCCTAGATGAAACGGAACGGGAAAAGGTTCAGCTCCTCTGCCAGCCCACCGACTATTATTCGTGGCGCGTGATTCGCTACGCAACGGAGTATGTCCTTGACGCCCCGATCTTTCCTCCCCCTCGGACGAGACTCCGCGATAGGCTATGTGCCCCATCTGGATTCAACGACTACCTAGCTGGCGATTTTCAATTTGTGCATATGGGGCTCGGTATCCAAGTGGTCGTTTGTACCAACGATAAGCGCCATAAGCGCCTTGTCATTCGGAAGCGGTCAAGGCATATTTCGAACGACGAGGACGCTGGGAAGCTCGTCGTTTCTGTGAATGAGGGTCTCAAATCACCTGATGATGTTTCGCCGGGCGGCCCCCCTCGTCAATTCAACGATTTTACTGCCATCATCAATCGCGCCCTAGAAGAGGAGTTGTTCGCACGCCCGCCACGCGAGCTTGCCGAGCTTCAGTTGTTCGAGAAGATCGAGAAGTATGAACTCATCGGAGGTCTCGCGTACCTTCCGAACCTGAGCGTGAACCTCGTTTTCTTAGTCACCGTCAATGCTTCACTGGAGCACGTTTTTGAGGCAGCTAAATATGTCAAAGAAGGTCGTCCCGAATTCGAGCCGGACGATCCCAACCGCTGCCCGGAATTCAATGTGCTGGACATCGAACGATTCTTGCGAAGCACGATCACGACACAGGCTGCGAATGATACGTGGGACGAGGGATGCCTCGCTGGCTTGATGTGTTGCTTGCCTGCGCTGTCCAGCTAACCTGCGCTCTCTTCCTGAAATAAAATTCTTACAAAAAGAAATTTTTTCACACACGGCGCTTCAGGGGCGCCTCGATTAGGATCATAAATGATGACCTACAAACCCGAAGAGTTCGTGGGGAAGAAAATTCTCTGCGATTCGAAAACTGTCTGCGATTTAAGTTGGTGGGAACGGACGAGAAGTCCGTTCCCGCATCATTTGCCGAGCTGCATTTGATGCCTGGAGAAGGAGAAAAGAAATGGTTACGTACGATTACACCGAATCCGGCCGTGTGTATCGGACCGGGGAAACCCCGACGCACGAAAAAACGGTTCTCGTGAGCTACTTCGCTCACGGGCGGGCCGAGAAAAGCTAGAGGGACTCCGGGGAGCGGCTGCGCGCCACTCCCCGCTTTCCCAAAAACAGATTGAGAGGAGTTCGGGGCCATCGGTGACGCGGTGGCCCTTTTTTCATTTTGATCCCGCGCCCGATTGGCTTCCGTTAATCCGCCGTTATCTCCGCTGGAGGGAGCCTCCGCCTCAAAACCGGTAATTAACTGGCCAATCATGATGCCAGCGCGGCGTTAACTTCTTCTGAATGTGGCGCGTGCACAGATTGGACCAGTTAATTACAACTATACCGGCCAATCGATTGATTATGAGCGACTTACGCCAACGTTGCTGGCATCGCAGATTGGCCGGTATAGTTATAAGTTTTGCAACATGCGCCGAACGCCCGTAAACATTGGGCTTGCCATGTTCCAAAAGTCTGTTGCAAAATTGACCGATGAAATACGGCTACGCCCGCGTCAGCACAGATGACCAGAACCCAGCGTTACAGCTTGCCGCGCTAAAAAGAGCGGATTGCGAAAAAGTGTTCAGGGATGATGGCCTATCGGGAGCCATCCGCAACCGCCCTGCCCTCTTGCGTTGCCTCAAGAAACTCCAACGCGGCGACACGCTCATCGTCTGGAAACTCGACCGATTAGGCCGCAGCTTGCGCGACCTGATAAGCATGCTCGACGACCTGAAACAACGCGGCGTGAAATTCGGGCGCAAGCCCAAGCTCTATGGCGCTCACTTAAATTGACCCCCTTGCGCTCGGATAAATTGAGCCATTCATTCAGAAGCAGCGCCTACCGGGCGCTAACCTCTGCCCGCCCCCCGTGTTTCTCCTTTCGGTGCTGTTGGGGAACCGTTAAACCTCAGTTCATACGCATGAACTCTGGTCTGAAGCGCCCCCGCATGGGTCAATTTATCTGAGCAAAAGTGGGTCAATTCTGCTGAGCGCTATCGCCAAGCTGGACGCCGAGCAGCTTGACCACGCCCGCGAAACGCTTGACCAAGGCAAGGACCGGCAGCACGTCGCCCGCGTCCTCAAAGTCAGCCGCACCACCCGCTACCGGGCGTTGGCAGCCGTTCCTTGAAGCTCGAAAATTTCTAGCCGTTTCCTCGCAATCTCAACGTCGAGGTCCGCCAGCTCGCGGTTCTGTTCCATCATCGTTAAGGCGAAAACGTCTTCGTCCGTCAAATTCATATCGAGTTCCATAGAGTTGTTGTGCTGCCAGCATTTCGACTCACTGTCCAATTCCAGCGCTCTTTTCCGCGCCGTCAAAACTTCCAGTTCCAATTCCGCCCGCTGAGCGTTATTCGCCATGTTGTGCGCCTCCTTGGTAATCACGAGACGGTTCGGCGGCAAAGCCTCAATCAGCACCCTATCGCCTTCAGAAATCTGCATTTCCGCAAGAATGGTTTGGGGAATGGAGATGACCATCGAACCGGCCACCTTCCGCAGCTTCACGATGTCCCGCACCCACATATATTAACATACCGAGCCACCAGATTTTGAGCTAACCCATACATGAATGTATATCTACCTAAGCAAATACTTGATTTTGTTGCAGTTGGCTTAGCCGCGCCGGTACTATAACATAACGTCCTTTATGTTATACAGGATTGGCCGCCCGGCGCCCAGCAGTACCATTGGCACGCGGTAGGGCGCTATCATGAACCCTTCAACGAATGCCGGACAGAAAATCTCCCGCCGAGGACCTGCCTGTACCCGTGCGGCTCATTGAACGCCAGATTTACGTTATCCGCGGCCAGAAGGTGATGCTTGATTCTGACTTGGGCGATCTGTACCAAGTACCGACCAAGTCCCTCAATCTGGCTGTCCGCCGCAACCTCGATCGCTTTCCCCAGGATTTTATGTTCCAGCTCACCAAAGAGGAATTCAAAAACTTGAGGTTTCAAATTGAAACCTCAAGTTCCGGCTATGGCGGCCGGCGCTACTTGCCTTATGCGTTCACCGAGCACGGCGTAGCGATGCTCTCCGCTGTGCTGAACAGCGAGCGTGCCGTGCAGATGCGCATTCTCATCGTGCGTGCATTTATTAAGCTCCGCGAGGTTCTGGCAACCAATAGGGATCTGGCGGAAAGAATCGACCAACTGGCAGCGACGCAAAAGCAGCATGCCGTGGCTTTGGTCGGCGTCATTAGGGAAATAAGAAAACTGAAAGCCGCCCGCCGACGCAAACCACGCATCGGCTTCTACCCATAAGCTGCCCGGCGGTCCACCGGTCCTCTGCCCAGATGCTGGGCCCCGCGACTATGTCATCGAGGAACGCCGCGCCCACCCGCGGCCGCCTAAAAGCTCATCCGATCCTTGGCCGCTTCAATCTTCCTTCCGTCCACTCCGTAGATGGCGAGTAGCTCGCCCCATTCCCGGAAACTACCGTGCCGCTGCCGGTAATCCACCACCGCCTTGGCTTCGTCGAGAGTCAGGCCGAGACGGGCCACTATATCTTCCGCACTTGCTTTGTTGACGTTCAGCCTGGTGGCGTCATCCACTTTCGGGAAGTTAGTGGCCAGATACTTCTCGACCGTATCCAGCTCTTCCTTGGTCGCCGATCGGACGCGCTGGCCCATGCGAATCACAATCGCCTGCCATTCCTCATTCGTATGCCGGTACTTGACGAAGTGATCGGGAAGATGGCAGGCGGTGCACTCGCGCAGGATAATTTGCTTGCCAGGACCCTCCGGCATCACATTGGCCGCGGCACCAGAGGCGGCAGACTCCCCGGCGCCGAAGTTCTGGGCCAGATAATTGACGATCGCTTCGACTTGCTCCTGATTCGCCCCAGCGCCCTTCGCCACCATCGCATCGACCGTGGTTTGCCAACCGGCGCGCGGCTTTTTCTGATTCGTCGCCAGATCCAGCGCATGGCACTCGCCGCACACCCTGGCGAAGAGATCTTTGCCCGGGCCATCGGGCAGATTCTGGGCCGGCGCAGTCAGCGGCAGCAGCAAACCGGCGAGCAAGGCGTATCGGATCATGCGCGCGCCTCTATGGGGCGGGAGCCAGTTTTTGCGTCGCCGCGCGCTCCATCAGCTTGCGAATCAATTCGGCGGTGCTGGTATGGGCGCTGCCACCGGTATTGGCTACCCCACCGATGCCCAAGGCCAGATCGAGCGGCGTGCGCCCGGATTTGTTCTTGACGTCCAGTTGGGCACCGTGATCCGCCAGAAACTGGATAATCTGGTCCGCGCCGCGCTGCGCGGCGGCGTGCATGGGGGTGTCGCCGCGGTCATTGGCCGCGTTGATGTCCGCGCCCTTGTCCAGGCACAGGCGGATGGCCTCCACAAACTCCGGCTCCGGCCGTTCTTCCCCGCCGGCAAACCGCGCGCCCTGACCGGTGGCTGCCGCCAACAGGGGCGTGGTGTGATCGTTGGACGGCCGGTTCGTATCCGCCCCCTTCTCCACCAGCAGCCGCATCACCGCCAGATCGGCCGAGCGCGCCGCCCGGTAGAACGGAGTGGCGCCCGGCGGCACCGTAATCGCACCTTGTGCCATGCGGCCCGGCAGCTTGGCCTGGAGGACCGCGTTCGGATCGGCCCCATGCTCGAGCAGGAAATGAATAAACCCCAGCTCGTCGAGTTGGTCCGTCACTGGCTTGCGCGGCCGGTTGCCGAAATAGTCCAGGTTCCGCATCTCAACCGCCAGATACAGCGCGCCATCCAGCCTGGCTTTTTTCTCCACCAGCACCGCGGCCAGATCATAGTGATCGTTGTAGATGGCTTCCAGCAATGGCGTGAAGCCAAATTCGGGTTCCGCCAGATTCACATCCGCGCCCGCGCCCAGCAGGACCTGCGCAGACTCGATGGCGCCCTGGCGCGCGGCAAACAACAGCGGAGTCAGCCCGCCGCGGTAGTACACCGCCTGGGTGCCCCCCGAAGCGACCTTGCGAAATTTGAAATCGTAGAAAGTCGACCGCGCACTCACATCCGCGCCTGCGCCAATCAATAGTTGGGCGGCATCCGCATGGTTTTCCGCCACTGCCCACATTAAAGCCGTCTCACCGCGGTAGGATTCCTGCGCATTGACATTGGCGCCTGTGTCTAATAGGGCTTTGATGCCGGAGAGTGTGCCCGTGCGCGAAGCGGTCATGAGGGGAGTCTCACCTTCTCCGACTGTGGCATTCCGGTCGGCCCCCGCCTTCAGCAGCAGTTCGATCATCTCGCCATTACCCACATTGCACGCTTCCCACAACGCGGTGATCCGATAGCGATTGGCGGCCTTGGCATTGGCGCCGGCGGCGAGCAGCGTTTTCACCAACTCCAGGTTATTCTGATGGGCCGCATAAATTAAGGGAGTGGTGCCATCCACATCCGGCGCGTTGACGTCCGCGTGTTGTTCGACCAGCGACCGCACCGCGGCGAGGTCCTGATTCCTGGCGGCTTCGACCAGCCGCAGATCCGCGCTCCAGGCTGCCCAAGCGCTCGCGGCAGCCAGTCCTGCGATTCCACACAAACGTGTCATCCCCATGGCCAGCTCCCTTAAATCTCGATGCGCCCGGTGCTATCGCCCAGGTGATCGGCCGGAACTCCAGCTTTATCCAAAAGACTCACTAAGAGGTTGGCGAGCGGCGTCATGAGCGGCGCTTTTACGTGGCGGTTGCCCTCGAGCCGGCCCGCAAACCCGCCCACAATCACCGCCGGTAGGATGTCGTGGCTATGCACGTTGCCGTTGCTCATGCCGCTGCCGTAGAGAATCATCGAATGATCGAGCAGATTGCCGTCGCCATCCGGGGTGTTGCGCAGCTTCTCCAGAAAACCGGCAAACAGCGAGACATGATAGGTGTTGATCTTGGCGTGTTTCTCGATCTGCTCGGGCACGTTCTGGTGATGAGAAACCGGGTGATGCCCTTCCGGGACCCCGATCTGCGGGTAAGTGCGCGTGCTTAATTCGCGCGCCATCATAAAGGTTGTGACGCGCGTGATGTCTCCCTGGAAGGCCAGCGCCCAGAGGTCGAACATCAGCTTCACGTGCTCTTCGAAGGAATCCGGAATCCCGGCCGGTGTCTCGGGAGCGGCCAGCTCCGATTCGCTATTCTTTTTCTCGGCCTGCGCAATCCGCCGCTCGATCTCCCGCACATTATCGAGATAATCGGTGAGCCGGGCCCGGTCGCGCGGATCGAGTGATCGGGAGAGATCCCTGGCGCTCGCGGTCACGCCGTCCAAGAGGCTGAGATTGTCTTTCAATCGGGCCGCACGCTCCGCCGCGGTCGCGCCATCGCCGCCGAAGAGGCGTTCGAACACCACGCGCGGATTGAGTTCCATGGGATTGGGCGTGGTGGGATTGCGCCACGAGATGGTGTTCATATACGCGCAGGCGTAATCACCGCCGCAGCTCCCCAGTTCGGCGGCGTGATCTTCGGTGGCCAGCTCCAGCGAGGGGAAAGTGGTCTCTTGCCCGATTTTGGCAGCGATCAACTGATCGGCCGTGGTTCCGGAGCGGATCTCTGTGCCATGCGCCGGCTTCACTCCATTCAGCCACATCGAATTGCTGATGGCATGGCCGTTTTCCGCATTGATGGCGCAGCCGGTAACTACCGTGACACGCTCGCGGAACGGCTCGAGGGGCTTCAAAATACGCGAGAACTTGAAATCGGCGCCGTCCCCGATGGGCGTCCACTGCGGCAGAATCGCCCCGTGCGGCACGTAGATGAAGCCGGCCCGCAGGTTAGGTTTGGCGGCGGTCCGGGCCAGAGGCGTTTGGGCACCGGCCATGGAATCCAGCAGCGGCAGCGCGATAGCGGCGCCGGCGCCGCGCAGAAGAGTGCGGCGCGACAGATGCTTCTTCGTGATGAACGTCATACTAGCCTCTTTATTAACGCTGTGGCGCAAGGCTCCGGCTTGCGTAAACGCTCCCCCGCAAGGCAGAGCCTTGCGCCACCGAGGTATTGGCCTCTTCGGCCGGCTTCATATTCATTTGGAACGGCGGGCTCTTGATGATGCCCAGCACCAGTTCCGAAAAGCGGTAACCTTTCTTATCGGCTTCCCGGGCGATCAGGCGCACTGCAGGCATGTCGTAGTATTCCAAGCCGCGGCCCAAGGCGTAGGTGAGCATCATGGCCGTCATGGTGCGCACAAACTGCTCCGGATGCGCCGCCAGCGCGGTGATCGCAGCCGCCGCCCCATCCACCTGGGTACCATCGGGCAGCATGCCGCTGGCATCGATGGGAGCACCGCTGTCTTTGGTGCGCCAGTGTCCCACGGCATCGAAATTCTCCATGGCGAAGCCCACCGCATCCATCACGCTATGGCAGCCCGAGCAGGCCGGATTGGCGCGATGCTGGACCATCCGCTCGCGCACCGTGCCGCTGGCCATTTCATTGAACGCCGGCACATTGGGCGGCGGAGGCGGTGGCGGCGTGCCCAGGATATTCGTCAGGATCCATTTGCCGCGCAGCACCGGCGAAGTGCGGTTGGCATACGAAGATACCGTCAGCACACTGCCTTGGCCCAGCAAGCCGCGGCGCGCGGGATCGGGGAGCGCCACCCGCCGGAACTGATTGCCATACACGTTCCGAATGCCGTAATGCTTCGCCAGGCGCTCATTCAAAAAGGTGTAGTTGGCCGTGAGCAAGTCCACCACGCTGCGATCCTCGCGCACGATGCTGGCAGTGAACATCTCAGTCTCGCGCAAAAATGCCTGGCGGAGATTGTCGTCGAAATCCGGGAATATCTGTTGGTCGGGGGAGGTGGCCTTCAGATTCCGCAGATATAACCACTGCCCAAAGAAATTCTCGATGAGGCCATCGGAACGCCGGTGGGTGAGCATACGTCGGGCTTGCTGCTCGAGGACTGCCGGATCGCTCAGCTTGCCGCTGGAGGCGGCCGTGAGCAATTCGTCATCGGGAATGCTGCTCCACAAGAAGAAAGAGAGACGGGAAGCCAACTCCAGATCGCTGATGCGATACGCGGAGCCGGGCGCCGCCTTGGCGGGCTCGCTTTCGGCCCGAAACAGGAATTGGGGATTCACCAGGATAAAAGCCAGAGCGCTCTCGATTCCCGCGTCGAAGCTCTTCGCTTGGTTCTGCCCGCGCTGGAAATAGCCCAGCAGGCGCTCCATTTCGGCTTCACTGACCGGCCGGCGATAGGCGCGGCGCGCCAGGGCCGCTACAATCTGGCGGGCACAAGGCATGGTATCGCTGCCGGGATTGGGGCGGCAGGTGAAGATGCGGCGGCGGCTGGGCGTGTCTCCAGGTCCGGCCGGCTTCAGCGGCCCGGATACCGAAACCCAATCGATTTCCGGAATGCCGGACGTATTGATCGGATCGATCTTTTCGCGCAAATAAGGCTGCAACAACTCGACGGTCGGCCCGGTGGATTGCTGCAGAAACGCAAATCCGACTTGGTGCGGCCCCGCCGTGACCGGAATCTGCAGCTCGACGCGCTGGGCGAGCTGCTCGGCGGATGCGGTTGGGTTGGTATTGCCGAGGTCCGCATCCTCTTGGCCGCCAATCGTGACCAGCTTGGCGCGCGCGCCGTCCAGCGTCACTTCCACCTGGCTGGGCAATTCCAGCCCGCGCACCGTGTTCACGGTGTTCCCCCAGAACCGCACTTTGAAGCGGTATTCGGCGTCCAGAGGGAAGTTGTACTGCACCAGGATGCCGCCGCGCGTGCCCAGCGGGAGCCCTTCGATGTGGCGGTCCTGAGACAGGTCGGGCCGGTTGCGAAACGTATAAGTGGTCGGTGGGATTTTGGGATCGCCCACCGCCAGGCTGCTGATCTTCCAAGCGGCCGTCATATACCGCTCCATCAGCAGCGGCGATACGCTCAGTGAGTCCACGATGTTATCGAAACCGTAATTGGCGTCATCGGCGGGAAGCAATGACGAAACATCCATCTCCAAGCCGAGCAAGTCGCGGATCGCATTGCCGTATTCGGTGCGATTGAGGCGATGCAAGCCAATCCGGCCCGGATTCGCCTTGGCCAGGTAGGCTTGGTCCAGCTCCTGTTCGAGCGAAGAAACGAACCCATCCAGGGCCGCACGATCGGGCCGCGGCATGCCCGCCGGGGGCATCATCCCGCCGCGAATTTTCTGGATGACTTTCTCCCAAACCGGCGCACCCGCGGAGACATTCGCCAGATCCATCTTCTCGAATGCCAGACCCGCAGTCTTCGTCTTCTGGTTGTGGCAAGTGACGCAGTACTGGTCCAGCAACGCCCGCTGCTCGATGGCCGAAGATGGGGCCGCCCACCCGCTGGCCGCCAGCCATACGAGAATTCCGAATCCGGACACACAAAGACCTGGCATGCTGCGCCAAATTATATTCCGCCGGAGATGCCGGAGTCAAGCCCGGCTCACCTGTAATCCTCTGAATTTTAATAGGTTACGAGGGATGTGGGAGCCGGCTTCGAAGCGGCAGTGAAGGGGCGGGGCTCGTTCTATTCCATCAACGCCAATCTTGCGCACCATGCCAGATATAGAGGATTTCGGCAACGTCATGGTGAAGGCGGTACACGACGACATAGGGAGCGGAAACAAGTTCGCGGGTGCCCTTCCGTTCGCCGGGCCTGCCGATGCTCGGAAACGATTCGAGCTGGGCGATCCGGTCGAGAATGGCCTGCGCCACGGTGCGGGCGGCTTCGGGATTGTCCTGCTGGATGTGCCTGACGATGGCTTCAAGCTGGCCGGCGGCTTTCGTCGTCCAGCGGATGCTCGTCACGACTGGAAAAGCCGATTGATGCGGGTCACCACCTCGTCATGGTCGATAAGCTCGCCCTGGTCGGCGGCGGCAATACCCTGGCTTACGCCCTCGATGAACTGCGCCTGCCGTTCCAGCATGCGGGTAACAGTCTCCTCCACCACTTGGGCGACACCCTTGCCCTTGCTGGCGGCAAGCTGCCTCAGCCGCGCTTCCGTGTCGGGTGTGAAATGCACTTCCATGCGATTCCAGCGTAAGGGGTGGGATTGTGGGTGTCAAGACCAGTTCCGATTTGGCGTAATCCGGCCGCAGCTGTGGCGTCGCCAATCCGGTGCGATTTCGGGACTGAATTTTGGGGCGCCGAAGCCCTTGACTTTAGGGCCTTCACGGCTCGTCCCGAAACCCACCCATTTTGAACATGCGCAGCGCCCCCGCTTACAAAGAAGAAAAAGCGAAGACAGTATAATTCTTCGAGGCCAAACAGGAGGCCGAAAATTATGCAGCACACAAAGAAACATGGGACAACCCCAGTGGGACCTGTTACCCCGCAGGTGAAATCTCACGTTGGAACGATGATTCTTATCGAGGGGGATACTGTTCAGTTTGGCTGTTCATGCGACGGCAAGGTTTTTCACATTTTTCGCGAGCGGGTAGCACGTAAGCGCAAGGTCAAGACGGCTCATCGGCTCCGAATAATTGCTCGATGCGTCGATTGCCACAAGGTCGTGCGTATAGCCTACGGCGGCATTAGAGCTCGCGGGTAGAAAAAGAGTTGTGCGTGTTCAGGAGCGGGCCCGGCATTTCGCGGGTTCGCTCCGGCGCGTATCCGTTTCGCTGACGGGCGAAAAAGGACCGTATTTAAAACACGGCGGCGGTCACTGACTAGGGCTGCTCTCGGGTCCGGCTTCGGGCGGCTTTTTTTGCGGCCTTGGCACGTTGACTTTCCGCCGCTTTCCGGATGGCGTCAACATCAGCAAGGTCTGGCGGTCTGGCGCTCGCCAGTTTTGCAGCTATCAGGTCGTCGCGGGAAAGAAAGGTTGCCTTCAATGCGCTTGCCGGGTCTACGACATCTTCAACGCGCCGGGGCCATGCGGTGTCAAAATCCACGCCGGGTACTTCCGTGAGGATGTCAACGGCGACGGGTGGGTGGCCCATATGAAAGAACGGGCCGGGTTCAGAGAAGTCGGCGGGGGTGACGGCTCGCTGGTCGCAGCCGAGCGCAACTTCATCGCGGATGTGCGGACCCGCGCGCTGGACCTCAAAGCCAAGGGCATGCCGGCTGACGACGCGGGCAAACAAATCTCGGCCGATTTGAAGGCGAAATACACGGATTGGCCGAACACGAACGTCGCGGGCTTCGTGCGCAGCATCTACGCTGAGAAGTAGGTTTCGGCTGACGCGTTTGCGGAAATGAGGCGCGCGTTAATGGCCGGGCGTGGAGGGATCAACGCCGAAGCAATAGCCGTCGTTCGAACTGGAGGGACTGAAGGAGTATTCGCCAGTAGGCAGATCCCTGACGGTTAACGCATAGGTGATTAAACTGGACTCGTCTTTTTTCTCGATATCAACCGGCCATGTCGCGAGGCCACCCCGACGGCCGGGTTGGGACCGGGTCCGCCGGCTGCCATTGACAGTCACCAAAGGGAACAGGCTGTAGCTGGCGGGGTCAACTCCCTTGGGCAAGCGGACGATGAACACGAGACTGGAGGCCTCGTTCAAACGAACGCGCGATCTGGGGCCCGGCATCTCCCAGTATTGAGTGGAGCGGCTTTTACGCTCGACGGCTTGATTGACTTCGAGCGGGGTAAGACCTCTGCCGTTCGAAAAGTAGACCATCCCGAGTTGCTCGGGTTGCGAGAGACTGCGCGGAGGCGCCGAGGGCGATTCGCCGGGGGATGGTCGCACCAACGACGGAGCGCGGGCCGGCGGGGCTGCGCTGGCCGGAGGTTGCGGTGATGCTGCCGGCGGCGGCGCCGAACGTGCAGGCGGCTGAGGCAGGGTTGCGTTGCCGAAGGTCACCCCCAACACGTCGTGCCGGGGATAATGTTGGAGCTGATTATTGACCAGGAAGTGCATGTTAGTGGCGTCGATGGACCACCACCTGCCAGCGACGTGCGTGCCGTCGTTGAGAATTAAGCTGTTGGGTTGGGCCGGCGCAGGTTCGGGCGTTGCGGGCGCAACGTCCGCCGCTTTGGGCGGAGGCGGCACGGCTGGCGGCGCAGGCAAGGAAACACCGAACTGGATGGTCTGAACCTCATGGATATCAATCGTCTGTGACTGATTCCCGACTTTAATGTGAAGCTGCTCGATGTTGCCGGACTCCACCAACCCTGAGATCTGGCGGCCATCCTTCAGAGTGACGACATCCGCGAAGAGCCCGGCCAGCAGGCCAAACTGCCAGAGGATCAACAGCGGGACTTTTCTCATAACATCACTCTACTAATTATTACCGGGCAGGACGCTTCCGGCGGCGGTGCGCTGGGGGCGGGATGATTCGCCGCATGATGGTGCGGCTGGCTTCGAGTAGTGCAGGGTTCTCCTCGGAATCGCCCAGATAAAGAACCGAAAACCGGTCGGGGTTGTCCAGCCGTCCAGCGCCGGGAGTAGGAACATACAAAGGGCCGCTGGGCTGGCGGGCTGGAGCACTGGCAAGAAACGGGAAGACCCGATACAGGGCCGGCACGACCGCTTAAGCGAATGCCCCCTGCGCCATAGCATCCAGCGCGCAAATGACCGGCGCCGCGCCTTCCATCGCCAGAACGTCGATTGGACGGGCACCACCCAGCAACGGTTCGGAACCGGCGAGCCACAGCGTGGCGGCTTCGCGGCTATAAAGGCGGAGCGCACGGGTCAGAATATCGTGGAGATCGACCATGCGCCGGGCCATTTCAGAGCTGATGGATTCCGATCCCGCTTTCCAACGCGACACTTGGGCGCGGTCGGCGTCCAATAAACGCGCTGCCGCGTTTGTCCCGAGGGCCGTGATAATCCGCGACAGCAAGGGCCTGACATCCACCAGCTTGACGGCCGCTGGACGGAAAGCAATCTTTTCGGAAGCTGGCACCCAGGGACGCGGCTTTGACCTGGCAGAGGAAGCACGCCGGACTGCCATGCCTTTATGGTAACTCAACAGATACTGTTAAGCTTCCCGGCGGGGAGCCGGACGGGGGTGTCCGGCGCGGTCCAGGCACTAGCCTAGCCAAGCAGCCGTGGCGGAAGTTCAAAACCGCGCAATCTGCGCGGTTTTCTCAAGAGCCTGTTGAACTGAATCAGCTACTTACCGGCAGTACGACCGCGCAACTTGCGCGGTCGCGACATCTGCCACAGGCTTCTAGTGAGCCTGGCTGCCCGCGCGCAACAATTCGAATCGAGCCGTGATATAGGAGCCCAGCACCAGCAACAACGCGAGGAATTGGGCGGCCAGCGTTTCGACTGTGGGAAACACGGAAAACCACAGGCCCATCCAGGAGGGAATGAGATTCGTGAGCCGCGGCAGCTCGGTGGTCGGCAGCCAGTGTGCCAACTGCATTTCTTGCGCCTGCTCTCCCACCATGACCAAGAGAACTCCGCCCAGCAGAATGCCCGTCAGGACCAACATCCTGCGATAGGGCAGCCGCCGGTGCGCAATAAACGTCAGCACGGCCACGATCCCGGTGCAAACCAGCCCGCCTAGCACCCCATAGAATACGGGCCGAGCACCCACTTTCAGCCGGTAGCTCTGCAGAAACAGCACCACTTCAAAGCCCTCGCGGTATAGCGAAGTGAAGCCGAGCAAGCCGAATCCCCACCACCAGCGCGCTGAAGAAGGACCGGCGTTTTCCACATGTTGCAGCAACTCCCGTTTCTTCGTGGTATGCATCGAGATCCAGCCGGTCCAGTAGACTTTGTGGAAAAACCAGTTCATGACCACCAGGAGCACTAACACCGCCAGCAGCCCGGTAGCCGCCTGGATCACGAGCGCTGAAACCTTCTCGGTCAGATCGTCAATCAATCCGACCGCCACACGCCAGGTGAGCAGCGCAGCCACGAAGGCGACGCCCGCGCCGGCAATTACCGGGCGCTGGTATTTCTGGCGCGAGCCGCCCATGTTGGCCATTACGGCCGCCAGGACCAGCACGCATTCCAGCCCTTCGCGAAAAACCAGGACCGCGATATCCAGAATGCGCACGGTGGCATCGTTATGTGGCGCCAGCGGATCGGGATTGCCGGCGGCACTCCAGCCTTGCCAGATCAATATCGCGGCGATCAAGAGCCCGGCGATCGACAGGACGGCGAAACGGAAAACCCGCCGCGCCGGGCGCGCGCTCGTGCTGCGCCGGGGCGGAACGAGCTGGTTTTGGAGGGCGGTCGGGGGCAAAACTCCATTACATCCCAGATGCAACCCAGTGTCAATAGGACTATGCGTAGCCCGGATTGGGTACATCTCGCAAGAACACCACGTGCTGCGTATGCTGTATATTCCAAGCGGCGGCCGGGCGGCCCGGTGCGGCCCCGCAACACCTGACACCCACTTGCAACTGCCAAAAGCCTCACCGGCGGGGTGCCGTGGCTCGCGCCCGGGGCGCTGCGATTTGCGGGGCCGGAGCAAGTGGCTACTATAAGATAATGTTTCAGCCCATCGAGCCGCGGCTGGGGTATGCGCGCGTGCTCTTTGTCTTTGGTACGCGTCCAGAGGCCATTAAACTGTGCCCCTTGATCCGGGAACTGAGCGCGCGCCGCAATATCACCGCGCGCATCTGTGTTACCGGGCAGCACCGCACCATGCTCGACCAGGTACTGGAGGCCTTCCAGATCGTGCCCGATTATGACCTGGACCTCATGCGCCCGCACCAGACCCTCTCCGCCCTGACGGCGCGCATTATCGAATCCTTGGAATCCGTGTTGGCGGTCGAGTCTCCCAGCCTGGTCATCGTGCAGGGCGATACCACTACGACCATGGCCGCCGCGCTAGCGGCCTTTTACCATCACATTCCGGTCGCTCATGTGGAGGCCGGCTTGCGCACCGGCGATTTGACCCAGCCTTTTCCCGAAGAGATGAATCGGGTTTGGACCAGCCGCGTGGCGCAGTTGCACTTTGCGCCAACCGCCGGAGCCGCCGCCAATCTCGCCGCCGAGGGCATCTCCCAAGAGCGCGTCCATGTTACCGGGAATACCGGGATCGATGCCGTGTTGTATGTGCGCGATGCGCTGGCCTCCGGCGCTTTGCCGGCGGCCCGCTGGCCGTGGCCGCACGATGGGCGGAAACTCATCGTGGTCACCAGCCACCGGCGCGAGAACTTCGGCGATGGCTTCGTGCGTGAGATGCGAGCCCTGGCACGCCTGGCTGAGCGCGCGGATGTCGAGTTAGCTTATCCCGTCCACCGCAATCCCAATGTGCTCGGGCCGGCTCATGAACTGCTCGGCGGCCGCCCCAATATCCATCTCCTCGAACCGCTCTCTTATGTGCCTTTCATCGACCTGTTGCGGCGTGCTTGCCTGCTCATTACCGATTCGGGCGGCATCCAGGAAGAGGCGCCCTCGCTCGGCAAACCGGTTTTAGTGTTACGCGAGAAAACGGAGCGTCCGGAAGCGGTCGCTGCCGGCACGGTCCAACTGGTGGGCACGGATGAAGACCGGATTGTGGCGGAAGCGGTGCGCCTCCTCGATGATCCCGCTCAGTACCAGCGCATGACCCCGGTACACAATCCTTACGGCGACGGCCACGCCAGCGAGAGAATTGCCGATATCCTGGCACAGTGGTTTACCGGGCAGGACCGCTGATCCGCGGTCAATTTGTGATCGTTTCCAGGTCGGTTTTTTGAAAATCCTTCCCGGTGCATAGCAGCGGCAACTCCGCCACACGCGCTACCGCGTAGGCAAGACAATCCCCAAAATTCAGGGCTGCCGGGTGCCTCCCCTTGCCATAACGGAGAAATGCCTCTACAGCAATTTGGTAATGTTCCCGGGAAAATGGGATCAGCTCCGCTTCAGCTTCTCGCAGGAATCCATTCAACAGCGGCCGTGCATCCCGATTCAGCCTGGCCGAAAGGACAATGCCTGTTTCGACGGCTGTTGCCGCTCCCACAACCACGATCGTACTCTGGCTAAGCCGCTGCACCAGCAGCTCGTTGCCACGCTCAGCCAGAAGAATGCAAATGATGGCCGATGTGTCCAAAACCATTAACGCTTAGATCCCCTCGGGTCCATAGCCCAGAATTTTTTCCCGCTCTTTTTTGGAAATCCCTCGATGCAACATGTCTTTTGGTATCTCAGGCCAGATCTGATGGCGCAGAAAGCTCTGGAGGCGTTCCCGTTTGCTCGTATTCCCTCCTCGAGCCAGAAGTCGTTGCCTCCGGTCGAGCAGGGCTTGGCGGATGGCTTCCGTTTTGCTTTCTTTGGCGAGACGGGCCACTTCTGCAGCCAGCCGTTCGACTTCTGGGTTCTTAATATTGAGAGGCATTTGTACACCACTACACCATTTATACACCATTCTTCCAATGATAATGTGCACTTACAACAGCCGCATGGGAGGCCCGCTAATCTTCTTCCAGCTTGTGCAAGGGAACTTCGATGGGTGTCCCGTCTACGCGCAGAATGCCGTCTTCTACTTTCTGGCTGCCTTGGTGGGTATGAATCTCGCTTTCCAATGTCTCGGGATCGATGATCCAGATGTTGGGCACACCGAAATCTTTAAGCTGCCGGATCTTTTGATTCACCCGGATCGGCCTGTCTTCTGGTGACAGGATCTCGATCCAGATTAACGGTGGTTTCGTCAAGACCTTTTCGGATGGCCGGGGCTGCCAGATGACGCAAATATCAGGTATCATGTACTTCCCTTGTTTGATGCGAAACCTTTGCTCGGTGAAAGCTTCGATTTTCCAAAGCTTACGCCTTCGGAAGAAATATGCACCGAGCGCTAGCTGGAGCCAACTATGATCTTGTTCGCCCACATTCCTCTCGATTAAGACCCCATCTTCGTATTCGCAGTCGGGCTCGTAGGACGTTCTGAGGTATTCTTCTTCGCTGACCAGAGCAATGATGGCCATGACCATACCGTAGCACTAGGCGGTTTCGTGCACCGGCTCCGCCTGCACGAATGGTAAGACTGCTTGTTGGGCCTGCTTGCGGAGCCGCCATTTTTCATAAGGCGGCAGCTCCTTCTTGGCGATGTCCAGGCGAATGGCAGCGTCAATCTCGATCTGTTGCAGGGTTGCTCCTAGGCGCTGAAATCGCTCCTGCTGCCGCAGTTGATCGCTTTTCTCCTTACGCAGCCGCTCCTTCTTCGCGTCGGCAAGGTCATTGAAAATAGCCTCTGCGATGCGCTCGCGCGCTTCTTCGAATTCCAGAATGAGAGCGTGTTCTTCGAGTTCGTGTTGTTGCCGTTCGATGAGCAGCTCACGCCGCCGGAAACTTTCCCGTAATGACCGCTGCGTTTCTTCCGGGACAATACGGCTGCGTGAAGCCGCATCTTTAATAATTTTGATCATCAAGCCGGCGCCATTCTTTAGGGTTTGTCCGCTGCGCTTCTTTTGCCGGCAGGTTTCAACGGCGATCTCACACCAGTCGAGCAAGTCCCGCCCTTCTGGCGAGTCTGGGCCTGCATCCAATGCATTTCGGATCAGGCCTAGCCCTACATGCGGCAAAACGTCTTCTTCCAGCAGGGCTACCAAAAGCTTGGCGGCGCGCTCGATGGCATGAAGATCATGCAGGGTGGTGGCCGAAGCGCAGTATCCAGCGGCTGCTTTCTGCGAAAAGCCCACATCCTGGAGCAGTTTTTCGCAAAAACTGCGGCTGGCTCCCGGGTCGTTTCCCGCTCCGTAGAGTGCCAGCGTTTTACGTTCAGGCACATAGCCCGCATGCCGGTGTAGCGCTAGACGCCAGTGCTCGGAAGAAACAATGTGGTACGACCCAAGCACCTGAATTCGCATAAGCTGCTCAAATGCCGGCTCCAGTGTCTGCATCAGCCGCGAGAGATATTTAGGAGGATGCAAGATGCCCAGGTGTTCCGTACACAATTGGCGGGCATCCAGGATGACAAGATCGGATTTTTCAAATGCGACCGCCAGAAACCGGTAGAGGTGCTTGGCGGTGATGCCATCCAGTTCCATGTAGCGCCGGGCATCTAAAAGACGGAAAAAACCGGAGTCCATGGACTGGATCAACTTGTCAGTCCAGGTCACCGAGCCTACGCAGCGGCCACTGGTTCGGTCGAGGGAAAAACTGGCTTCCTGGAAAACATTGCACCACTTTACTTCCTCCTGCTCCTCATTTTCAGCTAATGCCCGGAAGCGTAAGGGTATGAAGCGGTCCATTGCCATTTTCAAGCGCTTATAGAATTTCCCATGTACTGTTCCGATATCCAGAATCCGGGCGATCTCTCTTCCGGTGAAGGTAATGGTTTTGGCGAAGCTTTGGCGGAAGGTTAACACCCCCAACGCTACGAAGATGTCGAGATCCTGTTCCGTGGGTAACCCAAGCTCATTATTTCCCTGAACTTGCCAGGTAACCCGCAGCTCGCTGCCATCGGGCAGGGTTTTCGTTCCGCTCAGCTCAATTTTCCCGATGCGCTTTCCAACACGCCGCTCCAAAACGGCAAATGGAATTGCCGCCAGATTCTCTTCTTCGACGGAGAGATTCAAGAGGCTTTGTTTGGGCTGGATTTTGGCCACTGGTTAATACCCTGTTGTAACACTGTATGTTTTTGTGTGCCAGGTATTTATGATGAACCCCACGAGCCGGCATTTTTGTCCCGAATATGCCAGCTCATGTCAATCCATTGCCATGAGAACATGACCATGGTTTGCCACTTCCAGTACTTCCATAATTCCATTCCATATTGTGTGGAGCTGCAGGGAATAATGGATGTCATTGAAAACAAGTAAATTAATTACCGGCGATTACGGGTAAGCTCATACCACGCTTACGCTGAGACTCATGGGCTTGACCGTAAATCCAGGCTAAGTTATTGCAATGATGAGGACTTACTGGCAAAGTGGCATGAGTCTGGCCGTAAAGCGGGATTGGAACGGAAGGCCATATGTCTTCTTGGTGATCGTCCTTTTGTTTCCGCTCAATCACATGGCTCTTACGCTGGAGATCACGGGATGGCGCCCTTACTTACGCTGAAGCACATAGTTTCTACGGTAGAGCTCAGAAGATGAGAAAAGAGTCTATGGGGTTTGGCGTAAAGAGCAGGAGGAGCTAACTGGCCCAGCCGCTATCTGCGAGGCACCGCAGTCTGTAACTAAATCGCATGGGATAATGAATGACTGTGAAATCAGCCGAAGCTTCAAGTGAGCCCGCGCGCGTTGCCGTATTGGGGTTGGGATATGTGGGTTGTGTCACGGCCGCGTGTCTGGCCCGGCTGGGCCATCGAGTAATGGGTATCGATCGGGACGAATTCAAAGTCCGGAGTGTCTTAGCCGGGGATGCGCCCTTTTTTGAGCCGGGCCTCGATGAGATTGTGCAGCAGGAAGTGGCTGCGGGGCGCCTTTCCGCTTCCACCAGTCTGGCCGTGGCCCTTTCCGAAACGGATATCGTGCTTATCTGTGTGGGTACCCCTGCGGCGAAAAATGGAAATCTTAGTCTGGAGCAGATCGAGCGGGTCATGGATGAGATTGTGGGACTGCTCTCCGGCCGGGCACGGCCCTTGATCCTGGGGGTCCGCAGCACCGTTTATCCCGGCACCTGCGAAGATGCTGTGATGACACGCGTGGCGGCCTACTCAGAGGTCTCGGTCGTGTGCAATCCCGAATTTTTGCGGGAGGGCACCGCTGTCGAAGATTTCATGGAACCCTCGCTGCTCGTCGTGGGCGGTACCGATGAGCGGGCCGTCCAGCGTGTGGCCAGCCTTTACGATGGGTTACCCGCCGAGCCGTGTTTGGTTTCCTTGCGCACTGCGGAACTGATCAAATATGCCTGCAACGCTTTTCACGCGGTGAAGATCGTCTTCACCAATGAAATCGGAACGCTGGCGGCTCTGCTGGGAATCGACGGCGCCGAAGTTATGGAGACGCTATGCCGCGACACGGTACTCAACATCTCCCGCGCCTATTTAAAGCCAGGCTTTGCGTTTGGCGGTTCCTGCCTCCCCAAAGATCTCCAGGCGCTGCTGTACCGTGCCTCCCGTCTGGATCTGAAACTGCCGCTGCTGGAATCCGTGCTTCCCAGCAATGAACGGCATTTGGAGCGAGCCCTGCAGATCATCCTGGAGTTGCCGGCGCGGCGCATTGGAGTATTCGGCCTGGCGTTCAAGAAAAACACCGATGACCTGCGCGAGAGCCCGGTGGTGACCCTGCTGGAGCACCTGATTGGCAAGGGCCGCAATGTGCGCGTTTTCGATCCGCAGATTGTTCCCGAGCATATCTACGGCAGCAACCGGCAATATTTGATGGCAGCCATCCCCCACATTGGAAAGCTGTTCGATTCCAGCCTGGAACAGATGCTGGCCTGGGCGGACCACGTGGTGATAACGCAGCAGCCTTCTTCCGAAGCGGCCCAACTGATCGGCGCCAGTGGGCTGCCCGTAACCGACCTGGTGAACACTGTTCCTGGTCCCCAGCCGGTGGCCGAAGCCGCTGCGGGAATCTAGGCGCTTGATCGCCATCATTAGCATCGAGTGGTGAAACCCGAGTCTTTTATGCCGTTTACCCGGGTGACTGGGGCGCGAAAAATCTCATTCGGCGGCAACGCACGAGCGCGAGCCGGTGTAAGCGTCCAGGACCTCATCCACCGCGCCCGTCTGGACTACTGCTCCATGGTCGAGCCAGATGGCCCGGTCACAGAGTTCCCGGATCATCCCAATGCTATGCGAAACGCATACCAGAGCCTTGCCGGCGCTTCGGAACTCCCGAATTCTCGCGAAGCACTTGGCCTGAAAGGCGGCATCCCCAACTGCCAGAACCTCGTCAATCAGCAGAATGTCCGGGTCAACGTTCACAGCCACGGCAAAAGCCAGCCGGGCAATCATGCCGGTGGAATAGGTGCGGAGCGGCTCGTCGATGAAGTCCCTGATGCCCGCAAAATCCACGATCGCTGCGAAGTACTCCTGGGTTGCTTTGCGGCTGAACCCGAGCAGCGAGGCATTGAGCTGGACATTCTCCCGGCCGGTGAGGTCCGGATGAAAGCCGGAGCCCAGTTCCAGTAGAGCGGCTATCCGGCCCTGGACCTCGACTGTACCTCGATCCGGCTGGGCTAAGCCGGCAAGCAGCCCCAGCAAGGTGCTCTTACCGGCCCCATTATGCCCCACCAGGGCCAGGCTCTCGCCGTTCTTTACTTCAAACGAGACATGCTGGAGCGCATAGAACCGGTCCCGAGGGGCGACCCGCAGAAGCGCGGCCATATGCTCCCGCAGCAACATATGTCCCCGATGCCGCGGAAAACTTTTGGAAACATCCTGAAAGCGGATGGTGCTTTCCGGAGAAAGGCCCGTTTTAGCCGCTCGCCTCGCCATCATAAGTGATCGTAGAACCTGCCCTTCAGTCTTTGGAACAGGGCCCAGCCAATCGCGAACATGCTGATGGAGCTGAGGGCCAGCTTCCATAGCAGAATGGCGCGCGGCGGCGTTGCGTCGATGACAATATTCCGCATCGTCAATACCAGGGCAGCCACCGGATTTAGCTCGTAAATACCCGCGTAGGCTTGCGGAATCATGCTGAATGAATAAAAGATGGGGACCAGCCAGAACAGCACGGTATTGGCCGATTCGACCACATAACGCATGTCCCGCACATAGACGTTGAGCGCGGAAGTGATTAACGAAAGGCCGCAAACGAAGACGATCTCCAGGCCCCAAATGACCGGCAACCAGACCCAGTGCCAGTTCATCGTTTTGCCGTAAGCCAAGGCCATCGCAAACAATAGACCAATCTGAATGACCAGGTGCAGACAGTTAGACAGCACCGCGGCTAAGGGAATAATTTCGCGGGGAATGGGCACGCGCTTGATCAGATGGCTATTGTCCGCGAGCGAAGTGGTTCCGGTCGCCCAGGCGGTCGCAAAGAAATTGAACGGCACCAGGCCGCATAGGAGGAATAAGGCGAAATGCGGAACGCCCGGATTAGGGAAGATCCGGGTGAAAACGAAAGTCAGCACACCTAGCA
>Ga0187846_10000486_pt1 | contig 23227 bp, 28 predicted proteins | sample TC_taG_FD_161473 | JGI IMG/M metagenome (GOLD analysis project Ga0187846, IMG submission 161473) | Biofilm microbial communities from the roof of an iron ore cave, State of Minas Gerais, Brazil - TC_06 Biofilm (v2) | ecosystem: Environmental > Terrestrial > Deep subsurface > Cave > Wall biofilm... | reverse complement strand
AGAAGAGGTTAATTTTGCGCGGCTGGGACTGGTGATTGTTGACGAACAGCACCGCTTTGGAGTTGAACAGAGAGATATCTTGCGGCAAAAAGGCTATCATCCACATATGCTTGTGATGACTGCTACGCCCATTCCACGCACTCTGGCACTTACGGTATATGGTGACCTGGACGTTTCGGTAATCGACCAGTTACCGCCTGGTCGCCAGAAGATTATAACGCGCTGGAGAAGCGGCGCACGACGCGATGAGGCTTACCGGCTTATCGCTCAACAGGTCTCAGAAGGCCGGCAGGCCTTTATCATCTGCCCTCTCATCGAGGAGTCTGAGTCGATTGTAGCCAAAGCTGCTACGGTCGAATACGAGAGGCTCAGCCGGGATGTCTTTCCCAATTTGCGTTTGGGTCTGGTGCATGGCTCGATGAAAGCTGCGGAAAAGGACCAGGTGATGCGCCGTTTCCGCGATGGCGAACTGGATATTCTGGTGGCTACCTCGGTAATCGAGGTCGGTATTGATATACCTAATGCAACTGTAATGGTGATTGAAGATGCGGATCGTTTTGGCCTCTCACAACTTCACCAGTTTCGCGGGCGTGTCGGACGCGGTACGCATCAATCGTATTGCTGCGTGCTCAGCGCCGATGCGGGCATACAGGCTCAGGAGCGCCTGGAAGTATTCCAGGCGACTGACGATGGTTTCCGCCTGGCGGAGGCAGATTTGCGGTTGCGCGGACCAGGCGAATTCTTTGGCGTGCGTCAAAGCGGTATGCCAGAGCTACGTATAGCTGATCTGAATGACACACGCCTGGTTGAGCTTTCTCGTTCTCTCGCAGCAAAACTCTGGGAGAGCGACCCCTATCTTCGCAAGCCCGAGCATGGCCCGCTGCGCGAACGGATGCATCTTTTCTGGCAGAGTTTGATGGCGCATTAAGCAAAGTGATTTTTTAAGATATATAGGAGCAAAGATGTAGCGGCTCTTGTGGCAGCTACATTACAGACTTATTTTGTTTTAGGAGGCATAACCGTGGTAGTACGAACAGCAGTAATGATAGTGCGCGTTGGAGTGCTGATAGAGCTTGTATTGGGCATTTTGTTCTGGACGGGCAATGCGGATAGTTTGCAGATCGTGCATATTGTAATCGGCATTCTGGTGGTGCTTTCGCTGTGGACGTTGGGAATTGTGCAGGGCCTAGCAGGGGGTAGTTTTGGATTAGCATTGGCGACTTTTGTGGTGGGCTTTTTTCTGGTATTAGTTGGGCTTTTTCAGAAAGGGTGGTTGGTCGGTTCTAACCATTGGGTGATTCAGGTCATTCATCTTCTTCTAGGGCTTTCTGCTATTGGCTTAGCAGAAATGATTAGCGGGCGCTACCGGAGGATGACAGCTAAGGCCACAACTTAGCACTCATTTTGTGCTATTGCCGAATACCCATGAATATGTTTTAATGGAGGTAGCTAGCTGTTTTCCAGGTACTATGCTGGCGTGGAACGACCGAATTGAAGGGATTTTCGAGCGTGAGCAATGAGACAAGACAAAAGCGCGTTGCCGTGTATCCAGGCAGTTTTGATCCACTCACTAATGGACATCTCGATATCGCACGGCGAGCAGCGCGGCTCTTTGACACGCTGATTATTGCTGTCTACGCCTTTCCAGCTAAAAACCTGCTCTTTTCAGTTGAGGAGCGCATTCATCTCTGGGAAGAAGTGCTTGCCGCAGAAGAATTAACGAATGTGCGCGTAGATAAGTTCTCCAACCTCCTGGTGGAGTACGTACGTTCAGTCGGTGGACAGGCCATTATTAAGGGATTGCGCTCACCTAACGATTTTGAGGCGGAGTTCCAGCAGGGATTAATGAATCGCAAGTTAGCGCCGGAGATTGAAACTATTTGTTTGCTGACCAATTTAGAACAGCTCTTTGTCAGTTCTTCTTTACTCAAGGAAGTTGCAAGCCTGGGAGGGAACGTAAGAGATATGCTTCCTCCAGGAGTAGTACTGGCGTTGCAAAAGAAATTTGGGTCGTAATGCGTTGAGGCTGCCTGAGCCATCAGCGGCCAGGTAAGTCAAGTTGGGAATGGAGAAATGGCGTGGATATAGAGATACTCTATCTTGTAGATCGCCTGGAGAATCTCATCGCGAGCAGCCGTAGGGTACCCCTGGTCAATCAGTTCCTTGTGAAAGAAGCGGATATCCTCACCATTATTGACCAGATGCGGACATCCATTCCCGATGAAATCAAGCAGGCACGCCGGATCATTCAGGAGAAAGAACGCATCCTGACTCAGGCACAAGCCGAGGCGAACAAGCTTATGGCACTTGCTCGCGAGGAGACTGAACGAGCATTGAATCGCGAGGGCCTGCTGCGCTCTGCAGAAGAACGTTCCCAGGAAATGTTGCAATTGGCAGACGAAAAAGCCGAGCAACTCAAAGTCGAGGCCGATGCATATGTCACAGAAACACTGCGAGCCTTGCGAGACCATCTTTCCAGTATTGAGATGGAGATTGGTCGCTCGATCTTAAGCATCGAAAAAGGCCTTGCCAGCCTGGAACTGCTGCCCGAAGATGAGGAAGGAGCGGAAGAGGCGTACGAGGAAGATCAGGAGGAGCTAGAGGAGATTCAACCACCTGCCCGGCCTATCCCAAGACGCGCGTCACTTGCTGCAGATACTATGGGAGGACCAACGCGCCAGCAGGACCCCAGGCCGAAGAAGGAATGAGCGGGGCAAAGCTTGACATGCTTCATGTGCTGACCTATAATGAGCGAGCACGAAAGCGAAACATCATCTATAGTTGCGCCACAGCTATAACTTATTTCATTGATACATTTTGCCTGAAATCTGATTGAGGCATTGAAAATCAATCAAAGGACAAGGAAATTGGAAAGTTTGCTTTTTAATGTGGCGCAGCTATTGAAGGCTCGTGTCGGGACTTCATTAGTCAATGATTTTCACGAAGAAGATATTCAGCTTGATGACGATATCAAGGCGATTGGCCCGCTTGACGGGTATGTGCGCATGCGGCGCACAAATCAGGGACTGCTGGTAGATGGGTGGGTGGAACTCACACTTGAACTCTCATGTAATCGCTGCTTGAAGATGTTCGAGCAACCAATGCATGTAACTTTTGAAGAGCAGTTCTATCCAACCGTTGACGTAGTCAGTGGCTTGCCACTAGCCCCTTTCGATGAGGATGAGATCTTCCCCATCGACGAGCGCCACCAGGTTGATCTTACCGAGGCGATACGACAAAATGTCTTGCTCGCACTGCCTATGGTGACGATTTGCCGGGAGGATTGTAAGGGACTATGTCCGCAGTGCGGGCATGATTTAAATCTCGGCCCGTGTGGATGCAAGCCAGAAGTTGATGCACGGCTGAGCGTACTCAACAAATTACTGCAAAACGAAACATAGAGGTCCAATTGGCCTTGAAACTGGTACAAATGAGGAGAATAGGCGTATGGGAGCGTTACCAAAACAACGAGTGTCGCGTGCTCGCCAGGGTGATAGACGAGCACATTTTCGACTGACCTTACCACAATTAGTCGCATGTCCACAATGCAAAAGGCCGCGCCTGGCACACCATGCCTGCCCGAATTGTGGAACTTATCGCGGGCGTCAGGTGTTCTTTCCAAAATCAAAGAAGAAATAATTCCCATATTGGAGGAGGCGGGAATGATCTTCCTGCCTCCTTTTCATACAAGAGTGTACAGTTATGACGACACAAGTCGCCTTCCTTTTCCCTGGGCAGGGTAGCCAGGCAGTCGGTATGGGAGCTGATATTTTCGAAGCATCTCCGGCAGCCAGGCACGTTTTTGAAAGCGCGGATGAAGCTTTAGGAATATCACTCAGCAAACTCTGTTTCCAGGGTCCTGACGAAGTTTTACGTGAGACGATTAACGCCCAACCTGCGATTGTGACTGTCAGCCTTGCACTGCTGGCAGCATTACAAGAGACCCTCACAGAAATCACCTCTTCCTGGTCCTCGCCGCTCGTTCCAGGCTATACGGCCGGACACAGTGTTGGCGAATATGCTGCATTGGTAGCATCCGGTGCATTACTTTTGAAAGATGCAGTGCGCCTGGTACGCGAACGTGGCCGTCTGATGCACCTCGAGGGAACCGTGTGCCCAGGCGGGATGGCTGCCATTATTGGCTTGGATTCAGAGACTTTGCAAGAGATTTGCCAGGAGGCAACAGTTCAGTCGATTGCTAATCTTGCCAGCGATGTCCATTCTGGGCAAGGGCAGGTGACCATTGCGAATTTTAATGCGCCGGGGCAAATTGTCATCTCTGGTGAACAAGGAGCATTAAGCGTGGCGATGGAACTTTCGAAAGCGCGCGGGGCGAAACGCGTTATTCCACTGGCGGTAAGTGGAGCGTTTCACTCGCCGGTCATGCAGCCAGCTGCTGCAGGGCTGGCTCAAGTTATTATGAGTACCCATGTATACGACGCAGTTATTCCGATTATCAGCAACATTCATGCCACACCGCTCACCGAAGCACAGGCGATTCGGGAAGAACTGGCACAGCAGATCGCTGCCCCCGTGCAATGGATTCGCACAATTGAATACCTGGAGGGTGCAGGAGTGACAACCTTCCTCGAATTTAGCCCCGGTCAAGCGTTAACAGGAATGGTGAAACGTATCGCAAAAGGTGCCACGACCTTGAACGTAAGTAGTGTGGCGGACATCGAAAAAGCGGCAGGTGCCATTCGTGAAATGGGACTTGTTGTTGGGATATAATCAAGACAGGCATCTTGAGCGATACCTGCTTTTATGAATATGCAGATTTGGATAGTAGACTTGACAAGTATGCTGGAAAATGCCTATTCTTGCTGTATAAGATCAGCTTGTGTTAATCAACAACAACTGCGTAGGATAGATAGGGTAGATGTGATACGACAGGTGCACATGAGGGAAACAAATGGTGGCAGAATCGCTAGGAGTCGTACGTGTTGCTCGCCAGGTACTTATAACCATCGTAGTCAATACAGCATCGCAGATTTCTGGTTTCGTCCGTATGGCTCAAACCAACAATCAAAGGTCACGCTTGCTAGGTAATGAAGTACCCAAACGCGGCGTAGCCTTGACAATTAAAGACAATATTGTCTCTACCGACCTGTATATTGTTGTAGCTTCGGGCGTCAATATTGTTGAAGTTGGTTCTGCTATCCAGCAAGAGGTAGCCTCAGCTATCGAAGAAATGGTTGGTATGCAGGTACGTGAAGTCAATGTTTATATTCAGGATGTGGCCTGAGTTGGATACCCAAAAGGTACCCCCTACAGGTAGGACGGCTGAGGGAACATGTTAACCAGGACTACAGGCAGGACGAGGCGACAATTCAGGTTGCCCCTGGCAGCAAACTATTCGAGGATAGCATGCCTTTAGGGATACGCAGGCAAGCGCGAATGGTCGCATTGCAAACACTCTACGAATACGATACGGCTCAACACTTACCCGAAGAGGTCTTGCAGCGCCATGTCGAAGATCGCCACTTGCAGCCGAAAGTGGTTGAATACGCAAGAGAGTTAGTCATGGGCGTGTGTAACCATCTTGCAGAAATTGACGCGCATATTCAAAGCGCAGCGCAGGAATGGCCTTTACAACAAATGGCCCGCATTGATAAAAATATCCTCAGACTTGCAATCTATGAAATTCTGTTTAATAATACGGTACCAGCAAAGGCTGCTATTAACGAAGCAGTGGAACTGGCCAAACTTTTTGGCAGCAATACTTCCAGTCGATTCGTCAATGGTGTCCTGGGTACAATATTTAATCGGGCACAAAACCAGCCCACCCCTATTGCTGAAAGCGAGGTGAAATAGTGGCAACAGTTTCCGAACGACTCAAAAAGATTATTGTTGATCAACTTGGGGTTGATGAAAGCGAGGTCGTTCCCAGCGCTTCTTTTGTTGAGGATCTCAATGCCGATTCTCTTGACCTGGTTGAGCTTATAATGTCCCTGGAAGAGGAATTTAAGCTGCAGATTTCTGACGAGGAAGCAGAGAAGATCACAACGGTTCAAGAAGCAGAGGATTACATAGAAGAACATCTGCGATAGTGTAGCGCGTTATCAAGACACGAACGAAAAAGGTGTTTTGTGGACACGATGCCTGCCGCTGAAGCGGTAGAAGCGCTCATTCGTGAATATGGCAAGCTGGTTTTCCAGACGATTTATGGCTTAACAGGAGATTGGGAAGAGAGCCAGGACCTGACGCAGGATACTTTTCTCCAGGCACTGAAATCGATTGATGCTGCACGTGCTAAAAGCGGCTCACAGTTCCGTGCAAAAGCCTGGCTGTTACAGATTGCCCTGAACACGGTGCGTATGCAACGCCGCCGGCGCAGCATTCTTCGCTTCAGCCCTTTCTCTCTTATACAGAGGGAGAAGTCAAGCAGATCAAAAGATTCAATCCAGGAGACCGATCTAGACGCATTGAATGAACGCGCAGCGCCTGTACAGCCAGCAGGGTTTGGTGCAACTGAGCGTATTGATTTAGAAGCGTTCGTAGCAGAGCGAGATTCTGTACGGAGGACGCTGAGGCACCTCACCGAACCACTGCGCCTCTGCCTGCTGCTGTCTGTGATTGGCCAGCTCTCAACTGCAGAAATCGCGAAAATGCTAGATATTGAAGAAGCAGCAGTTCGCCAGCGACTGAGCCGCGCACGCAAACAATTTCAACACTTTTACGCGCTTGAGAGTGGAGAAGAAGTCGTTGATATCGCGCAGGCAACCTCTGATACCAATCTGTCACAAATACGCCCCCCCAGGCATCATAGTAATACAAAACAAGTTGATATGAGGCTTCCTGGCGAGGGCTAGCCCCGGCACTACATTTACACCCAAACGTAATGGATTGCATAAATGTAGCCAGGAAAACCCCATTGACATCTCAATCACCATCCTTACGGAGGGACCATGCAGAACGACTCAATCGAGACCCTGTTGTTACGCCATTTTGGTCGCGCAGCACAAGCGCCCGCTGGTTTAGAAGAAACACTCTACGCCTCCGTACGCCTGGAGGCAGCGGAACAGGCCGAAATACAACAGATCACTACTCGCTTGAAAGAACGGCATGTGAGTCGCCGACAAGCAATTCGGCTGGTAGTTATCACTACAGCAGGGTTGGGTGGCCTGGGCCTAGTTTTGGATGGTATAAGGATGGTCGAAGCAGGGTTGGTGGGCCAGGATGGCACCAAACCAGCGTACTCATAATGAGTTGAGAAGAGCGCTCTCATCTGTTTGTATCCTTCTTACGTAGTATCGATTAGTAAACAAGTTTCTCAGACGTGTTACACATAGAACAACTCAAGAAAGGAAACTGACTATGTTCCCTGGATTTCACATTTATGAGCTTATCATCGTCCTCGTTATCGCACTACTGATCTTTGGCCCTAAGAAACTGCCGGAGATGGGGTCGGCGATCGGCAAGAGCATTAAAGAGTTTCGCAAAGGCATGAACGAACTGACCGCTCCTAAAGACGAGCATGAAGAAGAGAGCAAGCCACCAGCTAGCGACAAGGATATGAGCAAGCTTGTCTCTACACCGGTCGTTAGTGAGGCTAGTCCTGGCACGACCACGAGCGAAACCAGCAGCCAGGAAACGAAAACTGAATAATCCCGGTTGCAGACTGAGATCGGATCGAATCCGCCTGGATCAGGCTTCACCTTCTCGAGGAAGATATGGCAACCAGAAATGTAAATCAGCAAGATACTATGGCTACAGCCGATGATTCAAATATAGATGAAGAGGAAGAGGCTGATGAGTCAGCTATGACTCTGGTGGAGCACCTTGAAGAGCTTCGCTGGCGCATCTTAAAAGCGTTGCTGGCCATCGTCGTTGGTAGCATCATCGCTTTTATCTTCCGCGATCGGATTTTGGCATTCCTGACACTGCCATTGCCTAAAACAGCAGATGCGATTAATCATGGTGGACGTCTCGTCGTGACAGGAATAGGGGAAGGATTTACAGTCTTCCTGAAACTCTCGATTGCTGTAGGTTTCATTTTTGCACTGCCGGTGATTCTCTACCAGGCCTGGGCATTCATTTCGCCGGGCCTCTATGAGAGAGAAAAGAAAAATGCTGTGCCTTTCATCATTATTGGCATGGTTCTCTTCATAGCCGGCATCGCGCTCGGCTTCGTCGTTCTGCAATACCCGGTGCAGTGGCTAATCAATTTCTCAGCAGAAAGTTTTATCCCACTGGTGACTGCCGATAGCTACTTTACCTTCGTGGCATTTTTCCTGCTGGCTTTTGGGATTGTATTTGAGATTCCGCTGGTGCTTACATTTCTAGCACAGTTAGGCCTGATAACTTCACAGTCGCTTAAAAGGAGACGACCTGCAGCGTATATTGGGATGTGGATCGCAGCGACATTTCTCACTCCAGGAGCTGATCCCTATAGCCCGATCATTCTAGGTGTGGCGATGACATTCTTATTCGAACTGACGATTCTGTTCATTCGGATTACGAGGCATTAATTTAGATCATACCCGATTTTGGTGGTTCCAATGTCATAGCAAGAGGTTTACAGTATAACCCTCTCCTGAACAGGCTGAGATGACGCCTTCTTATCATCAGATCTCTCGCTACCCCTCCATCCAAACCTACCCCAGAGCACGATTATTGTCAAAAGGTAGCAGAACGCCCCCAGGAGAAATACCGGCGGGTACCCGAAATGCACGATAATTAACCCACCGATAGGGGCTGCCAGGGCCCAGGGCACCTGAAATCCAACCTGGTAACTGCTATTCGCCAGGCCCCGATTCTGCTCCGATACCGATTCCATAGAGAAGACCTGGAGAATGCCCAGTGACATATCCATCACGCCCTGGCGGAAAAGATAGAGTAGCGCAGCAAGCGGCAGGATACTTGTTAGACCAATTGTTAGCAAGATCGGAATACTCGCAAGGCGCGTCAGTGCAATTGTATTGATCTTACCGACGCGCCTGGCCAGCAAAGGTGCAACAAGTGTGAACAATGCAGTGATGGCATTTGCTCCACCATCAATCAGGCCAAAGAGCGCTGGAGAGGCATTCAGATGCTGCACAAAGTAGATGTTGAAGTATGGAACAAATAGGCCTGCACCAAACCCTGTGAGCAGGTATACCAGTACAAGAAAAAAGAATGGACTACGCAGTAGGGTTTTGACGCGTGATATTGTGAACGATAAGGTGACCTCTCCCCTTAAAGGGCGACGCAAGCGTTCCCTCCCGCCCCTACGCGAGGGGGGTCGATCATTGCTCAGCATAAAAAGAGGGATGAAGCTTGGTAAGGCAATTGCGCCTGCAAAAAGTAGTGCCAGTTGATAGGAGCGTGGATCAGGCTGGCTGGCCAGCAGTGAGTCCGCCCAGGGAGGAAGAGGAGACATCAGCCAGGGCAGCGAACGAAACCACGTGGGCAATGCTCCGCCGAGTACTTCGCCAATTACCAATGTTACAAGGCCCAATGAAATATTCATGCTGAAGAGATGCGAACGCTCTTCGGGCGTACTGTTCGCTGTTAAAAAAGGGGCCGTTACAACAAGAAGAAATGCCAGACCAACGCCGGCGACAAAGGCACTAATCAATAGCGGTAGAGGCTGGCGAAAAAGAATCTGGCCTGCTCCAGCTACGCCAATAAGCGCGCTTGACCCTATAAGTATGGCTTTACTGCTGAAACGATCAACGCATATACCCGCCGGAAAGATTGTAAGACCAGCGCCTATCGTCCCGACGAATAGTAGAGCACCGATAAAATCGGTATGGTAGCCTAAGGAAACCAGGTAGAGATTGTAGAGGACGAGCAAGATGCCCGCAGTAACTCCACTCAATACGTTGCTAATCAGAAACAGCCGGGCATTGCGCTGGAAACGCCTGAACTGCTGTACATACTCAGCGATCAGGTGCATCGTCAGCTCGCTCGGCTCCGTCGCTCGCCAGCGGTTCTGGTTGAATTGTACCTACGGGTTGGACCTGGTTATCATCAATGCTATCGAGCGGACCTTGTGCTTCAATAGCACCGCCTGAGGATTCTGTAGTTAGACTATCAAGCGTTGCCTGCGGCAACAAGGCAGCAGGAGGTTTCTTCTTCGTCAAACCAGGCAAGAAAAAGGCTTTCAGCACACTTTGAGCCATAACGGTGCGTGCACGAAACTCAATTACCGCGCTAGCGATGCGGTCGGTACTCTGATCCACTGTCTTCTCTATGGTGTTGGCCTGCCTCTGGGCATCCTTGACCCTTTGCAACAGCTGCACCGATTGCACCGTATGTATCGCCTGTATCGCCCGTCCTAATGCATCGTCAGGCTCCGCTATTGCAGGCAGAGTTTCACCACTCGGAGCCTGTATGGCTGTATCGATCCTCTCAGCAACCAGACGCAAATTTCTCAACAGTTCGACCTTATCCCGCAGCCATGCGTTTCCAAACAATAATAGCAGCGCGGCTACCAGAAAAAATAATGCGAAGAGGAACAGGTAAAGGACCAGGACGAGAGCAGCAATTCTCCCCAAAACCACCACGAGTTCTTCTGATAGTACAAACAACAGCATGGTCACTTTCCTCCGTCGAGGGTATTTGACTCTATCAACTTCACCTGCTGTTGCCGGCGTTCTTCATAGCGATGACGTGCGCGACCTTTTCCCAGGAACACACGCAGCATTTGTTGCCCGCCAACGAGGAAAGCCACCGCGCGGACATTTGGCGAAAAGGCATATTCTTGAGTCAACCTGGCAGTACTGCTGACGGCAGTCGCAGTGTTTCCTACGCTCTTTGCCGTGTCTTTCACAGTCCCTGCCGTTTCCTCCACCGACTCGGTGACTATTTCGACCGTGTGCTGCAAAGATCGTATCGTAGGGTTCACCTCATCGGTCACAGTGGCAAAGGTTTGCATGGCTAGCAGCAGGGCATAAATGAGCATGGCGGTCGAAATCAAAAGCAAGGAAGCTAAGATGATAAGAGCGATGTAGAAAACCTCCAGCAAAACGCCAAAGATTCGCGCAATAACGAATCCGGTTATCAGCAAAGCCAAAACGACAACTGAGATTAAGACCACATTGCGAGTCGTCCTTCTCATAAACGCGGTTGCCGGTCCTGACGTCCTCTGTCTCATAAACACACCTCCGGACAAATTATCATTCTGTCGTACCTATTCAGCACTCGATTTATGCTTCCTGCGCAGCAAAGCAAGCACAAAAGCGTTTTCCGGGGATACCCCCATCCTCTGCTGAATAGTTACAATATTCCGACTATCACTTGATTATAGCAGACAGCACGAAATATGCGCCAGGGCTTCTTTACGTCCATGTCATATAATGGTTATTAAAATCATGACCTTAAGGAGCAATAAACCTGATGCGACGAATAGCCATCCTTGCAGAGGGCGCCTTTGAGTGGCATTATGGCAAAACAGCCACGGGCGTCATTCGTTATGGGAAAGATACAGTCGTGGCCGTTATTGATAGTACCAAAGCGGGGCAGGATGTATCCCAGGCTCTGGGAGCTTCAATTGGTAGAGGCATACCTGTGGTACGCGACATCAATGAAGCCCTAAATTATCAACCCGATACGCTGTTGATCGGCATTGCTCCCATTGGCGGCGCTTTGCCGGAAGCATGGCGCTGGCAACTTCTTACTGCCATCGAAGCACGATTAAATATTATTAGCGGCCTGCATTTCTTCATTTCAGAGGACGAGGAACTACGCGCCTCCGCAGAAAAGTACGGCGTGACTATCTGGGATGTACGCCGTCCACCAGCTCAGAATCGCGTTGCTCAATTTATTCCACATCGCCCTGGAAGCCATTCTATCCTCGTGGTAGGCTCAGACTGTGCTACAGGAAAAATGTCCACGGCCCTGGAACTCGATCAGGAGGCATCTAACCGGGGACTAAACAGCGCCTTCGTTGCGACTGGCCAGACAGGTATCATGATTTCGGGCACCGGCCTGCCTGTCGACCGCATCATCAGCGACTTCATTGCTGGCATGGTAGAAGAGATGGTGCTCGATTTTACTAACAAACACGACTGGGCCTTCGTCGAAGGCCAGGGCGCGCTCAATCATCCCGGTTACTCGCCCGTAACGCTCGGCCTCATCCACGGCTCCATGCCTGACGCCATGATCTTTTGTCACAAGGCAGGCGCAACCGCCATCGAGGGCTATAGCTACTGCCCCTTGCCCTCATTGAAGCGCATGATCGCAATCAATGAGGACACTGTAAGCTGGGTGCGACCCGAACGCCCAGGTAAGGTCGTTGGCCTCTCTATCATGACCTTTGGCCTGGGCGAACAGGAAGCCAGGGATGCCTTGAAGCAGGCCGAGGATGAGACGAGCTTACCAGCCACCGATGTGATACGTTTCGGTGCCGGGATATTGATGGACGCTCTCAGCACGCACTTTGCTCCCTGAGGGATAGCCATTTTCAGAGAGAACGCACGCCATGCATATTGACGCGAAATCTATCGATCTGAAGCTTACAACGCCGTTCCGTATTTCGCGGGGTGTGCAAACCGTGGCATCGAACGTAGTGGTTCAGATCAATCACAATGGATATATAGGGTACGGTGAAGCTGCCCCTGACGAATTTTATGGCGAAAATGTGGAGACAGTGCTGGCCTGCATTGCTAAGTTCGCTAGCAATCTCGGTGATGATCCGTTTGCACTTGAAGATATACTCAGCAACCTGGAGCATCTCATCCGGCTCAATCCCTCTGCCAGGGCTGCAGTGGATATGGCCCTCTACGATCTCGTTGGTAAGATACTTGGCGTGCCCGTCTACAAACTGCTGGGGCTCAATCCAGCACATGCAGCACATACATCGTTTACACTGGGCATCGATAGCCCTACGAATATGGCAAAGAAAGCCGTGCTAGCGCGCGACTATCCCATCCTCAAAGTCAAAGTGGGCACCAAAGACGACATTGCTATGATTGAAGCCATTCGAGAAGTATCGCGGGCGACGATTCGCGTGGACGCAAATGCTGGCTGGGCGCCAAAGGAGGCCATAAAGACCATTAACGCCCTGGCTCCCTATAACATTGAGTTTGTAGAGCAACCCGTCTCGCCGCGTGACCTGGCCGGGCTGAAGCTGGTACGCGAGAATGTGCCACTGCCGATCATCGCAGACGAGAGTTGTGTGACCGTCGAGGATATTCCCAGGGTAGCAGAGTGCGTCGATGGCATCAACATCAAGCTAATGAAATGTGGCGGATTACGCCACGCGCTGAAGATGATCCACGTGGCGCGCGCGCATAATCTGCGGGTTATGATTGGTTGTATGATTGAAAGCTCGCTGGCGATCACCGCTGCCGCACACCTGACGCCGCTGGTCGATTACGCTGACCTTGATGGGCACTTGCTCATCGACAATGATCCATACGTGGGCGTTACCGTGGTCAATGGGAAGCTGGTGCTGCCAGATGGGCCGGGATTAGGCGTAAGGGTGAGAGAGTGAATATCAGCTCGGTTGACGAGAGCGACGCTGTTTGCGCCGCTGCGCTGCAGCCTTGCGTTTACGACGGGCCTGCGGGCTTTCGTAATGGGCGCGACGGCGAGCTTCCGACAGTACGCCATCTTGCTGCACCTTGCGGTTGAAGCGCTTGAGCGCCTGCTCGAAAGAATCGCCCGGGTTGACCTTAACCTCAGTCATGGCGATTACCAGCGCGATCCACGGTAACTACTACGGTCAGAACGCTGTAGCTGGTAACAATCGCTGCAATACACCGGTTTATCACCACGCGGCCGGAAAGGTACCTGGGCCTCATTGCCGCAGTTCGAACAAATAGCGGTATACATCTGGCGTGGCTCTCGAGAACCACTACTACGGCCACTACCAGATTGGCCTTTGCGTGCCGCCCGGCATGATGGGCAACGCGAAGGCGCGTTTGTCAGGTTGTGGCTTGCATAAAATTCTTGCTCACCAACGGTGAAAACAAATTCCTGATTGCAGTCCCGGCAATACAGGGTCTGATCGCTCAATGCCATGACTCTTTCTCGATTCTTGGATATAAATCCCAATAAACTCTCGTGTATGGCACGGTTTGCAACAGACTCTGCATTTCCGAGCAACTATGCCCTATACAACGCCAACTGAGTATAACACATATCCTTGGCAAAAGCACTAATTCATAAAATGAATTTGCGCTGAACACGAAAATTGACCGGCATAGGTCGGAAATGGGGCCTATTGCATGTATGCTATAATACGCTGATGAATGGCCCACCTTTTCATAATCTTTTATGGAGTAAAGTAAACGATGCCAACTCGAGACGATGCTTATCAATTGATGACAGGTCATGTAAAAAACGAGAATCTACAAAAGCACATGCTGGCAGTTGAAGCAGCCATACGTTTCTACGCTCGCAAATACGGCGAAGACGAGGAGCTGTGGGGCATGACAGGCCTGCTGCATGACTGTGACTACGAGAAATATCCAGACCTGCAAGTGCATACACACATCTCTGCAGGCTGGCTGCGCGAAGGCGGCTATGACGAGCGTATTATTTATGCTATCCTGGCCCACAATGACCTGTATAGCGCCACATATCCACGCAATAACCTGCTTTCACGAGCGCTCTACGCCTGCGACGAAATTACCGGCATGATCACAGCTACGGCCCTGGTGCGTCCCAATAAAAGCATTATCGGACTGGAAGTCTCATCTGTGCGCAAGAAGATGAAGACAAAGGGCTTCGCCGCTGGAGTCAACCGCGATGACCTTTACAAAGGGGCAGACGAGCTAGGGGTAGACCTGGACGAGCATATTGCCCTTGTGATAAAGGCCATGTCAAGTATAGCAGATACCCTGGGCCTGGCAGGTGTACAGGAAACCACTCTTTTAGGGTAGATAAGAGGTAGGGGCCCAATTCATTGCGCCCTTGAAGGACTCCTAATATCTTATTCTCAAATAATCTAAGTAATCATGAAAAGTATGCAGCGTAGACAGCAACCACAATCAAAACAACGTTTCTTTACCGCGAGCGAAGTCGCAGAATTTGAGTATTGCCCTCTGGTCTGGTGGCATGAACAATTCGAGCCACTGGCTCAAGCCGGCAATGAAGAACTGTTCGCTCACCTGGTAGAATTGGAGAATGAGCATGGAGCGCAGGCTCCCGCGCTGCCAGAATATAAGACGGTTGAACAACTTCTGCTGCGCAGGGGAGCTTTTGATGAAGGCAGGCAGCAGCATCTCGATCACGCTGAGGACGTAGAGGAAATACAGGAAGAGATACGTAGAGGTGTAAAATCTACGGGACGCGGGCGCGTGCTTGCCGCAATCGCGGTGGTGATGGTATGTTTGGCGCTGGCGCTAGTTGTTGCGTCATTATTATTACGCTAAAACACAGGGACTTGCTGGAAATACGGTACGGAGTATGCTTAACAGTATTCTACTTGCTATAGGCATTGCCTTGCTGCTGGCTGCGCTTGCGCTGGTCATTCTGCTGTTGAACGAGCGCCGTTTTCAGCGAACCCGCCTGATTACTGAGCGCCATCGCGCACTGGGTTTGCCAGAGGGCGATCTTGTCTATGAAGATGCCGATGGTCAAGGTACGCCATTATCCTCTAGCGCTTATCCACTGGTTGGCAAGCCTGATTATGTCGTAAAGCTCCCTGATGGCCGTCCGGTTCCCATCGAACTCAAGCTCAATGTACATGATGCTACCGCCCCACATAGCAACCATATGATGCAGGTGGCAGCCTACTGTTTAATTCTGGAAGACTATTTTGAGCAGGCACCAACGCATGGGATCTTGCGCTATGCTGATCGAGAATTCACTGTTGAATACACACCTGCACTCAAAAAGAAAGTCATCCGTTTGCTAACGGAGATGGCCCGCTGCAGCGAGCAACAGCCGCCACCTTTAGCCAGGCAGCGTGCATCAAAGTGCCGCGCCTGCACATTCCAGGCCATCTGCCAAGTTGGACGTAACAAGTAGGGGCCAGATTGGTTGCACCACAGAGAAGATGCCAAGTGAAGTAAGTCATTTACCCAGCCTATCAGCGCAGGTTTCTCCCTGGACTCCACCGCAAGTCTGCATACCGCGCAAGACGCGCAAGGCGTGCAGCTTTGGTTTCGCCGCCCGAGAGATCCGGGCCATCAAGTGACCCTGGGGCAACTGACAACTGCCCCGACTGTGCCCAGTCTTGCCAGACACAGCGCGTTCGCATCGCGATATTGCGGGCACCCACCAGATCAGCATGCAGCGTGTAGGGACGCCCTGTACGCTGCTTGTACAAACATTGCTTGTTTTGGCACAAGAACAGGAGACCTTTCTGTGGTCTATTCTTTTTATCCTTGTAACCACACATCGGGCACGCTTGACTCGTGAAATCCGCATCGACTTTCACCGCCATCGAGTTTGACAGGGCCGCTTTGTAGGCAATGATATTTTGCAACTCGGCAAAGGCCCAATTGGATGCATGGCGATTGGCCCGCGCAGCTTTCGGAGACATAGGTTGTACCTTATCAACTTTGCGCCTATGCTTGCGTCGACGTGTGCGTTCTCGAATGCCTGTGAGGTCCTCAAGCCCGATGAGCGTATGTGGGTGTCTGTCAACAATGCGTTTCGCTATGACATGGTTGGTATTCAGCTTCAACCGTCTCTCTCGTCCGCTCATGTCGACTAGTCGTCGCTTAGCGGCGCGAGTGCCTTTGCGCTGAAGTCGTTTCTTTAGCCGGGCGTAGTGGTCGGCTCTGGCCCTGGCCGTTTTGCCTGAAAAAAACTGACTCTCTTCGGTCACGGCGGCAGTCACCGCAAGGTAGCGTTGACCGACATCGACGCCTAGAAAAGCCTGCTGTTCCTCTGGTGTCGCGTCAGCAATTTCTCGCTCTAAGCACACCAACAAATTGAATCGCTTGCGTTGCTTGTCATACCAAAGCCTTCCGGCCTTAATAGTCGCTCCGTGCTGGATGAGGGCAACATGCGGGCCATAACCTTCGAAAGGAATCACGATTCGTCCTTGCAAGGTACGAATACTCACCTGCTGCTCTGGCTTGAAGCTATAGTCATACTTGTAGTTGTACGTCACCGTAGGTGATACGTACCTGGGTGGTCTGTCCAATCCTCTGAAGCGTTTCTTGGTGATCTTCGCTCTGCGGTGCTCGATATTTTTCCTGAGTTTCGTCCACAAGCCCTTGTATGTTACCTCGACCTGACGTATGACATTGGCAGTCATTTCCGATGGCAACCCGAAAAAAGCACGGATGTCACGATAGTTCCCCTTATGCAACTTTTCATGATTAGAGGTTTTACCGTGCTCGAACGCAAAGCGGCTTACATGATTCAATGCATCACGGTATGCCAGTTGAGTTTGACGTAGCGCCTTAAACTGCTCTGGCGTTGTTTGCAGTTTCAGTTTGGCCGTGATGATCTGTTTCATGGTCTTAGTGAACATTCTGATTGTGCCTGCACCGGCCCTACTGTAACAATAATCCCAGGTTGCAACTGGTCGTCAATCCACGTGATGATAGAGCAATTTTCATCAACATCACATAGACCTGGCATGAGGTTCTGTACCTTCCTTGTTCTGAATGGCTTATATCCCAATACTTTTGTGTCATTATAGCACTATCCATATATGGATGTCAATAAAAAAATATCTGCTTACAAACATTCATATATGAATGTTCAGATTTGCCGGGCATTCGAATCGAAGACAAAGCAAAAAGTGTTATGTAAGATAGGGACCACCTCTTAATGGTGCATTCGCTAAATCCAATGCAATAATGATCGCATCGATGCGCTGGTTGTTTGCTCGAAGAGATAGCTACGATGCGCCTTTCCCGTTGACTAGCTGGGATCGAACGAGGAGAAAGCGCTATTGAGCGACGGCGAGCAGGGATATCTGGTAGGGATAATGACTGTGCCAGTACTCGACTCCATTGCTGGCATCGAGCGCGTACAGAATGCTTCGCCCACGCCCATCGCCGCTCGCCAGGTAGACCACCCCGTCGACGACGACTGATGGGGTACACCACTTTAGATCCTTGTGCCAGAGGAGCGTGCCATCCACGCTGCTGAGCGCATAGACTCCATGGATGAGCACGACGTTGCCGACAATAGTGGCTGTATTAGAGGTCGGGTCGGCAAATCTGTACTTCCAGCGTAGACTCCCGTTGTGCTTGTCCAGCGCGTAGAGGTGCCGATCGCCTGAACTGACATAGATGCTCTCGCCGTGAATGACGGCTCCCGCGTAGCCGTTGCCCAGCGGATACTCCCAGCGCAGCGTTCCCGTCTCGGCGTCAAGGGCATAGCAACGGCTCTGCTCCGGGTGTTCGACCGAGCCGCTTGTGCCAACGTAGAGCAGTTGGTTGGCGACGGTCGGCGGTCCGCTGATATGCATGTACGCATCAGACTCGAAGCGCCAGCGGACCGCGCCGTTCTGTGCGTTGATGGCATAGATTTCCCACTCGGCAACCGCGTAGAGCGTGTCGTCCACGAGTGCCTGGGGCGAGAGCCATCGCGTCTCGCTGGCAATGCGCCAGAGCACGGTGCCGTCCTGTGCCTGCAAGGCATAGGTGCCGGTATACACGATCCCCTCCCTCACCAGCGGAACGGCGTAGTCTGCGAACGGTATGGAGGCAATCGAGGCATCGGTAGACGTCCGCCAACGCAGCCTACCATCCTCGGCATCGAACGCGCACGTATACCTGCTATAGCCAGAGGCACACACGTAGACGACGCCATCAGCCACCCGCGCAGTTCCGAAGAACAGATGTGGAGGCCGGAAATGAGGCATGCCATAACGAGCGCGCCATTCCTCGATCCGCTCCTGGGTCGGCTGCGCCTGCCGACACCAGCGCACTGTCCCGTCGCTGGCATGGACTGCGTACAACCGGTCTGAGGTGGTGACGTAGAGCGTGGGGAGCTCTCCCCCCTGAGCAACGTGATCGTCGGGATCGACCCCGATCTGGCCGCCACCAACAACGGCGCAGAGTGTCTGCTGTGCTCCCGCCAGAGCAACAGGAGTCACGACAGAAACCGGTGGCAGATCCTGACACCTGTTCAAAGTCATGTCATCCGATGGGGATGTCGGATCCCGGTGCATGGTCAGCTCCTCCTCTCTGCAAAACGCATGAACTGCTCTCAAATTATACCATAGTGGGTGGATGCACCACTAAGTGTTGCTGTAGCATGAAATGAATCGGGGTGTGTTTCATTTTTTTGCACATAGCTCTGCTGTAGCATCAGGGGTGGCAGGAGGACGTCGGAGAAAGGGTTTGCGCCAGGAATAGCCAGAGCCAGGACGGGCCGTGGGTTGCTTCTCGATGGCCTGAGTTGTCGTCGTGGGAGCAGCAGCCCCAGCGGGCTGAGAGAATCGTTGGAGCCGTACTGCCCAGAAGACCAGGAACCACACGGCACGCTCGAGGCGCTGTTGGCTCGTTACTTGCCGATGCTGGGTGCGCAGCGCTTGTCGCTGTGCCCGCGAGGTCTGCCAGGTTTGCTTCCACTGGCGATTGCAGACCGCATTGCGCAGCACCAGCATGGGATTGACATTCTGCCGCGCCCAGCGCATGCCTGCGCCTTTGAGGCGTGCTTCCACAACCAGCTTGTTGGCACTTTCCACGCTGCCGGAGCCAATGGGCCAGCCTGCCTCCTGATAGGTGGGGTACTGCATGTGCGCTTCCCGCTTCTGCAAGTAGGCCAGTTTCTCTTGGATGCGTGAACTGGGAGCGCGCGCCGCTAACCAGGCCAGATGCTGGAGCACACGTGCTGGTCCCTGATGCTTGAGCCGGTGTAAGACGCCCTCTAGCCAGCGCGCAGGCAAGTGGCCTCCGGCGGCCTGCACCGCCTGCCCGATCTCGTTGATATACTCGGCAGCATGCGCAAAGTCGAGAATACGAACCGCATCCGCACGATGGTAATCCACCAGTCCTTGCAGCCACTCGGCGCCATCTTGCACCGCACACACCTCGCTGGCCTGGGAGAGCCCTCGCCGATACGTGTGCAGCAGCGTGGCTTCCTCGAAGCTCGTGGCATCACACAGGCGCGAGCAGTACGAGAGCTGCTGCGTGCAGACCTCCCCGCGCCGATTGTGCCTGACCTCTCCGATGGCGAGCGTTTTGACTTCCACCCACTCGCCTCCAACCAGGTGCACCATCGCTCCATCTGCACTCAGCACTTGTTTCTCCGCTCCAGCAGGCGCCTCTGGTGCTTCCTGCTGGAGTTGCTCTACTTCCGCATCCCACACCGCGAGCGCTGCCTGCCCTGTCGCCAGCGTCGCGCGACGTGCCGTGGCTTTGCTCACTCGCATCCCGAACAGGTCTTCCAGTAGCTCCCGCGCTGCCTCGTAGGGCATCCAGGTCGATAGTCGCACCAGCAGCTCCTCTCCACGCGGCGTCAACCCCCCACTTGTGAGCCCTAACTCTTCATCCAGGGGGAAAAAAGCCTACCTCACACTCAGGGCAGGTCCCAGAGGTACGGGTCAGCTTGACTGCTTCCCCTCCGGTGGTTTGCAGATAGCGCGTCTGCTCCCCGCGTGCCACCAGCGGCTCGCCGCACGTCGCACACCTCGGACGCCCCTCCTCCGGCTTCTGCTTCCACCCTTCACCCTCCCCCATCTGCACCAGGTCTTGAATCAACTGCGCCCGCACCTGGTTGATCCGTTCATCCACTGCGGCTTCGATCTCGGCCCATGTCGCGTGGGGGTGCTCTTTCCTCCATTGCGTCATCCCTAGCACATCGCGCAGTCCTGCGCTTACCTGTTGGATCTGCTCACTCCGCTGCCGTCTGTTCTTCTTGGCTTTCATGCTCTCTGCTCTCGCCTCTCTCCTGCTTTTTTCCTGTATTGTACCACCTCCTTGCTTCGTGCAAAAAAATGAACCGCACCCAATGAATAGTATTTAGTTGACATTCAGCACTTGATAGCAATACACTAGCAACAAATCATGTTTCGGAGGGCTATTTGACTGTGGAGCAACGAACGAAGTTACGGGCATTCCGCGAAGAAGTCCTAGGGGTACCGCGTGATGACATAGTACGCCATAGCAAAGCACTGACACTCAGTACGTACCGCAGGGCAGAGAGCGGGCTTGCTGTAAAGTATTCAACAGCAGTCGAAATTGTTGAGGCCTTTAACAATATATTGGCGCTACAGAAGAAATCACCAGTTACTATGGCAGACCTTGATATAAACTTAGAGTAGGGTGAAAAACGAGATGGGAACAGCTAGCGAAGTAATCGAACTGAGTGGGCACATTATCGACTCCTGGACGCTGCCGCGAGCCTGGGACGTTATTATGGACCGCGGTGGGAACTTTGCCGTCGAGGAAATACGCGTCGGCAGAAGCAAAACGGAAACGAGTTATGCTCGCCTGAAGGTGATGGCACCCAACGATGAGACATTAGAGCTAATCCTTTCCGAACTGCAGCAGTTTGGCGCCGTCCTCTTGCACGGAGATGATGCGCGAACGGCCACTGTCGAACAAGATGGAGTGTTGCCTCCCAGGTTTTACTCTACAACAAATCTCCCTACCCAGGTGCGCATACATGGTCAATGGGTAGATGTGGAAGATATCGAGATGGATGTGGCCATTGTGATCGACAAGGCCAATAATCGCGCCTGCGGCAAACCAATGCACGAGGCGCGAACCGGCGAAGAGATCGTGATTGGCTATGACGGCATTCGCGTGCATCCGTTTGAGCGGGCCAGGGGACGTGAGTCCTTCGCTTTTATGCAAAGTACCGTCTCCTCAGAAAAAGCCAAGGTGCTGGCAATCCACGAGATTGCCCGGCAGATGAAAGAGACGCGTGCCCAGCATGGCAAGATCCTCTTCGTGCTTGGTCCGGCTGTCATCCATACTGGAGCGGGTCGCTACATTGCGGACCTGATACGTCGAGGCTATATCCAGGTGATCTTTGGAGGCAACGCCATTATTACGCACGATATCGAGTCCGCGCTTTATGGCACCTCGCTCGGTATCGATCTTCGCAGTGGGGAACAGGTCGAAGGTGGACATCGCAACCACTTGCGTGCCATCAATGCTATACGAACGATTGGTTCCGTGGAGAAAGCTATAGAAACAGGCTTGCTTACAGAAGGCATCACTTATGAAGCCATAAAGCACAATGTCACAATGGTGCTGGCTGGCTCTATTCGCGACGATGGCCCTATGCCCGGCGTGATCAATGATATGCAGGAGGCGCAGAAACAAATGCGCCTGGCTTTGAAAGGCGTTGAGATGGCGATTATCGTCGCTTCGATGCTGCATGCTATCGCCACGGGCAACCTGCTTCCCGCAACGGTACGTACGGTCGTGGTGGATATCAATTCCTCGGTTGTCACCAAGCTGGCCGACAGGGGTAGCTTCCAGGCCGCGGGACTGATTACCGATGCAGAACTGTTTTTACGGGAACTGGCGGAGACCTTAGCATAAGACAAGACGCGCTACAGGAGTCAATATGGATAGGCAATTAGCCCCCTATTAATCAACTGAAGAGCCTCTTTTACGACTATAGTACCTGCGGGCCTTAGCCCGGTTGCCGCAACTTTTCATATCGCACCAGCGGCGGCTGTGATTCTTACTCGTGTCCATAAACAGCCAGTTACAGGTGTCAGAGGCGCAGACTCGCACTGCATCCAGTTCATCAGAAATCAGTAAATCCTCTGCCGAACGTACAACAGGCCAGAGCATACGATCAAGGTTAACTTCAGTGTCAACCCATTCCCATGTGAAACCGCCTGCAGTAGGAACAATCAGTGCGTGGATCATTGCCTCAGCAATCGCTGTACTTAATGAAACAAGATCATCGCTCTCTGGCATTTCGTCCTGCGCCACCGCTTTGAAGATGCGGTAAATCGCTTCGCGTACCGCGATGGCCTGTGCGAGAACGCTGGATGCTTCACCAGGTTGGCGCTCTGCTCCCGCGAGCAGTTGCTGTGCCTCCTGGTCTGACAGCACTTGCGCCTGGCTGCTCCAGGTCACGAGATCACTGTAGTTATTAAAAAGCTCGTGGGGATGGTCGCTGGGACGATCTTCTACCGTATTGGTAAAGTCCAGGCACAACCGGCCCCCAGTTAGCTCAAAAATCTGCGTTTGTATTACATTTTCAACCATACAAACTAACCCTCCTACTATACTCTATCACAACTCATACTAACTAGTAAAATACACTTGACAGGTTAGTAATTGTATGTTAGAATTTAACTATCAAAATCAATTTTACTGGTTATTCTGATTGTTGTCAAGGGGCGAGCTACTTGTAGCTTTCAGAGGAAAGGAGACCGTAATATGCATCCGATTGATCACTATGACACGCT
>Ga0187846_10000485_pt1 | contig 23228 bp, 15 predicted proteins | sample TC_taG_FD_161473 | JGI IMG/M metagenome (GOLD analysis project Ga0187846, IMG submission 161473) | Biofilm microbial communities from the roof of an iron ore cave, State of Minas Gerais, Brazil - TC_06 Biofilm (v2) | ecosystem: Environmental > Terrestrial > Deep subsurface > Cave > Wall biofilm... | reverse complement strand
CGACGAATGCGCCCAGAATGTACTTGTGCGCAGCAACCCATGATTCCGCAGGCGGCGCCGCCGCCGCGAACAGCGGAGCGGAAACTTCCCCCTCAGACGACGGAATCGCTGCTGCGTCGGAACGAGCCGTCTCCGGGGTGGAGACGGGCGGCGGCATACTGGAGTTCGCGCTCTGAGCAACGCCGGCAACCGCGGCAGGAGTCGTGACCGCCACCTGCGCCGGCGCGGCGGCGGCCGCTGCTCCGCCTGCGGCGCCGAAATGCGCCGCAGCGGCCGGATGCAGAACACTCTGAACCCGGAGATTGGGCGTGGCTGCAACTTCCCGCGCCAGATCCGTCCGCGCGCCCGGCCGCGGAAGTCTCCCTTTCCACTTTTTCTCTTCGCACTCCACGCAGTAGGTGCGGCCCTGTGTCACCGGGAATCCGCACGCCCGGCATTTTTGCAGCGTCCGCAGGCCCGGCGGGACTTCGATCGATTCTGGCATAGCAGGGGATGGCTTTGCCGCGCTCTGCGCCTGCATCGACGCCGACCAGAACTTTGGCTTAAAAGCCGCTGTTTCTTTCTCCGGTTCCGTCGCCGCGGGCGCAGCTTCGCCAATCGCCGTCTCTGCTTTCGCTGCTAAGGTCTCTGCGCGCGCCTCCAGTTGCGCGGCCTCCGGATCAATCACCTCCACCGTCAGCTCGGTGGCACCGGGAGTCTCTTCCTCCAGCACCTCGATGTGCACGACCTCCGTGTGCTTGACCGCCGTCTCGACCATCTCGGCCAGCCGCTCGAGGGCTGCAATGTCTCGCTGCTCGAATGCGCGTGGCTTGCCGGAAAAAAGCTCGAACACTCCCAGGACCTCCGTCTCGCCCAGGATCGGCATCACCACCACGGACGCGATTCCCAGCTGCCGGCAGCCATCCCGGTTCACGCGCGCATCGCGCTCGGTGTCGTCGCAGCGCAAAGCCTGGCGCGTGCGGACACTTTCCCCGGAGAGTCCGTGCTCGGTGGAAAGCAACGCGCCCAGCTCGGGCGCATTCGACCCGACGTTGGCGCGGCATAGCATGTCGTTGTGGTTTCGCCGCCGCAGGGCGATGGCTGCTCCGCTCGCCCCCGTGATGTACTGCGCGCGTTCGGCCAGCAACTGCAGCGCGGCATCCAGGTCGCGCTGGGCCATTTCGTTCAGCGAGCGTCCGCCGTCATCGCCGGGGAAGCGGACAGGAACTGGAACCGGCGGCGGGGCTGCGTTCGCGGCAGCAATCCCGGCGGAAACGCCGGGCTGACCAGCTCGGTTCGCACTTTGGCCCGCCACCTCGACCTCCACAGCAGGGGAAGGGGCTTTGTCGAGAATCGAATAATGGTCCATGGCGCAAACTTACTGGCGCATCCTGACGGATGGGCGGCAACGGGGCGCAGTCCGCCCGCCGCAAGTTTGTTCAGTTTTCAGGATGCAATATGTCGAGTCTCGCTCGCCGAAGTGGTGGTGTCAAGGAATTCTCCGCACCAGAAGTAACCTGCAGGACCGGGATTCCCGAGTCGGTGGTGAGGGTTGCAGTCAGCGGCTGAATCCTCTTGGCTGAGGGCTGAGTGCTGCTACTGCCGGCTCCGCACCGCCGAGTTCGCCAGTCCGTTGGCTTCGGCGTTGCTTTCGCGCGGCACATGCGAGATGGAGAACGCCAGCGAGCGCGCCAGCTTGCGGCAGGTCCAGTGGAGGGAGTATAGACGCGGGCTCCGGCAGGTGTACTCGCCTTTCATCTGCCGCACCACCACCTCGGAATCAGAAAACACATGCAGTTTGCGCGCTTTCAGCGTCACGGCGCATTGCAGCGCCTCCAGCAGCGCGACGTACTCCGCGACGTTGTTGTCCTGGTGGCCGATCCACTTGGCGATTCGAATCGGGCCGTCGGCCCACCCGTCGATGACAACCCCAATACCGGCTGGCCCGGGATTTCCCAGGGAGCCGCCATCCACGTAGGCCACGAGATCAGACATCGGTTTTTTCTGCTCTTTGCAAGATGCGCCCATGCGGTTTTTCCGTCAAGGTGAATATTTGGTTCGGTTTCAAGATTTTGCGGCATCCACAGGGTTGTGCAATTTGGTGTGCAAAAAGGGGACAAAATCGTGTTTCTCGGAGATAACCCCCTCTGCAGCAGCAATTTACGCCGCCAGTTATGCACAGCTCCTGCGCCTTGCACTGCACCAAAAGTTTGCGTTGACATTTATGAATGCTCTGTTAAGGTGGCTCCCGTCGACGGTTGAAAGGGTTGGCACAATAAAACGAGTCAGCCCGAAGTAGACTGGGTGATCGGCTGGGCAGGGTAACCTGCTGGGCTGCTGGACCCGAAAAAACCGACGAGCTCTGCGAGGAGACGTTGGGGTCCGGAACTGCGAAAGCAGTGATCGCATCAAGGGGCTGTGACGGTGCATGTTCCACGCTGTTGGCTCCCTCGCAGGAGCTGGCGGCTAGAGCATAACCAATGTCACGGCCCTTTCAATTTTTTCCCGCCCTTTTCTTCCTCCGCTGCCTCTCAAATCGTTTCTTGAGTCTTTGTTCCCGGCGCGCCTTTCACCACGCGAAAACCCTCCTGCGCCCTGAAATCGATCTCTCGTCTGCGCTGCAGCGTGTGGGATAATCTCACCCCGTACTCACTCCACCCGAAACCTTGTGAGGCTGACTCTCATGGCCAACCATCCCTTCACTCGTCGTCAGTTCATGCACCTCAGCGCAGGAGCCGCTGCCGCCGCCAGGTTCACCTTGCTCCAGCCTCGCTTGCTCTCTCCACGCCCGGTCGCGCCCAGCGACACCATACGCTTTGCCTCGATCGGTACCGGCATTCGCGGATGCGAGCATCTGCACGCTTCGTTGCGCGTTCCCGGCATTCAATGCGTCGCCGTCTGCGATCTCTATGACAGCCGTCATACCGCCGCGCGGGAAGCGGTCGATAATCCCAGCGTTCCAGCCACCCGCGACTACCGCTCGATTCTCGACCGCAAGGATGTCGACGCAGTCCTCATCGCCGCTACCGACCACCAGCACCGCCGTATCTTCGAAGACGCCTGTGCCGCGGGCAAAGACATCTACTGTGAGAAGCCGATGTCACACACCGTCGAAGATGGACTCGCCATGCTGGCGGCCGCGCACAAGAACAACCGCATGGTCGCGATCGGCAGCCAACGCGTGAGCTCCGTGCTCTATGCCAAGGCTAAGGAGATCTACGATTCCGGCAAGCTGGGCGACGTTTTCTGCATCAATGCTTTTTGGGACCGCAATTCTCCCAGCGGCGCCTGGGTCTATCCCATTCCACCCGACGCCAGCGAGCAGACCATCGACTGGCCCGCGTTTCTCGGCAACGCTCCCCGGCGCCCTTTTGATGCCGCCCGTTTTTTCCGCTGGCGCTGCTTCACCGACTACGGCGAAGGACTGGCCGGCGACCTGTTTGTGCACCTCATTTCCGGCATCCACTTCATCACCGGCACCAACCAACCCGCACTGCGCGCCCAGTCCGCCGGCGGGCTGTTCCACTTCAAGGATGGTCGCGAGTTCCCAGACCTGATCGAGACCACCTACGACTATCCCAACTTCCGCGTGACTTTGCGCTGCAACCTGAACAACGATGGCGGCGAGTTCATCGCCTTCTACGGAACCAGGGGCACGATGATCATTAAGGACTCCACCTTGACCTACAAGCCGCAGGACACGCGTCCGCAGCCGGAAGGCTACTCGATCTTCGGCTGGCCAAAGGAGCTGCGCGAGCAGTATCTCAAGCAATGGGACGCCGACCATCCGCGCACGGCGGCTCTGGCTGCAGCCGTGGACGATGAGGGAGAGTCCTACACGACGCCGCCTGGCTATAGCGACACCGTCGATCACCAGGCCAACTTCTACAACGCCGTCCGCACGCGCAAGCCGGTGGTCGAGAACGAGGTCTTCGGCAACAATGCCGCTATCGGCTGCCACCTCTCGAACTTCGCCTATTTCAGCAAGGGCATCGCCGTCTGGGACCCCAATGCCAGAAAGATCGGGAAAGCATAAGCTTGTGCCCTCTGTGGTGAAGAGCCTAAGGCTTCTTCTTTGGCGGCAGGTACTTCTTCTCGATCGACGCCACCACCACGTAATTCGGATCCACCATCTCGTTGAAATGCAGCTTGGCCACCTTCGACAGCAACTCGTACGCGTCCAGGTCCGACAATCCGTAGTCCCTGTGAATCCAGTGCACCAGCTCGGTCAGCGCGATGCGCGCCGCGTCATCCACCGGACGATACGCTCCCACCGTCATGATCGCGTCATCGTTTTCAAATTGCGGCCAGTCGATGGTCCGCCCCTTGATCACGCTCAACTGCAGCCGCGCCTTCAGCGGCACCTCGATCGCTGACCCGGCCGCTTCGCCGTCTCCCATGGCCGCGTGCCCGTCGCCGATGTACAGCAGCCCGCCCTTCACGTTCACCGGAAAATAAACCGTGTTGCCCACGCTGGCCTCCGGCGAATCCATGTTCCCGCCGAACTCCGCTGGCACAATCGAACTGCGCGCTTCGCCGTTCGCCGGCGCCACTCCGATGCACCCAAAGAACGGATGCATCGGAATCTTCACCGAGAAATCCGAGTCGAGGGCCTTGAACGTCGCGGTATTCGCGGCATGATCGATGTGGTAAAACCACACCCGCTCCGGCAGCGGCTTTTCCAGCACCGGCGTGTAGTGCGTGCCATTCAGCGCGCCAAAGCCCGGCGAGAACGCGCCCACGCCCGTGTCTCCATCCACCTGCAGGTCGAGAATCTTCACCGCCAGCGTGTCTCCCGGCTCCGCTCCTTCCACATAGAACGGCCCCGCCAGCGGATTGTCCCCCTTCGCCATGCTCACCGTGTCTCCCGCCTTGCGCAGCGCGTTGCCGAAGCAATCCAGCGTGTTCGTGTCGAGAATGTCTCCCGGCTTCAGCCGCAACACCGGCTCCGTCGTCGCGAACAGATACTTCACGTTGTCGTTGGTGGTGCTGTAGTGGACGACACTCTGCCCCGACGCACCCTGCCACAAGGACGTAACCAGCACTACCATGACCGCCGAGCACCGAGTGATCACAAAAGCCTCCCCAATTGCCAGTCCGACCTGAGATTCTAATGGCGAAATGCCCTGCTCCGCTTCCCCTCCTGTGCAAAACCCTGCATCTTGACAGCCTCTCCCTTAGACGCGAGACTAGCTCCGGTTGCCGCCACCCCAGCGGCTTGCGTCGGCCGCATCACGCTGCTTTCCGCGCTGTTCGCGGCTTTCGAACCATCGGTCGGAGAATTCTCATGCCCGCAAAATCCTGCCACAGCCGCCTGTTCGCCTCGACTATCGGAGTCCTTGTGCTCCTCGTTGGCGCCGCGCTCGCCGCGCCTGCGCAAACGTTCTCGCTGCTGACCCACTTCACCGGGGCCAACGGTGGCAATCCCGATGGAACTCCGATTCAAGGATTTGATGGCAACCTCTATGGCACCACCAGCAGCAACGGCGGCTTCGGATCAGGTACGGTTTTCCTGATCACGACCACCGGCAAGCTCACTACGCTCTACAGCTTCTGCTCCCTCTCCAACTGCACCGACGGCGCCAGGCCCTTCGGCGCCCTGGTGCAAGGCCTGGACGGAAACCTCTACGGCACCACCAACGCCGGCGGAGCTAACCAGCATGGGACGGTCTTCCGCATTACGCCCACCGGCACCCTGACCACCCTCTACAGTTTTTGCGCACAACCCAAGTGCACCGACGGAAGTTTTCCCATCGCCGGTCTGGTTCAGGTTCCCAATGGCACGCTCTACGGAACCACTCAGTTCGGCGGTGCCAGCAACTTCGGCACGATATTCAAAATCACTCTGAAGGGTGTTCTCACCCGGCTTTACAGTTTCTGCCATGAAGCCAACTGTCCCGATGGCGCATTCCCAGTCGGACTTGTTCAGGCCACTGACAACAACTTCTACGGAGTCACCTCCGGCTTCAGCAACAGTACAAGCATCGCGGGCAGCGTCTTCAGGATCACACCAGCCGGAAAATTCACCATTCTTCACACTTTCTGCGCTCTTACCAACTGCGCCGACGGCGCCAATCCCTTCGCCCCCCTCGTCCAGGGAACCGACGGAAACTTCTATGGGACGACTCTGCAGGGCGGCGCCAATACGAGTTGCAACAGCAATCTGGGCTGCGGCACGACCTTCCAGATCACATCCGCGGGAACACTCACCACGCTCTACAGTTTTTGCTCTCAAGCCAACTGCTCTGACGGGTCGGCGCCTATGGGAATGGTCCAGGCGACCGACGGAAACTTCTATGGAATCGCTTCCGGAGGTGGCCTGGGCGTCGGCGTCATCTTCCAGTTTGCCACCGGCGGCACGCCTGCCACGCTCCACGACTTCACTCAGCCTTATCCACCGACCGCTGGTTTGTTCCAGGCAACCAATGGAATCCTCTACGGGGCGACTCTGCAGGGCCGCGTCTCCACCTACCTCGGCTACCTTTATAAGCTCAACATGGGTCTGGGAGCCTTTGTCGAAACTCTGCCCACCTCGGGCAAGACCGGAGACGCAGTGACAATTCTAGGGACAAGCCTGACCGGCTCGACCGCCGTCAATTTCAACGGAACTCCTGCGACCTTCACTGTCGTGTCAGCTACTGAAATCACCGCGCAGGTTCCGTCCGGCGCCACCACTGGCGCCGTGACTGTGACCACTCCGTCGGGCACGCTGTCCAGCAACGTCGCCTTCCGCGTCCCTTGACACAGGCATCACGTGCAAGAAAGGAGCGTGCCTGTCATGCACGCTCCCTCCGCAATCCGCACGTCAAAACCCGTACTTCAGCGAGAACTGAATCAGCCGCGGCGTGCCCACGATCGATGTGATCGGCGCTGACCCGGGCGCAGTCGCTGCCGGATTGGCAAACGACGGATGATTGAACAGATTGAAAAAGTCCGTCCGGAAGCGCAGGTTCTGCCGTTCTCCCAGCTTGAACGTCTTTCCCAGCGTGAAATCCACGTTCTTCTGCGGCGGCCCGATGATGCAATTGCGCGGAGTGTTGCCGTACAGCGTGCCGTCGCTGTTTGCTCCGTTTGACAGTATCGCCGGCGGATCTGCGGTGTAGGCCGCCGGATTCACCCAGTTGGCCAACCGCGTCCGGATGCTGCCTGAACTTGGAGCGTTGCCGCAGCTGAACCCGGATGCGAACGTTGCCGTCGCCGACGGGCTCGCCAGGGCATAGACTGTGCCTCCCGCGGGATCAAAAATCGTGAACGGAGATCCCGACTGCAGAATGATGACCCCGCTCGCCTCCCAGCCGCCAAGCGCCGCTTTGGTCAAGCCGTTGGCACTCGAAAAGAAAGGCAATTGATAGGCAGCGCTGGTCACAAACCGTTGCCGCCGATCAAAGTCCGAGAGTCCACGCGAAGCGCGTGCGTTGTTTTGATCGTTTACCCGCGTTACGAACGCCACCGAGGCGGTCGATACGTCATCGATCGACTTGGCGTAGGTATATGCGCTCTGGAAGTACAGCCCTTTCCCAAAGCGATGGGCTAGCGTTGCCTGCAGCGCGCTGTAGTGCGAATCCGAGTTGGCAGCAAAGTCCTCGAAATCTCCGGGCGCAATGCCGATAAACGGCGCGCGCGCCGATACATTCTCTACCGTTGAATCTACTATCTGGCAGGACAAGCCTAGCCCCTGCAAGTTGGCGCATCCCTGCCCCGGAACCGTGACCGGACTCTGCGGCGTAGCCAGCGTCGCCTGATCAGGATCGAACGTTGAGCGCAGCCTGCTGCCCTTCGTGCCTACGTAGCCGACTTCCGCGAACCAGTCGTGTCCCAGCTCGCGCTGAATCGTAAAGTTCCACTGCTGCGTCGTGCCCACCACCCAATGCAGGGGCACGGCCAGCTCGATCAGGCTGTTCACGTTACCGTTGAAAATCGGCGAGCAGGCCTGCGGATTCGGACCGGCGCAGGAACTGAATCCCTGCAGGATCGACGCCGTCGGCACATACGTCTGCGTCGGGTTCGCGCCCAGCGGCGGAATACCGTTCGGAAACGCCGCGCTCGAGGCAAACAGATTGGCCAGACTGTTCGGTCCCGGAAAGAACCCCACCAGGAACGGGAACGTCGGCGGAACGATGGCCAGATTGTCCACCGCGCCCAGGTCTTCGCGAACGCTGTAAATCCCATACCCTCCGCGAATCGACGTTGTATGGTGTCCGCCGAGGTCATACGCGAAGCCGACCCGCGGCTCCCACACGCTCGCATACTCATTGCCCAGTCCCGCCGGGTTGAGCGTTCCCGTGATCCCCGAAAGTCCGAACTTGCTGATGCACTTCGGATAGATGTAAGGCTGCCCCGTCGTGATCGCCAGTTCGGGATTCGTGTTACCCGTGTGGCAAAGGATGTCATACGGAGCGCCCAGGAACTCGTTCCTGAATCCGATGTTGAGGCTCAGCGTCTTGCTCACCCGGTAGTCGTCCTGAGCGAACCAGGCGTAGCCCGGAACCCGGTAGTCGTGATTGCCCAGCCCGCCTCCGCCCTCGCCCAGCAGCGGCGAACCTGCCAGAAAGCTCTGGAAATCTGTCGGGTATCCCGTCGCTCCCGCAACGAAGAAGATCAGCCCGTTGTCGGCAATCGGCAGGCTGCGCTTCATGGCCACGCGGTCGATCTCCCCGCCCAACCGCAGTTGATGCGCCCCCTTGGTCCAGCTCACGGTATCGAGCCAGGTGTAGTTGTCCGACAACGCCGACTGCAATTGCGTGGTGTACGGCCCAAACCCGTACGTACCAAACTGCAGCCGGTACATGTTCGGATCTCCTGCCTGCCCATTCACCCCGGTCGCCGTTGGCAGGTTGATCCCGATCTGCGCCCCGGTGATCGGCGCCTGGTTGTTCAGCCGGTCGCTGATGATGTTGACTCCAAAGCGGAATTCATTGATCAGCGCGTTGTTGAAGACGTGCGTTTCCGTAATGCTGCCGAAACGGCTGTGCAGCGGAATATCCAGAGGAAAATTCAGATTGTTCGTGCCCGGCAGTCCCCCGGTCTGAATTCCGAAAGAATCCGCGCCGAAGGGCTCGAACGTATCCGAGTTTGACCAGAAGAAACGCCACGAAACATGATCCTTGCCTCCCCGGAACTCGCGGTCCCAGTTCGCCGTAAACTGATTGTCCCTAAACTTGCCGGGATCCGAAAGCACCAGGGGCCCCGAGTTCACCGACGAACTGCACGTGCCCGTCCCGGCGTTGAACGTCTGCGTAATTCCGGCAGTTCCCGGAACCGTTGGAAACAGAAATCCTCCCGGCCCGAATTGATTGCCGGGAGCATTCAACAAGTTCAATGCAACCGGATCGATGGACGTGAGATTAAATGCCGGACAGCCCGCCACCGCCGGGCTGCTGAACACCGACTCCAGGTTCGCCATCGAGCGGTTGCCGGGAATGATCGGAACGAAAGTGTTGATGAACGTCCCCGCCGAATCTCCGCTGCGTTGCCTCGTCCCCTGCAAATTGAAGTAGAAGAAGCCCAGCTTGGCCCCCTTCCCGATCGGCCCGCCGGCGTCGCCGCCGAAAACGTTTTGCTTCACCACCACCTTGCCCAGAAAATAGTCGTTCGCGTCCAGCGCCGTGTTGCGGAAGTACTCCCACAGCGCCCCGTGATACCTCGACGTCCCGCCCTTCAGCGTCGCATTGATGTTCCCCCCGCCGTTGCGCCCCTGGCTCGCGTCGTAAAGGCTGGTGCTCACCTTGAACTCCTGAATCGCATCCGGGCTCGGCAGCGGCGTGTACGTCAATTCCCCGAACGCATAGTCGGCCACCGTGATGCCGTCGATCAGATAGTTGTTATTGTCTTCCCGCCCTCCATTCACATGGATGAACACATTCCCGCGCCCCAGCTGCGCCGCCCCATTCAAATCCGCCGACGCCCCCGTCGACAGCGTCAGCAACTGCTGAAAGTTCCGCGTCGCCAGCGGCAGATCGGTAATCGTCTGCGCGCTTAGCGACTGTCCCGTGGTCGCGTCGGTCGTGTTGACCTGCTCCACTTCCGACTGCACCTCCACCACTTCCTTCACCACGCTCGTCTTCATCGCCGCCGTCATGCGCGTCGTTTCCGTGATGCGCACTGCCACTCCGGGGAAGTGCGTCAGCGGAAACCCCGAAGTCGTCACCTCCACCGTGTACGCCCCTACCGGCAGCAGCGTGGCCTGGAACAACCCATTGGAGTCCGAGGTCGTCTTCCGCACGACCTCCCGTGTCGCCTCGCTGATGATGTTCACCTGTGCATTCGGAATGACCGCGCCCGAAGCATCCTGCACCACACCGCTGATCGCTCCCGTGGCGCCGCCTTGCGCGAACAGCAGCCAGCTCGAAAACGCTACCGCCAGCAACACCACACCCAGTCTGCGAAGTATCGACATATCCCCTCCAGTTGAACTCCAAAGGTTGTTCGACAAGAAAGATGGCGGTGAGAAGGGGAAAATTAGAAATCGCCTTGACGCCCACTGTCAAGAAGATTGGCAGCTATATCGCGCTCATCGGTTGTTTCAAAGAAATCGTGGAATCACACTGAGTGCCACCGCAGCGCCAGCCCCGCCACCGCTGCTGCCGCGATCACCGCCGGCTCCGGCACTTTCCATTTGAATAGAACCGCCAGGCTGACCGCCGCAATCGCCGCCGTCGGCCAGTCGTAGATCGACCGCCGCGCCAGCACCACCACCGATCCTGCAATCGCTCCCGTGGCCGCCGCTGTCACGCCGCGCACAAACGCATTCAGCTGCGGATTCTTCGACCACCGCTTATACGACGGCGCCAGCAGAATCACTACCAGGTATACCGGAAGAAACACGCCCAGCGCCGCCGCCGTCGCGCCCGCTACCCCCGCCACCACATACCCGATGAACGCCACCGTGATCACCACCGGCCCCGGCGTGATCATCGCCACCGCCACCGCATCAACAAACTGCCGATCGTTGAGCCAGTGATGGCCCTCGACTACGCCCCCGTAAAGAAACGGCACGATCGCCAGCCCGCTGCCGAACACAAACATTCCCGCCTTGGCGAAGAAGAAAAGAATCTGCAGTACGGGACCGCCCGCGGGCAGCGCTGCGCCGAACAGAGAAATAACCGCAGGCATAGCCGGGGCTCGCTTGGGGATTGCCTTCGCCGCCATCGTGACCGCGCCCCCGGCCACCACCAGCCAGATGATTTCGCGCGACGTCCACGCCGTCGAGATCGCCAGCGCCAGAAAAATCCCCCACAGCAGCGGATCCTTACGTAAAGTCAGCCTCGTCAGCTTCCACGCCGAGCGCGCGATGATCGCGATCACCGCCGCGCCGATGCCGTAAAACACCGCCTGCATCCACCTCAGCCCGCCAAAGCGCACGTACGCTGCCGACAATGCCAGTACCATCAGAAACGACGGCAGCACGAAGGCAATCGCCACCAGCGTCGCTCCCGGAATTCCCGCCCGCACGTACCCGAGATACATCGCCAGCTGCGCCGCCAGCGGACCCGGCGCCAACTGCGCCAGCGCCAGCCCCTCGACGTAGTCTTCGTGCGAAACCCAGCCCCGCTGATCCACCAGATCCTGCTGCATCCGCCCGGCCAGCGCGATCGGACCTCCAAAACCAACCGTCCCCAGCCACAAAAAGTAGCCGGTGAACTCGGCCAGCGAAACCTGCCGCGGATTAATGTTGGCCTGACTCATCGCTTGCGAATCCTGCGCAACCCGAGGGACCTTGGGTTTGCGTTTCGACGCTTGCTCGGAACTTTCTTAGCGCCCTTTGCGCTTGAGTCTCCTCTTTGCGACCTTCGCGAAACCTTGGCGCCCTTCGCGTTTAAGCCTTGTGAACTCCGGAGAAGTCGAACCCAGCTCCATCCCCGCTGGCCATCGCTTTCTCGTAGACGACCGCCGCCGCTGCCACATCCTGCAACGCCATCCCGGTGCTGTCGAACACGATGATTTCTTCCTCCGACCTGCGTCCCGCCTTTCTTCCGGCCACTACTTCACCCAGTTCCGCGTGCACATCCGCTTTCGTGACCAACCCTGCTTCCAGCGCGTGATGCAAGTCCCCGATCGTCGCACACTGCTCGAGCACGTCGACCACAAGAGTTGAAGCCGCCACCAGCGCAGGCTCGATCTCCTGCTTCATCGGGTTGTCGGCTCCCACCGCGGCGACGAATGTTCCTGCCTTTACATCCGCTTGTGTGAGAAAAAAACGTTGCGACGTCGTGCAGGTGACGCACACATCGCTGCGCCGCGAGGCTTCGCCGAAACTCCGCACGGCAGCCACTTCGATCCCCAACTCCGCCGAAAGTTCGCGCGCAAACTGCTCCGCCTTCTGCTCTTCAAGGTCGTACGCATAGGCTCTCGCCAACCGCAACACGCGGGCCAGCGCGCGCAGCTGATACCCTCCCTGCACTCCGCACCCGCAAACCGCTACCGTGCGCGAATCTTCTCGCGCCAGATACTTTGCCGCCACCGCGGTCGCCGCGGCCGTCCGCAGCGCCGTCACCTCCGCCGAATCCATCACTGCCACCGGACAGCCGTTTTCGGCATCGGCCAGCACGATGAGGCCCTGAATCGTTGGCAGCCCGAAGCGTCGTCGATTCTCGGGAAAGTTTCCATTCACCTTCGCCGCGAAGTAAGCCCGCTGCCATGCCAGCGCCCCGGCTTTGATGTGAAACCCGCCGTTCTCCACCTGCACGCCCAGCACTCCGGGCGGAGCCGTCTTCCCTTCTCCATACACCCGAAAGGCCGCTTCCACCGCCGCAATGCACTCCTCGATGCCGAGCAGGCGCTGGATGTCTCCCGCGCTCAGCATCAGCACTGGCTGGTGTAGTCTCCGTGTCATCCTGAACCGGCGTTCTTTGCGACGTGAAGGACCTGGGCGAGCTGCGCGAGGCGTCGTGTTCTTTGCGACCCAACCACCGCGCGTTTAGCTCGCTTCCGAACCAGGCTGCGGCCCATCAGTACCGCAGCCGCTCTCATGCCGTCTTCCTCGCCATCGCGCGCCGCGGCGCCAGAAATTCGTCCACGCGCGTGATCGGCATCGTTTCCATGGGCGGCTCCCCGCGGCGGAAAATACGCGCTCCCGCCGACCCTTTCAGCGTCACCGAGTCACTTTCGACGCGCAGCACCCCGCCCTCGCGCAGGCCCACAACTGGACCTTCATTCTCTTCCAGGAACTGCAGGATGCGCTCCTCCTGCGTCTCCCCCATGTGCATCGATTTCGCATCGGGACCAGATAGTGCGGGCTGATCTGAAACTCCACCAGCCCCAGCGCCCCAAACGACGGCGGCTGCACGATCGGCATGTCCTTGGTCGTCTTCAAACTCGGGCACGCCACGATCGAGCCTGCGCTCGATCCGATGTAGGGCGTGCCGCTTTCCACCGCGCCCCGAATCGCCCCCAGAACATCGCAATCGTAGAGCGCCTTGAGAAGCCGGAACGTGTTTCCGCCGCCCACGAAAATCGCATCGGCCTCTTCGATCGCGCGCCGCGGGTTGGAAACATCATGCAGCGACTCCAGCGTGCAGCCCATCGCTCGAAAGCGCTCCCGGGCCCGCGCCGCGTATCCCTGGCGGTCGTGCACGGCATACGGTGCGAACACCACGCTGCGCGCCGGCCCCAGAAAATCGCGGATTTTCCCCTCCACGTGATCCAGATATCCGTGGCCGTGCAGCGTCGAATTGCTGATCAGCAGCACTCTCTTGTTCGCAGGCTGATTCATCCATTCCCCTCCTGCGCCCTGGCTGCGCCTTCGTACAGGCCTTCGATCAACTCCATCCCGCGGCGAAGCAACTCCTGGTCCGCAACCTCCTGCCGCGCCCAGCCGTTCAATACTTGATCGAGGCCCATGCCTTCCGCCCGGCCAAATTTCTCGTCGCCCAGGTCCGCGTCGTGGATGATCTGCGCAATCTTCCTCACCCGCCCGTCGCGGATCGCAAATTCCTTGCACAGCGTTTCGAAGGTGCAGTCCTCGCCGCGATGTCCGAACCCTTCCGCGTGAAACATGTCAAACGGAATCGCCCCCGGAGGTGCCCCCGGCTCGTTCGCAAAAACGAAGCGCGCCTCCGCGTCGATGAACCTGCGGATCAGCCACGCCGACGAGACCCGATCGATCCCCGGTCGGGGCCGCGTCACCCAGACTCGCTTGCGGTACTCGCCTGCCTTGCCCTTGCGCCCCGTCGCCGGGATTGCCGCCGGAGCGTCCGCCCGCGCCAGCATCGTCTCCACTCGCGAACGCAGCGGGCTGTCGAAAAAATCGATGGCCGCGACCTCCTGCAGCTGCCGCCGCAGCCGGCTCAGCCGCCCCGCCGGCCGCCGCGTCGGACTGGTTGCCGCCAGCTTCCGTGCCTCGCGTAGCAGCCGCTCATAGTCGCGCGTCCGCAAATCCACGAAACGCTGCCGCAGGCGCGCGTCCGGAAGATCGTCGAAAGCCTGTACCTGCACCACCGACGCTTCGCCTTTGTAGCCGCGGATGGTTTGTGCCAGCCATTCCACCTTTTCCCGGTTCGCGGAATTATTCGGCAGAACCTGCCCGCCGGAGCGCAATGCGAGCGTGCCGTAGCGCTGCAGCTTGCGCCAGATTTCCACCCGCTGGCTGGCGCGGTTCGAAGGCAGGCTGAACAGCAGCAGCAGCCACGGCATTTGCAACGATGTTGTTACTGTCATTTCTTAGCATGTTATAGATATAACATGCTCTAATCAAGAGGAAAGATTTCCGCAAACCGGCTCCGCGGCGGTTCTCTGCCTTCTCTGCGATAAGGTTTTCGTCCAGCTAAGGAAAGATCAATGCGCCGCTCGCCGTTGCCGCGCGTAGAAGCTCTGCACCTTGGCGCGGTTGCCGCACTGCTTCATGTCGCACCAGCGCCGCTGGTGGTTCTTGCTGGTGTCGAGAAACAACCATTCGCACTGCTTCGCCGAGCACGCCCGCACCAACGGCAGCTGATCGGAGGCCAGCAGATCCGCCGCCGCGCGCGCCAGCGGCCACAGCATCCCGTCCAGCCTGTCCAGGCTGTCGAAGCTCCACTCAAACCCTCCCTCGGTCGCCTTCAGGTGCAGGTGCTCGTTGGCGGTTTGCGCGTCGGCATTCAACCGGCCGAGTGCCCCAGGGGGCGCGGGCTTCTTGTCTATCACCGCCCGGAAGATGTCGTGAATCGCCTCGCGCAGTTCGCGCGCCCGGCGCAACGCATCCTGGGCCCCGTCCGGCGACTGGTAGCTGCGCGTAAACAGCCGGTCGACCTGGCTTCCCGTGAGCAGCCCGATATCTTCTCCGAAGCGCACCAGGTCGATGTAGCTCGCCAGCAACTCCTTCGGCTCCGTGCGCCGGTCGTCAAGCGTATTCACGAAGTCGAGACAGATGTTGCCCGCGATCAATTCGAACCGCGGTGCCCGCCGCGGTTTGACCCTCGGGTACGTTACGCGCGTGGTTGGTGTCGTGATCACTTCCGTGCTTCTATTATCTAACCTTCAAAATGTACTTGACAAGTTACAGCTTGCTCCATAAGATTCTACATAACCTGTCAAGTATAGTTTGGAGGTTACAGTGTTTCGCGACCATCCTGAGCAAGTCAAAGCCCTCCTCCGCGGCGGCCGGATGATCCATATCGGAGGCCGGCCCGTCATCCTGCCCACGCCTTCATCAGGCCCGCGGAACAGCGCGCGCGATCGCGTCCACGCCGCCAAAATGGCGCTCGCCTTCGCGGCCATCTACCTCGTGTGGGGCTCAACCTACCTGGCCATCCGCTACGCCGTCGAGACCATTCCGCCGCTGGTGACCGCGGGCATCCGCCACGCGGTCGCAGGAAGCATCCTGCTGGCGTGGGCCTGCGCGCGCGGATTTCGTCCGCGGCGCGAGCACTGGATCGCGGGCGTCGTGGTGGGCGCGCTCTTCTTTCTCGTGGGGCATGGCTCGCTCCATTGGGCCGAACAGTATGTAGGCTCCGGCCTGGCGGCGCTGTTGATCGCGACCGAGCCCATGTTCATTCTGGTGCTGGGATGGCTCGCGGGGCAGCAGCGGATCAGCCTGGTGAGCGCGCTGGGCCTCGCGTTGGGCGTGCTGGGCGTGGGCCTGCTGACGGGAGCGGAGCTCAGCATGAAGGGCTCGAGCCTGCTGGGCCTGGCGGCCGTGCTGCTGGGATCGTTCGCCTGGGCGGCAGGCGTGGTGGTGTCACCACGCCTGCGCCTGCCGTCGGATGCGCTGGGCCGCACGGCGATTCCGCTGGTGTGCGGCGCGGTCCTGCTGCTGCTGGCGGCGGCCCTGACGGGCGAATTCCAGCAGACACACTGGAGCGCAATTGCATTGCGCTCCCTGATGGGGCTGGGATATCTCATCGTGTTCGGGTCGATCGTGGCGTTCACGTCGTACACCTGGCTGCTGCAGCGGTGCCCGCCGGCGCTGGTGGCGACGCACACCTATGCGAATCCTGTGGTGGCAGTGCTGCTGGGATGGCTGTTCGCGTCGGAGCCGCTGACGATGCGGGTGGTGCTGGCCTCGGTGGCGATCCTGGGGGCGATCGTGCTGATCCGCCACGGGGAGCGAGCGCTGGCGAAGCCAGCGGGAGCGGCCATGGCGATGGGGGAGGAGGCGGTGGCGCGGGCATCGTGACCGGCCTGTATTTACAAAACGTTCCCTCTGGAACAGTGTGGAAATCTCGGAAAATGTGAATAATCTGCCGGGAGCTATAGAGGAACGGCCGCAAGGGCAGCGTTGGCAGCGGGTTGGAGACATGCCGAAATGTCGGCAGAGAAAGAGGGGGGCGAAGAGAGGGTGATGGTGGGGGCGCGGACGCCCCGGCCTTCATCTGAGGATTGCTTTTGTTGCAGTGGCAAGGCTGAAGCCATGCCACTCCCGGTTGGACCTGCTCCTTCTCCATCGCAGCGCTGAAAGCGCTGCGCCACCCAAACACCCAAGCGCCCCCCTGAAGGCGTGCCTTGCTACGAATCTCATTTGTTTTCGTGGATGTGCGGAGCGCGGGCGAGGCGCCCGCGCCACACGCTCTCAATGATCTCCTTGAATCGTAGTGGCAAGGCTGAAGCCATGCCACTCCCGGTTGTGTCTGTGCTTCCTCTGTCGCAGCGCTGAAAGCGCTGCGCCACCCAAACACCAAGCGGCAGCGCCGGAAGGCGACGTTGAGCAATGGAGCATTTGCGGCGTGCCGGGAAGGAGCGCGGGCGAGGCGCCCGCGCCACAGGCTCTTCGGCTACGCCCAGGGCAGGTCCGCACCACATCGTGCCACAACGACTATTTTGGGTTACGGAGGTAGGCGTGGATCACGTAGCTGGAGTCGGTGTAGGCGCCGACGATGTCGCCGGCGGAGTTGATGGCGAAGCTGATGGTCCCGGAAAGCAGGCCTGAGCCTCCGAAGCCGGGAGCATCGAAGGTAGTGATGGTGCCGGTGGTAGCGCGGGTGAAGCCGTGAGACTGGTTGCTGGAATCGTTGTAGAAGCCGGCGATGACACCCGCATTGACGGCGAACGAGATGGTTCCCTGAGAGGCGCCGGTGCCCGCGCCGGGCGCGTCGAATTCGGTGATGGCGCCGGCGGAAGAGCGAATGAAGCCGTGGTAGACACCTTTGGAGTCGGTGAAGACTCCGGTGATGTTGCCGGAGTTGTCGATGCTGGTGACGTAGGTGCCTCCGCAGCAGATGTCTTTGAAGAACGTGGTGGAAGATTTCGCAGCGCCGGGAGCGTCGATGGGCGAAGTGATGGCGCCGTTAGCGGCGCGCAGGAAACCGTGATAGACGGAGTTAGAGTCTTTATAGCTTCCCGCAATCTGGCCGCCGCTATTGATGCTATACGGGGAAGTTCCCTGAGTCGCACTCTTGCCGGCGGCGGGAACGTCGAAGGTCTTGATGGTTCCGGCCGAAGTGCGCAGGAAGCCGTGGTGCACGTCGGTGGAGTCCTTGACCATGCCGACGATGGTGCCGGATTTGTTGATGGAGAGGGGGATGGTTCCGCGATTCTGGGAGTTGCCGGCGCCGGGAGCATCGAATTCGGTGAACACGCCGGTGGAAGAACGCACGAAGCCGTGTTCCACACTGCCGGAGTCGGCAACCATGCCGGCGATGGTTTGTCCTGTGTTGACGCCGATGGGGTGGGTACCCTGGTTCTTGCCGGTGCCGGCGTTGGGCGCGTCGAAAGTCGTGATGGTTCCGTTGGAGAGGCGCAAGTAGCCGTGATAGACGGTTTTGGAGTCGAGGTAGAAGCCGACGACTTCGTTGGCGGTGTTGATGGCGGTGGCGTTAGTTCCCAGATAGGCGGTGGTACCAGCGCCGGGAACGCTGAACTCGGTGTAGGAGACGGGGGCGCTGTCGTCGTCGGGGACGACGGGGGGTGAGGCGGGGGCAGCGTGAGGCGGCGCGAGCGCGAGGAGTACGGAAAGCGCGAGAACGAATGATGCGAACGTGGTCCACTTGAACATCTCTCTACCTCCTGGCTGACGCCGCGTTTTTCTGACACTCCGGTTCCGACTACGGAGCGCCGGTGTTGACCACGGTAAAGACGGAGCAGTTGATACCGGCCGGGGTCGTGTTCAGCGTCGAGAGTACACCGACCTTGCCGGACTTGGAAACTGCCTGGGTCTTGGTGATGGTGACCGGCGGCTCAGTAACGGGCTGCGAGATCGACCAGAGCAGCGTCGTGGTGTTTTGCGACACCAGCCAGGCGTTCCAGGTGACGGCGACGGGCGTGCCGAGGGTGAAGTTCATGGTCAGAGTTCCCCCGGAGTAAGTGGCGAGGTCGGCGATCTGGCACTTGGGGGGCGGGGATCCGCACTTGCCAAGGAAGCAGGTGACTTCCAGGTTGTAGGGGTCGGTGCCGTCGTCGTCGACAATGAAGAGTACGGCGAGATAGGTGCCGTTGACGGTGGGCGTGAAGTTGGCGCTGATGGATACGATCCCAAAGGCCATACTCGTGCACGGGACCGAGCTCAGAGCACTGGCGCCGTTGGGCTGATAGACGTTGAAGCACATGTCGATGGTTGCGCCGGTGCCGAGGCTGGCGGCAACCTGGTAGGTGCCGGTGGTGGTGGCGAAGAAAGAGTAGGGGGCCAGGGCGGTGGGGGTGCTGATGTTGCCGGTGACGTTCGTAGCGAGGGCAATAGGGACGGCGTCAGGGGGCGTGGGGCTGAGGCGCTCCAAGGAAATGCCGAAGGAGACGACGGTGTTCGCGATCTCTTTCAGGATGATGGTGTAGGCGCCGGTGAGCTTGAGCGTCTGGTTGGTTGCCACCTCAGGAATGCCGAAGGCGAGACTGGTACAGCCCATGAAAACCTGCGTCGCATTGGGGTCATAGAGCCACATGCACATGTCGGAGGCGGCGCCGAGCACGAGGGCGGAGTCCATGCTCCAGGTATCGCCGGCGGAGGCGCTGAACTGGAACGAGTCGATGTCACCGGTGGTGGAGATGGTGCAATGGGGGCCGTAGTAGGTGGTGCCGGAGCTGATGGGGACGTTCTGCTTGGGCTCCTGAGGGCAGTCTTTGGTCACGCCAGCCTGGGCGGAGCTGGGAATGAAGGTGATTGCCAGAAGAAACAGTGCAAGAGCCAGGGACCGTGGAAGCGGGTTTTTCAGGGAAGGAACGAAGGGTTGCGAAGCGACATTCTGATTGGACATAGGAACTCCCCTTGCGGCGTCAGAGGCCGTGTCCCGAGCGGCAAACGGCCTGCGGAGAGGTACGTTAGCACGGAATACGGCTGGTAGAGAGGTGGAAAGGGAGGAAATGATATGAAGTTGGTATGAATTGGGGGGAGCGGAAAGAGTTTGCATAGGTTGGGGCGAGCGGGGGGCGTCAGGAGCCGATGGGGAGGCGAGGAGCGCGGGCGGGGCGCCCGCGCCACATGGCTCTCAATGATCTCCTTGAATCGTAGTGGCAAGGCTGAAGCCATGCCACTCCCGGTTGTGTCTGTGCTTCCTCTGTCGCAGCGCTGAAAGCGCTGCGCCACCCAAACACCAAGCGGCAGCGCCGGAAGGCGACGTTGAGCAATGGAGCATTTGCGGCGTGCCGGGAAGGAGCGCGGGCGAGGCGCCCGCGCCACATGGCCCCGACAAGAACTTACGGGACCAGTTTGCCGACGGGGAGGCGAGCCGGGAGCGCGGGCGGGGCGCCCCGCGCGACAGGCTCTGAATGCTCCTCCTTGAATCGTAGTGGCAAGGCTGAAGCCATGCCACTCCCGGTTGTGTCTGTGCTTCCTCCGTCGCAGCGCTGAAAGCGCTGCGCCACCCAAACACCCAAGCGCCCCCCTGAAGGCATGCCTTGCTACGAATCTCATTTGTTTTCGTGGATGTGCGGAGCGCGGGCGGGCGCCCGCGCCACATGGCCCGACAAGAACTTACGGGACCAGTTTGCCGACGGGGACGAACTCGGAGCTGCATCCCACCAGGCAGCGAACTTTCTGGAAGGCGGCCTGCTCTTCGGAGCTAAGAGTGTGCGCATTCTTGCCGCTCTGATAGAAGCGCTCATGGGCGCTGCGGAATTCATCGCCGCCGGCAAAAGCCGCAATCAAACGAAAGTTCTTGTCGAATTCATAATAAATAAGGCAGCCGAGGGTCGGGGTGATGCATTCCGCCACCGTAAGGCGAAGGCCAGAGGGCCCGACTGTAGGATCCATGGCGGTATTGAACTGGTATAGAGCCCGGTTCAAGTCGCTCCGGGGAAACAGCAGGCGCAATCGCTCCCGCGCATCACCCAGGCCGTGGATCTGGAATTCAGGCTGGGCCTCTGTGGAAGCCCCGGACATGCGGTCCGGATCAAGCACGACCAAAGTCGCTTGATGATCGTATTCGCTGATGCCAGCGGCGATAATTTGCTCCTTGCCATCGCCATCCAGGTCGGCCAGGACCATCGACCATAGTCCTCCGGAATGCCAGTACTCAGAAATGGATTTGCCGTTGGAATCGAGGAGTGCGATCTGGCTGGGCCACCACCGGTCGTGGGTACTGTCCACCACGATGCGAGGAGGTCGTTGCGGTGTCGGCTTCAGTACGCGTAAGGCGATAGTTCGGAAGGTTGGCGCGCTCCCGGCGAGCTCCGGCAACTCTCTTCCGGGAGTCCAGCGCCATTTCTCTTTGCCGCGATCGGAATAGCAGATGAGCGTCGAGGAGCGCGTCTGTTGACTATCGGCGGGAAGATAGGAAAAAAGAACGCTGGTATGGCCATTGCCTTCCAGGTCTGCGAACCAGAGGAATGACGCCAGCTGGCTCTTGTAGTACCAGTCGGCGGAGAATCCGTCGGGAAAGCTCTTGCTCCAGATTTCTTTGCCATCCGCATTCATAATCTTCAGGACGGTACCGTCCAGGAGCCCGGAGTGCGGCTGGTCGGGCACTGCGAGCAGGCGGATGGAAAGGAAAACGGCAAGGGCCAAGACCGAAGCGGCCACGGGGATCACCAGGGCCCGGCGAAGGTGAGGGGGAGGAGAGGGAGCGCGATCGTCAGGCTCGCCACGCAGTTTGGCGGCGATCCAGCGCTTTTCCTGGGCACCGTCGGGAGCCGGCGCGGCACGGTTGGGAAGCCAGATGATGACGGGGTCGTCCTTGCCCTCGCCGCTGTAGTAGGAGTCGAGCGCGTTGCGCAGCCGGTTCACCTCGGTGGCGACATCGGCGGAACGTTTGGTTTTGGTCTCGTCAGGCCAGAGTTCTTTGATCACGCGGTCGGGCTTGAGGGTGGTCCGCGAATCGGTGTTGGCGTGCAGAACTTCGAGCAACTTCCTGAGCTGGCTCTTGCCGGCGAGGCTTTGGCTGCGCAGGATTTTGTCGATCTGGTGGCTTACGGCAGCGCGTTCCATAGCTGCAACTCCCTAGTATAGGCGCAGGGTTCGGCGGAAACGCAGGGGGGTGACTGTGAGTATACGAGAGGAGCGACGGGAATCGGCGATGGCCTGAGGTATTATGAAGCCCTTTTATGACGAGCCCTGATTTCGAAACTGAAAGCCGAGTGCGAGCCGGGACCGCGGCTTTGCTGGGAATTGCCGGCACGGTGGCGCTGGTCCACGTGCTGACGAATGGACGCTACGGCTTGCATCGCGATGAGCTGCAGACGTTGAGCGATGCGCTGCACCTGGACTGGGGGTTTGTGGCGTATCCGCCGTTCACGCCGTTGGTGGAGCGCGTGAGCATGGGGATTTTTGGGCAATGGCTGGCGGGGCTGAGGCTGGCGTCGGTAATCGCGCAGGCGGCGGCGGTGGTGGTGACGGGGCTGATGGCGCGGGAACTGGGAGGCGGACGGCTGGCGCAGGTGACGGCGGCGTTCGCGGTGGCGCTCGCTCCGCTGGCGCTGTTCGAGGGAACGGAATTTCAGTACACGACTTTCGATTATCTGTGGTGGGTGCTGATCGCGTATTTCGTGATTCGGCTGCTCAAGACGGATGACCCGCGGTGGTGCCTGGCGATCGGGGCGACGGTGGGTGTCGGGCTGATGACAAAGTACACGATGGCGTTCTATGCGGCAGGAATTGTGGGCGGGATGCTGCTGACACGAGCGCGGAAGATGCTGACGAGCGGGTGGTTTTGGGGAGGGATCGGGCTGGCAGCGGCGATCTGCCTGCCGAACTTGATTTGGCAGGTGCGACACGATTTCATTTCGTATCACTTTCTACATGCCATTCACGCGCGCGATGTGGGCCAGGGGAGGGCGGAAGGATTCTGGCGCTTCCAGTTTCGCATCTGCACGAATCTGGCGACGGCGCCGCTGTGGATCGGCGGGCTGTTCTGCTTTTTGCGCGCCCCCCGGTATCGGATGCTGGCGTGGATGTATCTGATCCCGCTGGCGATGTTTGCCCTGAGCAAGGGGCGGGGCTATTACGTCGGGGCGGCGTATCCAGCGCTGATCGCCATGGGAGCGGCGGCCGGGGAGCGCTGGATATCGAGCTGGCCCCGGACGTGGCGGTGGGCAGTGGTGGGAGCGCTGTTCGCGGGGATGACAGCATACGGCCTCTATCTGGGAGCGATGATTATTCCGGTTGCGTCCAGCGGCAGGTTGAAGGATTTCGCGCTCGAGAACAACGGCGATCTGCGGGAAGAATTTGGATGGACCGAACTGGTGCAGGCGGTCGCGGGAGTGCGAGATGCACTGCCGGCGGAACAACGGGGCAGCGTGGGCGTAGTGGTGGGGAATTACGGAGAGATGGGAGCGATTGAGATTATAGGGCCGGCGTATGGTTTGCCGCGGCCGATCTCGCTAACGAATTCGGGATGGCTGCGGGGATATCCGACGCCGCAGCCGACGACGTTGATCGTTGTGGGATGGTCACGACGGCAGTTGGAGGGAAC
>Ga0187846_10000484_pt1 | contig 23248 bp, 21 predicted proteins | sample TC_taG_FD_161473 | JGI IMG/M metagenome (GOLD analysis project Ga0187846, IMG submission 161473) | Biofilm microbial communities from the roof of an iron ore cave, State of Minas Gerais, Brazil - TC_06 Biofilm (v2) | ecosystem: Environmental > Terrestrial > Deep subsurface > Cave > Wall biofilm... | reverse complement strand
GGCTCTAACGGGAGCTCACTTAGTCGTCGGCAGTCCCCGGACGGACCTCGAGGGTTTGGGCTGACTTGAGGACGTCCGCCCACAAATCGCCCACGCGCGCGAGCCTGTCGAAGACGGTCGTGCTCGTCCAGGCGAGGGGATCGAACCCGACCCGCAGCTCCGCCCAGGTGACCGGGACGCTCACGGTCGCCTGCGGAACGGGGCGGAGGCTGTAGATGCCGGCCAGCGTTTTCCCCCGCACGTTCTGATTGTAGTCCAGGAAGACTTTCCCCACGCGCTCGTCAACGCCCCAGGCCGTCGTCAGCTCCTCGGGGTGGCGCTGGAGGAGCCAGGTGGCCATCGTCTTTGCGAACGCGTGCGTCTGGGCATAGGTATACTTGCGCACGATGGGCACGAAGACGTGCAATCCCGTCTTCCCGGACGTCTTGGCAAACGCGCGCAGGCCGAGCGCCTCGAGCGCATCCCCGAGCCACAGCGCGGCCCGGCGCGCCGCCTCAAACCCCCGATGCGTGTAGTCGGGATCGTGCTCTCCGTGGCGCAGCGTCGGCCCGGTCCCCGGAGGGAACAGGAACGGATCGATATCGAAGACGACGAAATCCGGATAGTTCAGGATGCTTTGGGCGATGGCGTCTTCGGACCCTGCAAACGACGCCGGGGGACGGGCGTCGGAACGGCGGCGCACCGGCGTGATGCGGGAAAACCAGGCGTGCATCTCGATGCATCCCATCTGCGCCAGCCACACCAGTTCCGCCAGGTCGGCGCCGACGACGCAGCGGATGTCCCGGTCGCCCTGATCCGACCAGATGCGCTCCGTGCGCACAAACGCCGGAGCATCCGGCACGTCCTTTTGGAAGAAGTCCTTGCCATGGATCCCGTCGGGAAACCGCCGCAGGGAGAGCGGACGGTCCTTGAGGTGCGGCAGAATGTAGGGGGCGATCCGGTAATAATAGGCGATCACGTCCCCCTTGGTGAGCCCGAGCTCAGGGAAGAAGACCTTGTCGACGTTGGAAAACTCCAACTCCGCGGGCATGCCCCTCCACGAGACCGGCGGACCCGCGGCTTTTCGAACCTGGGCCTGAATCGGGGTCGGCGACGGGGGCCGGGCGCCGGCAGGGGTCTTCCCCGCAGGCCTTTTTTGAGGGCCCGAGGTACCTGGGCCCGAGTCTAGAGGAAGGGGCAGCAGGACGTCTCGAGCCGGGACATCGTCTCGCACCCTCAGGAACACGGGAAACCGCAGCTGGCCGTCAGGCGTCCACTCCCCGTACTCGACTTCGACGACGACCTCGGGGCGCACCCACGTCGCGGGCGTGAGCGTCTGGGGAGGAGAGGCAAACGGGCTCGTGGTGGTGACCAGCGGTTCCAATCGCTTTCTGAGCAGACGAAGGTTGGCGTCGGTGAGGCCTCCGCCGGCCTGACCGATGTGCACGAGTGCGCCGGACTTTGGGTCATACTGGCCGAGGATGAGCGCCCCGAACGTCTGCGTCCGGTGCCCTTTGCCTCGGGTCATGCCCGCCACGACCGCTTCAAGGGTCTGCCGCACCTTGATCTTCTGCCAGTCGGGGCTCCGCACCCCCGGCCGGTAGGGGCTCGCGGTCTTCTTGGCGATGATGCCCTCAAGGTGGTGTTCCTGCACGGCCGTGTACAGCGTAAGGCCGTTCTCCGCCACGATATCGGCCCGAATGAGCCCGGAGGGAAGATCGAGGCCCTCGAGGACCTTCCGGCGCTCGGAAAAAGGTCGCCCCCGCAGATCGCGGCCGGCGAGGTACAGACAGTCGAACACGGCGTACGCCACCTGGACCTTGGCACCGGCTTCTTGCACCTCGGCGTCGCTGCTCAGATGGATCCGCTGTTGCAATCGCGCAAAGCTCGGCTGCCCGCGCTCATCGGGAGCGATGATCTCGCCGTCGAGGACAAGGCTGTCCTCCTTCATCCGGGACAGTGACTCGACGATCTCAGGGAACTGTTGGTTGATCCGGCGTACGGTGCGGCTGTACAGGGCCACTTCCTGCACCGCCCCGCGGCGGCGCACAAATCCCAGGGCGCGGACCCCGTCCCACTTGACCTCGAACATCCACCCGGGGCGATTGAACGCATGGTCCGCGGATTGCGCCATCATCGGCCGGAAGGGCGCGGGAAAGGGATCCACACGCCCGCTCCGCTTCCGGGATTCGGTGGATGCCCGGCCGCGCGATACCGCCGCTCGCCTCTGGGTTTTCGATGCGGGTGACGGGCTCTGCGCGGCGACGGGATTTCCAACGTGCGAGACCGCTTTCGCCGGGCGTCCCGCCGGCCGCTGAAGTGACGAATCCGCGTCACGTGCCTCTGGGCCTACGGCGTGAGCCAGAACGCGACCGCCTCTGCCCGATCGCTGAGGGGGTGACGGCGCGACCGCGGCCGTCCAGCGAGTACCCTGGTCCGCCCCGATCTCGTCGATCAAGCGCCCGGTCGCCACCGACCGCGTCCCGAGCGGCGAGTACCCCGACGTCGCAAACTCGTCGTTCCCCTTGAACAGGAGCCAGTCGCGCCCCTCATTCCGCTTCGTGCGCACGAAATGGAACTCGCCTCGGAGTTTCTCGCCCAGCAGGACCAGGGTCATCTTCCCCCGCGTGAACGCCTGGGACGGATCCCCCTCGCGGACCGCGTACGACCCGCGATCCCACAGCATCACGGTACCCGCACCGTAATTATCGGGAGGAATGATGCCTTCAAAATCCCCGTACTCGATCGGGTGATCCTCGACCAGGACCGCGAGCCGCTTGTCCGCGGGATCGAGCGACGGCCCTTTGGGGATCGCCCAGGAGCGCAGGACGCCGTCCATCTCGAGGCGCAGGTCCCAGTGGACGCGCCGGGCGTGATGCTCCTGGACGACGAACCGCATCACCCCCCGCGCCGTCTCGAGCGTACCCGGCGGCTCCGGGGTCTCTTGGAAGCGCCGCTTTCGCCGATACTCCTTGAGGTCCACGAGGCGATCGTATCAGAAATCCGGTGCAGCCGGCGATCCCCGGATCTTACGGGCGAGGCGATTCGTACGTGACGCCGGCGAGGTCCATGAGGGTCCGCGCATACGTGACGGCCTCAGCGCCGGTCTCGTGCGTGAAGTAACAGAACACGGGATCGAGCCCGGCGGACTCGCGGAGGTGCGCGGCCCAGTCGGCAATCTGCGCGTCCGTATAGTGGAGGCGGTGCAGGCGGTAGTACCCAAACGACGCCGTGTGGACGCGCGGCTCGCTCGATGTGTCGTCCTCGGCGATCACGAACGCCGCCTGATACCTCCGCAGCAGATCGTACACCGCGTCGTCGTGCCAGGTCGCATGGCGGAATTCGACCGCCACAAATGGCAGCGTCGGGAGCCCGGCGAGGAATTGCTCGAGGAGCGGCAGGTCGCGCCGAAACGACGGCGGAAACTGAAACAGGATCGGTCCGAGGCGCTCTTCCAGCACGCTCACCCGCTCATTGAGCCAGCGTATCTCTCCGTCCACGTCGTGGAGGCGTTTTGTGTGTGTGATCCGCCGGTGCGCCTTGATCGCGAACCGGAAGCCCACGGGGGTCTGCGCTTTCCAGTTGGCGATCATCTCGACCGTCGGCATCCGGTAGAACGATACGTTAATCTCGACCGTGGGGAGGTGAGAAGCGTAGAAGGACAGCATGCGGTCGCCCGGGAGATCGGCCGGGTAGAACCCGCCCTTCCACTCGGCGAAGGCGAACCCCGACGTTCCGGCCAGGACGCGGGCATGCGCGTCCACGGTTATCCCTCGGTGCGCAGCAAGAGGCCGAGTTCGCGGGCGATGCGCATGATGCGGGTAAACACGGCGCCGGAGATCCCCAACAGGATGACATTCGTCAGCACCGCCCAGGCGACATACCCCCAGGGGACGGGGTGTCCGTTCAGGACCGCCCGCATCCCCTCGAACGCGTAGGTCGTCGGCAGCGTCCAGGCGACCGACTGCAGTGGGGCCGGCAGCACCTGCACCGGGTAGAATACCGCCGAAAACGGCTGGAACAGGAACGCGACCGCCCAGGCCAGCGCCTCCGCCCCCTGGCCGAAGCGGAGGATGAGCGCGGTCGTGATGATGCCCATTCCCCAGGCGGACAAGATCAGGTTCAGGATAAACGGCAACAGGGGGAGGCCGTACTGGAAGATGTTGAAGGCGTAGAGGGCCAGCGCGAGTGCGGCGAGGAGCAGGCCGATCGCGATCACCTTCAGCACGCCGAGCAGCATCGTAGCGGCCAGGAACTCTCCGGTGCTGATCGGACTGACGAAGACGTTCGCCAGATTGCGCGTCCAGACGTCTTCCAGAAACGAGACGGAGATCGCCTGCTGAACCCGGAAGAAGATGTCCCACAGGATCATGGCGCCGACGAGATAGGCGATCGCCACGGCTCCACCCCCGCGGAGGCGCGCGACGTAGACACTCAAAAAGCCCCACACGAGCAGGTCCATCACCGGCCAGTAGACGATCTCGAGCGACCGGATCAGGCTGCGCCGGTACAGGTAGAGCTGGCGCAGCAGCAGGGCGAACACCCGCTCCGCCCTGAAGCCGGCGCCGGCGGAGACGGTGGGGGCGGGGAGGGAAGCGTAGCTCCGGGACGCTCCCGCGGGCTCGACCGCTCGCGCGGGCTTTACCATGACGAGGCGTCCTGGCGGGCGAGGTCGAGAAACATGTGCTCCAGCGTGTCGGTATCAAACCGCCGGAGGACCTCGCCGGGCGGCCCCTCGGCGATCAGATGTCCCTGGTGGAGGAACAGGATGCGGTCGCTCAGGCGCTCGACCTCCTGCATGTTGTGCGACGTGTAGAAGATCGTCACGCCTCGCTCCGCGCGGATATCCTGGAGAATTTCGCGCACCCGTCCCGCGGCGTCCGGGTCCAGGCTGGCCGTCGGCTCATCGAGGAACAAGATGGCCGGATCGTTCAGGAGCGCCTTGACGAGCCCAAGCCGGGTGCTCTCCCCCGAGGACAGGCGCCCCGCGGGCCGGTCGCGCATCTCCTCGAGGCCGAAGCGTTCCAGCAGACCGTCGATCCACGGACGGGCGCGCCGGACGCCGTAGAGATGGGCGAACACCGTGAGATTCTCGCGCACGGTCAGGTTGCCCGGCAGCGCGACATACGGGGACGTGAAGTTCACGCGCGCCAGGATCCGCCGGCGCTCCGCGGGCATGGGCAGGCCGAGGATCTGCACACTCCCGCGGCTAGGCAGCAGCAGCCCCAACAGCATCGCCAGCGTCGTGGTCTTGCCGGCGCCGTTCGGTCCGAGAAAGCCGACGATCTCCCCCGAGGCGACGGAAAAAGAAAGGTCCTCCACCACGGTGAGCGTGCCGAACCGCTTCGAGAGGTGCTCTACGGTGATCGCCGCCGGAGCGGCCGCGTGAGCCACGGGAGCATTATACACCGGCGCGGGGAAGCGTCTGCACGCGCGGTCTTCAAGCGCGCAGTCTTACAGGGCGCGGTCTTACAACAGCATCTGCGCGACGAAGCCCGCAGCCACCCCCAGACACGCGACGATCGTGGCGACGAGAACGAGCAGGCGCGCGGAACACGCCCTCCGCATCATCAAGAGCGACGGGAGGCTGACCGCCGGCAGCGTCAGGAGGAGTGAGCCGGCCAGTCCCGGGGCGACGCCGAACATCAGCAGCGACTGCACGATGGGGACTTCGCCCGCCGTGGGGATGACGAACAGGGTCCCGGCCACGGCCAGCCCGACGACGGTCAGGATGCCGAAGGGCACACCGACGCCGGCCAGCGGGAACAGCCACGCGCGAGCCGCCCCAAGCGCCAGCACAACCAGGATCAGCTCCGGCGTGAGCGTCACAAACAACCGCCCGGCGAGTTTTCCCCAATCCATGAGCAGGGAGAGCACGCTGCGCGGACCGGCTTCAATATCGCCCGTTATCGGGATGCCCTGAGCCTCGCGCGCCGCCAGCCGGTGGCTGTAGTGCATGACGGCTACTCCCACGCACACCATCACCGCGAGGGCTCCGAACAGGCGCAAGAGCCCCCACGACCATCCCAGCACGAACCCGGTGAAGATAATGGTCGCGGGATTGAGGACCGGGTTTCCGATCCAGTACGTCAGCGCCGCGCTGGTCGACGCCCGCCGTCTTTTGAGCCCCTCTGCCAGAGGGGCGGCACAGCACGTTCACATCATCGACGGTGTGGCCGCCAAGCAGGCCACCAGCGTCGACGTCCAGTTGTTCCGGCCCAGCAGGCGAAGGACCCAGTCTTTGGGGATGAGCGTCTGCACCGCGGCCCCGGCGAGAATCCCCAGCACCCAGGCCTGCCAGACAGCGGCCAGATACATCTTCACGTAGCCGGCCGCGGACGACCAGGAGGCGGCGGGCGGTGTGGGGGCTTTCCCGCTGATGATCGAGGTGCCGATGGTGTGACGCGCCGCGGCGAGCAGCGCCTTGTGATAGTAGGGCTGCCACTTCACAATGTACAGCCCGAGGACCATCACGACGGCGAACAGCACGCCCCCGAGGACGTACACCCGAACTTCCGGCGCAGCCTTCCGCCGCGTCGATGGATCCGGCATGAGTCAGCTCCTCTCTCCTGCTGGTGTGTCCCTGTCACACGCAAATAGATTCACACTGAACCGTCCGCCGGAATCGAACCATTGCGCGTCAACGCGCACCTCGCCGCCCCGGGCCAGCGCCTCGATCTCGGGGGCGGAGTACTTGTACGAATTCTCCGTGTGGATGGCCTCGCCGGCGTCGAACCCCACGGTGAGATCCAGGCGGTCGATGCGCACCTCCTGCGTCCGGGTGCTGACCAGGTACATCTCGATCCGGCCGATCTCCTCATCGTAAACGGCGTGATGCCGAAATGCGTCGAGGTCGAAGTGTCCTCCGAGCTCGCGGTTGATTCGAGCAAGGATGTTCTGATTGAAGCGCGCGGTCACACCCTGGGCATCGTCGTAGGCGCGTTCGAGAACTTCGGGGCCTTTGCGCAGGTCGATGCCGACGAGCAGGCGATCCTGGGGGGACATCGTGCCACGCAGGCGCCGGAGGAATGCCGCCGCCTCCAGCCGTTCCAGGTTCCCAATGCTCGAGCCCAGCCACAGGATCAGCTTCGGATCGTCCCCCTCGGTCCCCAGGTACCGGAGGCCGTCGAGGTAATCCCCCGCGACGGCGAGGACCTCGAGCGCGGGGCGCGAGGCGAGCAACACCTGTGCGCTTTCCTCCAGCGCCGTGCGGGAGATGTCCACGGGCACGTACCGCAGCGCCTCGTGACGGGCGAGGAACGCGTCGATCAGGACTCTGGTCTTTTCGGCACTCCCGCTCCCCAGCTCGACCATCGTGACGCGCCTGCCGAACCGGGAGGCGAGACCCGGCGCGTGCGCTTCGAGTATCTCGCGCTCCGCCCGCGGCAGGTAATACTCCGGCAGCGCGCAAATCTCGTCGAACAGCCGCGATCCCGCGCGATCGTAGAAGTAGCGGCAGGGCAGAGACTTGGAGGAGACGGTCAGGCCGGCCCTGACGTCGCGGGCAAACGCGTCCGGGTGGCCATCCACGCCCGCCTCGACGACGAGCGTATACCTGGTCTCATAAGGCACGACGGTGGTCATGTCTCGCGGTCCGTGGACGATGCACGCTGCGGGCCTCGGGGCACTGGCCCGGCTATCCTTGGGCACGCACCCCGCGCAGGAGACGTCGCCAGCTTTCGCGTTCGCGGCGTGGATCAACGAGTGGTGCGAGGCGCCGGCACCAGATCTTGAGCCTCTGATAGTAGCGCGCATCACTCTCTGCGCGGTACAGCAGTGTCGCTAACGCCTGCGTGTCCCCGACCGGAAAATACCCAGGGTAGTCCTCCCCAAGGAGACCGACCGAACCGGGAATCCGCGACGCGAGCACGGGCACGGAAGCAGCGATGGCCTCGGAAATGGCGTTGGCTCCCCCTTCCATCAGTGAGGACAGCACGAGAAGACGGCTGCGGGCGAGTAACCGGAGGGCCTTCCACCGCGGGACTTCGCCCACCCAGCGATACCGTGGATTGAGTTTCGCTTCTGCGAGTGCGCGCTCCTTCATCAGTGTGTCGAGCGCCGCGCCGACGTGCATCACCTGGATCCGGGAGGCCGCGGGCAATATTCGCGACGCTTCGGCGGTCCGAAACGGGTCTTTCACGGGCCGCAGATGCCCGAGCACGCACACCTCGAACACGCCCTTGCGTGGGGATACCATCCCTCGAGGTGTGAGCACCGACTGGTAGATGACGAACGCTCTATCGCGGAGCCCCTGCGGCAGCTCGGCGGCGCCCAGTGGCTGCAGCAGGATCAGTCGCGACGCCATCTCGAGCGAACGCCGTGCGAGCCGATCCGCGCGGATATCCCCATACAGGTCCGTTCCGGTCAGCGCCACGACGAGAGGCAGGTCCGGATGGCGGCGATGAAAACGGTCGATGGACGGAAAGCTCCGGCGTGCATGCAGCGCGACCAGCAGATCACACGGCCGGCCGCGGTACTCATTGTCGATCACGACGCGGTGCCCGAGACCGCGCAGGATGCGAGCCCATCGGAGAGCGGTCACCCTGTTTCCCGACCGGGACCCCGCGGGTGCCGGCGTGATCAGGCAGACGTCTAGTCGTCGATCCGGCAGGTGCGGAATCCCGCCCACACGTCTCGCCGGTCCGGTGTGTAGAAGTTGCGCCACGTGTTGCGGATGAGCCGGGAGCGGGTCACCCAGCACCCGCCCCGCAGGACTCTGCGCGTCCCGAACCAGGGCTGCGAGTACTCTTCGTAAGGGTCGGCCTCGAACCCCGGATACGGGAGGAACGTGGTGGACGTCCACTCCCACACATTACCGATCATCTGCCGGCAGCCAAAGGCGCTGTCTCCGTCAGGATACGCCCCCACGTCCACGCACCCCAAGGTACCCCAGTCAAGGTTGGCGCGGTCCGGCGTGGGCGCGGAGTCTCCCCACGGGAAGCGCCGCTTCCCGGCCGCGACACTCCGGCCGGACGGGCCGGGCCCGGCAGACGCCGCCACTTCCCATTCCGCCTCCGCCGGCAGGCGCCGGCCGGCCCAGCGGCAATAGGCCTCCGCTTCGTACCAATTGACGTGAAGCACAGGGCGGTGCGGCTCGAGCGGATTCCATTCATTGAAGTCCCGGCGCAGCCAGGTTCCGGCGTTCCGCCGCCAGTACACGGGATGCTCGGCCTCGGAGGTCTCCCGCCACTCCCATCCCTGCGCGTCCCACAATTCTCTCCGACGATAGCCGCCGTCGTCGACGAATGCCGCAAACTCGGCCTGGGTGACCGGGGCGCGGGCGATGGCGAAGGCGTTGACCTCGACGGGGTGCGCCCACTTCTCGTTGTCGAAGACGAAGGGCTCGTCCGGCGTCGACCCGAGCATGAATGTGCCGCCCGGCACTCCCACGTCCCCAGGAGCCGGTCCGGCCTCACAGGTGGACCCCGCGATGACCCCACTCAGGCGGGGCGCGGGATACGCGAGCGTCTGCCGGGCGTAGGTGAACGCCTCGGTGTGCATGTCTTCGTGGAGGACCGTGTAGAGGGCAAGGTACATGACGTTATGGTCCGGCTCGCCGCGCTCGAGCCTGTCGATGATCCGGTCACGCACCGCCCGTATATAAGACAGCGTCCCGTCCCGAGACGGGAGCGGGAGATCCCACCGCACGTCATGCGGAATCGCGATGGAATCGTAGAGCGCGTCCGCGTCTTCCCGAACCGGCTGCTCCCCGAGCGCGGACCGCAGCACCCACTTCTCTTGAAACCACGCCACATGCCCGATCTCCCATATGAGGGGATTGACGATGGGAAGCCGGGGGCCCAGCAGCTGCGCATCGGTGAGGTCTGCGACGAGCTCGCACGTCCGTTCACGGGCGTCCCACACCCATCCGGCAAGCACGGCCGGGGTGACCCCCGCGTGCTGGTGTTCCGACGACAGCATACAGATAAAACCTCCTGCGCTGAGTTCTCGTACATTACCGTGCGGGCCGCATAACCCCCTGCATGAAGTCCGCGCGCACCACTACGGATGCGCGCAAAATCAGACGGTGTCTTCGTGTACAATGAGCGGAGGACGCGCATGTCTTCTCACCGGATGTCGAGGGGCATACGGAACATGCGCACAGCGAGGAGGGTGTCGATGGCGGAAGAGGACATCGAACTGCTGATCCCGGGCCCGGTTCCGGTCACCCCCGAGGTCCTCGCGGAGATGGCCCGGCCGATCCGGCAGCATTACGGCTCCGAGTACCTACCTGGTTACAGGCAGTTCACCGCCCGGCTGCGGCAGATCTTCGGCACGACGACCGGATCGGTCTACCCGATCCCGGCATCGGGAAGCGGCGGAATCGAAACGGCGCTCGGCAGCCTGATCGGCGCGGAGACACGGGTCGGCATCATCCTCAACGGTTTCTTCGGCGACCGGCTCGCCAACATCGCACGGGGATATTCCTCGAACGTGGAGATCCTTGACATTCCCTGGGAGCGGCCGGCGGATCCGGACGCCGTGCGCGCCTGGCTGCGGACGCGTCGCATCAGAGTCCTCGGGGTGGTCCACAGCGACACGTCGACCGGCGTCGCGAATCCCGTGGCCGAGTTGGCGGCGGCGGCGCGGGCCGAGGGAGCGGTCGTTGCCGTCGACGCCGTGTCGTCGCTCGGAGGGATGCCGGTGGAAACGGATGCGTGGGGTCTCGCCACCGTCGCCTCCGCGTCGCAAAAGTGCCTCGAGACGCCGCCCGGTGTTGCGCCCGTGGCGGTGACACGGCTCGGCTGGGAGGCGATCGACAGCCAGCCCTCACCCCGCGGGGGCTGGTACCTGAACCTCAGGACGTGGCGCCACTACGAGCACGAGTGGCCGCACCACCCTTATCCGGTCACGATCCCCGTCAACAACATCGGCGCCCTCGACCGGGCGCTGATACGCATCCTCGAGGAAGGCCTCGCGCCCCGATTCGAGCGGCACCGGAAGACGGCCGCTGTGCTGCGGGACGGCCTTGAGCGCCTGGGATTCACCGTGTTCGCGGACCGGCGGTGGGCCTCCCCCACCGTCACCGTGGCGTATCCGCCGAAGAACGTCGACGCCGACGCGCTGATCGCCACACTGCGGTCCCGGCACAAGATCGCGATTTCGGGGGGGCTCCTCCGCCTGGCCGGGAAGGTCATCCGTATCGGCCACCTGGGAACGCAGGCTCAACCGGAGCGGATGACGCGGCTGCTTGCGGCGCTCGACGCGTGTCTCAAGGAGGGCGTTCCCTCCGCGCGGTAGGTCGAGCGGTCCTGCGGAAATTTATACTCCGGGGAGCAGCGACGCGCGCGTCACCTTGCGTTCGTCGGAGTCTGCGAGCGCCCGGCCGACGTCCCGAAGCGCGTATTCGGCGTCGAGCAGTGCCGCGAACGGGAACCGGCTTCGCGTCGCCTCGAGGAAATTGAGCGCCCGCGCGAGATACCAGGGGTGATAGCGGATCGCCGGCAGGATGGCCACGCTCCGGCGGGTGAGCGCCCCGGGGTCGAAGGGCGTCGTGTGGCCTGGGGAAATGTTGCCGAGTTCCACAACCCGGCCGCCCGGGCGGACGAGCAGCACAGACTCCGCGAATGCCGCCGGGACCCCCGTGACCTCCACCGCAACGTCTGCCCCGCTCCCACCGGTGAGCGCCTTCACCCGGGCGGCCCGCCGCTCGGGGGTGTCGTCTTCGCGCATGTCCACGATGGCTTCCGCGCCGAACCGGCGCGCCTGCGCGAGGCGCCTCGATATACCGTCGATCACGACCGTCCGCGCCCCGCGCGATGTGGCAACGGCCAGCGCGCACAGGCCGAGCCCACCCGCGCCCTGGACCACGACCTGCTCACCGGCGGTCACATGCGCCTCGTCGAGCGCAAAGAGGAGCTCCGCCAGCGCGCAGTTGGCGCTCGCGGCCGCGGCGTCGGGGACCGTCTCCGGTACTTTGTAGAAATACTGATCGGGGTGAATGTAGTAGTGCGTCGCGAACGCGCCGTGAAAGTGCGGCGGCGTATCGGCCGCGAGGGACCAGTACCGGTAGCAGTTCTCGCAGAGGTTGAACCGGCCCGCCTGACAGGCCCGGCACCTCCGGCACGTGAGAAAGTACGCGCACGCGACGCGGTCCCCCGCGTGAAGTGGCTGGCCCGCGAAGTCTGTCCCGACACCGTCCCCCACCGCCGCGACGCGCCCCAACATCTCGTGGCCGAGCACGCTGCCCATCCTGACGGTCGGATGATGCCCCCGCCAGATGTGCAATTCCGACCCGCACACGTTGGCCCGGACGATCTCCAGCAGCACTTCTCCCGGCTGGGGAGGGGCGACCTCGTACTCGCGCAGCTCCACCTCGCGGGGAGCCACCAGGACGGCGACGGTTCCCTGCATGGAGTTACGCGGGGGTCAGCAGGATCTTCCCGGCGCTCTGCCGGCTCTCCAATCGCCGGTGGGCGTCTGCGGCCTTGGCGAGCGGGAAGGTCGAATCGATGCGCACCTTCAACCGCCCCGCCGCAACCCACCCCAGAACATCTCCGGCGCGCCACCGCAGTTCGTCCGGCGTGGCGATGTAGCTGCCCAGCGTGGGACGGGTGAGGAAGAGCGATCCTCGGGCGCTCAGGACCTGCGGGTCGATGGGCGGCACCGGCCCGCTCGCCTGGCCATACAGCACCATGTAGCCTCGGGGAGCCAGGCAGTTCACGCTCTTCTCATACGTCGTCTTGCCCACCCCATCGTACACGACCTGGACACCCCGGCCGTCTGAGAGGCGCTTCACCTCCGCCTCGAAATCCTGCGACGTGTACAGGATCACGTGGTCGGCGCCGGCATCCTTGGCCAGCGCAGCCTTGGCTTGTGTCGAAGTGGTGCCGAGCACGCGGGCGCCGCGCATCTTGGCCATCTGCACAAGCAGCAACCCGACGCCACCGGCCGCGGCGTGGACGAGGGCCTGGTCTCCCTGCTTGAGCGGATAGGTGCTGTGGGTCAGGTAGTGGGCGGTCATCCCCTGCAGCATGACCGCGGCCGCGGTCCGCGCATCCACGCCGTTCGGGATCTTCACGAGCTTGGGCACGGGCGCCAGGGCGTACGTGGCGTACGCGCCAGGAACGTGAGCGTAGGCCACTCGGTCCCCGACCCGAACCTCTGTCACCTGGGGGCCGACGGCCTCCACGACACCGGCCGCTTCCGAACCGGACGTAAACGGCATCGCCATCTTGTAAATCCCGGCCCGCTGGTAGATGTCGACGTAGTTCACGCCGACGGCCTCGAGCCGGACGAGCGCCTCGCCCGGGCCCGGCGAGGGTGTCGGCAGCTCCTCGTAGGTCAGGACCTCAGGCCCGCCCTGCTTCGTCACTCGTATCGCGTTCATATGTCACGCTCCATGCGCTCGACGCCCTCCGTCTACGACACGTGCATGACGACCATCTTGAGCTCGGTCATCTCCTCGATGGCGTACTTCGGCCCTTCCTTTCCGAAACCGCTCTCCTTGAGGCCGCCGTAAGGCATGAGATCTACGCGCCATTGCGGCCCCCAGTTGATGTGGATGTTCCCGGACTCCACCTCCCGGGCAAACCGCATCGCCGAATCGAGGCTGCGGGTGAACACTCCCGCCGACAGCCCGTAATTGGTGTCGTTGGCGAGCGCGATCGCCTCATCGACCGTCGCGGCCGGCGTGACGGCCACGGCGGGTCCGAACAACTCGCTGCGCGAGACCCGCATCTCAGGTTTCACATCGGCCAGCACGGTCGGCGCGTAGATCGCGCCCCGGCGCTCGCCACCGACCACCAGCCTGGCGCCTCCATCCACGGCCTCCCGGACCCAGGCTTCAACCCGCCGGGCGTCCGACTCGCGCACCATCGGTCCCATCTTCACGCCTTCCTGGAGCGGGTTGCCCGTGGTGATCGCCGCCACTTTGGGCTTGAGCGCGGTCAGCAGGTCCGCATAGATCGGCGCGAGTGGGATGATCCGCTGCGCGCTGATGCACACCTGACCGGCGTTCGCGTACCCGGTCGCGGCGATCGCCGTCGCCACTTTCTCCATGTCCGCGTCGGGCATGACGATGACCGGCGAGTTGCTGCCCAGCTCCATCGTAACTTTTTTCAGGCCCGCGACTTTGCAGATCTGCTCTCCCACGTCGCGGCTGCCCGTAAAGGTAATCTTTCGCACCCGCGGGTCCGCGCACAGCGCCTTTCCCAGCTCACCGCCGCTGCCGGTGATGCACTGAATGCCCTCCGGCGGCACCCCCGCCTCGAGCAGGGCCTGGGTCAGCTTGAGGGCGCTCAACGGGGTGTCCGTGGCGGGCTTGAGGATCACGCTGTTTCCCCCCGCGAGCGCCGGGCCCACCTTGTGGGCGACCAGATGCAGCGGGAAGTTGAACGGACTGATCCCCACGACAACACCGCATGGGACGCGGATCGTGAACCCGAACTGCGTTGTCACGCCCGGGGCTCCATCGAGGGGCACCACCTCGCTGGAGAGCCGCTTGGCCTCCTCGGCCGACAGATTGAAAATCTCCGCGGCGCGCCCGACCTCGATCCGGGATTCGGCGAGAATCTTGCCTTCCTCCATGGTGATCGTCCGGGCGAGGTCCTCCGTCCGCTGCGTCAACAGATCGGCGGCCTTCCGGAGGATCTGCGCGCGCTGGTAGCCCGTCAGCTTCCGCATCGCCACGGCCCCCCGCACCGCCGTCGCCAGTGCCCGCTCGACGTCGTCGAGGTCGGCTTTGGGGACCGTATCCACCGTCGACCCGTCGTACGGGTTCGACACCGGGATCGTCTGCCGCTTGTCGATCCACTCGCCACCCACGTACATCTTCATGTGCGTCCCCTCTCTCCGTGATCCGCGGCCCGCGCGGCCACCTATCCCCGCGCGGCAGCTGCCTCACCGGTCAGGCTGACTCTCTTCGCCCCCCGACCTCCAATCCCTACGGGATGTCCTCCGGCCCGCGATCGACGTGGGCGCGGTAGAATTTCAAGACCGTGTCGCGGTCGAAGGTATCCATCGCGAGGCGCCAGTCCCACGCCAGCACCGCGAACGGGTGAAGCATTTCATCGTACGGGACGATGACGAGCTTCACGTTTCCGAACTTGCTCTTGGGAAAGTCCGTGACCATCTTGTTGAACTCTGGGAGCAGGGACTGCGGGACCGGCGGTTTCACCACGAGGACGATATAGCCATGCTCCAGGCTGTGCACCCAGAAGCCGGTCAGCAGGCCATCCGGGTAGACGCCCGTGGGGGCGGGCGCGGGATAGTGCGGTCCCGAACTCGGGGGATGGGCCCGGTAGGGTATCGAACTCCCTACGGGAACGTGCTCATGTCCTTCATCGGGAATCTGCTGACCCAGCCACGGGGGCGGCGGGCCCTGAGGGCGCGCCGAGGCAGCCCACCACGCCGCGCTGGCGCCCAGCACGATGACGACGCCCACGGCCCACCAGACCCGCGCCTGTCGTCGCCGGGCACGCGACTGCGCCTTGTGGGATGTTCGCGAAACCTGGGACATCGCCTCGGCTCCTGGTGATCGCGTATCGCCTCTACTCATCTTAGACAGAATCATGCCAGAATGGTAGCGGGGTGAGACGATGGTGCGTATTCTTGCCTGTGCCGACCTGCATGGGCAGCCGGAGCGGATCGCGCGGGTGCGTGTGCTTACCGAACAGCACAAACCGGAGGTCGTCCTGCTGCCCGGCGACCTGACCCACGCCGGACAGGGGGAGGAGGCGCTCACGCTGCTCCACACCTTGTCGGTTCCCGTCCTTGCCATCCCCGGGAACATGGACGGGCCCCGCGCGGCCGGGGAAATCACCAGCCGCGGGGGGCTGCTCGGCACTGATCCGGTGTGGATCGGCGGGGTCTCGTTCGGCGGCCCTCACGTACGCGTCAAGTGCGACGTGCTGGTAACGCACGAGCCGCCGGCGGGGACGCTCGATGTGACGGCCTCAGGCCAGCACATCGGGTCGCGCGCCGTTCTGGACCTGGTGACGCGTCTCCCGCCGCTCGTTCTCGCATGCGGGCACGTTCACGAATCTCCGGGCATCGAGCGGCTCGGCGACACGGCCGTGGTCAACTGCACCATGGGGGATGGGAAGACCGGCGGGGCGCTGATCGAAGTAACGGAAAAGCACGTGGACATCCGTCTGCTCTAGAATGACCGAGCGCTCTCAGGCCGCACCGGGCCGGTGGATGCTGCGCGAGATCCACGAGCAGCCCGGCGTCCTGGCCCGCGTGTGCGCCGCGGCCGGACCGCAGACGCGCGCCCTGGGCCGCCGTCTCCGCCGGGCGCCGCCCATCGCGGTCGTGCTCGCCGCGCGCGGCTCGTCGGACAACGCGGCGCTCTATGGACGCTACATCATTGAAACGCTGTGGGGCATCCCGGTCTCGCTCGCGGCCCCGTCCGTGCTGACGGTCTACGGGGCCCGGCTGCGGCTACACCACACGCTCGTCATCGGCATCTCGCAATCAGGGGCCTCGCCCGATATCGTCGAGTTCGTCGAGAGGGCGCGCGCTCGAGGGGCATTCACGGTCGCCATTACGAACCACGAAGCATCTCCGCTCGCCCGTGCCGCCGACGAGGCGGTCCTGCTGCACACTGGGATCGAGCGCAGCGTCGCCGCCACAAAGACGTACACCGCGCAACTCACCACCCTCAGCCTGCTCGTCGCGGAAGCCGCGGGGGCGCAGCGTCTCGTCGACCGTCACCGCGAACTTCCAGACCTCGCCGGACAAACGCTGGCGTTGGAAGACCGCGTCCCCCCGGTCGCGAGGCGATTGCGCAGCGTCGAAGAGTGCCTGGTGACATCTCGGGGATACAATTTCGCGACCGCGCGGGAGGCCGCGCTCAAGTTGAAAGAGACCTGTTACCTGGTGGCCGAGCCCCTGTCCTCGGCGGATCTCCTTCATGGCCCGATCGCCGTGGTCCAACGGGGCTTCCCCGTCGTGCTGATCGCTCCACCCGGGCGCGCGTTCCGGCACCTGGCGCAGATCGCGTCTCGCCTGAAACGCCGCCGCGCGCATACCGTGGTCGTCTCCCACGACGCCCGCCTGCTGCGCGGCGCCACTGATCCCCTTGAGGTCCCCGTCCAGGTCGACGAAGTGCTGAGCCCACACATCTACGTCCTCCCGCTGCAGCTCCTGGCGTACCATCTCTCCCGGATCCGGGGGCTCGACCCCGACCATCCCCGGGGCCTGCGGAAAGTGACACGGGTGCGGTAAAGGCTACCGGTTGAACGCCTGAAAGCGCGCGACCCCAAAGGGTGCGAGATCGACATCGGGCTCACGCCCGAGCATTACGTCGGCGACCACCTTTCCGCTGTACGGACCGAGCTGAAGGCCGGTCGGGCCGTGGCCCGTCGCAAGATAGACGCCCTCGATGCCGGGGACCGTGCCCAAGACGGGCAGTCCATCGGCACACAGCGGCCGGAGGCCCACGCGGATCTCCTGGATCTCCCAATTCGCGAGCCCCGGGGCCACCCGCAGGGCTTCACTCAGCACTTCTCGTACGCCCGCGGCGGTGGGCCGGGGATCGAAGCCCGACCCGGTCTCGCGGGTGGCCCCCACGGCTACACGCCCCTCGGGCCACGGGACCATGTAATGGTCGCGGAACCCGGTGATGATCGTCCATCCCGAGGTCTCGGTCCCGGGCATCCGCAGGTGAATGATCTGGCCTCGCTGCGGTTCAACCGGAATCCGAATTCCCAACTGCTCCCCGAACGCCGGCGACCACGCCCCTCCGGTGATCGCAACCCGCGGCGCGGAGATGGCGTCGTGCCCAAGCGTAACCCCGGACACGCGCCCGCCGGCGAGCATCAGCCTCTCCACGCTGCCCACCATGGTGGTGAGGCCGCGCCGCTCGGCGGCTCCTCCGATGGCCCGGGCCAGCAGGCGCCCATCGACACGAGCCGCGTTCCGGAAATATATCCCGCCGATGATGTCTCCGAGCGGCGGAAACAGCCGCCGGGTTTCGCTGGGCGAGACCAGGTACAGGTCGCCCCTGGACGGGAGCCCGCGCGTCTCCTGCCTCGCGAAGAGGTGCGCCCTGGCGCGCTCGAACGCGGGCCGCTCGTCCTCTGAAACCGCCACCGCGAGGAGACCGCATCGCGCGTACCCGGTCTCCCCCGCCCGGTCGGACCTGAGGTCCTCCATCAGGGCGGTGTAATAGCGGACGGCCCTCTGCGCGAACTCGAACCAGCTGGGCGGGTCGCGGAAGTTCGTCTCCGGGGACAGGATGCCGGCCCCGGCGTCTGTCGCCCGCCCGCGGTCAGCCCGATCGATCAACAGCACGCGGGCGCCTCCACGGACGAGCGCGTAGGCAGTCGACGCGCCGACGATTCCTCCGCCGATGACGATGGCGTCGTACATGGGAGGCGGTCCTATGCGGGGGGGCGGAGGAACTGTCCGGTGGGGTTCCCGCGGAGCTCGCCGGCCTTCATCACCACGGTTCCCCGCAGGACCGTGTACACCGGCATGCCCTTCACCCGGAACCCGTGAAACGGTGTGACCTTGCTCTTGCTGTGCAGTCTGGCTTTGTCGATCGTGCCTTCCTTCTGCATGTCGACGATGGTCAAATCTCCATCGGACCCGCGCGCGATGGTGCCCTTCCGCGGCCACAGGCCCCACGCCCGGGCCGGACCTTCGGCCGCGAGCTTCACGTAGTGAGGGAGGCTCAGCCGCCCGGCGTTCACCTGAGTGAGCATGAGCGGCACGCCGGTTTCCACGCCCGGCCACCCGGAGGCGGCCGCCCAGATGTCCTCCATCGGTGAGCGGTCCATCTTCTCTTCCGGCGTATGCGGAGAATGATCCGTCCCGATGGCGTCGATGGTCTCGTCGAGGAGCCCGCGCCAGAGCGCCTCCCCGTGCTCCTTCGACCGAACCGGAGGATTGATCTTCAATAGCGACCCCAGGCCCCTCCGCACCATGTCCTCGCCCTCCAACAGCAGGTACTGGGGACACGTCTCGCCCATCACGTCCACGCCGGTCCTTTTGGCGCGCCGGAGGAGATCCACCCCTTCGGAAGCGCTCATGTGATGGATCATGAGCCGGCTCCCGGCCTCGCGGGCAAACAGCAGGGCGCGCGAGATCGCCTCTGTCTCGGCCACGGCCGGACGCGACTCGAGGTGCGCGAGGGGGTCTCGGCGGCCCCGGGCCTCGAGCTTCGCGCGCAGGTAGGCGATGATGCCGGAGTTTTCCGCGTGCACGCCGCTGCGCAGGCCGGTCTCGGCCACGAGCCGCCAGGCATCGATGATCTCACCGTCCGTGGGCGGGGGAATGTGGCCGACCGTCTCGCCCATGTAGACCTTGTAGCCGACCACCCCGGCTTCGGCGAGTGGAAAGATCTGATCCATGTTGCCCGCGGTGATAACCCCATAGATACCGTAATCCACATACGCACGGCCGCGCGCGCGCTCGAGCTTGGCCTGCAACGCCTCCACGGTGGACGTCGGGGGCACGACGTTCGGCATGTCGAGCACGGTCGCGATGCCTCCGCAGGCGGCGGCCTGAGACCCCGTGTCCCAGTCCTCCTTGTACTCGAGCCCGGGCGAACGAAAGTGCACGTGCGGATCGATGAGACCGGGCAGGACGTGGCAGCCGGCCGCGTCGATCACGTCCCGGGCCCCGGGCAGGGCGGCATCCTGCGTTAGGATGTCGAGCACCCGGCCATCCGCGATCAGCACGTGTCCATGGTAACTCCCGGCCGCCGTCACGATCGTGCCGTTCTTGACGATCAGATCGACGGTCATCGGTCGCGTCGTCGCCCCCCAGGTGTTCGATCAGGGGCGTCCGCGTGGTACGGCAACCTTCCTCGCCGCATCAGTACAGGCCGCCGTTCACGTCGACGATCGCGCCGTGCATGTGGTGCGCCGCCGGTCCGGCGACAAAGACCACCACCTCGGCAACGTCTTCGGGATCGGCCACCCGGCCGAGGGGCGTGCGGCGCGCGAACTCGGCTCGTTCCTCCGGCGTGGTAAACCGGGTGAGCAGGGGCGTGTCCGTCGGGCCGGGGCAGACGCAGTTCACGCGGACCCCGGTCCCGGCGAGCTCAGCGGCCAGGTGCCGGGTGAGCCCGATCAGCCCGTACTTGGAGCAGGTATAATGGGCGCCGTTGAGTAGGCTGGAACGCCGCCCCGCAATCGAGGAGATGAAAACGACCGAGCCCGCGCGGCGTTCGAGAAACACCGGCAGCGCCGCCTGCACGCACAGGAAGGCCCCCTTCAGGTTGACGCCCAGGACCCGGTCCCAGTTGTCTTCGGTGATCCCCAAAATGGGATCGGGAAATCCGATCGCGGCATTCGAGACCAGGATATCGAGGGTCCCAAACTCCCGGACGGCCGCGGCCACCAGGGCCTGCACATCCGAACGCTTCGAGACGTCCGCGACGCGGGCCACGCACCGGGCGCCGAGCCGTCGCGCATCCGCCGCCGTCGCCTCCGGCGCCTCGACATCCCCGACCACGACATTGGCCCCCAGCTCCGCACACTTGTGCGCGACGGCGCGACCGATCCCCCGCGCGGCACCGGTCACGACGACGGTCCTCTCCGCCAGACGCTCCACGGGCACTCCCCCTCCGCGCGCCACGCGTCACCGCACTGGTTCCAGGTAAGGGGCCAGACTTAGGCGCCGCAGACGGCACTCCTTTTCGGCCGAAGCGCGCCCTCCGCCTCCGGTGATTGCCAGGGGAATGGCCTCGGCGGACCCCACGCTGCCGGCGGAGGGAATCTCGCCCAGCCGACGGGTGGACGAGGCGGTCGGGTGGAAGAGGGCCACGACCACGGCGGACGAACTCTTCTGCGGACAGGGGCCGGGCCCTGGAGGTGAGCGGTGGCGCAGTATGACGCGATCGTGATCGGACTGGGCGGGATGGGCAGCGCCACAGCCTACCGCCTGGCCCGGCGGGGCGTCAAGGTGTTGGGGCTCGAGCAGTTCGACATCCCTCACGATCGGGGATCGTCCCACGGCATCACCCGCATCATCCGGCTCGCGTATTGGGAGCACCCCTCCTATGTCCCGCTGCTGCGCCGGGCGTACGAGCTCTGGCGAGAACTCGAGAACATTACCGGCGAGCGCCTCCTCGTCATCACCGGAAGCATCGATGCGGGGGAGGAGAACTGCGACACGGTCAAGGGCGCGCTCCTGTCGGCGCAGATCCACAACCTGCCGCATACGGTCCTCGACGCGGAGGCGCTGCACGCGCGCTTCCCCGGATATCGCCTGCCTCAGGAGATGATGGCCGTCTACCAGCCTGACGGCGGATTCGTCCTCTGCGAGCGCGCCATCGTCGCCCATGCGACGGCGGCGCAGGCTCTGGGCGCCGAACTGCACGCCCGTGAAGAAGTCCTGAGCTGGGAGGCCACCGGCAGCGGCGTTCAGGTCCGCACGTCCCGCGCGAGGTACACCGCGGACAGACTCGTGATTACCGCCGGACCATGGGCGGGGAACCTCATGCCCGGGCTCGCGTGGTTGATGGTCCCGGAGCGTCAGGTGCTGATCTGGGTCCAGCCGCGCCAGCCGGAGCACTTTCGACTGGGCGCCTTCCCGGTCTTTAATATGGAAGCGCCCGAGGGGCGGTTCTACGGGCTGCCGGTCTACGGCATCCCGGGGGCCAAGTTCGGAAAGTATCATCACCGCGGCGAGACCGCGGATCCCGATCAGATGGACCGGGAGATTCATCCCGAGGATGAAGCGGTATTGCGCGAGGGGATCCGCCGCTACTTCCCGGACGCCGACGGCCCGACCATGGCGATGACGACGTGCCTGTTTACCAACACCCCGGATGAACACTTCATCATCGACGCGCACGCCGAGTATCCTCAGGTGTACCTCGCGGCGGGGTTCTCCGGCCACGGGTTCAAGTTCGCGAGCGTCGTGGGGGAGATCATCGCCGACATGGTACTCGAGGGGGGCAGCGACCTGGACATCAGCCTCTTCCTCCTGGGCCGGTTTACACCGTAAAACGGGCATGTAATGAGATAGAGACCGGCCAGGCGAGGGAGGTCAGGAGAAAATGTTCAACTGGAAGCGGACGTCCGCATTCGCTACCGCCCTGGCATTCGTGCTGATCGGGGGAGCGGCGGCCGCGGCCCCGTTTCCGGATGTGCCGCCGTGGCACTGGGCCTATGATGCTATCACACGCGATGCGGCGGCCGGACTGATCGTCGGATACCCGGCGGCCCCCGCGGACCTGATCGAGAATTCCCTCACCCAGGTCTACGATGGCTTCGTCCATGTTGGCGCCAAGGGCGCACAGGGATGGGTGGAGCGATTCACCTACAACCGCCCGGCCGTCTGGCCCGCGCCGTTTGTGCACTCGCAGATCGCGGCGTTTCTCTTGACGGGGATGAGGATCGCCGTGACCGGGGAGGCGGCGACGGCGCAGTTCAGCGCGGCGGTGACGACACGGGACGGGAAAACGTCTACCAACCAGATGCGCGTTCAGCTGCGGCTGAGCGAAGGGGACTGGCAGGTGGACTACGCCACGCTCTCGGCGCAGAGCCCGCTGTTCCGGTAGATTCACTGGCGCGGCGACCCGCGTCCCTACGCAGCGCGACCTAAACGTTAGGGAGGAACACTGAGGCCGTCCTAGGGCTGCAGCGGCGCCAGTTCCGCCGTCGCTTTTTCGACCTCTTCCTCCGGATAGGCATAGTCGTGAAGCTTGCCGCTCAAGTAATCCTGGTAGGCGGTGAGGTCGAAGTGTCCGTGGCCGCTCAGGTTGAAGAGAATCACGCGGGCGTCCCCTGCCTCCTTCGCCTCCAGAGCCTCGTCGAGAACTTTCTTGGTTGCGTGCGCGGACTCGGGCGCGGGCAGGATCCCTTCCGCGCGCGCAAACTCGACCGCCGCGGCAAACACGGGGACCTGCGGGTAGGCGGCGGCCTCGATGTACCCGTGGGCGTGGAGCAGACAGACGAGCGGCGCGTCGCCGTGATAGCGCAGGCCTCCGGCGTGGATGCCGGCGGGAATGAAGCGGTGTCCCAGGGTGTGCATCTTGAGGAGCGGCGAGGTTTCCGCCTCGTCTCCGAAGTCGTAGAGGTAGTTCCCCCGCGTCAGCGAGGGGCAGGCGGTCGGCTCGACCGCGACCACCCGCAGCGGCCTCCCCTTGAATCTGTCGGCCAGGAAGGGAAAACTGAGCCCGGCGAGGTTGCTACCGCCGCCGCAGCAGCCGACGATAACATCGGGGTACTCCCCAAACATTTCCATCTGGGTCTTCGCTTCCAACCCGATGACGGTCTGATGCATAAGGACATGATTGAGTACACTGCCCAATGAATACTTGGTATCGTCGTGTGTGGCGGCATCTTCGGCCGCCTCGCTGATCGCGATG
>Ga0187846_10000483_pt1 | contig 23261 bp, 20 predicted proteins | sample TC_taG_FD_161473 | JGI IMG/M metagenome (GOLD analysis project Ga0187846, IMG submission 161473) | Biofilm microbial communities from the roof of an iron ore cave, State of Minas Gerais, Brazil - TC_06 Biofilm (v2) | ecosystem: Environmental > Terrestrial > Deep subsurface > Cave > Wall biofilm... | reverse complement strand
CAACGTCACCCGTCCTAACGGTCTCTGTTCTCCTGGAAGAGGAAGACCAATGTAGCGGCCCCTGATCCACGGGAAGCGTGAGACTAGCTACAAGCCCCTGCCTTCAGGCATGGGGTCTGGTGACTATCTATGAAACCAGAGCAACCATAGCAACTCAATGCCCCATATGGATTGATAAGCGTCTTGGACCCGCCGGTATGTCCCAGCCAATCGCGGGTAGCGTAACAATGAGGACTCGGATTATTGCAGTACCCAGTCAACGGGATCGTATGAGTCATCACGGAAGTACTCGCCGCTAAGGCTGAGTCTGTTAGAATAAAAAACGAACTGAGGAATGCAACCAGAACAAACAATGCTGTGGTAGACCTATCAGCTAAGCCGGAGCAGGATGTGGGGTAAAGAGCCTTTGACTGTTTCGTCAGCATGGTGAAATCCTTTCTCATGATTGGCCCCAAAAATAGGAGTATAGGAAACGCAATACACCCTATGAGCCCCAATGTCACATAAAATTGCTTTTTACCTGTCAAACCTTCTACTTTGCACTTCATAGCAGCTTAGGTGACTCTGGGACTATAGTGTGATCTTGAGAGGTTATCACACTAATCTATCGGTTTTTAGTGGCCTGTGATAGTGTAACATATAGCAGTACTGGATATCTGCTATCACTCTCTCACCGAGCTCAATCCCCTCGAGAAACGCTGTAATGACAGGGCCGCTTCTCTCAGGTTTCCCTTCATAAGTTCACCCAATCAACTGCGCCTTGTGAGCCGCAACTCACAGACCAGAAGAAGGTCAACAGGAGAATAGCCCATATGCTAAAGGACATTTTGATCGAGCGTTTTCCGATACCCAGTAGAATCATGCCTCTCAATTCAAGCATTTTGAATTTTTTTCAAGAAGTCTGTTTCAGATAGAGGAGTTGAGAAAATCACTCCTTCGTCATTGATTGGTTTCACCATCCCACTCTGTATAGTGAACCTTCCTGATGGCCCACCTACTACAAAATAGTATCCAGGGCTGTACTGATGTAAGAAGAGCACAGCCTGCTCACCCTGCTGAAACAGAGGATCATCGCCAACTTCGTATCGCACGTTGCCAATGACACCACCGGTTTGATTGATGATAATGCTAGAAAGCTGTACAAGGTGGCGTGGATTCCATACAACGCGGCGGATGCTAAAGACAAAGAGAGTTGACACAATTCCTTTCTTGTCTTTGATCACTTTGTCTATCCCTGTGACTGTCCCCGTGACGGTCAAATCTGAAGCTCGTTTGAGATCACTCAAGTGGTGGTAAAGCCTCGTCCAGCTTACGTCCATCTTGACGGTTTGCATCGCCCTTGGTGATTGGTTGGTTTGAGCGGGCTGCGAGCCTTGAGAACATGCAGTGAATAGAACTACGCCACATATGGCCAGACTTACAACTAAGAATAGACTCAGCTGCTTTGAATTTATTGTCTTACCCATATATGTCATCCTCTTTTCCTTAGTAGAGAGCGCTCATATCCCTGGTACAGGAGCGTCAAGACCCCGCGCTGGCGTTTCGTCAAAGGCTCAAAGGAGAGGTATATCCCTACCCACGTATAAACGCCAGCAGCTCGTCGCGCTTCTGCTCCATCAGCGGCTTGTTGTTGGCCTCAACGTTGAGGCGCAGGAGCGGCTCGGTATTGGATGGGCGCACATTGAACCACCAGTCTCCGTAGTCTATCGTGATGCCGTCCATGTGATCGATTGACTGTGCATCTTTGCCGAAATGGTGCTCCAGCGCCTGCAGTTTGCCCTGTACATCGCTCACCCTGCTATTGATCTCACCGCTGCGCACGCCTTTATCGAGCGGTTTGAGCAGCTCCGAGAGCGGTTTCCCCTCGATGGAAACGAGCTCCAGGATGATTAGAAAAGCGATCAGTCCTGAATCGGCGTACCAGTTGTCGCGGAAGTAGAAGTGGCCTGAGTGTTCGCCGCCAAAAATGCCATTGAGCCGGCGCATCTCAGCTTTGATATAAGAATGCCCCACGCGCGTGCGCACCGCCTTGCCGCCCAGCTTATTGATCAGGTCAGGCACGCTCCTGGAGACGATCAGGTTGTAAAGAATGGTCGATCCTGGATACTTGCGCAGCAGGCTGTTCGACACAATTGCCGTCACCATTGAGCCATCCACCAGGTCGCCATGCTCATCTACCGGGAACATGCGATCAGCATCGCCGTCAAAGGCCGCGCCGAGGTCAGCGCCTACCTCGCGTACCTTCCTTTGCAAATCTTCCATATTCTCAGGCTCGATGGGGCTGGCCGGATGATTGGGAAAACTGCCATCCAGGTCAAAATAAAGCGGGATAAGTTCGCAGGGCAGGTGCTTGAATACACGCGGCATCGCCATCCCTGCCATGCCATTGCCTGCGTCAATTACGACCTTGAGCGGCTTGATCTTGCTTACATCGATGAATGAAAGGGCGTGCTGAACGTAATCATCGAGTACATCTCGCGGTATCACCCGTCCTTTATGCGCGGGTTCGACAAAATCGCCGCGTATCGCCAGGTCGCGTAGGTCCGCTAAGCCGGACTCCAGGCTAATCGGAAATGCCTGGGCGCGGCAGAACTTCATGCCATTGTATCTGCCCGGATTATGCGAGGCCGTAATCATCACACCTGCAGGACAGTTGAATTTGCCCACCGCGAAATATAATTCGTCGGTCGTCGTCATGCCGAGGTCAATTGCATCAATTCCCTGATCGGTAATGCCCTCCATCAGGGCAGCGGCCAACTGGGGTGATGAAAGGCGCATATCCCGGCCCACGGCTATTTCAGGCACGTTCAGGTATTGCGCAGCCGCCCGCCCGATGCGATAGGCTATCTCGTCTGTAAGGTCTTGTCCATAGATGCCGCGTACGTCGTACGCCTTGAAAATAGCGGGATCAATGATGATGTTTGATGTATACACTGCTTACTTCCTCTTTTTCCAGATTTCTAAGAGTACCCAGGGTTCGCCCGAGCTGCGGGGATCGTAGATTTGTCCGACTTCGGTAAAGCCCGCTTTGGCGAATGCACGCCGCGCAGGTTGATTAGCCTGCGCAGTTTCCGCGTAGATACGCGCAAAGCCGGGCAGGGAAAAAAGATACTCTACAAGCGTGCGAATGGCCTCTGGCCCGTAGCCTTTGCCCCAACGGGTTTTATTGCCCAAGCCCAACCCGATCTCAGCCTGTCCTGCGCGGTAATCAATATTAAAATACGTAATTGTGCCAATAGGAAGATGCTGTTCATCCTCGATGATAAACCAGAACTGTCGCCCATTCCCCTGCACGTAATTCCGTTCAAAAAGCGGCAGAAATTCGGCCATACTCTGCGAGAAAGGGCGATGAGGGTCATAGCGCCATACTTCATTGTCGCGCTCCCAGTGATAGACGTAGTGCGCGTCTTGCATTGTGGGGTGGCGCAAGTAAATGCGCTCTCCATGTAATATGGGATAGATATTTTGGCGTTGCGTCTCAGTCATATTAATCCTATCTCATGCGCAAAGCTGGTTCCGGCAACAAGTGGCGGAACCGCAAAAGCCTGGGCCAGCGTTTGACCAAGGTCAGCAAACGTGGAGCGCACGCCGAGATTCACCCCGGCGCGTACAGGTTGGCCATAAGCAAGCAGGGGCACGTGCTCGCGTGTATGGTCACTGCCTCGATAGGTAGGGTCAACACCGTGATCGGCGGTGAAAAAGATGGCATCGCCTGGCTGCATTACTTGCTGCACCTGCGCAAACCAATCGTCCACGTCTCGCAGAGCCCGGGCATATCCCTGGCTGTCCCGGCGATGGCCCCATAACATATCAAATTCAACCAGGTTGACAAAGAGCAGGCCGATAAAATCGCGCTTAAGCCAGCGCAATGTCGCCGCCATCCCATCTTTATTCGTTTCAGTATGATCCCGCTGCGTAAGACCACGCCCCGCAAACAGGTCTTCGATCTTGCCAATGCCGATCACCTCTTTGCCACTGTCTTTTAATACATCAAGCAGCGTAGTACCCAGTGGTGCCAGCGAGAAGTCGCGCCGGTGTTCAGTGCGCTTGAAATTCCCCGGCGTGCCGATAAAAGGACGGGCAATCACGCGCCCTACCGCATTCTCGCCAGTAAGCATATCGCGTGCGACCTGGCACATATGGTACAGCTCTTCAAGCGGTATTACATCCTGGTGCGCAGCAACCTGAAAGACGCTATCGGCGGAGGTGTAGAGGATGGGCCGTCCAGTGCGCATATGTTCTGCGCCGAGCTCCTTGATGATTTCAGTGCCGGAAGCGGCTTTGTTGCCAATCACCTTGCGCCCGATAGCATGCTCAAACTGTGCCACGAGGTCAGCGGGAAAACCATTGGGATAGGTAGGCAGCGGTTTGTGCAAGACGACCCCGGTGATCTCCCAGTGCCCCGTTGTGCTATCCTTCCCCGTTCCAGCCTCTGCCATGCGGCCATAGGACCCCAGGGGATTGCCAGCCGGTGGTGTCCCCAGTATAGGAGTGACGTTTCCCAGGCCGATGCGTCCCAGGTTGGGAAGCGCCAGCCCGCCGACAGCTTGCGCGCAATGTTCAAGCGAACTGGCCCCATCATCTCCATAGGCATGGGCGTCGGGATTCGCGCCTGCGCCTACGCCATCAAGGACGACAAGAATAGCTCTTTTAAGTTTACTCATCGCGTTGTATCCTTATCTTTTCCAGTTGTGCATAGGCTGGCAGTGGATCACCAATCAGCGGTAACGCATAGTCGTAAAATGCCGGTGTCACCATGGTTTTGCTCTCATCCAGGTACTTAGCGGGCAGCAAACGCTGTACATTTGCAATCCCTGCAAGCTCCACCAGTCCGGTAGTACAATGATAGGCCGGCTCTGTATGACGAACCAACGTGATCATTTTATCACTCTCGCCATTCAACAGCGCATTTATACCCATTTTCCCTACCAGGTAGGCCTCCTCGCGGTCTGTATGCGACACAGAGAACGATGCCATGCGCTGCAGGTCACCAGGTTTATCGGAACGCGCGCGTAGTTTCGTCTCCTTCTTGACCAATTCTACCAGTTGTTGCGCGGCACCACTAAGCATTGGATGTTGAAATGCATCCGTTCCCACCTGTCCAATAGCGCCGAGCGCCCGCCCTTGTTCATCGCGCATGGATTCAGATACTACCACGACCACGAATCCCACCTGGCGATAGATCTCTTCAACCTGCCTCAAAAAGCGGGCGGCGTTGAAACGCTGCTCAGGCACAAGGATAATATGCGGTGGATCACTCTCATCGCGCTTTCCCAAAGCAGAGGAAGCAACGAGCCAACCAGCATCGCGCCCCATCGTCTCGATGACTTTGACAGGGTAGTACCAGGGTATCGATCTCGTGTTCATGCTCGAATCCATAGTCGCCAGCGCTATGAAGCGCGCCGCGCTGCCGTAGCCTGGGCAGTGATCGGTAAATGGGAGGTCGTTATCAATCGTTTTCGGAACACTAATAACGTGCAAATCATAGCCTGCATGCCGGGCTGCTTGTGCCAGGCGATGTGTCGTATCAGCCGAATCATTGCCGCCAATGTAGAGTAAATAGTGAATATCGTAGCGGCGCAAAATAGCAATCGCTCGCCCTGGGTCCTCGTCTTTGAGTTTATAGCGGCACGTGCCGAGCGCCGCCGAGGGCGTATGAAGCAGCCTGGGCCAGGTATGTGAGGGCTGGTGCCGCAGATCTATCAAGTCTTCCTTCAATAAGCCTTCGATGCCGTGCAGCATGCCGTAGATGCCTTCAATGCGTTCATCTGCGAGCGCTGCCTCAACCGCTCCAACCAGGCTGGCATTGATGACGGCTGTCGCACCACCAGATTGCCCGATAATCAGATTCTTGCGTATTTTCAGTGTCAATGAGTAATACCCCCACCTGGCTATACATTATACTGGTCGAATACGGACACCCCGAGGCATGATAATGTATCTTCATGATGAGAAATCTCTCATACCGCTATCAATCACGATCTTATCATTACACGAGGAGGAGGAATAGGATCCCCCGAAGCCCTGGCATCATCTATCCAGCTTGCAATGGCATCTTTCCCCTGCTGAACAGCCTCTTCATAAGTTCTCCCATGCGTTCGACATCCAGGAAGTTCGGGAACCGTAACCACGTAAATATGATCTAGGGGATCATATTGGATGATCATCGAATATTGATCGTACTGATTGTTCATTGCTTTTGCTCCTTTCGCAATTTGTTTTGTAATTTTTCTAACATACTTTGTACATCCGCTTGCTGGTAACGTTGAGCATCATCCCCATCGGCTCCAGATAACACAAGCCTCTCGCCAGGCAAACTTGGATGCTTCCAAACTGTGTGGCTTCCCTTTCCTGGTCGAGAATAGAAGCCGGCCTTGCGCAGTCTCGCTTTTAGTTCTCTAATCTTTACAGGCACTACACTACTCCTCCGCTTTGTTTCTATCGTAGCACACTATCGCTTCTAATGAAATGGTGTATTTGGGCTCAACCATTGAAAAGCTCCGAATTGTCGGAATGATTATTGCTATTTGCTTGCTTTTTGGTTACACTTGTTGTCAGTTTAGCTAAGAAGGATTAGAAGATTGGCTCCACGACATAGAGATACAGAGACCTACGTAGATAGTATGGGCAATACTTGGACGATCGAATATGTGATATATGAGAGCACTACTGGTGATCCTGGTGATTATGACGAGGTTATGCAGTTAAAAAAGAACGGGAGAGAACAGGGGCACATCACATTTCATAAAGATAAAAAAGGCAGGAACAAAATTCCTCCTAGACAGGCAGGCAATATTAGCTTACCGCCAGATGCTAAGAGGGTATAATAGGAACATAGAAACAATCGTATTCAGCTGGTATCGATAGGAAGAATGATTGAAAAAGGTATGACAACGAATACGCAAAACGCTACGGGGCATCAACTCACAAGTGCTGAACTTCATAAGCGCCAGCAAGAGCAAGTTACGCGTATACTGGCACCAACAGTTATTGTAGTCGGTGTCACTGACCCTGCCAACATCGGGTCTATCTTTCGCATCTGCGATGCAGCCAAGTGCAAACAATTAATTTTCGTTGATGCTACAGATATCAACATACGGAAAATAAAACGCATTTCACGCAGCACGAGCGAGATAGTACCCTATCAATGTATCTCTAGTGACGATTTAGTGAATTCACCAGGCAAGTTCCCCGAGCTGGTAGCGATTGAAATTACCTCAAAATCAACTGATGTGTATGCTACACCACTTCCTCAGGACGTCGCCTTCGTTATTGGTGGTGAACGCTATGGTATACCAGAGCATATCTTACAATTGTGTGCCTACGCCGTTCATATCCCCATGTTCGGAATAAATAGTTCAATGAATGTTGCTACCTCACTGGGCATCGTACTCTATGAATGGCACCGGCGTTTTCGTACTTCTCAAGGTGGAGCCTTTAAAAATTGGGTTGGGGTAACAACACATGAAACACAAAATCATCCTCGATTGCGATCCCGGACATGATGATGCCATTGCCATATTGCTCGCAGCTCATCATCCTGAGATTGATCTGCTTGCCATTACTACGGTCGCTGGCAATCAATCTGTCGAGAAGACCACGCACAATGCCCTCAAAGTCTGCTCGCTGGCTGGCATTCGTACAGTTCCCATAGCTATGGGCATGGATCGGCCACTGGTAGGCCCGGCAGAGCACGCGCCCGATATTCATGGTGCATCGGGGATGGACGGGCCACACATCCCGGAGCCGACTATCGAACTCGCTCCCCTTCACGCCGTTGATTTGCTCATCGAACTGCTGATGAACTCGGATGGAGACATCACGCTTGTCCCTACGGGCCCGCTGACAAATATTGCCGCCGCGATACGCCAGCAGCCCGCCATCGTCCCCAAAATAAAGGCTATCTCACTCATGGGCGGAGCAATTGGCCTGGGCAACGTGACACCGGCCGCAGAATTTAACATTCATACCGACCCGGAGGCCGCTGCCATCGTCTTCGGCTGTGGCAGGCCAATTACGATGGTCCCATTAGAGGTAACACATCAAGCCCTGGCGACTCCGGAGGTAACAGGTCACTTGCGTGCCGCTCAACGGCCTGTGGCAACCTTTGCTGCTGATCTGCTGGCCTTCTTTGCAGACGCTTATCACAGGGTTTTTGGCTTTCCCGCCGCACCGGTGCATGATCCCTGCGCCGTGGCGGCAGTTGTTGATCCCACTATTATTCAAGCGCACATGATGCATGTCGCAATCGAAACAAGCGGGGAGTACACATCTGGCCGCACGGTATGTGATGTTTATGGCAAGCTCGGTCAAGAGCCAAATGCGCGTGTCGGCTATGCACTGGAGGTGGAGCGCTTCTGGGAGATGGTGATTAACACGATTCTAACCTATCAGGTCTAAATCTGGTAGTCCATCACACCATCCCAACCCTGCGTCAGCTCCTGGTGTTTCACTAACGTTTCACCACTTTTCACCAGCAGTTCAGCAGGCTTGGCAGCAACGACCGAATTTGGTGGCACCGGCTCAAGCACCAGCGCCATAGCCCCTATCTTGCTGCCTCGACCGATTGTAATGGGGCCCAGGATAGCGGCCCCCACGCCAATGGTAACATCATCCTCGATAGTCGGGTGACGCTTCTGAAAGCGGCCGGGGCCAGGTCTCCACCAGCCTGTTGCTCCCAAAGTCACCTGGTGATACAGCATCACGTTGTTGCCAATCTCCGTTGTTTCTCCGATGACGACACCTGCACCATGATCAATGAAGAAGCGTTTCCCGATCTTCGCTCCAGGGTGAATCTCGATGCCACCTGTGATGAACCGGGCGAATTGCGAGATCAAGCGAGGGAAAAAGGGAATATGCACTTTGTAGAGGGCATGAGCTATACGATGAAAGAAAAGTGCCCAAAGCCCTTGATAGATCAACGCTTCAAAGACATTACGGCAGGCAGGGTCCTTCTCGAAGATAACATCGATAGGATCAGGCCAGCGAGTTCTAGGCCGTGGTGCTTTGCCTGGAGCACGCATAAAGACGCCTGGGGGAAGTTGTGGCAATTGCGCAAGATCGGTTTCGGTGCCATGTAGCGCTTCTTTACTGGTCCCTTCAGGAATGCTGTGTGACATGTTGTTGATGGCCTTTTCCTCTCATCTGCCTGTAGTTCGCAACGTTTGTCCTGTTTTGGAGTGTATGGCAGGAGATAGTTGTTGTCAAGGGCAAAATATCATCTTTAAGTCAGCCCAACAAATCAATAGTACCGGGAATATTGTATAACGATATGTACTCTGCTACAGTAATCCCTGGTACGTTCGATGTCCCTTCAGCTATAGAGACCACATATGGTGGTGCAAGATCTGGCACAACTGAAAGCTGTCAGCCATTGGCGCGACCCCATCATCATCGCCGGCGCTGGCCCAATCGGCATGGCCACAGCATTGGGCCTGGCCCATTACAATGTGCCCTGCGTTGTGCTTGATGATGATACTGGCCCAACGGATGCCGGCTCGCGAGCATTTCTTGTAGACCAGCATACCCTTGAAATTCTGGGTGCCTGGAGCAATCTTGGCTGGCAAATTGTTGAACAGGGCGTAACGCCGGCCAGGGAACGTATCTTTGTTCGTAAATCAGCTCTTTACTCGACATCAATAGCCTCATCTCAACCCCGTGTTCTCTTTCCCCCCTTTGTCAACATTCCCCAGTGTGTGCTAGAGCATCTCCTATTTTCTGCTCTTCAAACAATGCCAAGTTGCCAGGTGCTCTGGCAGCACAAAGTAACAGGAATAGACCAGGATAGCGAGGGAGTAGATATTGAGGTCGCGGCGCCAGAGGGCAAAAAGTATTTCCGAGCACCCTATGCACTGGCCGCTGATGGCTCACTTAGTACCATACGCAGTCTTATGCAGATTAACTTCCCTGGCACATCTCGTGAACACCATGTCCTGATGCTGGATGTGTGGATCGGAGGAACAGAGCCTCCCCGCGAACGCCGCTTCTGGTTTGATCCTCCGTTCAATGCCGGGCGCATCGCGCAGTTAAACCCTCTTTCTGATGACATTTATCGCCTTGATTATCAACTCTCTCCTGATGAAGATCCGCTTACAGCCAGCCAGCCTTCTGCCTTGCACAAGCGTATTATAGCTACAATCGGTGATCGTCCATACCAGGTTGTCTGGATGGCTACGCATACCTATCACCAGCAGGTAATGGACCACTTTACACCTGGTCACGTGCTGTTCCTGGGCGACGCTGCACATGTCACACTGCCATTTGGGTGCGATGGATTGAATAGCGGCATTCAAGATGCCTGGAATCTGGTATGGAAGCTTGTACTGGTGCGAGCTGGACTGGCTCCAGAGACATTGCTTGATACGTATCAAAACGAGCGCCATGCTGCCGCCGTCGAAAATTCCAGGCTCACCGATCAAACGCTAAGTTTCCTGGAACCTGCTCCAGGCCTGGCACACTGGAAGCGTAATACGAATCTGCGTTTGAGCCAGCCTTTCAAGTTTATGCGCAGGCATGTGCTCGCCAACCAAGCGTCAAACATTTTCACCTATCCCAATTCAACAATTTTCTCAGAAGATCATCGACTGTACCTTGGAGGGCGATTTACTAAACTTCCTGCCAGGCAGAGGGCCATATTAAAGCGCTTTCGCCAGGGCCCTCTTGTTGGTTCGCAGGCTCCCACATTTGTGCTGCCTGATGCAGACAAAGGCTCTCCTGTGTCATTGTCCGACTACTTTGGGCGTGGATTTGTAGCGCTCTGCTTTTGCGCAGACGTTGAGATGGGTATGTCAGTACTGCAAAACCTGCAAACTAATCTCCCGGATATTCCAATCGAGCTGTTCATAGTTTCACAAAATCTGCCTGCCGTCGCAGCAGTTGATGGTGTCCATGTGTTAGTGGATGCAGAGGATAAGGCTACAAGCATATATAACGCCGGGCCACGCACACTCTATCTTATCCGCCCGGATCGCTATATCGCTGCCCGTCGCTTTGACAGCGATCTTAACGACATTGCAGCCCTATTGCGCCATGCTGTAGGGCAAGATGTAGTAGACACGCAGACACGCATGCGCAGGACGGCATAAAATTCTCCAAACGAAAGGATGCCCACGAACGCATGAATCGAGTGCTGGCCCTCCAGTTTACCTGGGACGATCCACCAGGCTACCTGGGTGAGATCATGCAGGAGCATGGCATTTTATATGAAGTTATCAAGGTCGATGAGGCGCCTGTTCCTGACCCTACAGAATACGATGCCCTCATCGTCATGGGCGGACCACAACACGTAGGTGTTGACGATAAGTACCCTTACCTCGCTGGAGTAGAGGAAGCGATCCGCAAAGCAGTTGAGCGGGATATCCCCTACCTTGGAATATGCCTGGGAGGGCAATTGCTGGCACATGCGCTGGGAGCGGCCGTCAAACGGCATTCTATGGTCTCGATTGGCTTTTATGAAGTGCAACTTACCCAGGAGGGAAAAGCTGATCCCCTCTTCCAGGGTTTACCAGGCTATCAGCAAGTTATTCTCTGGCATGAGGATATGTTCGACCTCCCCACGGGCGCTGTTCAACTTGCTACCAACGTACACACGGAAAACCAGGCTTTCCGTTATCGGCGCTATGCTTATGGCATGCAATATCACATCGAGCTGACACCAACTATGCTCGATGTCTGGCTACACCATCCCGAATACAGGCAGGAAATGATCAAGATGCGAGGAGCAGAAGCAGCAGCTAAATTTGAGAATGACAGGCCCAGGCTCTACACACTCTATCGCAACCATGCACGCATCATGTTCGAAAATTTCTTGAGAATCGGAGGGCTGATCTCTTGATGCGTAAGGACGCGATAATGCCTTAAAACTTTTTAATCTGGATATCGGGAAATCCACCGAGGGCCGATAATGAAGTTTAGGCAAGGTTCAAATGAACGTGACAGTTCCTCGCCAACAGAAAGGTCCAGCCCTGTCATGCTGAGCCCTTCGCTTCACTCAGGGTAAACTCCGCGAAGGATCTGGTTCGCCGGACGCCGAGATCCTTCGCTTCGCTCAGGATGACAAGGGGGCGCTCAGGATGACAAGTGACAGGATGACAAGCCTTCTCTCCAAATGTCTGATTTCTCATTTATTTTCATGTATGTTTCTGGTATACTTGCACACAACAATACATATCTCATCTGACCCTGGATGGCACCTGGCACAGTTTGGACAGATGGAGTTGGAGTATGCGCTATTAACGTTATACCCAGAGATAGAATTTCAGCACAGGTGCAAAAACACTTGATCGCAAGGAGCAACCGACATCGATGTCGCAATATGGACCAGGCCGGCTTAATCATCGTAGGGGCACTTCGCATGAATACCCACATGAGAGCATGCGCTCCTTGCGGTCATCCCTGCTAAACGGCGCTATCTCTAATGAGCACCTGCCTTTCAAGATCGCAGGCTATAGTGTTGCCTCTGAACGACATCCACAACGAAACGAGGACAGTTTTCTTGTAGAAGAACATAGCGGCTTAGTGGCGGTTTTCGATGGAGTAGGGGGAAGCGCTGCCGGAGAAATCGCGTCGCAGATCGCAAAACGTGCGACTCTTCAAGGCTGGAAAGGAGCGCTCCGTCAAATCCACAAAGGGCGCTATATACGACGGCCACTCGAAGACAGCGATAAGATCGATTTCTGCACATTATTGCAACATATCATTGAACATGCGGACGAACTGATACGCAGTGATGGTGTAAAAGAAGCCGGTACAGATGACCTTGCCACTACTGTGGCTCTTGCAGCCATCTGTCGAATTCGTGAGAAAAATGAATATAGCATGATCTATGCACATGTTGGCGACAGTAGAGTCTACTTACTGGAAGAGCATGAACCTCTCAAGCGCCTGACTACCGACGATGGTCTCCTGGGTAAGCTGGTGGAGAATGAACTGGTCAACGAAGCTGAAGCCCAACGCATCGACCAGGCAAAACAGGCGGACGAACTCTCAGATGCAGAATTTACCTACTTTCGACTCCGTGGGGGTATTACCCAGGCATTGGGTGGTCCTTTCCCTCCAGAAATCCATACCGGACAAGTCCCTATTTCGATTGGTGACCGCATTCTCCTTTGCACAGATGGCATACACGATAACCTTACGGACCTCGAAATTGAAGAAATTTTGAGAAAGGCGCCTCGTAATGCTGCTGCGCGACTACTGGTAGAGCACGCTCTTCTCCGTTCACGCGAAGAACGCCAAATTAGCATACGAGCAAAGCCTGACGATATGAGCGCGATTGTGATGACCCGCCGCTTCTAAAGGCAATCGCAGCAGGCAGTCCAAAAGTACCAATCAATTTCATGATTTTTTACGTTTATATAACTCGTGTGTTACACTCATACACAAGCTATTTTTTTAGCTAAAGAGCAAGAGGGCGATAATGGAATTTAACAAAGTATTTTGGCGTCGTAGGGCCGGATAATGCAAATTAACTTTTTAATCTAGATATCGGGAAATCCAACGAAGGCCGATAAATCGGCGGTGGGCGCGATAAATCGGGCCCCTACGGATGGCTGGATGAATTTGTTAATGTGTATAATCGGGCGCACATCCTATTATCGTATCCGGCATAATTTGTTCGATTCCATCATCAGGCCCACCACAGAGGAGTTATTCGTGGTGAACCGGAAGTTCTGGTATCTGATGAGCCTGGTTCTGATTGTACTGCTTACCGCGTGTCAAGCCGGACGGAGCAGCCAGGTAACGCCAGCACAGCCGCTTACAAGTGATAGTTTGAATGTAGAGCAACATCCAACCCCGACTGCCATAATTTCGATACCCCGGCAGATAGCAACACCGTCGCCAGTCACCCAAACGTATCCTGGCGGCGCCCCACCCTCTACGATCCCTGGCTCAGGCATAGGACCTGCGCCTTATGGTCCACCTCCACCACTCACAGCAGAAGAAATTCAACTGACCCAGCAGCTCTTTGCATTAATTAATCGTGACCGGGCCGTCCGCGGGCTATACCCTTTTGCCTGGAACGCTACACTGGCAGGAGGCGCACGGCTGCATAGTTGGAACATGTTTCACTGCGGCTTTAGCCACTACTGTCCCGATGGGGAAAGCCCAGGTCAACGTATTGCTAATGAGGGATTCGCAGCTTATTCCTATCGCGGTGAAAACATCGGGCTGGCAGGACCATCGACACCGCCATGGAATAATGTGTACGCAGTGCAAGAGAGCATGATAAATGAGGGGCCAGGAGGTCCGCATTACATGCAACTGACCAGCACGATACTGCGCAGAGTCGGCGTCGGCATCTACGCCGATCCCAACGGCTGGATCTGGTTCACCGAAGATTTGGTGAGCTAGGGCAGGATTGAAACTTGACAGTCTACTAACTTGAATCCTATACTATCAGGAAGCGTGCGGCTGCGCACGCGGTTCTGCACTGTAAGGAGGTATTATGACTTTTCAGGATTTTCTCATTGGCGCGTTGATCTTGTTAGTGGGCTTAGCGTTCTGCTTTGCCGGTTATCGATTCTTCCGGATTCTGATAACTATCTGGGGCTTTTTCGCCGGGTTTAATCTCGGCGCTGCGGGGATGGTCGCTCTCTTTGGACAAAACTTTCTTGGAACGGTTTCAGGTTGGGTCGTCGGTTTAGTGGTAGGCCTGATCCTCGCTGTGCTGGCATACCTCTTCTATTACTTTGCTGTCGTGCTCCTGGGCGCATCAGTAGGCTACGAGTTCGGCAGCGGCCTTATAGCGGCCATAAGCCCCAACCTGAATGTAACGGCCTCGATCGTGGGGATCGTCCTCGCTATTGTTTTTGCCTTTTTGATCCTTGTCCTCAACCTGCCTAAACTTCTCATCTTGGTGATGACAGCCCTGGGCGGTGCCATAGCCATCCTGGGGGGTCTCATGATCCTGACCGGACAGGTGCATACTACGGGTTCGACGGCTCTACAGTTCGGCGTTGCTGTAGCGCTAGTCAAAGCCTCGTGGTTCTGGAGCCTCGTGGCAGTCGCGTTGGCGATAGTTGGCTTTTTGGCACAGTGGCGCACCACACAAGAGTATACATTGGCGTGGTCTGAATCAACGCAATCAAGCTAACGTCCAACTCGGAGTGGTGAGCATGACGGGAGACACAGGTACACCATTGGTACAAGGGTACATGCCTGTGTCCCTGGCATGCTCAGGCTGGCACTTTGCCTCTGCAGACGATGTGGAATTTCAAGTGAGGCACAGATGCTCTTCAAACGGAGAATACGCTGAGCTGCGGGAGCTGGAGCGTTCGCCCTTCGCCCCATGCTCCTTCCCATTCACACTCATAGCCCTGCGTTTCCTGCCGCGCGGCTCTCTCATGTGTGCCCTCCAGGCTTTCTCCTGCTGCCGAAACCAGGCAACGCAGGCGAAGCCTGTAGCTTTTAGCATCCTTCACCGTACACTCGATGCTCAATCTATACCTTCCCCAGGGTACAGGTTCTGCCTGGTATATTGCTCCTACCCGACGCAAGGCTTGTGGGAGTAGAGGGCGGACGGTGATCAGATCCACCTCTTCCTCTTGCAGTCCCAACAGATAACGCATCAGTAAGTGGATACTGAGCGCACCCCAGCCATAGCCTTCAATACCTGCATTCACGTAGTCAATTTCGCCCCACTTGCCTTTTGTGAGAGCTCGTCGATACTCACGGGTCACGCCTGGCAAACCGCCATCTTGATCCAATTCACGACTATCCGTACTGCGGTAGGAGCCATCGATAAAGCGATACGCCAGCTCAGCGGCATCCAGCGGCATCTGTGCAGCGGCAGCAGTTCCTACCAGTGTCATCACGACAGGCGGCCATGAGAGGGGAGCCCATCCAGAACTATGCACCGGCGGCTGAGAAAAATAGGGACGCAGGTGCTCTACCTGTCCCTCATCCGCCACGCCACAAAACACAGGGGCAAGATGCATCGTGTCTTGCTGGGAGGACCACTCGTGGGCTACGGCGTCATAATCGCGGAACCAGCCCCTGTGCCACATCTGGCGTGTCCTGATGGTGAACTCGTTTGCGATGGGTCTCCACCACTCTGCCTCAGAAATGTAGGGACGACCCTTGTGGTCGCCATCCCCTGGATTACCTGTCTCAGCCTGGGCATGCGCAAGCAGCGTAGCCCAGCGGGCCAGGATTGAGGCCCCTTGCGCCATACTCGCCTGTAAGTCTACGGGGCGCACATGCTCAATTAGCGTACCCCCGGTTTGCTGCGGTCCGAAGCGACTTGAGACATCCTGGCCGCTTTCCCAGGAACAAGCATAGACCATCCAGCCATCCGCATCACGACGATGGTCCAACCACCAGCGCAGGTAGGACGCAGCTCCTGGATAGAGGCGACGCAGCCAGCGCAGATCGCCTGTCCTGCGAAAGATCTGGTCGCAACACCATAAGGGAAAACCCCACTCGGGGGCGGTCCCGCAGATTTGCCCGTCGTCGGCGACCATGTTGTAGCTGCCGTCCTCGCGCATACAGGGCAGGTTCGGGTGAGGAGACGACTCGAAATGTCCCAGGATGACTTCGGCGGCGAGCTCAGGATCAGCGTAGCTGAGGAAAAGCGCATCCATCGCGGCTTCGGCCAGAACTGTGCGTGGTGCCTGTATTTGCATACCATCCCAGGGATTGGGAATATTTCCGGCTGGCGGACGGATAGTCATGCGCAACGTCTCAAGGTCGTAAACAAAGCCACGCCGCCAATGTGCAGGCCAATCGCCCGAAAGCTGCGGCGCTTGTTTCCAGAATTTCTCGTCATCATTACGAAGGTTGCCCTCGACATGGGCAATTTCCTTGATACCATTCTCCCAGTGGCTGTAAGCCTGATCTTGCGAAACGCCTCGCGCTAAAACGACGTTGAGGAGAGTATTGGAAGGGAATTGGCCTCCCAGGTTCAAAGTGCATGGTAAAGCTACCGCGCGTACCTGCCAGCCTGTTTCAGGCTGACGCTGTGTGATATTTGGCCGCGCAACAGGAACGCCCTTCGCCCAGGAAGAAACATCTTCAAGCGAGACCAAGTAGCCCATTTCATTCCATGCCAATGGGGTTCCATCTGCCGCGCATGCCCCATGGATGAAGACATCACCCTCGCTGGCTAAGCCTAACATAGCATAGCCCTGTTCACTGTTTTGCAGCGCGTACAAACCGTGCTCCCAGAGGCGGCTGGTATGAGCATTATGCGTGTGCTGGTGAATCAGAAAGAAGGTGACGGCAAGAGGCTTATCCAGGGTTGTCGAAAGCGAGAGCATGCAGCCCATGGCATGCTCATGCACAAGGAAGTAACGCGCGATGAGCGTTAAGCTATACTGTGGGACAAAGCAGGTATATTCAAAACGATTCCTGGTATGGAGCTGGCTGTTGATAGTGCATTGACGGCGACGGAAATCATTCCGGGTCACGAGAACAAGGTCATGTATCTTCAGTCCGAGGGTGAGATGCGCTGTATATTGAAACTGGTTCAGCACATAGCTGCCAAGGTTGGGAACGTGCCAGCCCATGCCGAGGGGAGCCAGTGAACGCAATACACCACTGGGGTTGAGTTTCCATGAGTGATGAGGGTTGTCAAGATAGCCAAACGGGGTGAAATCGTCGTGAGGGATCATTGTAACAACTTCTCAAACTCTTTGCGGTCGAGTTGCTCATGGGTCATAAGCGCATCTGCAAGCAGGGTGAGTTGATCATAGTGTTCGCGCAACATGCTACAAGCCATCTCATATCCCTCGTTTAGGATGCGCTGTACCTCACTATCGATCAGTGCCGCCATCGTTACACTTGTGGGACGGTTTGCATCAAGAGCGTTCATCGCAAAAGAGTTCTGGCGCGCAGGCAAATCGTTACTATTCCTGGCTAAACGACCATCGGCATCAAGAATAAGAGAATGGGGATTTGCTGGTAAATCATCCGTTTCGACGCGGCGCATGTTCAGACCAATGCCAGCGTCAGCACGATAATCGGCAAAGACTACCCCCACCTGCTCACTCATTCCCCAGCGCGTTACCATACGCCGTGCCAGGTCCGTAACTATTTGTAGATCGTTCTCAGCACCGGTTGTGACACGTTCTGGCCCAAAGGCCAGCACTTCGGCAACGCGGCCACCTAAACCCACAGCGATACGTGCCATCAGGGTTTGGCGGCTGTAGTTATAGCGGTCTTCCTCGGCGATAAACTGAGTAACGCCCAGGCTCTGCCCTCGCGGCAGGATAGTGACAGAGTTGACAGTATCGGCCTCTGGCAGATGATAGGCAACAAGCGCATGGCCTCCTTCGTGGTAGGCGATAACGCGTTTCTCGACTTCGTTCATAACTATCGGTCGCAATGCGCCAAGCTGCACTCGAGCGAGAGCTTTCTCAAAGCACTCGTGAGTAATATGCTCCATATCGTGACGAGCTGCGAGCAGCGCAGCCTCATTGACTAGATTTGCAAGGTCTGCCCCGCACATGCCAGTGGTAAGCCGAGCCAGGCGTTCCAGGCTGACATCTTCATGTAAAGGCGTACGACGAGTGTGCACAGCCAAGATGGCCTCACGACCGGCTCTGTCTGGCAGCGACACAACAATATGGCGGTCAAAGCGGCCAGGACGCAGCAAAGCCTTGTCCAGGATATCAACTCTGTTGGTTGCTGCCAGCACAACGACGGCATGACGGGCATCGAACCCATCAAGTTCCACGAGCAACTGGTTGAGCGTCTGGTCCCGTTCGTCGTTGCCAGTAATGCGTATGGAGCGCTTGCGACCTACGGCATCAATTTCATCCAGGAAGATGACACACGGTGCAGACTGCCGGGCCTGCTTAAAAAGATCGCGCACCCGGCTGGCTCCAACTCCAACGAACATCTCCACAAATTCAGAGGCGCTCATACTAAAGAAAGGAACACCTGCTTCCCCTGCTACAGCCTTAGCTAAGAGAGTTTTACCCGTTCCAGGGGGACCAACCAGCAAAGCTCCACGCGGAATACGCGCTCCCAGGCGATCGTAGCGTTCTGGGTTACGCAAGAACTGCACGATTTCTTGAAGCTCTTCACGTACTTCGTCGATACCTGCCACATCAGCAAAGGTCACTGGCGGCTCCACAGGTTTACGAACAGCAGTCGAGGATGGTGCAGGGGGTTTGGGGGTAAAGACCGGCTTTTCGGGGGGGCGACGTGGCTCGTGTGTCTCTTTCGCGCCAAAAAGGCGAGGCTTGCTTTTCCCAATCTGGGAGACGCGATCATCAATTGCGCGTGTGGAACGCCCTCCCCTGTTCCGTGAAGTCAGAATCAGGGCGAATATTATTGCCAGGAAAACGAAAGGAGCAAACCTCCAGAAGAGTGATAACAATAGAGGAGGTTGCGCAACAGGAAGTGTGCTCACCACGACATTCTTGCTCAAGAGTAACGATGTGAGTGCGGTATCGCCACTGTCCGGAATGCGAGTATATACAAGGCGAGATGGATCAAAAGTGATCGCCGCCGGCGAATTTGCCCAGATAGGACCCGAACTAATATAACGGTTCCACGCGGCAAGATCTGCAGCACGCTGGCTGGGAGTAATAGTTGCCTGAGACGCCGTTCCGGCTTGACCTTGCTGTAGGGGTCCCACCAGCAATCCCCTCACCTCTTCGCCTTGAATAACAACGGCCAGCACATTACTGGCTCTAACCTGTGCAACTAATGTGCTGTAGTCAACCACTGTTACTCCAGCAGGTGGTGTACTGGTGGAGGGCGGTTGAAAGCGGCTGAAAATGCCAAAAAGAAGCATAGTCATGCCAGCGAGCAGAATCCCTGCAAGTAAAAGTTGTTTATGTGTTGCTAGAAATTTCGAGCACTTTTTTCCAAACTTAAAAACATCATGCTGCCGTTGCCGATCATTCCCTGATGAAAGGTCACGACTACCCTTGCCGTCCATGTGTTCACCTCATTTAATTTGAGACAGGTCTAAACCAAAGCTCCAGATGGAGAATCCTTCTTCATGCGCCCTGCGATAAGATGCAGGAAAGAGGACAGAAAAAAATCAATTGATAAGAAAAAGGGTGCTACATACATGGACGCCGAAGCATAACGTACAGATTTTACCACAACCTGTCAAAAAAACAGAGGGGTTTTCGGTACTTTCTTCTTACTTTACTGTAATGTCAAGATGTTTCCAGGTAGTCCGTTACATTGCACGCTATATCATTATGATGCTGTTATCAGGCTGATTGCCACGCAGCTACAAGTTTCTGGGTAGCATCAGATCAAAAAGAGCAAGTGAGATATGCTGCTCTTTTCGGGATATTTTCTGCTAATTGATATACGTTGAGAATTACTTCTATTCTCCCTATTTGTTAATACGAATCGAGTTACTTTGTTGGATACACGAGAAGGTCAAGTATCCTGATCTAGAAATAAGTACAAAAAAGTGATCTGACAGGTTGCTTAAAGACACATGGAAGCCACTTCCAGATGGTACAATTAACGCACGAAGCTCACAAGAGAAAGGAAATAATTACATGAAGGCAATCCGTATTCACGAGACCGGTGGCCCAGAGGTGATGCACCTGGAGGAGCTTGAGACCCCAACGCCTAAAGATGGTGAGATCCTCATCAAAGTTGCAGCGGCGGGCATCAACTACGCAGACCTGGCACAACGCGCAGGAGCTTATCTAACACGCACACGTACTCCAATGACTTTGGGCGTTGAGGTCGCAGGAACTGTTGCCGCCCTGGGTCCAGGCGTCAGCTCACCGGCAGTGGAGTCCAGGATCGTTGCAACTTGCCAGGGAGGTTATGCCGAATATGCCATTGCCCAGGCTAACATGGTCATCCCCATCCTGCCAGGTATTGACTTTGTCCACGCTGCTGCATTACCCGTTCAGGGTATTACAGCCTATCAACTCTTGCGTGAGTCCGCTCATCTACAACCAGGTGAGAGCGTATTGATACACGCGGCAGCGGGTGGTGTGGGCACGCTGGCCATACAACTCGCAAAGCTTATGGGAGCAGGCACAGTTATTGGGACGGCAAGCAGTGGGGATAAACTCGATCTTATCCGTCGCCTGGGTGGCGATATAGCTATAAATTACACTGAGCAAAACTGGGTAGAGCAGGTAAAAAACGCTACTGGTGATAAGGGGGTGGACGTAATCCTGGAGATGGTGGGAGGTCAAATTGCTGAGCAAAATCTTCAATGCCTGGCGCCATTTGGGCGTATGGTCGTTTATGGAGCAGCCAGCGGCCAGATTGCGCAGTTTTCCGGCATCCAGTTGATGTATAAAAATCAGGCCATTATTGGCTACTGGCTTGCGTCACAGTTGCGTCGTCCTGAGCGCATTACACGGGCGGTGATGGAATTGATGCAATACTTCGCCAATGGCAAGCTAGAGATCGTTGTAGGACAAACCTTCCCGCTGGCAGAAGCAGCAGAGGCTCACCGGGCCATCGCTGATCGCAAAACTAAAGGGAAGGTAGTTTTGTTGGTTTAGGAAGTATGCACAATGTATGAGCGGAAGTGCACCCCTGCTTTTTCATGCTGCTTGGCGCCCATCTTCTAATCCCAGACTACGCCTGACTTCCAGGTAGCGCATAATCGCGTCCCGGCTCAACACCCCAACCAGGCGGCCGTCCTGCACAACGGGCAACTGGTTCACATCTCGACCGACCATCAATGGCAGAACGTCATTCAAATTTTGCTGAGGGGTTACAACATGCAAACGGTCCTGTGGAATCATGGCATGGCCGACGGGCACCTGCCCCCACTCCTCGCGTGGTACGTGTCGTATATCGCTGAGAGTAATCAGACCTGCCAGCTGGTCGACCTGTGTGACTATAGCCGAGCGCAGGCCAAGTGGTAAAAAATACTCATCCACCAGCTTTTGCAGCGAGATATTGGCAGGTACCGTTACCGGTGATGTATTCATGACTTCGCCAACCGTTACGCCGCGAAGAACCGATTGTAACATCACTTCGCTATTGGCCGATTGCGCTGAACTCAACAGGAACCAGCCGATGAAACCTATCCAGAGGCCAGTTATTAAATCGCCGAAGCCCAGGAATAACCAGATTCCAGCCAGGATGAAGAGATAGGCAATGACCTCACCCACGATAGTGACTACTCGCGTGGCTCTGCGCAGGTTGCCGTTTATCTTCCAGACGATCGACCGTAAAACTCTTCCACCATCAAGCGGGAAACCAGGTATCAGATTAAAGACGCCTAACAAGATGTTGGCAAGACCCAGGTAGGCCAGTATCGCAGCGAGTGGACTGGTGTTCTTGCCAAGGGCTAACAGGAGCAGGTAGGCCAGGCCACCAATCAGGAGACTGGCTATCGGGCCAACAACTGCGATCTGAAATTCCACTCCTGGGCTTTCCGGTTCGCGTTCTATGTTAGAGACGCCCCCAAAGATAAACAGGGTAATACTCTTGACAGAGAGGCCACGAGCACGAGCGACCAGGGAATGAGCCAGTTCATGTACGAGAACTGCGACGAACAGCAGAAGGGCGGCAATGAAACTGACCAGCCAATACATAACAGTAGACCAACCGGGGTAACCTACGGAGAACCAGCCAACTTCAAGTGACCACGTGAGAAGCACAAGAATGATGATCCAGCTAATATGGATATAGATGTCAATTCCGAAAATCTTGCCCAGACGTAGCGAACCTGGCATATCAACCCTCCTTTTATGGAAAGTACCAATCTCTGCTCGCAGAGTAAACCATCTAGATATTTGTATTAAAGCAGAAGAATGAAACCAAGCGCAAGCAGAACTAAGAGCAATACATCACATAAATATCTCAACTATAACCAGTTGTAAGGAGGGCCGTTATGATGGGCACAGGTCAAAGTTGATGTAGTGGAACGAGCATCGATGGCTTATCGCAGGATAAGGCCTTATCGAGCTAGATGGTGTATATTATCTGTATACCGAAACGAATGCACATCAAACGACATTAGCGAAAGGGATACTCAGCAGCTTGGGAAGCATAAAAGACGAGGGACAGAGGGCAAAGCCATTAGAAAGACACAAAGGAAACGCGAGCGATTATGGGTACCCCTCGCTCGATATTGAAGCGCTCTCTGCAAAAGCCCTCGAGGTGACACGACGCTTAACAGAGTATTATGGAGAACTGCCTTTCTCAAATAAAGACCCGATGAGCCAGCTTGTTGACATCATCAAAAAATCCTTTCGTGGAGACCCTGGGCTTCAGCCCTAGGGAGGAAACGAAAGGCGTCCGCAGACGCGCATTTCCACTTTTCTCCTGGTGTGCTAGAATACTCCTAGAGAACTTGGATGTAC
>Ga0187846_10000482_pt1 | contig 23297 bp, 27 predicted proteins | sample TC_taG_FD_161473 | JGI IMG/M metagenome (GOLD analysis project Ga0187846, IMG submission 161473) | Biofilm microbial communities from the roof of an iron ore cave, State of Minas Gerais, Brazil - TC_06 Biofilm (v2) | ecosystem: Environmental > Terrestrial > Deep subsurface > Cave > Wall biofilm... | reverse complement strand
GTTAGGCCTCTATCTCGCCCGCCAGCGCGAGCGCGTGTCTGCTGAGCAGATAGGAGAGGTCCTCGCCGCCCTTGAGCGCATCCCCGCTCAGATCCAGCGTATACTGGATGCCGCCGCTAGCGCCGATGACATCATTAATCCGCTTGCGAAGCGCATGTCGCGTTCCAGCAGCATCATGTTCATTGGTCGCGGCGTAGGCTTCCCTACCGCCCTCGAGGGAGCGCTCAAACTCAAAGAAATCTCCTACATCCATGCTGAAGGCTTCCCTGCCAGCGAACTGAAACACGGCTCCATCGCCCTGCTCGACCCGGACACCCCGCTGGTCGCCGTCGTTACAGCTTCGCACGTCTATGAAAAAGTCGCCAGCAACATCCAGGAGGTCCGTGCTCGTGACGCCCGCGTCATAGTGGTCGCCACCGAAGGCGACGAAGCCATTCGCCAGCATGCCGATGATGTGCTCTACGTTCCTGGCACACTGGAGATGCTCAGCCCCCTATTGGCGATCATCCCCTTGCAGTTGTTCGCGTACCACGCCGCGGTTGCCAGGGGATGCAACGTGGATCAGCCAAGGAATCTGGCCAAGTCGGTGACTGTGGAGTAGGGGGACGAGATGTTTGCGACACTGGTGTAGAATTTTAATAATTGCGTTCCCATGTGAATAAATTCGTTCCCATTTCGGGTGAAATCGAGGCGCATGAAACATTCCGAAAGTGTTTGTGTGCCTTCGGTTGAATCCTGAAACCGAATCGCTCATCGCGTCCATTCGCTCTTCCCCTCCAATTCGCCGAGTCAGTGGGCGTGCCGGGAACATTACCGGACGTTATCCGAGCCCCAAGATGGGTGTCTCTATTCAGTTTGAAAGTGATCGGGTGGAGTTCTGGGCACTCTACAACATGGAAAGAGACGAGGATGTTCTGGAGTATTACGACCAGTCTTCTCGCATTCCGCTGAGCTATCGCGCCAGGTCGGGTTCTCGAACAACCCAATGGCACACGCCAGACTTCTTCGTGTTGGCTGGCGAAAACAGGAGAAACCTATGGTATGCTCATCAAGGAATGGCGGCTCTTCCAACGTGCTGTCTTCGTGATTGATCACCACGACCGCATTGTGTCTGCCGCATACGTGGCTGATCAAATGCGCGAACCCGACTACAGCGCGGCGATGCAGGCCATCTGCCAGGCATTCGCCTCATGAGCAGCCAGTCCAGTATCAATCATGAAAGGCAGTATGAAACATGCAGTATACTCACTTGCTCTTCGATGTTCGTGACTCGGTCGCTTCGATCACGCTCAACCGGCCGGAAAGCCTCAACGCCCTCAACCTGGAGATGGCGAAGGAGCTGATGAGCGCGGCGATGGAGTGCGAGGAAAATCGCGCTGTGCGAGCCGTCGTGTTGAGCGGTGCGGGAAACACTTTCTGCGCCGGAGGAGATCTCAAAAGCTTCGCCGCTCAGGGTGAGCGTTTGCCTGCGTACATCACAGAAGTGACGACCTACTTTCACGCCGCGGTGTCCTACTTTACCCGTCTGCGTGCCCCGGTCATCGCGGCGGTCCAGGGAAGCGCTGCAGGAGCCGGGATGAGCCTGGCCTGTGCCTGCGACCTGGTCTACGCGAGCGCATCGGCCCGCTTTACCGCAGCCTACACGCGCATCGGCCTCACACCCGATGGATCATTAACCTACTTTCTCTCCCGCAGTGTCGGGATGAGGCGCGCGCTTGAATTGACGCTGTTGAACCGGACGCTTTCAGCGGAGGAAGCGTATCACTGGGGGATCGTTACGTCCATAGCACCCGATGGCGGCGTGCAAGCACAGGCAGAAACGCTGGCGCGCCAACTGGCAATGGGGCCAAGCCTGGCCTTTGGCGGGACCAAGCGGCTCTTGCATCAAGGCTGGAACGAAAGCCTGGAAACACAGATGACCTTTGAAGCGCAGGCAATCTCGACGCTGGCCGGATCGACTGACGGCCAGGAAGGAATCGCTGCCTTCCTGGAGAAACGTCCTGCTCACTTCGAAGGGAAGTAAACGAGCAGTCTTCACGTTGGATGACCACAGGAGTGGTGGAATGAAGCTGCTCCAGTCTATCGGCATGCGTGAGGCCTACCAAGTGGCCTGGCGGTACGAAACTGCCGAAAAAAGATGACGTACCATCTACCCAGCGGTATATCACAGGCGGATTCTCATTGACAAAGATTCGCATTAAAAGCACAGCCATATAAGCACAAAATTGATGGTTATATGGTACGTCGTCCTTTCCCGTTAGGAAAACACCGACAGGCCACTTGGGTGATTTCTGCAGGAATCATTGGGATAGTGATTGGCTGGGTTAGACTGGCTGGCATTTTCGATGTTGATTTCGTTGATTTAACCCTCGGTTTTGTTGCCGTAAGGCTCGCTCTTTGGCGAACGGGCTATTTCCCTTTGCACAGTTCATCCTTTCTGGACTACGCTGTCGAGCGTATGCTCCTGCGCAAGGTAGGTAATCGTTATATCTTTCTTCACCGCACTCTGCTTGACTACTTTGCTTCATTGCCGTCCTCTGACACAGAAGATGGGCATGTTGTGTGAGAAGTTACGTCTCAAATGGGAACAATCTCATCTATTTGTGGCACTTGCGCCAATTTATGATGGCAAAAGATCGGGCCTCTTCCAGAGCGACTTCCGATGGATACACCTATGTTTTATAAATTCCTCCCCCGCACCTAAGACACATTCTACATAACGAATGTGTCCTTCGCAAACAGACGTTCAAGATGATACTTCAAACGCGATGGTGCAAACGATGAGCCCCCTACCTCGTCTTTAATGATAAGGAGAAGAGTTTAGAGACGAGGTATACTGGTGTTATCCATGTCGCATTTCCACGATTTCGATCAGAGGGTAGATATGGCGGACATTCTCGAACGCAAGAAGACACATTTCGTAATGTGGCGGCCGAAGCCTGGCGCGGCGCCGCCGGTTCTCGTCATTGGACAATTCCAATTCGGAAACCCACCTTCCATGTCGGGACTACAGCGCTTTCCCTTAGCTCCAGTGGCTGGCTTCGATGATCTGTTCGCACTCGACGCAGCCACATGCAACCTGAACGATGGCCAGGTCTATCATTATTGGTTTGAGGTTGAAGATACCTCGCCCTTTGGCAAGCCAGGAACGCGCGTGCTGACGACCGATCCATTCGCATGGACGGTGGATTGGCGGTTGCGGACCCCACTACTATCGAGCCCTTATAGCGCAGACGACCGGCAGCCAGCGGCCGTGGTGAAGTGGAGCGAGAACCAGCTGGTAGCCAGTGATCCTGGTGGCGAGCAGATCGATCTCACCAACGATCCCAGTCCAGCAACTTTGCCCGCCAATAACCACCTGGTGATCTACGAATTGCCCACTGCGTGGTCGCGGCCAGCCGCACCGGGCGATCTGGGGATTGGTGTAGGAACGTTTCGCGATGTGCTCGCGCTGGTGGACCGGAACGCTAGCGGAGCGAATTTCGATGATCTCGCTCTCACGCAACCAGGCCGATCGTATCTGACGGAACTGGGCATCAATGCGTTGGAACTGCTGCCTCCGGCTGATAGCTTCTACAAGCGCGAGTGGGGGTACGATACCTCGCACTATGTGGCACCGGACGCAGAGCTTGGGTTTCCCGAAGCATTCTCCTCCTCGACAGCGAACCATGATCTCGCTATGCTGGTCAAAGTGTGCCACATCAACGGGATTCGTTTTTTCGTTGACGTGGTCATGGCATTCGCGACACACGAGCCATACCAGACCATTAACTTCGATGATTTTTACATCGCCGATCCCACGGCCGCTCCCGACGATCCGGATGCGCACAACTCTCGTCCAGATCATGGCTTCCGCGATGGTTTCGGAAGCATTCTATGGCGCTACGCGAAACCGGTCCATGGCTACGACCCGATTTCGGGCGCGGCGCGTGATGGCCTCTACCCAGGCAGGCAGTTCATGCTGACCTACATCACACGCTGGATGAAGGATTTCCATGTAGATGGGATCCGCATGGATAGCCTGGAGAACGTGGCCAATTGGGACTTCATCCAGGCATTCAAGGACTGCGCACGGCAGTTGTTTGCAGCGCGTTGGGTAGAGGCCGGCTTAGGCGCGGGCGCAGACGCGCAGATGCTCGTCGTTGGCGAGGAATTGTCAGACCCGCTGGAGCTGATCACCGAGGGCCGCGTGGATGGCTTGTGGAACTACCACTTCAGCGGGCTGGTGCGGTCGGCAGTGTTGGGTGGAGGCGATGGTTTCGAACAGGTCGTACGCCAGATGATCGATTGCCGCAATCTTGGTTTCACGGATGGCACACAGGCGGTCAATTACATCACGAGCCACGATGTTGAGGGGGAATGGAACATCCGGCTCTACAACTTCTTACTGAAGCAGGGAGTCGCGCCGGAAGAGCTGGAGAAGCGGATCAAGCTGGCGTTTGTCTGCCTGCTAACGGCGGTTGGGATACCGATGATTCTCGCTGGCGAAGAGTTTGCTGATGAGCACTCCCGCTTCGACAAGAACGGCGTGGTGGACCAGAATGGCGGTAAGCAGGTGGATCCGGTCAATTTTACCCGCGCGACTGAGCCGATGCGGGCGAGAATCCTGGCCTACGTCATCCAGTTAGTGAAGCTGCGCACTTCGCATCCCGCGTTAGGGATGAACGACACTGAGTTTCTGCACGTCGATCTCACTGAAGGCAAGCACGTGTTTGCATGGCAACGAGGCAGTGGCGCGAATCCAGTGATGGTGGTTGCGAATTTTTCGGCGTGGGGAACGACTAATCCCTTTGCGCTGGGGGCAGAGTATGTGGTTCCAAACTGGCCTCCAACGCCGGCCGGGCGTCAGTGGCGAGAGGTAACACAGGGTCGGACAGCACCGGATGCCGGGCGCGAACCACTTTTCCCGTGGGAAGCGAAGGTTTACCAGCTGGCTTAAGCGTCGAGACGGAACAGTGTTGCTCCTGCGCGCAGTCTGCGACAATGATTCCTACAGATCCTGCTGAACTTCTCCATCACGAACGCTCTTTTCTGCCACGAATCATTGCCGGGAAGGCTGTGGCGACCCTTTCCAGATCTCGGCTTCCAATCTAGAGGCATGAAGGCAGACAAACAGGCCATAATGCCATGAAAAAAGGCCAGTTCTCGACTGAGAGGCTGCCTAATTTGCTAGCGCAGAGGCAATGATTTTCCATCTGTGCGCGACGAAGCCTTTCCTGGCAGCCCTCCCTGGGAAGGATGTTCGTTTGCCTAGCGATGTCTTATGTCGGTCGAGACGCCTTCTTCACCATTTTGTCAGTTTCCTGGTTCACTCGTTCCTTCAGAGCCTGCATCTCCCAGAGCTTCGAGCAGCTTTGTGCGCACTCTCCTCACACTTGTCCCAAGATCCTCTAGCACATCAGCAACGATGCCCTTCTCCTCACGCAACAAACCAAGGAGCAGATGCTCGCTCCTGACGGGAGCCTCCCGACCGCCTCTCTGTTCGGCCTCGTCGGCAGCCAACAATAAGCATGTCCTGTACAACGCACTCTGCACCAGCACCACCGATGCCGTCTTCTCTCTCTGCCTGGCTCTGTTCTCCATGGCTGCCTGCATCCTGGCATACTCGAGTCCCAGATCCTTCAACACCTTGCTCACGGGCCCAGCACGCCGAAAGGCAAGAGAGGCCAACCCCAGCAGCAGATGTTCCGGTCCGACCTGGACAAGACCCTGGGCATGGAGCCGTGCCTCCTCCAGCACGCGCCGGGCTTCGATCGTGAAGGGGTAGACAGCCAGAAGCATCTTATCCAGCTCCCGACTCTGTAAGTCTCTCTCTATTGAGGCAATGGATGCATCGTAGGCATAGACGCCTTCCTCACCGAGTGGATCAGTCACCGCTTCACCCTCTTGCCCAGGCAAGCTCAACTCCTCGCTTGACACATTCCTGAGAGCCATGCGCAACTTGTCCAGATCTACTCCCAGCACCTCCAGTGTCCCGGTCACCATCTCTCCATCACGTAGGAGAGCCAGCAGCAGGTGTCCTGTCCCCACAGAGCGGTGGTTGAGTCGTCGAGCTTCGTTCGAGGCGAGCTCAATGGCGTGTTTCAGCCTGGGTTGCAGTGTGATACTCCCCGGGACATTCCAGTCGCCGGCTTTATACCCAGGCTTGACCTGCTTGCGTAGCTGAGAGAGATCAACCTCCATTTCGGCGAGAACTGTTGCCGCCACACCACTGCCTTCAGCCACCAATCCCAACAACAGATGAGTGGCCCCAACATAGCAATCCTGAAGGCGGCGCGACTCTTCGTGCGCCAAGCCCCATGCCTTCCTGGCTTGTCGGGTGAACTTTTGGCTATATCCCTGCCTGGCCGTCTGCAAGGTCGTCACCTGCTCCAGGAACACCAGAGAGCCAACATCCTTCAGAGGTGCCCTCAACCCTTGCAAGACCTGTACGGCTGTGCTCTCTGGGACACGGAGTACCCCCAGCAACAGGTGCTCAGGAGTGACACAGAAGAACGGGTGGCGTCGTCGATCAGCCTGTTCTGTGGGGGTATTCACTGGGGATCTCTGGTCGATCAGGAGTTGGACGCCCCTGCCTTTCGCCTCCCCTAGCGCCTGGCGGACCTGCTCGAGCGTCACCCCCAGCGACTCCAAAGAGGCTGGGACCTTCGCATCTTGCAGGATCTGCTCCGCTTCCCGCTCCGACAGATGGATTGACCCTAGCAACTGGTCCTCCGGCTTGGTGGAGCGGGAAGGGAACTGCCGCTCGGCTTCTCTCAGGACCATCTCGATCACTAGGTTGGCGTGTGGCGTCAATCCCATCTCGCCTGAAACTTTCCTGCTGCCCCTGCCTTTCGCCTCCTCTACCGCCTGGCGGACCTTCTCCAATGTCATCCCGAGCGACTCCAGGACTCTGGCGGCCACACTCTCGCCTTCTCGGATCAATCCTAGTAAAAGATGCTCGCTGCCAAGAGCATCGTGCCCAAAGGATTGAGCCTCTTCTTGGGCCATCTCGATCACCGCTTTGGCCGGCCCGGTAAACCGGTCGAAATGATCTATGCCGTGCATGTGGTGTTCCTCGCGTTTCACTAGAAAATAGCCAACATATTGGCGAACCGGCTTCACGCGGCCTTTGTGAGCAAGAGCTTTGGCGTCTCGATCCAGTATTAACCCAAAGGCTTCCGCATCAGCCCGCAGTTGGGTACTCAAAATGTGGCGCAGTTGGCGGCGGGCACGTACTAAGCGGACTTCTAAGGCTTTCAGAGTCAGACTCAAGCGGGCTGCGATGACACGCTGGGGGATCCCAGCCAGATAGTACAACTCGACGATCTCTCGCGCACCCCCTGGTAGGTAGCCCAGTGCTCGCCCAAGCAGCATTGGGAGCTCTTGCCGACTCAATGCTTCTGCAGGATCAAGGGTTTGGGGATCGGGAAAATCCTCTTCCGCAAAAGGATCGGGCAGGACTGCTCGCCGCAGCAAGTATTTCCTCTGAGCAGAGGACCAGCGTAAGCAGACCTTGCGACAAATCCCGTCAAGCCAGGCATGAAAGCGCTCTGGTGCCCGCAATGTATCCAGATGTCGCCAGGCCTCCAGCAGTGTCTCCTGCACGACATCATCGATGGCATCAGGGGCGACTCCTTGCATCCGGGCTAGCCGGAGCAAACGGGGTCGCGCGGCCGCCAGGACTTCCTCCAGATCACCGACCAACCCTGTCTGATCAGGCTGCTGGCCAGCGATGTTGGTATCTGATATCTTTCCCTGGTTCTCTGCTGGAAGCGAATGTGCATCATCCATAAGATCAAGCGGTGAGCCCTCTCCTTTTCTCTCTACTTATCAGTCGCATGCTAGCACCAAAACCCTACATCGCGCTTGAGTGGTGTGTCGTCAGGGCAGTCAGTGAATTCTTTGTGAAGGAAACAAGCATGTATAACCTGAACTCATGGCATGTTCGCTCCATTATACACTTCCGCTTTGCGGTGTGGAATGCTTGCTACTCTTCTCGCTTACGTGAGTATCTAGCTGACACATAATCTGGCTCTGACACAGCTTTGGGGATAAGCTCATCTATAAAGTAGAAAAAAGCTACTGAGGTCTACGCAACTTCCTAAAGCATGATAAACTGAAGCAATGAGACGAGTAGATGAGCATAGAGGAGATTGGAAAGAGTGGCGTCGGCTGCGTGCATGGGAGTTGGCGCAACAGGGATGGAGCCAGAAACAAATCGCCGAGGCGCTGGCGGTGACCGAGGGAGCGGTCAGCCAATGGATCAAGATCGGACGCGAGCAGGGAGTCGAAGGATTACGAGGCAAGATTGCCGAGGGGCCTCCATCGCGGCTGACAGAAGAGCAGTTGGGACAACTTCCTGCGCTGCTGGAGCAGGGAGCAGAAGCGCATGGGTTTCGGGGAGCCGTCTGGACAACGCAGCGGGTGGCGGTGTTGATCAAAAGACAGTTTGGGATCAGCTACCATCCAGCCCATACGAGCCGCTTGCTCAAGAGACTCAACTACAGTGTGCAGCAACCTGAAGAGAAGGCGACCCAACGGGATGAAGCCGCGATCAACGCGTGGAAAGAAGAGTGCTGGCCTGCCTTAAAAAAAGCTCAAGAGGAAGGCAGAACGATCATTTTCGTGGATGAAGCTGGTTTTTATCTGTTACCGATGCTGGTACGCACGTATGCACCAATCGGGCAGACACCCACCTTGCGGGTGCCGCTCACGCGCGATCATCTCTCAGCCATTGGGGGGATCACTCCGGATGGCAGGCTGTTCATGCAGATGCAAGAGTACGCCTATCGTGCGGAACACGTGGTCGCTTTTTTGCACCTGCTTCTGCGCAAGATCCCCGGCAAGTTGGTGGTGGTCTGGGATGGCTCTCCCATTCGCCGGGCGAATGCAGTCAAAGCGTTTCTCGCAGCGGGGACAGCCAAACGGCTCCACCTGGAGCGTCTGCCTGGGTACGCTCCCGAACTCAATCCACAAGAGGGAATCTGGAATCTCCTCAAACGCCGTGAGCTGAAAAATCGGTGTTGCTCGAATCTTTCTCTCTTGCGAGGAGAACTGATCCGAGCGAAAGAACGTCTGCGCCATCGCAAGGAGATCCTCCAGTCGTGTGTTCTTCACGCTTTGGAGGCACTGTAGAACTCAGCTCATGAACCATTGGCGGCGCTTGTTATGTTTGCTCTACATTTGCCTTGCTGTTCTTGTGGTTTTTGACTGCGCCTGGAACCTGTGAGCAAGAGTAGCGAGGAGGCCGAGAATGCCTGACTTGAGGCATTCTCGGCCGTTGGCTGACTCAAGCGGGAACGTCCCGACTCAGCAGGTGATGGACGATCTCCGCTGCCCGGTTGACCTGGTCGAGTTCAGGGAGACACGGCCAGAGGAGCACTTCGTCCATTCCTACCTCCAGGCGTGCTTCAAGCGCGTGTTGCACCTCTTTCGGGGTCATCGGGATGGAATGCAGCAGATCCTCTGACCCAAAGTAATGCGTGAGATAGGGCCGAGCGCGCTCACGTGCGTTCGGCCCCAGTGCAAAGCAGAGGCCGCCCACAAAGCGCGGTTTGCCCGCTCTCCCAGCCTCTCTCCAGGACGCTTCGGCTGTGCGGTAAAGTTCCAACGCCTCTGCAGGGGTAGTGATCCCGGCAAGATAGCCATCGCCCCACCTTCCGACGCGGCGCACCGCCTTGTGCGAATAGCCGCCAAGCAGGATCTCCGGGCCGGTAGGCGAAACGATCGGTGGGCCTAGAGGCCCGATGGGCTCGCTCATCGGCTGGCCGGACCAGATGCGCCTCAGCAGAGTGAGCCGCTCTTCAAAGATCCGGGCACGCTGTGTGAGAGGAACCCCTGCCGCCTGAAAATCCTCTGCGCGGCCCCCAATGCCCAGTCCCAGGCTCAAGCGACCATTCGAGAGGGCATCGAGGCTGGCGACCGCCTTTGCCAGCAGAGCCGGGCTGCGCAGCGGCGCCAGCAGGACGCTGGTCATCAGGCGAATGCGCTGAGTCACGGCGGCAACCGCTGCCAGCGTCAGCAATGGCTCATAATTGGCATAGACCAGCCGATCAAAGACGCTCAGGCAGGAAAACGGGCCTGCCTCAGCTTTTCTGGCCCACTCCAGGATCAACTGGCCTCCCACACCAGGGATGGATTCAGGAAGCCCCAGACCAATCTTCATACTACCTCCGAGATTGTTCACTGGCTTTCTTGTGAGAGAAGGCTGCAAGCGAACGAGCAGACGTGCCACTCAGCCGATGCGTTCAAAATCCGTGATCCAGTTGGTCTCCCACGTTCTGCCGCCATCGGCGGAATACGCTTGCTCCCAGTGGCACGAGGTGGCGGTGATTTCCGACCAGATGACCCGACACCAGATGTGCTTGCCCTCCCAGGGTTCGTGCGAGTAAAACTCGCCGCGCCCTTCCTTGAACGCGCCGATCATGGGCTGGGACTGGAAGCCGTACTTGGTGTCGGCCGGATAGATACTCCATTGCTGCGACTCTTGATCGAAGACGCGAAGGGTTATCCCTGCTCTCGGCCCCGACGGGAAGTCTATCGTAAATTCCTCGAAATTGCCCAGCCCGCCCAGGATCTTGCGGGCCACCGTTGTGCTTCCAAATGCTTCCCAAGCCGTTGACCCCTTCAGCCGCTCTGGCAGATTCCGGTTATGAGCTTTCCAGGAGCCCATGAAGAAATCAAAATCTGCACGGCCATCCTGTTCATGGTTGTCTTGCTCAGCCATACGCTTTCTCCTCTTCATCTTTCCCTTGTTCATGGCAAGAGATGTCATGCCCACAGGCAGGTAACCGATGGTGCGACCTAAGCATAGCAGCATATGCGGTCAAGATTGGTCCTAATTCATAGGGTTCTGACAAAAACCCAGGGTTGCCAAAAAAGAGAGAAACTCGTACTGTGAAAAGAACTGAAAGCCTACTCAATCACAGAAGGAGTTCTCTCTCATGCAGGTACAAGTATCGCTCAAACTCGAACTAGAAGCAACCACAAGCTTAACCCAGATGGAACAGCAGATCCAAGAAGCCGGTCAACAAGCGATGCGAGAAGCATTGAAACAAGCGATTAGACAATGGGAGGATCAGCACCGTGGGTGCCCACACTGTGGCGACAAGCAGCGCAGACTGGAGGGGACGGTGCGTCGGACAATCGCGGCGACCTTCGGACGCGTGCAGGTAGCGCGACGGCGTTTTCGAGGCCTCGGGTGTTGGCATCGCTGGTGTCCAGCCAATCGGCTGTTCACCGAGCTGAAGGGAGGAACGATCAGCCAGCCGTTACAAGAAGCGGCGAGGCTGGCAGGATGCTCGTGGCCCTATCGCGTGGCCAGCAGCCTGCTCAAGCGACTGAGCGGAGCCCAAATCAGTGCCGAAGAGATCCGTTTGCTCACCAACCAGCATGGTAAGCAGCGAGCCGCGCAACAGCAAGCGGAGGCCGAGCAGGCATGCGCCTCTCCGGCTCAGGAGGCAGAGTCAGCACAGCAGGCAGAGCAACCAATGCTGGTGGGGTTGGATGGAGGCTGGGTGTGCAGTCGGGAGCAGCGGGGAGGGATGGAGGGCAAGGTGGCGGTGGTCTGCTCCCAGATGGAGGATCTGCCCATGCCCACGTACTCGACGACCTTCTCGTGGAGCCAGCGTGGTGTTCCCAGGCGTCCTCCCAGACAACGACATCGGCTGGCCCAGCGGCGCTATGTGGCCACCTTTGGTCCCTCCAAGCTGCTTGGAGTGCAAGCCAAAGCCGCTGCCCAGACGCTTGATGCCGATCGGGAGCGCGCAGTGGTGGTGATTGCCGATGGCGCCGAATGGATCAAGAAGGAACAAGGGCGGCACTTTCCACACGCCACCTGCATTCTGGACTGGGCGCATCTCTGGCGCGAGGTCAGTCATGCCATCACGGTAGCGGCACGCGCCAAAGCGCTCTCGGAGCACGAGCGGGACTACCAGTTGTTCTGGCATCGCTCCTTTTTGTGGCAGGGTGGCGTCGATCAGGCTCTGGAAGGGTTGCGCCGTCTTGCCGCCGATGTGCCAGCTGAGTCGCTCAAACCCATCCAGGAGGCGATGCGCTATCTGGAGCACCAGCGTCCCTGGATTGGCTCGTATGAACGCTGGAAGGCTCAGGGCTATCCAGTGGGCAGTGGCATGATCGAGCGGGCCGTGGCCATTGTCATCAACCGTCGCATGAAAAAGCGCGGGATGCGTTGGTGCAGGCCCAATGCCACGGCCATCGTTGCGTTGCGGACAGACCTGCTCAACGATGATTGGATTACACCTCAGCAGTTGCGGGCCTTTCCCTAAATCAACCCTGGGTTTTGGGTAGAACCAATTCATAGGGTTCTACCCAAAACCCAGGGTGGCCAAAATGCTGGGGTTTAGCACCTTATGTGGAGATCAATAGAATCTGCCACGAAGTGCAAAACATCTTTCTGACTTCTGGATCAGCGCGCATTACTCAATGAGGTAAGTAAGGGGCTTGGGTATCCAGATCGCCGACAAACTCCGGCAGATCAGCATGTCCCAGCAAGTGCCGAATCACCAAAAGATGAGCCAAATAATGGATCTGGCACGGATTAGGTGATGCTCTGTTCTGTTCTAGAACAACAATCAAAGGAATCATCCTAGACCGACTTGCGTGCTCGGTGATAGAATAGAAGAGGAAACGGACCATTCAGTGTCGATGAAGAGCATCTCTTCCTCTTGCTTCCTCACGGCTGACACAAGCTCACTACCTCATGACCTGCGAGCGAAGAACAAGAGGTTTTGAAAAACAGTTCGCGCTGCACTGGCGGGCAAACTCGCAGTTGCCTGGACGAGACGAGACACAGATGACACGTCACTCTCTTGAACTTGACCTCTCGCCGGAACGGCTGCGACACATTTGCTGGATCGGCGGTGGAAGTGGTGCAGGGAAGACGACCATCGCGGGTATTCTGGCAGAAGAGTATGGACTTCATCTCTACCACTGTGATGACACCCAGTCGGCACACACTGCCTGCTCAAACGCAGTCGACCACCCCATGCTTGCTGCCTTCCTCGCTCTGACGATGGACGAGCGATGGGTAAAGCGTACGCCAGAGGAGATGTTTCACTCGTTTCACGGCTTTCACGGAGAAGGCTTTCATCTCATCCTGGAAGATCTCATGGACCTGCCAACCGAGGTGCCCGTGTTGGTCGAGGGATACAAGCTGTTGCCTCGCCTGATCTTTCCATTGCTGAGTCGAGTCGATCAGGCCGTGTGGTTAATTCCTACTCCTGAATGGAGGCGTACTGCTTTCTTCCAGCGTGGATCGTTCTGGAGCATAGCAGGACGCACAAGCGATCCGGAAACGGCCCTGACGAACTTACTTGCGCGCGATGCGCTCCACACAGATGAAGTGGCAAGACAAGCTGCGGCTTGGCAACTCCCAATCATTGAGGTCAATGGAAGCGCAACGGTCGAGGAGTTAGTGGAGTGCGTGGCCTGTTGCCTCGGCCTCAGAAGGCAGTAGTTTTCTCTGGTATGTACCAGGCTTTTTTCTCCATCACATCCGGGCAGGCCCATTTCTGCTCCATCTCTCCAGCAAGCAGAGAGAAAAAAGCGCAGCTCACTGTGCTGCTTCTTGCCCTGTTTTTAGCACGGATATCCGAAGTAGCCAGCACAGAGGTGCATAAAGAAGATCATTACAGAGCTGGTAAGTGTGCCATGATAAGGTGTCAGGGTAGTTAGGTCTTCGCAAAGGAGCTCAACGTGACGATCATCAGCCTTCAGCAACATCCTGCCCTTATGCTATACTATTCGAGAAGCGTTTGAAACCGTCACGATGAAGGAGGAGCTCTATGCACGAAGCGAAGCTCAAAGCTGACGTAGCGGCAATCGAACAACGGTATCGGGCATCAACCCCGCGGTCCGCTCAACTCTTTGAACGCGCACTCCAATCCCTGCCTGGCGGAAACACCCGCACCACTCTCTACATGCAACCCTATCCCTTCTATTTTGATCATGGCAAGGGCTATCGCATCTACGACATCGATGACAACGAACGCGTTGATTTTATCAATAACTATACCTCGCTCATTCTGGGTCACTGCCACCCAGCTGTGATGGCAGCAGTGCAACGGCAGGCGGCTCACGGCCTGTCTGTCGCCGCGCCTACCGAGCTGGAAATCGAGCTTGCCGAAGCACTGAAACGACGTCTGGCCAGCATTGAGCGCATCCGCTTCACCAACTCGGGCACTGAGGCCACCATGCTCGCGCTCCGTGCGGCTCGTGCCTTTACGGGTCGGGCCACTATCGCCAAATTCGATGTCGGCTACCACGGCTCCCACGACTACGTGGCTCTGGATCCCAGAGCGATGCAGACCACAGCCCTGGAAGGCTCCATCACCGCAGACGGTATCCCTTCCCTCATCGCAGACACCGTCATCACGCTTCCCTATAACGACCGGGAGGGAGTCGAACGCATCGTCAGCAGGCATCACCATGAATTAGCAGCACTGATTGTCGAGCCGGTCATTGGCGCCGGCGGCATCCTCCTGCCGCAAGAAGGCTTCTTGAGCTTCTTACGCCAAATCACCCAAAGCTATGGCATTGTGCTGATCTTTGACGAAATTATCGCCTTCCGCCTCGCCTATCACGGGGCACAAGGCTACTTTGGCATCGTGCCCGATCTGACCACGCTGGGCAAAATCATCGGCGGGGGACTGCCAGTCGGGGCCTTTGGGGGACAAGCCGAGATCATGGACGCCTTCGATCCGCGCCGTGCCACCCCGATCAGTCATGGCGGCACCTTCAATGGCAACCCGGCGGCGATGGCCGCTGGCCTGGCGACCCTCCAAGAGATGACCCCGAAACGTACACCCACTTCAATGATTTGGGAGCCGAATTGAAAACAAAACTGGAAGCACTCTTTACTTCTCTCACCATTCCTGCCCAGGTGAATCAGATTGGTTCCCTGTTCAACCTGCACTTCTCTCACATGCCTGTCACCGATTACGGGACCCTCTCGACCACCAATCGCCACTGGCTCGAGGGCCTGTATCTGGCAGCGCTCAACCACGGCATCGTCTTGACTCCCCGAGGAATGGGCTGCCTCTCAACGCCGATGACCAGCGCCCAGGTTGATCTCTTCGTGCAAGTGATACAGCTCGCACTCGATGACCTCGGTGTGACGTAAACCTAGGACTTACCTGCCATGCGAGACAAGAAGAACCTATCACGCAGGACGATATTGACACGGTAGTGGTACCTGCTCGCGAAGATGGTTTTCAAGAGACCTTTTTAAAAGAAAATCGCTGGTATGCCGTAAGAATTCACGGTACCATGCGCCCACAGATCAAGTATATTGCCGTCTATCAAGTGGCACCACAATCTGCAATTACGTATGTTGCTCTGGTTAGTTCTATTGAACCCTGGGATGTCACCAAGAAGTTTGTCGTCAATTTCGCGGAGCCTGCACGAAAAATTGGCCCGATTCCCCTCTTAAAAAATGGCAGAGTAAAAGCACCACAAAATTTGCGCTATACCAATTACGAGCGATTACTACAGGCAAAATCTTTAGATGACATTTGGGGACAAGCTGGGGTCAAGGAACCAAATGACAGTTAACATCAGTACCTGGTTGAATGAAGACAACATATAATGTCTTTCAACAGGAGCACATGACATGGAACCAAAAGCATCAGGAGGCTGCGTCTTTTGTGACATTGCACAAGGGGTGGTGCCTGCAAGTCTCGTGTTTGCCAACGAGCATGTCCTTGCCTTTCTGAGTCTCGAGCAACCCAACCCCTATAAGGTGTTGATCATCCCACGTGAACATGTCGCCACCATCTATGATCTCACGGACGAGCAGGCAGCACACATTTTCCAAGCGGCGGTCCGCATTGTCCGTGTCATTCGTCGGGTTTCTGGCAATGAAGGACTCAACGTGGTCCAATCCAATGGGATTCTTGGACAGCAGGATATCTTTCATGTTCATGTACATCTTGTGCCACGTGTTGCAGGTGATACCGAGCTCGGCCGGATCGTGCTGGACTGGGATAATACGCCGCGTCCGCGCAAGGAATTGGATCGTCTCGCGACCGATCTGCGCCTGCTGCTTCAGTCACCAAGCGAGTAACCAGACATCCAGCTCTCTTCCTTTTCTCTTTGCCTCTTTGATGTGTCCGGAGGGTACAAAAGGTAGTAGCGTTTACATCTCAATGCCGAAGTCAGTAGATAATTCTAATCATCGTTCAACAACCGGTGGTTCGGAGAATTGAGATCCCAACATTTTCTCACCAAGATGTCCTCTAACTAAGTGTTTGATAACGGCGAGGTGGCCGATAGAAAAAAGAAAGGAGGTCGAATCCCCCTCACAAACGAACGGAGAAAGGACCGAGACATGAGCCGCTATGATGGGAGACGCTATCCATCGGATCGAACGTCCGCCCAATGGGCCATCCTGGAGCCGTTGGTCCCCAAACCGAGCACGCAGGGGCGGCCACCACAGCTGGAGCGACGAGCAATCGTCAATGCGATCCTGTATGTGCTCCGATCAGGCTGTCCCTGGAGATTGTTGCCCTTGGATTTCCCGGCCTGGCAGACGGTCTATTATTACTTCCGTCACGGGCCTCGTGCTGGCGTATGGGATCACATGCTCGTCACCTTGCGCATGCGCATGCGCGTGAAGCAAGGCCGAAATCCTGAACCGAGTGCTGCCGCCATTGATAGCCAGTCCATCAAAACCAGTCCGGTGCGTGGTCCTGACAAGGGCTACGATCCCGGAAAAAAAAGTCTGGGGGCGCAAACGGCACGTCCTGGTAGACACCGAAGGCCATCTGTTGGCCGTTAAAGTCACCGGATACCGCGCAATCAGACCGAGCCTCGAGCGAAACTCCTGCTGCTGCCTCTGCGCAAGGCTCTGCCTCGCCTCCAACTGATCTGGGGAGATAGCCATTACGGGGGCACCTTCGTGGACTGGCTCAAGCAGCATCTGGGGTGGAAGATGCAGACAGTGCTGCGCGCGAAGATCCCGACACGCGGCTTGCTCGTGGCTGAAGGCGAGGAGCCGGATTGGGAAGCACGGTTTAAGAGCGGTTTTGTTCCCTTGCCCAGGAGATGGGTGGTGGAGCGAACCTTCTCGTGGATCTCCCGCTGGCGTCGCTTGGCTCGTGATCATGAGGGGTTACCCCAAAGCAGCGAAGCATTCATCACGTTGGCGATGAGCCGACGCATGCTCTCGCGGCTGATTCCTTTTTCTCCCTAACCCTCGGTTATCAAACACTTAGTTAGAGCCTGTTTTGTTAATCGCAGAAGTGACCTTACATGATAGACTGGTAGAATGAGTACCAGTTATCCTAGTAACCTTTCTGATGCGGAGTGGGAGTATTTGCAACGCCATCTCCCACCCTTGCCCAGCCGTGGTAGACCGCCAATTCACTCTCTGCGAACCATTTTCGATGCGATCTTCTACGTGCTACGCACCGGCTGTCCGTGGCGCTACCTTCCAACTAACTTTCCACCGTGGCAGACCGTCTTCTACCATTTCCGGCGTTTGCGACGCGTATGGGACCTGGACGCTCTTGTTGCGGGCATTGCATCTGGCTGAACGCGAACGACAAGGAAGGCATCCTCACCCAAGTGCCGCCAGCATGGATTCCCAAAGCGTCAAAACGGTCGAGGAGTCGTCTGGGATCTGTGGCTACGATGCTCACAAGCACATCAAAGGGCGAAAACGGCATCTCCTTGTGGATACGCTAGGCATCCCCATTTCCATCTACGTGACCCCTGCCGACACGCATGATACCAAGGGGGCTCGTTGTTTGCTCGCAGGGCTCAAGTTCTTTGTGCCACGTCTGAACAAGATTTGGGCCGATGCAGCCTATCGCGGGCAGGAGTTAGCTCAGTGGTGTCAAGCTACAGGAGATTGGGAGTTGGAGGTCGTGGAACGCCCATCAGGCACCCGCGGCTTCAGCGTGGTGCCTCGCCGTTGGGTCGTAGAGCGAACATTCAGCTGGATCTCTCGCAACAGGAGAATGAGTAAAGATTATGAGCGAAAAGTGCAGACGAGCGAGACACTGATCCAGGTGGCGATGATCCGGCTGCTGCTTGCGAGGCTGAGCCGGGTCATCTGAGAGCGTGTATTGCAGAGCAAAAAGGCGACAGCAAGAGCAATACGCCCCACCTGAGTATCACCTCTCCAAGGAACCGTCCGGATCTAGCGGCGCAATTCGGCGTTCAGGAAAGCGACCGTTCGTTCCCACGCCAGGGCAGCGGCAGAAGCATTGTAGGTCTCTACGCGATCGGCATCGAAGAACCAGTGCTTGGTTCCTGGATACGTATAACAGGTCGTCTGCCTTCCTGCCGCCCCAAGTGCCTGCTCCATTTCCAGGGCGGACTCCGCCGACACGTAGGGGTCATCCGAAGCCCAGTGGCACAGGTAGGCCGCTTTCGCGCCGTGATAGTCCAGGCCAGGATAGGTGGCATAATAGGTCACGACGGCGGCGATCTCCTCAGCCAGACCGATCGACATATCCAGCGCGTAGGAACCTCCCAGTGAGAAAGCGACAAAGCCGAACGCGCCGCGACCGTCTGTCGGGCGGGTCGCGCCGTGTTGGCTCAAGAACTGCAACGCGCCCACGATGTCGCCGCGCCAGCGCTTCACATTCTGATCCAGTTCCGCACCCAATGCTTCGGCTTCCTCGATCGACGCGGTCGTCTTGCCACGGTAGAAGTCTGGAGCAAGCGCCACAAAACCTGCCTCTGCGAGCCGGTCGCAGGCCTGCTTAAACGGCTCCGTCAGCCCCCACCACTCGTGCAGCACCAGGACCCCTGACCCTTCGCCACCTTGGGGCAACGCGAGATAGCCGGGTACTGTACTTTCGCTTCCTGGGAATACAATCATAGGTCCTCCTCTGTTTCAAAGTTGTTTCCTACTGAGAAGCTAATGGGTTCTTCAAGAGACATTCTGCCTAGGCACACCAAATCCGGTAAACAACCCAAAGTCGCGACTCTCGCAGAGAGTGGACTCTCGCTACCTGTATTGCAAAACAGGCTCTAAGATAGTGTTTGAATGCAATCACGATGGGAAGGCTGGCACAAGCGTGGTAAGCATGCGAGAACTCGCCGAGAGTTTGATGAACGCCTCACTGCTCTGCGGGAGTCCCTCATGATCGCGACAGAGCCGCAGCCCTCGCACCATCCAGGAAAAACAACGCTCAATGAGCCACCGCTTGGGCTGAGGTCGAAAGCCGGTGGGAAAGACTGTCTCCCAGGCTACTTCTGCCCCTTCGGGTACCAGCAGACCACGTTTGGGGACCGTGAGCGCATGGATCGTCTGGATGGTCCAGCCCAACTGCTCTTTGACCCAGGTCAGAAAGGTCCCGCCATAATGGCTGTCACCCCAGACACGCTTCATACGGGGAAACAGCTTTGTGAGGGGCGTGAGCAGGGCATGACCTCCCTGCTGATCGGATTTCTCGGCTCCCGTCACCTTCACAGCCAACAGATTGCGAGGCTTTTCCACGAGCGCGTGGCGAATGCCTCCCCAGACTTTGGTAACCTAAGCAAAGGAGTCACCCCCTTTACTCGGCTTCAGAACTGGACATGATACTTTCGCATCATCCAGCTCCTCAACGATATGGCCTTTGTCATAGGCACCGAGAGCATTTCGGGCGTGTCGTTGATCATGGCAGTGTCGATGGAAAACCACCCTGTTGCTGATCATATTTCCCCCTCCCAGGCTTTTGGGGGTAATGTGATCCACTTCAAGGAGATCACCGTCTTGGAAAAAGAGTCCACACCAGCGGCATTTCCCCTGTTGTTTCTGGAGAAGTTTGGCTAACATCCCATTCAGCATCGAGTGGGTTCGTAACCGCTGGCTCCAATAGAGCAAATTCCCATCATAAGGGGAGGCTCGGCCCCGCACCTTGACATGTCTTTGGATATGCGTCTGTGTGTGCCTCCACAGCGTTGTTCCCTCCTGGTCTGCAAATAGCCAGCCGTTGCCGTCATCTACATGCCAGTATTTCTGTGCTATCCAATGTTTGCTTTTGTTTGGGTGTCGAGCGTTTGCCCACGATCTCAGTTGCAGATAGAGGACACTCTGGCAATGAGAGAAGGTCCGCGTTGCTGCCATGGCCCTGTGATAGTTGGTCCATCCGCGTATCACTGCGTTCAATTCTCGAATGAGCTTGTCCACCGGAGCGCTTTTGTTCCGCTTGATGATGGTTCTCATCTCTGCAATGTGTCGTTGGATTGCTTCTTTGGAAGGTCGGATGATGGTTTTGAAACCGAGCGCAGGTCCATACTGGTTCGCTCTTCCCGAATGGGTTTTTCCTACGGGAAATTGACGAACCGTGAAGCCGAGAAAATCAAAGCCAATGTGGCCTTGATATGCTTGCAGCGTATGGGCAATCCTTGTTTTGCTTGGTTTCAATGCTAGCCCCATATCAGCTAGCCATGCTGCTACCACTTCTTGTGCTTTCTTGACTCCCTCTTCTGTGGGATGGAACACCACCAGATCATCAGCGTAGCGAACCAGTTGAGGGCGATCCGCTTTGGTTCGATAGGCATCCATGAGGGCAGTTTCCATACCATGCAAAGCCACATTCATTAACAAGGGCGACACAACCCCGCCTTGAGGGGTCCCGCGTAAGGTTTCCTCAAAGGCTCCGTTGTCAATGGCTCCAGCTTTGAGCCATGCCTTGATCATTCGCCGCATAGCTGGATAGGTGTCGAGTTTCTGAAGTAATGCTTCATGGCAGATGTTGTCGAAGGCTCCTTTGAGGTCGGCATCTAGCACATATTTGGCCTTGTGCGCGATGATCACGAAGATAGCGCTGATAGCATCCTGACAGGAACGACCAGGGCGAAATCCATAACTGTTTGGTTCGAATTTGCTTTCCCACGCTGGTTCGAGGGCCAGTTTCACCAGAGCCTGTTGGGCCCTGGTTTCCATCACCGGGATACCAAGCGGGCGCTTTTCGAGTTTCCCTGGCTTCGGGATGTAGACACGGCGGACTGGGAATGTCTTCGCGTGTTTCCACTGCTTGGGGTGAATGCGCTCTGCCAGTTCAAAGCGTTGGGCCGGGGGGACTGATTTCACTCCATCGACTCCGGCGGTTTTCTTTCCCTGGTTGTCCTGCGTCACCCGTCGCACGGCCAGCAGTCGGGCTGCTCTGGATTTCATCAACAATTTTTGAAGTGACTGGACTGCCTTCTTGTTTCCACGCTGCTCGGCTTGGAAGATGCGCTTTTGTATCCTGTACACACGCTGCTCCAACTTGCGCCAGGGCAGCGCGCGCCAACTCTCACTCGCAGGATCAAGCGCAGGTTTCTGCTTGATCCTGGGTGCCTTCGTTTTTCGCATACGCCTTGTACTTCTTCCTTCCATATCATCGTGCCTACGTCAGCCTATCCAGAAGCTCTCCTTCTGGCGTTTGCTTCTTAGGCAATCCCGCTCTCAAGGGCATTGGTTGGAACCAACTTGTCGTATCGACCTCCGACAAGAGCACACTTGAGAGTTATCCCGTTCCGGGTATCCGTTTGTCGTTGCTTTAGGTGTGTGCTATCCACCAGATAGGGGGATGAGTGAACAGTGATGGGAAAAAATACACCACTGCATCGCAATCCTATCGGTACCTTTTGGTCAAGCCTATCAGCCTGTTTGGCTTGTTGACGCTCGTGATGGTTAGTAACGCACATTCGATGTACTCATCGTGTTCGATGAGCTTCTCACCATAGCAACCTGGCAAAGATTTCGACTCTCGTCAGGCTCAGAGCCTACTTCCCCATGCCCGCTTTACGGATTGATGTCCAGTCGCTACCGTAGGGCATGACCTTTCCGCTTTCACCGAGCGGGTGAGGGATTGCACCTCACGTCGGATACCCAGTTATCAAGGTGTACCCCTTGTTCACCATCCCTCAGCAGTTCATGCTAATTTCGGCGAAACGGTTCGCACTTTTCCCCATGTCGTAGCCCTTTTCCGGACCACGCACGGCGCTGGTTTTGATCGACTGACTGTCACTGATGGCCGCGCTTGGCTCTTCGTCTCGGCCTTGCTTGGTACGCATCCGCATGCGCAGGGTGTGCAGGATATGGTCCCAGACTCCTTCCCGCTCCCATCGGCGCAAGGTGTAATAGACGGTTTGCCACCTGGGAAACTCATGGGGCAGCATGCTAAAGGCGACACCCACTCCGCAAGACGTACACAATCGCATTGACGACCTCGCGTCGCGAGACAAACGGCCTGCGGCCTTGCAGGGATGGGTGAGGGATCAATGGTTCCAGCAGCTCCCATTGCGCATCCGAGAGACTCGCAGGGATAGGCTCGCCTCCCTAGGGTCATTTTCATACGTCTTCTGCTCTTTCTCTCTGCTTCTTCGACTCTTCGGATCATCTCCTCTCTTCTTTTTATCGGCTAGGGGACGGCTTTCAAACACTATCTTAGACCGTCACTCCTTCCAGATCAGTTGTTCCCACATTGGTAATGTGTATAGGAGGTCAGACGCAAATGCTTGAAGTGCATGTCATGCTACACCAGCGAGGCAAGGGAACCGCAAGAAAGTCGAGCAGGCTCCTGGCAAGGATGCACCCGATCCTTGCAGGAACGAGAAGAAGTGCCAGAGAGGGCAACCGTTTCCTGGAAAACCGCTTCTCATCTGGCTTCATTCACTGCCATTTTGTCAATTGGTGAGAACAAGAAAGGCCATGCGCATGACTATGGCTTGAGATCCAGCACCGCGCGGCCTGTCTGCAAATCGACCGGCACCGAGATCTGATCATGCACGAGCAGCCACTGGCCTCCGATCTTGTGCCAGCAAGCGGTCCAACGCACCCAGACACCGATCTTCTGCCCAGTGGGCAGGGTTGCGCTCGCCCGGTTGAAGCTGTGGGTGAAGGCCAGATCCTCGCCCACCGTCATGGACAAGTCGGCAATTTCATAGCCGATCGGACCCGGCAACGACGAGAACGCCTCTTCCCAACGTTTCCTCATGGCATCTGCTCCCACGTATTGTAGCGGGGGCACAACGTCGAACGTCACGACCTCCGGCGCGTACATGGACATGATCCCATCGATGTCCTTCGCGCGAAATGCCTCGACACACCCCTCTATCAACCTTTTGATTTCCATTTCATCGTTTTTCTTGTTCTCTTCGCTTATCATCGTTTCCTCCTTCCTCTCGCCTGTGGAGTGTCAATTATACACATCGGGCTTCGAAACCCTGAGCGTAAATTCCGGGCTAAAGAGTTTCCTTTCTCTCCATTCATTTCAGACATGTGTCAACTTATCGGGGTTGGCAACAATACGAATCGTCTGGATGCGCCCGGCCACCACGTCGATGGTCAACACAGCGAGGGCGTGCCC
>Ga0187846_10000481_pt1 | contig 23351 bp, 16 predicted proteins | sample TC_taG_FD_161473 | JGI IMG/M metagenome (GOLD analysis project Ga0187846, IMG submission 161473) | Biofilm microbial communities from the roof of an iron ore cave, State of Minas Gerais, Brazil - TC_06 Biofilm (v2) | ecosystem: Environmental > Terrestrial > Deep subsurface > Cave > Wall biofilm... | reverse complement strand
TGCGCGTGCACCGCAAGGCACGCCAGCGCACAGGCCGTCGCGGCCAGCCCGAGCAGCACGCCTTTCATCGGTCGTCCCCTCTCAATGGGCCGCATAGTGCACCCGCTCCGGCACCGGCTTGAACGATCCCATCCGGCTCCACCACGGCATCAGGAAAAAGAAGCTGAAGTACAGCGCAGCGCACACCTGCGCCACCAGCGTGCGGCCCGGCGTGGGCGGGTTCATGCCGAGGTATCCGAGCACGAAAAACGCGACCACGAAAACGCCGATCACGATCCGGTGCCAGCCGGGACGGTAGCGGATCGACTTGACCGGCGACTGGTCGAGCCACGGCAGCGCCGCAAAGGACAGCACCGACAGCGCCATCAGCACCACGCCCCACAGCTTCGGATCCAGTCGCACGCCCGGCACCGCCAGCAACGCGACTGCAAACACCACCAAAGCGGCCACCGTGATGCGCAGCCACTGCTGCCGCACCCGCAGGAAGATCATCGCGCCCAGCACGACCGCGCTGATCGCGAGCCACACCACGAACTCGGCGGTGGTGGCCCGCAGGATCGAGTAGTACGGGGTGAAGTACCACAGCGGCGCAATGTGGTTCGGAGTCTGCAGCGGGTCGGCCGGGATGAAGTTGTTGCCTTCCAGGAACACTCCACCCACCTCCGGCGCGAAGAACAGCACCGCGCAATACGCGAGGAAGAAGAACCCCAGTCCGTACAGATCGTGCACCGTGTAGTACGGGTGAAATGGGATGCCGTCCAGCGGCCGGCCTTGCGTATCGGTTCGGTCCTTGATTTCGATCCCGTCGGGGTTGTTCGAGCCGACGTCGTGCAGTGCAAAGATGTGCGCCACCACCAGCACCAGCAGAACGAGTGGAACGGCAACCACGTGCAGCGAGAAGAAGCGGTTCAAAGTGGCGTCGCCGACCACATAGTCGCCCCGGATCAAGGTCGATATCCAATCTCCGATATGCGGGATCGAGCTGAAAAGGTTGATGATGACCTGGGCGCCCCAGAAGCTCATTTGCCCCCACGGCAGCAGGTATCCGAAGAAGGACTCGGCCATCAGGCAGAGAAAGATCAGCGAGCCGAAGATCCACACCAGCTCGCGCGGCTTGCGGTAGCTGCCGTACAGCAGGCCGCGGAACATGTGCATGTACACGGCGATGAAGAAAAACGAAGCACCGGTCGAATGCATGTAGCGGATGAACCAGCCGCCCGAAACCTCCCGCATGATGGACTCGACCGACCAGAAGGCCAGTTGCGAGTCGGGCTTGTAGCGCATCGCCAGCAGGATGCCGCTGACGATCTGGATCACCAGAACCATCAGCGCAAACGAGCCGAAGAAGTACCAGAAGTTGAAGTTCTTCGGCGCGTAGTACTCCGACATGTGTGTGCGGTACGCCTGCATCAGCGACGGCATGCGCGCATCGATCCACCCCAGCAGCCCCTTGTACGGCGTCGCGTGAAGACCCATCATTCCTCTCCCGATCGCGTTCCGATGCGCGTCCGCTCGCATCGCGCGGGCGCCTGCCCGGTCATGCGCTCTTCTTGTGTTCGCCGATCAACAGCCGGGTGTCGGACAGAAATTCGTACGGCGGGATCTCCAGGTTGTCCGAAGCCGGCTTGTTCTTGAAGACACGCCCGGCCACGTCGAAGGTGGATCCGTGGCATGGGCACACGAACCCGGGGAATGCCCCGAGTTGAGGGTTCTCGTTCGCTGGAAACGGACCGTTGGGAGAGCAGCCCAGGTGGGTGCAGATGCCGATCGCCACGAAATAGTCGGGCTTGATCGAGCGCAGCGCCGGATCCTTCAGCGCCCACTCCGGGGTGGGGAAGCCGGTGCGGCGCGATTCCGGGTCGGTCAGCAGCTCGTGGTCCTCTTTCAGCGAGGCGAGCATTTCGGGCGTGCGGTGCAGGATCCAGACAGGCTTCCCGCGCCATTCAACGATCTTCATCTGGCCGGGGTCGATCGAGGATATGTCCACCTGGACCGGGCCGCCGGCCGCCTTCTCGCGCTCCGATGGCCAAAGCGAGGCGACCATCGGAACGGCGACTGCAACGCAACCAACACCCCCAACGGCGCTTGCCGTGATGATCGCCGCGCGGCGTTCCCGATCAATTTGCCCGGGCTCGACCGGACCCTCGCCTGTTTGTGCGACCGCTGTCATCGATTTTCCCGTCTTGATCTTCTTAAGAAACGGGCATGTTAATGCATCGCCGCAGCCGGCGTCACCGTTCCCAGTACCGCAACCGCGGCCAGAACAGCGATACCGAACAGCGCCTCGACCAGACTGTTTCTCTGCAGCTGGCGCATCGAAAGGCGCGGCGCCAAACGAAACCGGTTCACTGCGGCCAGCGCAAGCATCGACACGAAAAAGGCCTCCTTCAGCAGCAGCAGGCGCCCATAGTGCGTCCCGGTCAGAGCGGGGATGCTGCCGACCAGCACCCACGCATTGGCTGCGCCGGTCACGACGAGCGTCGACACGGCCAGTGTTCCCATCGTGGAAAACCGCGCCAGCACGGCGCGCGCGATATCGACCCAGGCGCGGTCCGAGCTATCGGCGACGGCCCCAAGGAGCATCGCCAGAGGCACGAGCGCGCCGAGCCAAGCGGCTGCAGCCGAAAGATGCAGGAAGTCGGCCGCAAGCTGCACGCGTCCCGCGACTCCCGGAATTGCGCCGCAGTGCCCGGCCCACGCGAGCGTTCCGACAAGGCACATGGCCAGTATCGCGGCGCCCGCGCTTGCAAGCAGCGCCTGAGGACCGTTCGGGCGGCCGGACCACGCGCTGGCCGGCTCGCGCCCGCTGGTGCCGCGCCCCATGGAAGCGAGCGCGACGGCAAGCAGCAGCGCCAGCACAAAGCGCACCAGCCAGTCGCGTCCGAACCGCGTGCGCGCCAGCACGGCCGCCGCGGTGCCATCGGACAGCGCCCGGCCGAACGGCGCGCCCGTGATATCGGCGCTCAGCACGAGCAGCCACAGCGCTGCCGACACGACTGCCGCCACCAGGCTGACCCAGCAGAGCGCGAGCAGACGCCGGCGCAGCACCAGAGCCTTCGCAGCAGCGTTCGCGCCGCCCCGGCGCAGCGCGGGCGAAGCGATGGACCATTGGAACAACAGCGCCCCCGCCAAGCTCGCCACGGAGGCGTAATGAACGAAACGAACGGCGATCAAAACAGAATCCGGCATCGTAGGATCCGGCATCGCCTCTTCGAGGCGGCATTCGGGCTAATGCGGGTTAATGCAGGCTACTGCGCCGCCACCCTGAAGCGAAACTCGCCTTCGGCCGTATGCGTGTCGGCAGTAAGAACCTTCCAGTGGACCCGGTAGGTACCAGGCGGCAGCTTCGCGACGCTCACGAGCAGTGTGGTTGGATCGGACCGATCGCCACGCGAATCGCCCTTGTCGAGGCGCGCCCCGCTCGCGTCCGACACCTCGACCCGGCTGAAGTCGGGCTCGATCCTCTCCGTGAACCACAGCACGACCTGCGCGGGCGAAGCCGCCACCGTGGAGCCCTCAGCCGGCTGCGAGTGATCGAGCAGCGCATGCGCGCCGGCGGGCCCAAGCGCGCACGCGATCCAGCAAAACACCAGCAATGCGACGTTGCGCATGGCGTCGGGGCCTGGCGCGAATGCACCCGCAAGGTTCGCCGCGCCCGCTGCAGGCTCAGTCGAGCAGCCCCTTTTCGAGCACGTAACGGGTCAACGCCGCATTGTTGTCCAAGCCGAGTTTCTCCAGAACGCGTGCTCGATAGGTCGTCACCGTCTTCGGGCTGATGTTCAGGCTCTGCGCGATTGTGACCAGGCTGTTGCCGGCGGCGATCATCCGCATCACCGCGAACTCGCGTTCGGACAGGGTTTCATGCGCAGCCTGGGCGCCCTCGCCGAGGACCTGCGCGACGTGCGCGGCGAACTCGGGGCTGACGAACTTGCCGCCGGCAGCAAGCCTGCGAATCGCGGCAATCAGCGTGTCCGCAGCGCTGCCTTTGTTGACGAAGCCGTCGGCTCCGCTTTTCAGCGCCTGCACCGCGAACTGCTCCTCGGTGAAGGCCGACAGGATCAACACCGGCAACGGATGCTCCTTGGACTTGGCCGCCTTCAGGATGTCCCAGCCCTGGCCGTCGGGAAGCTTGACGTCGCACACCACGACGTCGAACTCCCGCTCCTCGATCAGCTTCAGCGCCTCGGCCCGAGTCGGGGCTTCGCCGGCAACCAGCATGTCCATCTGCCGGCTGATCACGTGCTTGAGGCCTTCGCGAACGACCGCATGGTCGTCGACGATCAGGATTCGGATCAGTTCGCTGCTCATGGCCCCGCGTCGTGGCCCCCGCATCCGCGCGGCACCCCCTGCGGGTGCGCGTCCCCATGAATGTTAAAACCTTGCTGTGCCGCGCCGGAATGGCCGGGATTTGACAATTCTGCACTGTCGCGGGTGCCGTTGTGAATTCCATACACACGGTCCAAGCTTTCCCGGGGCGGGCCCGCCGCGCGCCTGGTCCGACCCGCCAGGGGGACGGTTGCGTCGCGGGTAAGATCGGCCCCTCGAGGAGTTGTTCCGCAATGCAAGTGATCGACAGCCTGGCGCAGGGCGCGTCCGAGATCCGCGCGCTGCGGCGCGATCTGCACGCCCATCCGGAGCTGCGCTTCGAAGAGCGCCGCACCGGCGACCTTGTCGCGCGCGCCTTGGCCGGATGGGGCATCGAGGTGCACCCCGGGCTGGCGGGCACCGGCGTCGTCGGTGTGATCCGCGCCGGCAGCTCGCGCCGCTCGATCGGGCTGCGCGCCGACATGGACGCGCTGCCGATCCAGGAAACCAACCGATTTGCACATCATTCGCAATTCGACGGTCGGATGCACGCGTGCGGGCACGACGGTCACATGGCGATGCTGCTTGCGGGTGCACGCCACCTGGCCACCACGCGCGCGTTCGACGGCACCGTCGTATTGATCTTCCAGCCGGGCGAGGAGGGCGGTGCCGGCGCCGACCGGATGATCCGCGAAGGATTGTTCGAGCGCTTCCCGTGCGATGCCGTGTTCGCGCTCCACAATTGGCCGGGCCTCAGGTTCGGCGAATTCGCGGTGTCGCCCGGCCCGATGATGGCCTCGACGAACGAATTCGACCTCCTCGTGAGCGGCCGCGGCGGCCACGCGGCGATGCCGCACCTGACGGTCGACCCGGTCCTGGTCGCGGTCCAGATCGTGCAGGGACTGCAGGGCATCGTGACGCGCGCACGCAACCCGATCGACGCCGCGGTCCTCTCGGTCACGATGATTCATGCTGGTGACGCGACCAACGTGATCCCCGATACGGCCCGGGTCGGCGGCACCGTTCGCACGTTCGACGACAAAGTCACGCAGCTATTCGAGCAGCGCATCCAGACCATCGCGCAGCTCACCGCGCAGGCGCACGGGGCCGAAGTCACGGTCCGGTTCCAGCGCACCTATCCGCCCACGGTCAACCATCCCGAGCAAGCCGAGTTTGCCGCCCGCGTCGCCGATCGCATCGTCGGAACGGACATGGTGGTGCGGAACGCGGACCCGACACTCGGCGCGGAGGATTTCTCGTTCATGCTGCAGGCTCGCCCGGGAGCGTACCTGTTCATCGGCAACGGCGACGGCGCGCACCGTGACGCCGGTCACGGCGCGGGGCCATGTACGCTGCACAACGCGTCGTACGATTTCAACGATGATCTGATCCCGGTCGGCGGGACTTTCTGGGTAAGGCTGGCGGAGGAATTCCTGGGACGGAGGTAGTACTCGAAACGACGGAAGCGCGGCGAACCGCGCTTCCGTACTACCGGCTTCCTGGAAGTAGGTGGGCGAGCGGTCGCGTGCTTGGAGGACGCTACGCTCGCGCCTGCGCCGCGATCAAGGATGCGGCGCAGGAATGAATCGGTATTACTGCAGCACGCCGTCGATCACCGCCGGATTGCCGCTCAGCGAAGGCGCGACTCCGATGTAATAGCCCGTGTCCGAGGACAGGGCGGGATTGTGCGGTTGCGCCGTCGGCACGGTGACCGTTACGCCGGAGGTGCTCAGCCCGGCCGGGCAAGCGATCATCTTCAGCCGCAGCTCGGCATCGAGCGCCCGTACGAGCCAGCTGCTGGACCCGACCGTCAGCTGGGTGCCGTCGACGAGCGCGAATGCCGGCACGTAGCGGGCACCCGACGTATTGCAATCGACCGTGGCATTGGTTTGCGGGTCGACGCAATTGCCCGGGATTCCGTACAGGTTGCCGAAGCCGTTGAACTGCAGCTGAATCTGCTTGTTCTGCCAGCTTCCGTACGGCAGGCTGCCGTTGGTATTGGCGGGAACCGTGAATGCGATGTTCTGCGGCGGATCGAAGGCGACCGGCATGCCGCCGGCGGTCAGCCAAGTGGTCTGGTTCCACTGGTTGGGGCCGGTCTGGTAGGTATAATACACTTGCGGGCCGCGGGGCTCGCAATATGCCGCCGGAGTCGACGTGCCAGGTGTGAACGGACACGGATTGCCGACGCCGTTGACCAGATCCGTCGTGTATAGCCGACCCGTCATCACGCCGTTCGACCATGGCGAGTTCGACGGAGCTGTGGTCATCTCAACTACCGCCGAGGTGCCGTCGAGCAGGCCACCGGCTCCGAACGAGTAGCTCACCTCCTGCGCGCCCCAGCCGAACTGCGTATCGGTCGGTGTGGCAAACGGTGACGCCGACGAATTGCCGGAGAAGGCCGACAGGCTGGCGGCGGTCGGGCAATTGCTCAGGCAGTACAGCGTAAGCGGAGCCGATCCGGGCAGCACAGTCGACTGCGTGTAGTAGTAGACGGCGTCGCCGCCGGCGTGCAGGACCGTTCCGGTAGTCGGCGTGTCGCCGACCGGCAGTGGGATCGTGATGGTGCCGCCCAGCGCGTCGGAGTAGCCCTCGACGGAGATATGCTCGAAGTGCTGCAGGACCGTTACTGCACTGGCGAACGTCGTGTTGACGCACGGCGATCCGGGCGAGCAACTCTGCATTCCGACCAGCATGAACGTGCTGCCGGCGTTGTTCCACTGCAGAACCCAGTTCTGGTAGTCCTGGGCCACGGTCGTGCAGGTCGAGTTCGCGCTGCCGCTCGGGGTCGAAATGGCGCCGATGCCGGTGCCGCCGTTGACGAGCTTGCAGCCTTCTCCGAAATAGTTGAACGGGATGCCGTCGATCTGGGCCAAAGTGGTCGACGCTTGCGTCCACTGGGTCAGCTTGCCACCGTTCTTGTACAGGTTATAGGCAGTCGTATTTCCGGGCCGCTGATCGGTGATGTTCGCGATGACGGTCACTTGGCCGTCGGCCACCGCCGCCAACACGCTCTGATCGACGCCACCGAAATTGATGCCCCAGTAGCTGGCATATCCATACAGAGTGGATCCGTTCGCCAACCCGCTGATGCCGTTGGCGGTGCCGGAAATCGGGAACCCCGGGTGCGCCTGATCGATGCGCGCGCCGGTGACCGCGTCGTACACCCCGTAACGCCACACCGACTCCTGCGCATTGGCCTTGGAACGGTCGAAACACACATCGCCGCTACCGTCGTTGCGGTCGAAATCGTTCGCGTCGAAGGCGAATTTGTAAGAGACCGTCTGGATCGGGCCGCCGTTGCTCTGCTGCTCCTGGATCGCGCCGTCACCTGCAGTGGTGCTCTGCGCATCCAGCGCGAGCGCGACGCTCGACGAGTTGCCCCCGTTCTGGTCGGACTCCTGATGGTTGACGATCGGTCCGTTGGCATCGACGTAGCCGTTGAACGCCGGCGTGGTGACGCCGGGCGTCGAGCCCGCCGGATAACCGACGTAATCCAACCGCACGACCCCATAAGGCGGCGACGTGACCGGGTCGCTGCTGACGGTGAACTTGGCCGAGACCACCATATTGGTGCCCTGCTCGTTGAAGCTCAGCCACGCTTTTCCGACCATGGGGTCGGTGGAATTGGATCCACGCGTCACGTCGACCATTGCCGTCATGTATGCAGGCGTGTCGGTCGAGCCGGAGGCACCGCTGGCCGAATTGCCGGCGCTGGCGCGGTTCTTCGTATCGCACTTGTTCTTATCGACCAGCGCGATGTACTGCACCTCGGTCACGCCGGTCGTGCTGTTCAGCACCCCTTTGGCGCTCAGCATGTCGGAAGCGCCCATCCCGTTCATGATGCACAGGACCATGTTCACGGTCGCGATGCCGTCCGAAGTAGCGTCCTGCACATAGACGTTCGCCACGTCCGTCGCGTACGGCGACGTTGCCGGGGGTGCGGCCCACACCGGAGCGGCCAGCAACACGCCCATGCCGGCCGCCGCGAGGGCACGCCTGGAATCGATCAAAGCCTTCATTTGCGCTCCCCCGTCAATTTGCCGTGACGACCGATATTGACGCCGGCGTACCGATGCCCTTGGCCGCGACTGGCGCCGCGGAGGCACCCGACGACGAGGATCCGCCGCCACATCCCACCAACGCCAGGACCGCCAATGCGGCCAGCGCGCTCATCCACGATTTCATTTCGGTTTGCTCCTTCCCTTGCGAAAACGTCGTTTGTCGGAATCGTCCGTTGCGAGGCGAAATGGTGACGTGAGGAACCACGCTTAGCGCGTGGGAAACGAGCAAATCGCTCCGGCAAATCGGGTCGCGCCCTACCCTCAAGAAGCGGCGGGCGTTGCCGAAAGGAGGCCGCCGGATCGGCGACAATGGCCCCTATGCCGGCTCGTCACCACGCCATCCGCATCCGCGGTGCGCGTCAGAACAATCTGAAGAATCTCGACCTGGAGCTGCCGACCGGCGAGCTGATCGTCGTCACCGGCGTGTCGGGGTCGGGCAAAAGCTCGCTCGTGTTCGACACACTGTATGCGGAGGGACAGCGCCGCTACGTCGAGACCTTCTCGCCGTACGCACGCCAGTTCCTGGATCGAATGGACCGGCCCGCGGTCGACCGCATCGAAGGAGTTCCGCCAGCGATCGCGATCGACCAGACCAACCCGGTGCGCACGTCGCGCAGCACGGTCGGCACGATGACCGAGCTGAACGACCACTTGAAGCTGCTGTTCGCGCGCGCTGCTGTGCTGCATTGTCGCGGCTGCGGCAAGCCGGTGCAGCGGGACTCGCCTCAGCGTGTGGTCGACGAGGTGCTGCGCAGGTGCGCGCAACAGGGCGACGCCCGCCTGTCGATCACGTTCCCGATCACGGTGCCGGAAAATTTCACGACCGAGGAGATTCGCTCCCATCTGGAGGCGCAGGGCTACACGCGCGTGCATGCGCAGCAGCCCACCACGGCAGGACTGCGGATCGATGTGGTGCAGGACCGGCTGCGGACGCAGGAAGCCGACCGCCAGCGCCTGATCGAATCGGTCGAGGCGGCGATGCGACGCGGCGGCGGGCGGGTCGATGTGCATGTGCTCGCCGCGCAGTCCGACCACTCCCGGTCACGGCCGACGGTCGAAGACGCTGCCGCGCAGCCGCAGGCGGCTACGCCCGACCAGGCTGTCTGGCGCTTCTCGTCCGACTTGCACTGCCCCGATTGCGATATCCACTACTCGGATCCGGTGCCCAGCGCCTTTTCGTTCAACTCGCCGCTCGGCGCCTGCCCCACCTGCCGGGGATTCGGGCGAGTGATCGGAATCGACCTGGACCTGGTCATACCGGATCCGAACAAGAGCCTGCGCGGCGGCGCCGTCAAGCCATGGCAGACCAAGAGCTTCCAGGAATGCCAGCGCGACCTGGAAAAGTACGCGCCTCGCTTCGACGTCGCGCTGGATGTCCCGTGGAATGCATTGAGTGAGCGCGAGCGGCGCTGGGTCGTCGACGGCGATCCGGCGTGGCGCGGACGCTGGCAGACGCAGTGGTACGGCGTGCGCCGCTATTTCGAATGGCTCGAGTCACGCGCCTACAAGATGCACATCCGGGTGTTGCTGTCGCGCTACCGAAGCTACACACCGTGCCAGGTGTGCGGCGGCAGCCGCTTGCAGCCCGACGCGCTGCTATGGCGCTTCGAAGCGCACACGATCCAGCAGCTCGCGCTGCTGCCGCTGGACCACTTGCGGCGGTTCTTCGAAGGTGCGCGCGAGCGCCGCGCGGCCGATCCGGCGATCGAACTGCTGCTGAACGAGATCTGCGTGCGGCTGCGCTTCCTGTGCGAGATCGGGGTGGGCTACCTGACTCTCGACCGGCAGAGCCGCACTCTCTCGGGCGGAGAGGTGCAGCGGATCAACCTGACGACCGCGCTCGGGACCTCACTTGTGAACACGCTGTTCGTGCTGGACGAGCCGTCGATCGGGCTGCATCCGCGCGACATGCACCGCGTGATCGGTGTGATGCGCCGCCTGCGCGGCGCCGGAAACACGCTGGTGGTGGTCGAACACGACCCGCAGGTGATGCTGGCCGCCGACCGCGTGCTCGACCTCGGACCCGGCCCCGGCGAACGCGGCGGCCAGGTCGTGTTCGAGGGCGCGCCGGCGGCGTTGTGCCGTTCCTCGACGCTGACCGGGCAGTATCTATCCGGTCGCCGCCAGGTCGAGGTGCCGCGCGCGCGCCCGGTGGCGCCGAACGCGCCGCGTGTGGTGCTGCAGGGGGTGCGCGAGCACAACCTGAAAAACTTCGATGTGCAGTTTCCGCTGAACCGCCTGGTGGTCGTCACCGGAGTGTCGGGATCGGGCAAATCGACGCTGGTGCAGGACGTGCTGTACCCGGCGCTACGCAAGGCGAAGGGCAAGCCGGCCGAGGCGCCCGGTCTGCACGACCGGTGCCTGGGAGCCGACTGGATCGCCGAGGTAATGCTGGTGGACCAGTCGCCGATCGGCAAGACGACTCGCTCGAATCCGGCCAGCTATGTGGGCGCCTTCGATGCGATCCGGCGCCTGTTTGCGCGCGCACAGCTGGCGCAGGAGCGCGGCTACAGTCCGGGCACGTTCAGCTTCAACGCCGGCAACGGTCGCTGCCCAACCTGCGGCGGCAATGGCTACGAACACGTCGAAATGCAGTTCCTGTCCGACGTCTACCTGCGCTGCCCGGACTGCGACGGCCGTCGTTTCCGCGCGGAAGTGCTCGAAGTACGGCTGGCGCGCAAGGGCCGCGAGCTGTCGATCGCCGACACGCTAGAACTGACCGTGTCGGAGGCGCTGCATTGCTTCGGCCAGGACGCCGAGGTAGTGCGAGACCTGGCGCCGCTGGCGGAAGTCGGACTGGAGTACCTGCGCCTGGGCCAGCCGGTGCCAACGCTGTCGGGCGGCGAGGCGCAGCGCTTGAAGATCGCCGGTTTCCTGGCTCGCGCCGAGACGGGGCCCACTGCCGCTGCGCACATGGCGCGCCGGGGCTCGCTGATGTTGTTCGACGAACCCACCACGGGCCTGCACTTCGACGACATTGCGCGGCTGATGCGCGCGCTGCGAAGACTGATCGAATGCGGCCATTCGCTGATCCTGATCGAGCACAACCTCGACGTGATCCGGGCAGCCGATTGGATCATCGATCTGGGGCCGGACGGTGGCGAAGAAGGCGGCGCGATCGTGGCCGAGGGCGATCCTCGTTCGATTGCGGCCCACCCGACCTCGCACACCGGGCGGGCGCTGCGCGAATACGAGGCGGGGCTGGGCGCGGCCCACACTTCCGCGCCGGCGCAAGAGCTGGGGTACGGGACCTTTGCGCAGGACGACCGGCGGCCCGTGCCGCTTGCTTCGATCGAGGAGCCGGCGCCGGTGTCGAACGGCTGCATCGAGATCCGCAATGCGCGCGAGCACAACCTGAAAGGGATCGACGTTGCGATCCCGCGCGACGCGTTCACCGTGATCACCGGGGTTTCGGGCAGCGGCAAATCGACGCTCGCCTTCGATATCCTGTTCAACGAGGGGCAGCGCCGGTATCTGGAGTCGCTCAATGCGTACGCCCGCTCGATCGTGCAGCCGGCCGGGCGTCCGGACGTGGATGCGATCTACGGCATCGCACCCACCGTCGCGATCGAGCAGCGCGTCAGCCGCGGCGGGCGCAAGAGCACCGTGGCCACGCAGACCGAGGTGCACCATTTCCTGCGCCTGCTCTTCGTCAAGCTCGGCGTGCAGCACTGCCCCGACTGCGGCATTCCGGTCATTCCGATGTCGTTCGATTCGATCATCGCGCAGATCGGCAACGGCCTGCGCGGGCGGCACATCGGAGTGCTCGCTCCGCTGGTCATACATCGCAAGGGCTACTACGCAGAACTGGCGAAGTGGGCTGCTGCGCGCGGCCACACGCATCTGCGCGTCGATGGAAAGTTCGTTCCGACCGCGCCATGGGCGCGCCTGGACCGGTTTCGCGAGCACACGATCGAGCTGCCGTTGGGCGACCTGGAGGTCGGCCCGGACAGCGAGACGCGCCTGCGAGTGTTGGTGCAGCGAGCGCTCGAGCTCGGCCACGGCGTCGTGCAGATCCTCTGGCCCCTGGAGCATCTGCAGGCCCAGATGCGAGGCGCCGCGGGCGGCGCGCTGGAGAGCCGGCTGTACTCCATCCACCGCACCTGTCCGTCGTGCGCCCGCGCTTTCCCGGAACCGGATCCGCGGCTGTTCTCGTACAACTCCAAGCACGGGTGGTGCGCGCAGTGTTTCGGCACCGGGCTGCAGCTTCCCGGCTTCGGCGCCGAGGACAGTGGCGAGGAGATCGGCTGGAACGAGTGGTACGAGGGAGAAGAGTCAGCCTGCCCCGGCTGCGCAGGGCAGCGCCTGAACCCGGTTGCACTGGCCGTGCGCTTCGACGGCCGCAGCATCGCGCAGGTCGGCGCGATGACGGTCGCAGAGGCGAGCCGCTGGCTCGATGGCTTGTCCCTCGCCGGCCGGCAACTGGCGATAGCCAGGGACATCGTCACCGAGATCCGCGGGCGCCTCGCCTTTCTGATCGAAGTCGGCCTCGGCTACCTGGCGCTGGACCGCGCCGCGCCCACGCTGTCCGGCGGCGAGTCGCAACGGATCCGCCTGGCCGCGCAGCTCGGATCGAACCTGCAGGGCGTGTGCTACGTGCTGGACGAGCCGACCATCGGGCTGCACGCGCGCGACAACCGCATCCTGCTGGCGGCGCTGTCCAAGCTGCGTGAGCGTGGCAATTCGCTGGTGGTAGTCGAACACGACGAGGAGACGATCCGCGCAGCCGATCACGTGATCGATATGGGGCCGGGCGCCGGCAGCCATGGCGGCCGGGTCGTCGCACAGGGCACGGTCGACGAGATCATCGCCAGCCCGCAGTCGCTTACCGGCCGCTTCCTGCGCGAGCCTTTGCGGCGCGCAGCAGGGAGGCGCGATCCGGACCTGGCCGGACCTGCACGCCTTACGGTGCGTGGCGCAAGCATGCACAACCTGCGCCGAATCGACGTGGACATCCCGCTCGCGCGGCTGACGGTCGTGACCGGTGTCTCCGGCAGCGGCAAGTCGACGCTGGCGCGCGACGTCTTGCTGGCGAACCTTCACACTGCCCTGGCGCGCAAGCCCGTGCGTGGCAGCGCGGACAGACCCGACCCGGACTGGAAGGGTTGCGGCGGCATCGATGGCTGGACGCAGGTGGCGCGTGTGCTCGAGGTCGATCAGACCCCGATCGGAAAGACACCGCGCTCGTGCCCGGCCACCTACGTCGGCTTCTGGGATGCGATCCGCAAGCGTTTTGCCGACACCAGCGAGGCACGCATCCGCGGCTACGGGCCGGGGCGCTTCTCCTTCAACACTGCGGGCGGTCGCTGCGCCGCGTGCGAGGGCCAGGGCCTGCGCACGATCGAGATGAACTTCCTGCCGGACGTGAAGGTCGTGTGCGACGTTTGCGGCGGCCGGCGTTTCGACCGCGCCACGCTCGAGGTGCGCTGGCGTGAGCGCACGATCGGCGACGTGCTCGCGATGCAGGTGGACGAGGCGGTCGCATTTTTCGCCTCCACTCCGGCGATCGCTCACCCGCTCGGCCTGTTGCGCGACGTCGGGCTCGGATACCTGACGCTGGGTCAGCCGTCCCCGACACTGTCCGGCGGTGAAGCCCAACGGATCAAGCTGGTGACCGAACTGGCGCGCGCGCGGCCGGCAGAAGCAGCGGGGGGCACGACGCTGTACGTGCTGGACGAACCGACCGTGGGACTTTCGATGGCCGACATCGAGCGTCTGCTTGCAGTGATCCACCGGCTGGTCGATTCCGGACACACAGTGGTCATCATCGAGCACAACCTGGACGTGATCGCGGACGCCGACTGGATCGTGGACCTGGGCCCCGAGGGGGGAGCGGCCGGCGGAGAGCTGGTCGCGCAGGGCATGCCCGAACGTATCGCCCGTTGCGATTCGCCCACCGGCGCAGCACTGCGCGCGCACATTGCGCGAGCGCGGCAGACGGCGCTTACATCGTAGCGGGCACTTAAGAAGCGAACGAGCCTCACGATTCGCTGCGTCTACGCTTAGGCTTTCCGAAGCAACTTCAGCGGCATTCAAGCTTCTCGGTTGCCGGCCGTAGGGATAAGGGTGGGCACCGTCATCCGTTTGCATCCGCATCGACGTGACTGCGAATCACACGGCTCTGCCCGTACGATGATTTCGACCCCATGCCGCACAGATTGCAGATTCCCTCTCACCCTCTCGCAAAGGCGCGAATGCAAGTGCAGATCCGAACCTTGAGCGTCTTGATGATCGGCGGCCTGGCCTCGCTTCTCGGCGGCTGCGCGACAATCACGGGCGACGGCACGCAGATCGTCCACATTGAAACGCTCGACGAAAACGGCCATCCGGTGGAAGGCATGCGCTGCCACGCGAGCAATGCTTCATCGGACTACTTCGGCGATTCGCCGATGTTCGACCTCGAGGTGCATCGGTCGGCGTCCGATCTGAAGGTTTCTTGCCGCCTCGGCGAGCGCGTGGCGGAAGGCAAGGCGGTCTCGCGCAGTGGGCTGCGCGGCGGGATCACAGGCGTGGCCAACCTCGTGATGCCGGGCGGATCGGGATTGATGGTGATCGACCATCTGACCGGATACCGCTACACGTACCCTTCCTGGATACGGCTGCAGATCGGCAGGAACCTCGTCTTCGACGCAAGCGATCAAGTCGCCGACCAACCGGTGCCTGCCGAGCACGACGATTCCGAACCGCACCCGCAGCCTGCACAGGCTCCGGCGGCGCCGGCGCGGCCCACGGGCGAACCCGCGCTGGCGCGCGCAAGCGGTCCGGCGCAGGCGGCAGCCGCAGCGACGATCAGCGCCCACGAAATAGTCCGTTCGGACTAGGCCCCGTCCAGGGCACCACGCTTTAGTTCTCCTTCCCGCGTCCGATTCGTCGGATAGGGGGGCTTCGCGCCCACCCGGGAAGGAAACATGAAGCGCATCTTGCTGGCCGGGTCGTGCCTGGCTCTCGCTCTCTGGCTGGGCGGCTGCTCGACGGTCACCGGGGACTTCCATCAGAAGCTGCAGATCGACGCTGTCGATGCGCAGAATCGCGCGGTCGACGGCATGCAGTGCCGGGTCGGCACCGCAACGGCCACGAATCCGATCACGGTGACGACGCCGGCGACCGGCGTGCGGGTTCGTCGCAGCAACGAGCCGCTTCTCATCGAATGCAAACGCGACAACCTGGTCGCGCAGGCGACCGTCAAGTCGCGGCGCGAGCGGATGGAGGAGGCCTTGCTCCCGTTCGGATCCGTGGGCGTCTTCGTCGACCACCTGAGCGGCGCCCTGTATGCGTATCCCACGGCGCTGCACCTTCACGTCGGCCAGCACATCGTTCTGGAACACGGCGGGGAGGCGCAGATCGCGCAGGCCGATCCGATCGTCGGCGCGCCATCGACGCCGCCCGCGCCGGCCGGACAACAACAGCAGCGAGTCGTTACGGCAGCGGCCGTGGTCGCGCGAACGCCCGCAGCGCGCACAGCGCCTCTTGCGAGCACCGCAAAGACCGCATCGAAGGCAAAGCCGGCTGCGAAGCCGTCCAGCGCGCGAGCCGCCGCACCGGCGAAACCCGCCCGACGAACCGCGGTCGCATCGGCCCAAACGAAACCCGCTGACCCACGAACCGCGGTCGCATCGGCCCAAACCGCGCCAGTGAACTGGTAATACTGCCGATCGGATCCGATCGCACCCGGCCGGCCGGGAAGCGGGTGCTCAGGAGCGCGCGCCGCCCTGAGCACCCTTAGGCGGCCACGCCAGCGCTTCGAAACCGAACTGCTCCGCGTACTCAGCGTTCAGGCGTTGCCAGCCGAACTTCATCGCCTCTCCGGCGACGATGCGGCCGACCGGCTCGCCTGCCAGCAAGCGATCGAGCACGTCGAGGCAGATGTGCCAACCGGCTGCGCCCATCGACACGAACCTGCGATCGATGTTGTGCCAGAGCGTCAGGCGCGTTCCGTCGCCGCGTGGCTCGAGCTCCCACCGGATGTCGTTGTCACCCCAGCTGTACTCCAGAAGCCTCGGCGCCGGTGGCGGCGCCGGGCATATACGTCTCACGGTTGCTCATCGTTTCCTTCCCTTTCCGGCGGCCGCCAATACCTGTTCAGACATATTCTCCGCCGGCTGCGCTATCGTCCGATGCCGAAGCGATGGAGCGTTCAGGATGGGTGGATCGGCGGTTTCTTTCCGGATGGACGAGCTGGAGCAGGCGGCAGCGATCGTGCATCGCGTGCTGCTGCCTACGCCCCAATACGTCTGGCCGAAACTCGGCCGCAGGATCGGCGGCACCGTGTGCGTGAAACACGAGAATCACACGCCGACCGGCGCGTTCAAGGTGCGGGGAGGACTGGTCTACCTGGAGCGGCTGCTGCACTCGCAGCCGCACGTGCAGGGCGTCATTTCGGCCACGCGCGGCAATCACGGCCAGTCGATCTCCTACGCCGCGGCGCGCGCCGGCGTGGCGGCGACCATCTATGTGCCGTACGGCAACTCGCCCGATCAGAACGCGTCGATGGCCGGTTTCGGAGCGACCGTGGTGGAGTTCGGCCGCGACTTCGACGAAGCCAGACACGAGGCGCACCGCGTCGCCGCGATGCGCGGCCTGCACTTCGTCGCATCGTTTCATCGCGACCTGGTGGCCGGTGTCGCCAGCTACGCGCTGGAGTTCTTCCGCGCCGTTCCGGACCTGGACGCGGTGTACGTCGGGATCGGCATGGGCTCCGGGATCTGCGGCTTGATCGCGGTGCGCGATCTTTTGGGACTGAAGACAGAGATCGTCGGCGTGTGCGCGGCCGCCGCTCCCGCCTCGGCGCTGTCCTTCCGGGCCGGCGAGCCGCGCCCGACCTCGTCCTCGCTCACCTTCGCCGACGGGCTGGCGACGCGCGAGCCGGACGCGGACGCGATCGCAACCATCTGTCGCGGGGCCGCACGAGTAGTGGAGGTGAGCGAGGATGCGATCGCAGAAGCGATCCGGCTCACCTTCGACGACACCCACCAGGTGGCCGAGGGCGCCGGTGCGGCTCCCCTTGCAGCGCTGCTGCAGGAAAGAGATCGCATGGGCGGCCGCAAGGTCGGGCTGATTTTGACCGGCGGCAACATCGAGCGCGCCCGCCTGCTGCAGGTGCTCGAAGGCGCTACGCCGGCGGTACGCTGACATCTCCAAATCGGGAGAGCTTCTTCCGGGAGGCCAAATGATCGTTCATCGAGGGGGTTGCCACTGCGGTCGCGTGCGTTTCGAAGTGACCGCACCATCGAGGATTCGGGTGTCCGATTGCAACTGCTCGATCTGCAGCAAAGCCGGCTACCTGCACCTGGTGGTGCCGGCCGATCGGTTCCGCCTGCTGTCGGGAGCCGACGTGCTGACGACCTATTCGTTCAACACGGGAACGGCGAAGCACCTATTCTGCTCGGTATGCGGCATCAAGTCCTTTTACGTTCCGCGCTCGCATCCGGACGGCTTCAGCGTCAACGCGCGCTGCCTCGACGCCGGCACGGTCGAGGATATGAGCGTGAGCCTGACCAACGGCCGCGAGTGGGAGAAGCAGTACCCGAAGGGGCGGGGCGAGTACACGAGCTAGTGGGCGGGCCATCAGAAATCAGGGAGAAAACAATGTCGGATGCGGAACACTCATCGATACCTCATCACCACGATTGCGGAAACTTGTTCGGCTGCGGAGAGGAAAGAGGCACGGGAGTAGTGCGCCAGGACCTGGTGGATCACATCGTCAACCGGCGCGCGGCAGATCGCCTGTGCCGCATGGACGAAGTCCGGCAGGAGACTCTCGATCGATACGCAACGGTGCGGGGTCGTTCGCGCCGTCAGTTGCTTCGGGCCAGCGGCCTGCTGGGTGTCCTCGCCGCGCAACCGTGGCTCGGCGGGCTTGCGGCGGCAGACGAAGGCAAGAGCACAGCTTCCGCGGCAGACGAGGCTCACGCGGATCGTGACGCCGGCGGCGGCCGAGTGCACGTCGTCGAATCGAGCGAGAAGACGGTCAGCTGGGGCGTTTTCGACGCGACATTGCCTCCGATCCTGACGATCGAGTCCGGCGACATCGTCGTCTATCCGAACACGTGGTCGCACTTCTTGAACAAGTTGCAGCCCGGTGTGCCGATCGACGTTCTGGCGCAACTTCGCAAGGACCATCCCGGACGCGGTCCGCATTCGATCATCGGCCCGGTCGCGGTGCGCGACGCCGAGCCCGGCGACGTGCTGGAAATCCGCTACCTGTCCCTGAAGCCGTACGCCTGGGGCGCCGTATTCAACAACCCAGGGGCATTGGGTACCGGGCTGCTCCCGGAAGATTTCCCCGAAGGCCAGGTGAAGTATCTGAAGCTGAATGTCGACGAAAAGACCGCGGAGTTCCTGCCGAAGATCAACATCCCGCTACAGCCGTTCCAGGGGACGCTCGGTGTCGCGCCACCGGATGGTTTCTTCCCTCCCGTTTCTCCAGGCGTGACGAGCTCCGTACCACCAGGACCTCACGCCGGCAATCTCGATCTGCGCGAGCTCGGCGAAGGATCACGGCTGTTCATTCCGGTCTGGAAGCCCGGTGCGCTGATCTACACCGGCGATTCGCACGCCGTGCAGGGAGACGGTGAGATCAACCTGAGCGCCCTCGAAACGCGAATGCACGAAGTGCGAATCCAGGTCGTGCTGCACAAGCAGAAGAAGCTGGGCTGGCCGATGGCGGAGACGCAAACCGACTGGATCGCGATCGGCCTGGACAAGGACCTTAGCGCCGCGATGACGCTGGCCGCGCGCAGCGCCATCCAGTTCCTCGTCAAGCGCGCCGGTCTCACGCCGCTCGATGCTTATGCGCTGTGCAGCATCGCGGTGAGCTTCCGCGTCACACAGGTGGTGGACATCGTTCGCGGCGTTCACGCAATGATCCCGAAGAAGCTGTTCGCGAACGAGTTACGTGAGCGGATCGCGGTTGTCTAGCTACGCGATCCGGTGGGCAACGATCTCATGGGCATGCGAGCGCGCTTTCGATAGCGGCACCCTGCGCGGTCAGGTATGCCGCGCGCGAAACGTTCAGGTGTGCCGGCGTCAAGGACTGCACGTCCAGCACGAATTTGGACAGGGCGCTACACGCTGCCGTGATCTTGCCTGCGGAATCGTCGTGGGCCACCCGCTCCACGTCGTCCTCAAGCGGACCTGGGGTATCGTCCGCGGCGCGCAGAAGCGCTGCGATCTCGTCGGCTGCCAGCATCGGCGTCATCGTGCCGGTGAACTTGCCGCTGCTGACAAACGTCACCTCGGTGACGAACGCGGTGGTGTTCGACGGGCTGAGCGCCGCGCTCGGAGAAATCCCCTCCACCGCGAACGAGCTCACGCCGCGCGCAAAACCGTTGGCGGTGAAGTCGAAGCGCTTGCCGGCTGTGAGCGGGAAGGAGCGCCCCTGCACCAGCAGCGTGTAGTGATTGCCACCGACGCCGATCGGCAGCGTCACCGAGCCGAACTTCGGGTCGCCGGCGCCGGTCGCGTACGAGTATCCGACCGCGATGGGCGGATCGAGGAACGCGGGCACATTGGCGGCCACCGTGATGCTGAAGACGAAGCTGCCGTTGGCCTGAACGGTGGTCGGCAAGGCGACATTCGGATACGCGATCAAACCGTGGTCATTGCCGGCACTGTCCATCCACTGGCCGGCGACGAGGTTGCGGTTGTTGATCCCGACCAGAAATGTCTCCACCGCACCCGGTATGCCGGCGCTGCAGTCGACGATCTGAGGTACCTGGAACCCCGTCGCCAGATCGAAGTCGACGAACAGACCTTTTGGACGAGCCCATCCGACCGCACGAATGCAATTGCTGCTCGAACAGTTGGCACTGCTATGCGGATCGAGGTCGTTCAGTCCGCGCAACGCCGTTTGCACGCCAGCCATCCCGAGCGAATATTTCGTCAGGGTGTTCGGGTTGTACAGGAAAGCTTCCTTCGCGATCGTCGCGGACGATCCCGACCCGACGAACAGGCCGGATGCGTTCATCGCGCCCGGAATGGTGTAGGTCGAAGCCGAACCATCCGACAGCTTCGGCACGAACGACGTGTAGCCCGGTGGGAACGTCGCAATGGTGGCGGCGGTCGGGTTGTAGATGAATCCGATGGTCTGCGAGGGAGGATACGGCGGCGGGCTGGCGAAGCCGGGAACGAGGCCGTTATCGCTGATCGCACGGAATTCCGTGTTTGTATAGCCGGGCGTCGCGCTGGATGCGAAGTTCGGCACGAACGTGTATGCGCCCCCCGGCGGCAGCCCGTTCAGGATGAAGCTCTGCTCGACCGGCGACAGAGGCGCTTGCGCGACGCCGGCGAGCTGACCGTGGTTGTTGATGCCGAGCACATTCACATCGGCAGCCGTGTACCCGCTGGAACTTGGCGGCGCCGCCACGGTGCTCCACTGTCCCGTGGTCGAGTCGTATATAAATGCGCCCTGATCCGAGTCGGCAGCGATCTGGCCGGCGTCGTTGAGTTGCCAGACTTGCGTCCAGGCCGATCCGGGAACATCCAGCGCCTGGCAGGTGTAGCCGTCCGCCGTCAGCGCCATCGCCGGCACCGCGAGCGAATTCGATGACGCCGACGATCCGATCACGTTCACGGCCACGATGGTGTAGTCGTAGGTGTTTCCCGCTGTCACTGTGGTGTCGACGTACGCAAGAGTCGTCGCTCCCGCTACCGTTCCGATCTGTGCTGCGGCCGCCCCGTTCGTCGATCTCCAAACCTGGAAACCGGTTACCGCAGGCGCCAGTGCGTTGGCCGCTTCGGTCCAGGTCAGGCCGACCTGGTTGGGTGCCACGATTGCGACGCTGGCCAGGACCGGCGCCGTCTGGACGAAGAGTTGGACCGTGATCGCATTGGACGGTGCCGAGGGGCCGGCGGCGTTGAGCGCGATCACAGTGTAGGCGTAGCTGTTGCCACCGGAGACCGTCGTGTCGGAGAACGACGGCGCCGCTACGTTCAGATTAGCGATCGGCGCCGCGCTTGCGCCGTTGTCGGCGCGCCAGACCTGGAACCCAGTCACCGGATAGGGGCCGGCCACGGCGGCCTCGGTCCAGGTCAAGTTGATTTGGGTGGGCGAAACGGCCGTCGCGCCGGTGAGCACCGGCGCCGGCTGAGGCATCGCGGGACCACCTAGCGGGTTCAACGCCTGGATAACAATCTGGCGGGTTTGCGTGGGAGCTCCATCGAATTGGGCGTCGCCGTGCAGTCCGGCCTGCACCATGCAGATGCCACCCGGCCGAAGGATCGTGAGTTGACTTCCGACGACATTGCAGTAGTCCGGCGTAAACGTACGGAAGACAGGTGCCAGAGCGCTGCTGGTCACCGCGGTCAGGCTCAATGTAGTGCCCGACCCCACTTGCAACGGTGGCGACGGCGGGCCGGGCGGATACGTGAACTGCAGACTGTTGTCGGAGGCCAAGGGTCCGAAGGCAGTCGGAGCCGTCGTATTCAAGGTGTTGCCATTGCCGAGTTGCCCGTTGGAATTGTCGCCCCAGCACTGCAGATCGCCGCTGCTGAGCAGGGCGCAGCTATGGCCACCTCCGGCAGAAATCGCAGCCACGGCGGCATTCAGGCCCTGTACCGGTATCGGAACTGCCGAATTGTTGAGCAACCCGTTACCCAGCTCGCCGTCCGCGTTGTAACCCCAGCACGAGACGGCTCCCGCATACGTCAACGCGCAGGTGTGATAGGCCGTGCTGCTGATCGCCGCGACGCCGCTCGTCAGGTTCTGCACCTGCACCGGCGAATACGAGGTACTCGCTCCACCGTCGCCGAGCTGGCCGTAGTTGTCAGCGCCCCAGCACTGCACGCCACCGCCGCTTGTCAGCGCACAGGTGTGTGTCGAGCCCGTGGCAATCGCAATCGCCTGCGCGCCATTAAGTAAACCCACCGTCACCGGCGACGTCACGGGTGTCGTCCCGACAGAACTGCTGCCGACCTGCCCGAAGTTGTTGTAACCCCAACACTGCACCGTCCCCGAGGCCAGCAGCGCACAGGTATGCCAATCGCCTCCGCTGACCGCCACCGCTTGTCCTCCCAACCCGACAACTGGCTGCGGGCTCGCGTAGACACCGGTGTCTCCGGTTCCGAGCTGCGCAAACTGGTTGTAGCCCCAGCATCGGACATTGCCCGTCGCCAGCACCGCGCAACTGTGGTTGCCTCCCGCCGCGATCGCCGCGACGCCGCTCGACAGCCCATCGACCGGCACCGGCTGGCTCGAATCCCCACTCAAGGAGCTGGTGCCGAGCTGGTTGTACTGGTCGGAGCCCCAGCAGGACACCGCGCCGCTGGCGGTCAACGCACAGCTGTGCTCGTGCCCCGAGGCAACGGCGATCGTCCCGCCCGCGAGGCCGGCCACCGCAACCGCGGTTGACGATGAGGTCGAGGTGTTGTTGCCGAGTCCCCCGTTGGGATTGTCGCCCCAGCACTGCGCTGCACCTCGGCTGGTCAAAGCACAAGTGTGCAGCAACCCGGCGGACACTTGAGCCACGTTGGAGCCAACCCCTGCAACGGGCAACGGCACGGATGAGAGGTCGGCCCCCGTCCACGTACCCTGCTCCTCGAAGAAGTTGTCACCCCAGCATCTGGCGGCGCCAGCCTTCATCACCGCGCAGGTCACATTGGCGCCCGCGGAAATGCCGATCGCCTGACCACTCAATCCGATCACATCGACCGCAGCAAGGTTCGCCTGGTTCGGCGGAGTCACGGCACCGTTGCCGAACTGGCCTGCGCTGTCGTCTCCCCAACACTTGATCTTCCCCGCCGCTGACAACGCGCAGGTATGGTTGTCGCCCGCTGCAATCGCGGTCACATCGGTGCCCAGGTTCGCAACCGCGATTGGTGCATTCGAGCCGTAGGATGGGGTCGACGGCGCACCGAGCTGTCCTCCGAGTAGGCGAGGAGGTTGCCCTCCTCGCCCCTCACAGATCCCGCCGTGCGGAATTACCGCAGCGGGTTCCTCAGGCAAACCTCGCCGGGCGGGCCCAGGCATGCATGATCCGCGGGCGT
>Ga0187846_10000480_pt1 | contig 23388 bp, 20 predicted proteins | sample TC_taG_FD_161473 | JGI IMG/M metagenome (GOLD analysis project Ga0187846, IMG submission 161473) | Biofilm microbial communities from the roof of an iron ore cave, State of Minas Gerais, Brazil - TC_06 Biofilm (v2) | ecosystem: Environmental > Terrestrial > Deep subsurface > Cave > Wall biofilm... | reverse complement strand
GCGGATTGTATGCGAGGCCAAGGTGGCCAGTGAACCTGAGGTCCTGATCGAGTGGTTTCGCGGCCTGAGTTTTGCGGTAACGCGGATCGGGCTGGAGGCTGGACCGCTGTCGCAATGGCTGTATGTGGGCATCCGGGAAGCGGGGTTGGCGGTCGAATTGCTCGAGACCCGGCACGTCCGGGATGCATTCAAGGCCATGCCGGTCAAGACCGATCGGAAGGACGCACGTGGCATCGCCCAGCTGATGCGGCTGGGTTGGTTCCGGTCGGTGCACTGCAAATCGCTACCGGCGCAGGAAGTCCGAGCACTACTGACAGCGCGCAAGCTGCTGCAGACCAAGAACCATGATGTCGAGATGAGCCTGCGTGGCGTGCTGCGCGGCTTCGGGCTAAAGGTCGGCCCCACAACGCCGCGAACCTTCGTGGGCCGGATCCGCGAACTGGCCGCCGGCCATGGCACGTTGTCAACGGTGGCTGAGGCGCTGCTCGCGGCACGCAGCGCGCTTTTCGAGCAATGTCAAAAGCTGGAGAAGCACCTGCGGTCTCTGGCCCGCGAGGATCGCCGTGTCCGGCTGCTGATGACTGCACCGGGGGTCGGCGCGATCGTCGCGCTCACCTACGCCTCGCCATCGACGATCCCGGCCGGTTCAGGTCGTCCAAGGCCGTGGGGGCGCATTTCGGGTTGACCCCGAAGAAGTATCAGTCGGGCGAGACCGACGTCACCGGGCGCATCTCGAAGATCGGCGACGGCCGCGTGCGCACCGCCCTATACGAGGCGGCCAACGTCATCCTGACCCGGCCGGTGAAGGGCTCTACCCTGAAGAGCTGGGGGATGCGCCTGGCGGCTCGCACCGGCATGCGCAAAGCCAAGGTGGCACTCGCCCGCAAGCTCGCCGTGGTTCTGCACCGCATGTTGGCCGACGGGACAAGCTTCCTCGCCGACAAAGCGGCTGCGGCCGCCGCCCGCTAACCAAAGGAGATTGCAGGTTCGGGCGGTTCGAGACACCTGCCGCCCGGAGCAAGGTCCCGTCGCCGGGACGATGGATCAGGTCAGACCGATGACATTTCAGCAGGGCTTCGCCACTGCGCGTTGTTAGATTGGCCGACCTGCTCCTCATCCAACCCCATCTGGTGGCGGCCAAGTGCCGACCCCGGACAGAAGCAACACACCGGCGGCAGGATCATGGCTCAGAGGGTTGACCAACAAGGGCCCGTGACAGAAGAAATGTCACCCGACGCGCAAAGTAGAAATGACACCCCGGGGCCGCGGAGCCGATTGGAACTGGCCGGCTCCCGCCACTCGGCGATTGCCAACCAACATCGGGATAGATCTCCCGATCCCTTAAGAAACTCACCTCAGCCGCGGCTTGCTCGGCCGGCTTGGCAGGTGGGCAATTCCGTTACGTAACGGAACATACAGGAGATTAGCCCTCGATCGGGGTTCGCTGCCTCAGGCCGGCGCCGCGACGGAAGAGTGGCGTGGCGCTCGGCCCTTCGACGGCAGACCCGGGGCTTCGAGGTTGTTCGGCGGTCGCTTCCGGGCAGTATGGCCCCTGCTGATGCGCCGGGTAGGCGGCCTGTTGCGCCTTGACCTGCTCCAACACCGCCGACAGCCGCTTGTTGTCGACGATCGCGCCGGGCTGCACCGTCCGGGACCCCAGAACCCGCGGGAGTGTCACCTCTATTTTGCAGAGGGGTGTCATCTCTATATTGCGCCTACAACCGGTAACGGCGCCGAGAGCTGGTTAGCGTCCCCGGTCGTGGTCGAAATTTCGGGTCGAGCCACAGTCCTGGGGAGGATTTGAGTCGATATTGGTCAGCAGGAAGGTAGACATATTGATCACGCATTCCCCGGACAGCCCCGCGCTTTTGCGGGAACGGCGGCTTGTCCGGTGGCTAATGCAAGCCGAGGGGATCGGAGAGCTGTTCTTCCTCCCAGGCGCGCAGGAACGCGATCTGGCGGTCGAACCACTCGCCCAGCCACCAGGTACCCCAGCCGCCGGCGCCGGCGGCGTATTCGCCGAGCAGCCAGATGTGCCGGAGCGGGACGAAGAGGGGCACCGCGTCCAGATCGGCGCGCGCGATCGGCCGGACGCTGCGGTAGCCGTCGAGAAAATAGCGCCACAAGGCGCGGCGTTGCGGGAAGAAGGCGCAGGCGGTCCACAGGAAGACGGCGAGGTCGTAGGCGACCCAGCCCGGGCCGCCATCGTCGAAATCGATCATCGTGGCGCTGCCGTGACTGTCGATCCGGGCGTTGCTGCCATGACAGTCGCCGTGGCAGACGCATTGCGACAGTTCGCCGTCCCGGTCGCCCACCAGCCGCCGCAAGCGCTCGTCGAGCCCCGCCAGATAGGCGCGGTCGTCGGGCCGGGTATCAAGCATCGGGCCCAGCCGAGCCAGCGGCCGGGCGAGCAGATGACCGAGGTCGAGCCGCGCTCTTTCGTGCATCGAGCAAAAATCCGCCGCTCCGGCGTGGATGTGCGCCAAGGCCGCGCCCTGCGCCCACCTGTCCGCCGGCGATTCCTCCGGGTCTCGCCCCTCGACGAAGTCGAACAACAGGGCGAGCCGGATGCCGTCGGTGCCGACCGCCTCCTGGCAATACCGCCCGTCGCATCCCCGGTATGGGGCGGCGACCGCGACGGACCGCGATCGCAGGTGGGCGAGCAGTCCGGCTTCGTATTCGAGCTCGGACCGGCGGCGCCAGCCGGCGCGGGACAGGCGCAACACGGCCTTGCAGACGCTGGCTTCGACGACAAACACGTCGTTGAAGCTGCGGTTGAGCATCCGGCAACCGGTGACAGGCCCCAATTGGAAACACTCGGCGACGAACCGGGCGACGCCATCCGCAGACGGCGTCGCGTACGCGCAGGGCAAAGAAAACATGGAGACACCCGACAGGAAAGCCATACCGACCGCTGAATCTCCCCGATGAGCGGACGCGCGATTACCGAAGCGAGAGGTCGGGGGTCGTGCCAGGAGGGGACGGCGATCATCAATCTTCTAAGGGGATCAGGTCACGACCTGCCCTGAACGTGATGGTTGAACCATCGAAATCGTCGCCGATCGGCTCGCAGCGCCCGCCGAGATGCGCCGCAAGGAACGCTTCGACGACGGCTGTGAAGGAGCGGCGGTTTTCGGGCCGGCCGAGGCCGTGGCCTTCATCTCGATAATAGACATAGGTCACGGGGATGCTGTGTCGCTGCATTGCGGCGACGATCTGCTCGGATTCCGAGGCTTTGACGCGCACGTCGTTGGCACCCTGGCCAATCAGCAGCGGCCGCACTATACGGTCGGCGCGACTGAGCGGCGAACGCTCCGCCAGGAACCGCAGCCCCGCCTCGCTGGTGTAATCGCCGGTCCGGATCTTCCATAATGATTTCCATGTCATCCAGTATTCCGGGATCGTATTGAGAAAGGTCACGAGGTTCGAGATGCCGCAGAGATCGACCGCGCAGGCGAATTTCTCGGGTGTGAACGTCAGGCCAACCAAGGCCGAGTAGCCGCCATAGCTGCCGCCCATGATCGCAACGCGGCGAGGATCGGCTATTCCTCGCCCGATCGCCCAGTCGACAGCGTCGATCAGGTCGTCATGCATCTTACCCGCCCATTCGAGGTTCCCGGCGTTAACGAAGTCTTTTCCGAACCCGGTAGAACCTCGATAGTTCACGCTCAGCACCGCATAGCCTCGGTCGGCAAGCCATTGGTGATGGGCGTTTAGCCCCCAGCCGTCGCGCGTCCAGGGCCCGCCGTGGACAAGCAACACCATGGGCAACCGCTCCCTCGGCTGCGAGTCGCGCGGACGGGAGAGGTAAGAGACGAGTTCGAGTCCGTCGCGGGTGCGGATGATGACAGGCTCCATCGGCACGAGAGGCAGCCCCTCCCATGCCGGCTTCGCCGAAAACAGCCGCCGCGCCTGCCGCGCGGCGCGATCGTAATGGAACCATTCCGTGGGCGCGTCGTCATATTGATACGCGGCGATCCACTGCTGCCGGTCTTGCGACATGCTGGTGATCGTCAGATCGCCGCGCGATTGCCGCGTGAGATAGTCGAAATCCTCCCGATAGTCCGGGTCCAGGACCTGCCACGCCACGCGCTCGAACGAACGCGGGGCGGCAACCGGGCGCTCGGTCAGCGGATCGAGCAGCATCCCGGTGAAATCGGCACGGCGGTCTTCCGCGAGCACGCGCATCGTGCCGGTTGCGAGGTCCTGCGCGACCACGGCGGCGGTGTCGCGGCCCCGGCTGTCGAGCCAATAGAGTTCGCGGCCATCGGCGCTGAACTCGATGGCGCGGGTCGCCATCGCGTCCTCTGCGCCGATTCGACTGAAGAGGGCCCATTCACCGTCCGCGCCGCGCTGCAGATACTCGACAACGCCGTCTTCGGTGTAGCGCACGGCGAAGCGCACACAGAACTGCTGATCGGTGAAATAGCCGGGGACACCCTCGTTCAGTTGGAGCAACTCGCTTTCGCCGGTCGCAACGTTGACGCGGTAGACGTCGAAATAACGCTTGTCCCGCGCGTTCTGCATGATCAGCAACTCGCTGGGAAAATGGCGCGAGATTTGCTGAATGCGGCAGGTCACCCCCGGTCCCGGCGTCAGCGGCCGCACATCGCCGGTTTCAAGATCGACCCGCCAGGCGCGCCAATTCTCGTCGCCGGCCGCCTCGCGGAAAAACACGACATGCCGGTTGTCGTGCATCCAGATGATCCAGGGGCCGAGATTGCGGTCGGTCACCGCGGTGACCGGGCGCGCCTCGTCGACCCGGTTGATCGGCGCAACCCAGAGATTGAGCACGCCGTCGACGGGCGCGCGGAACGCGACCCACGTGCCGTCCGGGCTGATTCGCACGACGCTTCGTTCGGGATCGGCGAAAATCAGGCGACGGCGAAGTAGGCCGGTGTTCTCTTCTCCGACCTGCATGGCATCAGCAGATTGATTGGGCATGATCCGGATCCTCGAGTGAAACGGCAATATTGCTCGGCGACGGCCAAACGCGGGCATGGCCGAAATGTTCTCCTTTGACGCGCAGTGCGCGTGGCGCGGAGAGACGCGGACGCGACCGAAATTTTTATTTTTTTGTTCACCGCTGTCCGCGTCCATGCTCCCCAGGCGCATGGCATCCGGGAGGATCGATGGCGGACGGGTCACAGCAGGTTAAGGAATGGGGCCGCCATGTCGTGCCGCCGCCGCGGGATGTCGGCGCGGCGCTGGCCGCGCTGTCGGAGGAAGATCTGCTGCGCTTGCGCGCGATCGCCCGGCTGCGGGCCCGCTCCCTTCCCGACGGTATGTCGTGGTCCGACCTGCTGCATGAGGCGGTGCTACGCGCGCTGACCGGCGCGCGGCCGTGGCCGCCAGGGGTGCCGTTGCTCGCCTTTCTGGCGGGCGTAATGCGCAGCCTCTGCGACGAGCAATGGCGCCGCCACCGCCGACAGGATCGTCTCCCTACCCCGCACGATAGTGGCGCGGCTGACGACCCGGAACGGGCCTGTGCGGCCGCGGAGGCGCTCGCCGCTATTCAACGGCTGTTCGCGTCCGACGAGGCAGCACTGAAAGTGATCACCGGGCGGATCAGCGGCATGGCCGCGGAGGATATCCGTCGCCATTACGGTTTGACTGCCGTGGAGTATGACACGACACGCCGGCGGATACGGCGGACCATGCTGCGCCACGGTTTGGCTTGGTCTTGGCCATGACTCGCATCTGTTATCCTCAATCCGGGCTGACGGCGTTACTTGACGCCTTGGAACGGGAACTCCTTGCTGCACATGCAGACGAAGTGCGCGATGCTTGGCGCGAGACCGGTCGGGCGCGCACCATCGCTTGCCAAGAAGTCCGGGCGCTGCTGAACGAGGCCATCGCCGCGAGCGAAGAGGGCTCTGCTGCACCACTGCCGGCCGACAGCACCGGCCTGGATCGGCTTCCCGGGGTTTCGAGAGAGCTTCGAGCTGCCCCCCGCTGCCATCCGTGTGCCAACGCTGTTCCTGCTTGGGGCCGCCGCCGACATTAACGGGGAGAGCGGCTTCTGAAACCCAGAGCAAACGGCTGCTGGGGGGCCAATTGAGCTGTTGTCGTCAGGCAAGCCCAATGCCGCCTCTCGGCGCGATTGAGCCGTTCCTCGCGGTGCCGCCAACGGGGCGCTCATGTCCCGAAACAGGCACCCGTCACGCGGCAAAAATGAACACCGAGTAATCGACTCTCTTAGGCTCTCAGCTTTGCGAGCAACTCGGCTTCGCGCTCCGGGGTAACACCGGCGCGGAGCTTGCTCTGACGCTCGGAGGGCAGGGTAAGGAACCAGGCTAGCGTGTCGGCGGCGGTGAGCGGTAGGGGCCGGTAGGTGAGGCCCACGGTGATGGCGCGACGGATGTCGCGGCGGTGGAAGCCAAACGTTTCGCCCTCGCCTGGAATCCACACAGGCATGTCCCGCCAGGGCGAGACCTTGTTCGACTTCAGGAAGGCCGTCGGTGCCCAGACGAGCTTGGGATCGACCTGAACCCCTTGCGCGATCCCCGCCAGCATTTCGCCCATGGTGATGGAATGGGCGGGACCAGCGGCGTTAAACACACCGGTGATGCGCTGCTCGGCGACGCGGATGGTCCATTCGGCCAGGTCGCGCACGTCGATGAACTGCACCGGATCTCTCCCATCGCCCGGCGCCAGGATGTCGCCGCCGCGTGCCAGCCGCACCGGCCAGTAGGTGAAGCGGTCGGTCTGGTCACCCGGCCCAACGATCAGACTGGGGCGAATAATAGTCGTGGCAGCCTCGCCGTATTGGGTCTGCGCCTCCTTTTCGCTCAGCACCTTCAAAGGGCCGTAGAGCCGCGGGTCGGCGTTCAACGACTTGGCCGTCTCGGCCATGGGGTCGGCGCCCTTGTAGGCGGCGAGTGGGGCGGTCTCGTCGCCCGGCTTGTCGTTGGCGGCATAAACCGAAATGGTCGAGATAAAGACGTACTGGCCGACATGGCCCTTTAACACGCTCGCAGCGTCGCGCACCCAGGCTGGCAGCGACGTCGGATTGTCGATGCAGACGTCCCAGTCACCACCCTCCAGAGTTTTGAGATTGCCGCTGCGGTCGCCGATCAACTCCTCCACCGGGCCGGGCCATGCCTCCTTCTGACGGCCGCGGTTGAAGATGGTGACATGGTGTCCCCGGGCCAGCGCATAGCGGACCTGATGCGGGCCGATGAAGCCCGTGCCACCCAGGATCAGCAGGCGCATCGGTTCCAACGGCCTCGTGTCCGCAAGGGCCGGCAGAGCCAACGCCGAGGGCACAAGGGCGGAGAGCCGGACGAGGTCCCGGCGGCTAACAGACATGGGGCGCCTCCGCGGACCGTTGGGGCCAAGGTTAGACAGCGCCGGACGAACGCACATAAACTGTCGGTTTCCTGCTAATATCATCCCAGAAGGTCGCGTCGACTCGGTGATCGAATAGCAGTTCCAGCACGGCCGTCCGGTCTCGATCCGAACCGGTGGGTCGTGCTTCAGCGTTGCCATAGGCGGCGTGCAGCCCTTCAGCATCGCTTTCTGCGATTTTGCGTAGCAGCAGCCGTTGCGTTTGCAGCTCGGTAAGGGCATTTGTCCTCGCTCGGCGTCGCACAGGCTTCGTGGAATTTTGGGTCGAACCGACCGGTCGCGCAATGCGCGCGCCCGAGCCCCGACCGTTGCTCGGCTTTGTGCGCGGCTGCTGCACCACTACGGCACCTTCTTCCGGAATCTCTCCGCGGAGATCGCGCGCCGGGATGCCGCGCTAAAAGCGCTCGGCATTATGGTTGCTGGGCCAATCCGTGTTACAAACATCACCTGCTTCCGGGAAGATCGTGCCATGCCCCGAATGTCAGCGATTGCGCCGTATTTCCTCGTCGCCGACGTCGTCCGCGCCGCCGAGAATTACCGCAACAAGCTCGGCTTCTCGATTCGCGGCTATTTTTTCGAGGACCCGCCGGTGTTCGGAATGGTCGGACGCGACGGATTGACGATCATGTTGTCACGGGTGGATGCTAGCCGCGGCGGCTCCAACCGCGGTCACAAGAATGTTGGCATCGATGCTTACTTGTGGATCGATGGCGCCGATGCCCTCTTCGAGGAATTCCGGCAGGCGGGCGCGAACCTGATGGGTTCGCCGGTGGTGCGCACCTATGGTATGAAAGAGTTCGAGGTCCGCGACCTCGACGGCTACGTGCTGTGCTTCGGCCAGGACGTGCCCGCGACGAAAACAACACCGACGTAGGTCGCAGCGACCCCATCGGCATCACTCGGCACAGATGGGGGGTAAGGCTTCGCTTACTGTTTACCCGACGGCAACAACCAATGATTAAACGATGAAACTGCCGTGCGCCTTACTCCCGCTCATGCTTTTCTGTTTGCCACCAAGCCCGGCCGCAGCACAATTTGACCCTGCCAAAGTCGGGCCACCGCTCAGCAATCAGCCGGCCGAGCTTTATCTGCCAAGCGGGCTTGCCCCCGCTGGGGCTGTCGTTGTTCTTCATGGCTGCAACGGCATCGGCCCGCATGAACGTTGGTGGGCGCGCCGTCTTACGGAATGGGGGTTTGTGTCGCTGCTAATCGACAGCTTCGGTCCGCGCGGGTTCACCGAGATATGCAATCGCGGCCGCTTAGTGCCGCCAGAGGCGCAGGCGCGGGACGCGTTTGATGGCTCTGCCTATCTGCGGGCCGCGCCTGAGGTTCACGCTCAGCGAGTCGGCGTTCTGGGCTTCTCACATGGCGGATGGGCAGTGCTCAAGGCCGTGCTGGCTGGGGTCATTCGCCGTCCGAATGAGCCTGCTTTCGCTGCCGCCGTAGCCTACTATCCCGGATGCGATCCGCCTGCCTCGCCCCTCGAAACTGATACCTTGATACTTATCGGGGACGCTGATGACTGGACACCGGCGGCCCGCTGCGCGCGCTGGCGCGATGCCGTTCAGACGAACGGCCACACACTGCGGATGAAGACCTATCCGGGCGCTCGGCACGCATTCGACGCGCTGTCTGCGCCCCATTTCTTTGCTGGCCATTATACTGGGCAAGACCCTGCAGCGATGGCCGACTCCTTTACCGAGACGCGCTCATTCTTCAGCGAGCGACTGGTTCCAAACCGCTGATGATCCATCAAATCGCGATCCGCTCGACCGCGTCGAGGCTGACCTCGTTGCGACGCCGATCGTAAAGGCGCAGCTCTGAGCCATCCTCGCGACGTTTTGGAAAGGAAGTCGGAATGAAAAGCACACTGGGCGATCTCGACCCTCTCATCGACGAGGGCGATGGAGGAATGGCAAGTCCCTGGTCTCGCGGTTGCCATAGTGCTTGACGGCGCGCCGACCTTGCTCAACGTCTACGGCCAGCGCGACGTCGAGGCGGGTCTGCCCGTGACTATCAATACGCAGTTCGTCCTATGCTCGATCACCAAGTCCTTCACCGCCGCGGGCCTCGGCATGTTGGTGGACGAGCGTCGTCTGGACTGGACGAAGCCGGTGCGTGAGTACATCCCGATCCAATCGCTAGCGATCGCGTCACAGTACAGGATCTGCCGGCCACCACGGCGGTCTGCCGCGGCACGACTGGGTGCATATGCCGGGCGATTAGTCGCGCGAACAGATGTTCGCTGGATTCCGGCATCTCGAATGCCCAGCCCCGCCGCGTGGAGCGGGCCAAGGATCTGCTGCGCCATTCGCTACTGTCGATCGTGCGGATTGCCGAGACGCTCGGGTACGAGAGCCAGAGCGCATTCGCGCGAACGTTCCGGCGCCATGCCGGAACCACGCCGCGAGTCTTCAGATCCGCGAACGAACTTAGCAATTTCGGGCGATACGCGGGGCTGGCTATTGGCACAAACCGTTGCCGCCAGCTCATTCCACCTCCCCTCAAGCCGCGAGAGCCGCCATGCTTCTCAACCTGAACCACATCGGGCAGATCGCCCTGCCGGTGCTCGATACCGACCGCTCCGAGGCGTTCTACGAAAACGTGATTGGCTTGCGGAAGCTCTACAGATTCGGCGATCTATCATTTTTTGACTGCGCCGGCGTGCGCCTCCTGCTCGACAAGGCGACGAACCCGGAGGAATTCCGGCCGCAAGGCTGCATCTATTTCCGCTGCGCCGACATCGCGTTGACCGTCGCCGAGCTGGAGCGGCGCGGCGTCACGTTCACCCATCCTCCGCACCCGATCGCGCCGATGGACGACCACGATCTGTGGATGGCGTTCTTCAAGGGTGTGAGCGTGATGACAGCGCTGCGCATGGTTCGGCGCGACATCATCAGAGGGCGCCAACTTTGCAGGGGCGCGCCGTGGGTAATCAAGGCGGAGGACCTGGCCGCGTATCGCGCGCAGAAGCCGTCGCGCCATTCGCTAACATCGAATCCCGCTCAGCAGAACTTTCAATTTCAATGACATAGAAGGTACGCATTATGGCGCGTGTCCGCTGGGCCATGCCAAACTCGACACCACAGCGCTCTACACCCGCGTCGCCAATACCACGATCCGGGCTGTAACCAGCCCCCTCGACCGTCTCGCACCATTGATCGACGGGAGACCGCGATCCGGCACGTAGCCAGGCGGCCGTGCGCCGCCCGAGGCTGGAGGTCGCAGACGTCTTTCATCGCCATGGAGCCGACTGGCGCCGAGCCAGTGCCGGGCATGTGAGCCTGGGTCAGCTCCAAGTCATGTCGGCGATCGAGCAGTGCCGCTCGGCCGCGCTCGGTGGGCATGTCGAGTGTTGCGAAGATTGTGGCCATAGCCGCATCGCCTACAACTCATGTCGCAACCGCCATTGCCCAAAGTGTCAGGGCGCGGCGGCGACGAATTGGCTTACGGCGTGCGAGGCCGATCTGCTGCCGGTCAGCTATTTCCACGTGGTCTTCACGCTGCCCGCCGAGATCTCTCCAATCGCCTACCAGAACAAGGCTGTGGTCTACGACCTGCTGTTCCGCACGGCGGCCGAGACACTGCTCACGATCGCCGCCGACCCCAACTTCCGGCCCGCTTGCGACTGAACCGCTGAATTGGTTTATCAGAACCCGCTACGCGTTATGGCTTATCACAGGCGATTAGCCACTCCTGTAATTTCGACCACCGCCTCCGTGCCCGCGCTCCCTTGACGGCAATCGCCAGTGCCTTCCGCTGGCCGACGAGCACCACCAGGCGCTTACCGCGCGTCACCCCAGTGTAGACCAAATTCCGCTGCAGCATCGGGTAGTGCTGGGTGCTGAGCGGGATCACGACGGCGGGGTACTCCGAGCCCTGGCTCTTGTGAATGTGAATCGTCGTCGCGTAGGCCAGCACCAGCTCATCGAGTTCGCCAAAGCCGTAGGTGACTTCGCGGGCATCGAAGTCGACAGTGAGCTCGCCTTCCTCCATGTCGATGCGCAACACGACGCCGAGGTCGCCGTTGTAGACCTCCTTGTCGTAGTCGTTCTTCAACCTGCATGACCTTGTCGCCCGGGCAAAAGGTCCAGCCGAAACGTTCAATGCGGATCTCGCTCGGCGGGTTCAGCTCTTTCTGAAGCTCGATATTGAGGGAGCGAGCACCGAGGCCACCCCTATTCATCGGGCAGAGCACCTGGATGTCGCGTATGGGATCGAACCCGAAGCGCTTCGGAATGCGGTCCCGCACGATAGCGAGCAGCTTTCGCACGCCCTCTTCCGCGTCGGCGGCAGTCGACGAAGAAGAAGTCGCCGCTTTCGACAGAGGTGAGCTCGGGCATCAGGCCCTGATTGATGCGATGCGCGTTCACGATGATCCGGCTCTCGGCCGCCTGGCGGAAGACCTCAGTCAAGCGCACAACCGGCACGGCACCCGATGTGATGATGTCGGCCAGCACCTGCCCCGGCCCGACCGAAGGCAGTTGATCGACATCACCAACGAGCAGCAGCGCTGCGTGGTCCGGCAGGGCACGTAGTACTGCGCGCATGAGCGGCACGTCGACCATCGACGTCTCGTCGACGACGAGCAGATCGCAGTCGAGCGGCGCCTCCTCGGTGCGTCGGAAAGCTCCGGTCCTCGGATCCGTTTCGAGCAGGCGGTGGATTGTCTTGGCCTCCAAGCCGGTACTCTCGGACAACCGTTTGGCGGCGCGACCCGTCGGCGCGCAGAGCGCTATTGCCGCGGTCTTCGCACCGAGGATCTTGAGGATCGAGTTGACCAGCGTTGTCTTGCCGACACCGGGCCCGCCGGTGATCACCACCACCTTCGAGCCGAGCGCGACGCGGATGGCGTCTCGCTGGCTGTCGGCGAGCGCCAATTTCGTCCGCTTCTCGACCCAGGGGATCGCCTTGTCGGCGTCGATCGACGGCCAGACCGGCTGTCCGACGGCCAGTGCTTTGAGCTTCGTGGCAATCTCCCGTTCGGCCCGATATAGCCTGGCGAGGAATACGCAACGTCGCCCATCGAGATCGTCGGCGATTACTGCGCCGCCCTGGAGTTCGAGGTCGAGTGCCGTTTCGACCAGCTCCGCCGGAACCTCGAGCAGCTCGCGAGTGAGGGCGGTGAGTTCCTCGGTCGGAAGGCCGCAATGGCCATAGTCCATCGCCTCGGCGAGCGCGTAGGAGATGCCGGCACGCACTCGAATGAGCGCAGTCTTCTCGATGCCGAGCTTGGCTGCGATCTGGTCGGCGGTGCGGAAGCCGATGCCCCGGATGTCTCGGGCTAAACGATACGGGTTCTCCGAGATGAGCTGAACGGCATCGGCCCCATAGGTCTTGTAGATGCGCACCGCCCGCGACGTGCCGACGCCGTTGCTGTGCAGGAACAGCATGATCTCGCGGATCACCTTTTGCTCGGCCCAGCCGGCAATAATCCGCTCCGCACGCTTTGGGCCGATGCCGGTTACCTGGCGCAGGCGAGGCGGCTCTTGTTCGATGACGTCGAACACTGCCTCGCCGAAAGCGCGCACGAGCTTTTTCGCATAGACCGGTCCAATGCCGCGGATCATGCCGGAGCCGAGATATTTCTCGATCCCCTCGACCGTCGTCGGTGTCGTAGCCTTCAGGAACGAGGCTCTGAATTGGACGCCACGTGTGCGGTCGTTGGTCCAGGTCCCGCTGGCCTGGACGAACTCGCCTGCCGAGATCATCGCCGCATGACCAAGGACGGTGATCAGGTCCCGCTGACCCCGGGCCTTCACCCGCAGAACTCAGAAGCCGTTCTCCGCGTTGTGGAAGGTCACGCGGTCGACAAGCCCGGCTAGGACCTCGGTTGGCGTGCTCGCCCTGGGCGCTTGCGGCATCAGAGTATGATGGAGATTAAAATCCTGGGACGCTATCGGATCAAGCCGGCGAGGAGGGTCAGGCGGCGCTTGCGACCGGGAAAGGCCTCGAAGGCGCGGGGTGCAGCTTGGCCCGACAGAAACGGCGCTGCCCTTGGAACACTCAGCTGAGCCGGTGATACTTCTGGCGCCGGGACTTGCAGCCCGGACGATCCGAGAAGCGTGGGGCTTCGGGCTCGGTGTGCTGGCGCTTAACGTTGCGGAGAGTAGAGCAGCCTCACACGACGATCCGCCCGGCCAACTGAACGACCATTGCTTGCTCTGTGGCGTCGCTCAGACAGGCCGCTCGCCCTCGATCGTGACCCGGTGCATGACCCGGCGCTGGCCCTGGTAGTCGTTTATGGCGTTGTTCTGGACACAGCGGTTATCCCAGAACGCGATCGAATTCGCCCGCCATCGGAAGCGACAGGTGAATTGCGGCCGTACCGCATGCTGATAGAGCCAGCTCAACAGCGGCGCGCTCTCCTCCTCGGTCATGTCCTTGAAGCGGACCGTGAAGTTGCGGTTGACATAGAGGCACTTACGGCCGGTCTCGACATGGGTGCGCACGACCGGGTGCTCGATTTCGCCTTGCGCCTCTTCGCTGTAGCGGATCGTCATCGAAGAGGGCAGCCCGGCGAAGGACCGGGCGGGGTTTACGCCATAGATGCGGCCGGCGCTGTGAATCGCCGTCATCCCGCCGAGCATCGCGTTCATGCCGTCGGACAACGCGTCATAAGCGAGGTATTGGCTGGCGAACATCGTGTCGCCACCGACGGCCGGAACCTCGCGTGCGTACAGCACCGAGCCGAGCGACGGCCGATCGAGATAACTGACATCGGTGTGCCAGCCGCCGCCGAAATTGTGTGTCTCGTAAGGCTCCTTGCGGACCTCAAGGATGTGCTGATCCTCCTCCGCGGGCTCGACGAAATCGTGGATCTGCAACTCGCCAAACCGGCGGCCGAAGGCGAGATGCTGTTCCGGGGTCAAATGCTGGTCGTGAAAGAAAATGACCTGATGGTCGAGCAATGCCTGGCGGATCTCGCCAATGACCTCGTCGGAGAGCGGCCGGGAGAGATCGACGCCAGGGATTTCGGCGCCGAGCGCGCCCGCGATCCGCAGAGCGGAAATCGTGTTGTAATTCATCGTGCATCCTCCCCCACAGCAGCACATCGCCGACCAGCCAATTGGTGGCGATATACGAACTCCGGCCGCGTGGCAACTCGTCGATCTCCTCGAGCAGAGCCGAGCCCGACGTGCAGCTTTCCAGAGGCATGCACTACCTCCAGGACAATGCTACTTCGAAAAATTACTTTTTGGGGCATTGCTTGGTTATCTCGCGGATACTTGAAATAATGTTTGGAATGTTCGGCACCACTTCAAGAGGAGGCGGGATGAGTGGGCTGAGACGGTCAGCGGATGGCGTGACCGCACCGCTTCCCTGCCACGATACGCGCCCGCTGGTAGACGGATCGCGATTTGCCCCGCCACCTACTCGGACGCCACCTGCAAGACCTGCAGAGCCTGCGCTCACGTCCGGGGCGCCGTGATCGGCTTCCCAGCTCATGGCGCTTGGCGGCAAGTCGATGTGGCCACCGCTGCCCGCGACGTCGCTGTCGGCGAGAGCTGGGCCTTCACGACCCACCGCTTGATGGCCGAGGTGATCGCCGACGAATCGACAGCCGTCTGACGCCTTCGCCCTGCCGATCTGCGGATCCGTGGGGCCGAAATGTTGGGAGCATCGCGCTCCGAAAAACCTGCAATGAGCTAGAAGCCCGACGTTATCCCTCATCCATTAGGGAAATAGGCCCGCAACGCTCTGCGCTTCGGCACCGGCGAAGGAGCGGAGGCGAACGTCCGAGACCTGATGATGCGATCGTTCGCCGTCCGCGACACCCGTGTCGTCGAAAGTGGCGACCCTGTTAACTACCGGTATGCCAATTGGAGTGGAGCGAACAGCACATGATTATGCGCTGTTTTGACAGTGTGCGCGATCACCGGCAGACCTATTGGGCTATGGGCGTGGCCGAGTAGGCCTTGTGCTCGCGAAGCGTCCCGCGCACCCTATTTAAAAATGCTATACCGTAGATCGTTAGCATTGGGATGTCGTTTGTTAGTGAAAACGTACGATGAAGCGTCTTCTCTGAACCGGGTTGTCCGAATTGGCCCTTCTGCGTCTAACGTGAGTGATTGATGCTGCACAAATCTACCGGGGGCTACATAAGCGACGGTGTGCACATGATCGCGCGCGGGACTGTCGTAGAATTTCGCCGTCATCAATTGAATGCCCGTAGGCTTTCCAGAATGCCCGGGGTTTGCGGCAAGGTCTCGAAGCTCCGCGCTCGTCATATTTTTGAACTGTACGCAAATCATCCCGGCTCTAGAGCCGGATAGCTGACGGGTCGCCTCCTTGAGTTCGTGGTACACCGCCTTCAGCGGGTAGTGTGGCTGAAGACTACGCACGGCAATTATTGTGCCGCTCTGCCGCGGGCTGAATGTCATAATCGTATGACCGACTTCGTCACCGATCATCCTGTTGCAGTAATCACGCACGTCGTCTTCGGTAATTTGAGGTGGCGTTTCACAGTCGAATGGTGAGCCAGAAACGGGAAACTCGCGGCAAGATACAGTACATGCCTCACTGTCAGCGACATCGCCCGTTGTTACGAGGGCCTGCCCAATTGCTGCAGCGACGCTACTCAGGAATTCTCGGTTGCCATGAAGCCGGTTGGGAACCGTGGCAACCAGTAATTGGACCAAACCACTCCTTTGGGCTTTGTGCATTTTATCCAAGATATACGGGATAAGTTGGTATTGTCGATGCGTGTGTACTCGGTGTCCGACATCACCGCTAACTGATTTGCATTCCACTTCAAAGGCAATGTCTCGATCTCTTGCTAAAAAGTCATAACCGCCGCCTTCACACAAGTCGTGAAACTCAACGTCGAAACCGCTCGCCATGAGATGCGCAACAGTCCGCATCTCAAATGCAAGTGGTGATAGTCCCACATTATCTTTGAGCGCCCCGGCAATTCTACGTTTCAGAACGTTTTGAGCGGGTTCTAGCAGCCTGGGAAAAACACGCGCTGTCAATGCTACGAACGAGTATAAAGCGCCTAAGTCGAAGAGCGGTGTGGAGTTGATTTTAGGTATCCGCCCGCCCGTGTTTCGATTGTGTTGGCGCACATAAATCATCGCGCGTTCTAAAGGAAAATAACTATCTAAGTACCGGTCAATCATGGGGTTGTCGTGTATTTGTCGTTCAAAATCAGTCTGGCGCTTTTGCCAAGCGGCGGCGCCGGCAATTTCGGTGAACCGGCGGAGAAGAGGCGGAATTTCTGACGGGCGAGCATCGACATTGAAGTGCATGTGAAGCCCGCTCTTAACTGCGAAATACCCGGTCGGCAGCAGCGCGGACGCGGTACCAGTTCTCGTATCCGCCGAGCTGGTCGATGTGGAATCTCTGACCATGCAACGCCGCAAGATCGAGCGATATTTGCGTGCCGGCGACGTCAACGGTGATCGTGCGGGCAAATTTGCCGCGCACCTCCCAATGAGGATCGGCAATACCGTGCGCTTGAGCGCATCGAACCATGTAGATCAAGACTCGGAGCTTTCCGACGTTGTCACTGGCTTCTGGATTGGGAGCGATGCCGATGGCCTCAAAACCCTTATCGAGCAAAAGCACAGATGCGCTAAATGCGAGCAACACGGAGATGCTTGCGGCCCGGTTGAGGCTATCCTGATCGCTGAACTGGCCGGGAGGAAAGTGGAGGTTCCCGCCGTCAAGCAATACAACATGATCTGTATCAAAATCCTTGGGGTTGATGTGGTCAAGCTCGCAAAATGAGAGCAGCTTGATTGCAAACTCCAACTGCCGAAATGCAATATCAATGTCTTCAAGCGCTTCGAGGGTTGTCATAGTCTGTGTTCTGTTTCAGGTTACTCGCCCGCCGGATTTGTTACGGCGGAACTTTTTAGCGGATGGTCGTCTCCCGAATTCTTGCAGTTATTCGGTCCTCGCTCACTGCATATTCCGCCGTGTTGCTTAGTCCGGCACCTACCCCCCAGGAAACCTGAACCATAATAAGGCAGAGAGCGGTGCAGCGGTGCGGGGCTTGAGTTTGGAGGTGCGACAATGGCATCTTTAAGCCGCTTTAGGTTGGTGGCGCGCAATGGTGTCGGAACGCTGAATCGCAACGCTGCCGCTCGATCATCGAGTGCCGTGACGATGGCGGCTCGCAGGGTGGAGTCTCCGTAAATATCGCCGTGCAGCTTATCCACCCAACGATCCTTATGAGCGAGCCTGTGCCACAATTCCGAAGCCCATTCCGGCTTGGCTCTCGGCGGCGCCGGCGGATAAAGATCGCGGTGGACTATCAGCTCCGGACCATCGTCACCCCATTCCTCATCCTCAGAAAACCAGTGGGTATGGACGAACGTAACATTCTGGCACCCCCGGCACTCTAAAATTTTCCACACCGCCTATCGCTTTCTTGCAGCCTGCTATGCCCATGCGGGGCTGCTTCACGAGGCGCGCACAACGATCGTCCGGCAGCGCACGGTCACGAGTGCGGTAATGGTGAATTATCCACTCCCGTTCCGCGACCCGCAGCATCGCGAGCTTTATTTCTCAGGCCTGCGGCTGGCGCTGGGCGAGACGACATGACCATCGCTCCCAGCGCGCCGTCGGCGCCCGCACCGTTATCCCACCCGATCCGATCGTGGCCGATATGTGGCTGCGCCTCGCGGCGCGCTCGCCGTTCCACGACAATGCGAGCCAGCGGCTGCACATCGAGTCGAACATGATCGCCGCTCAGCTTGTGGAGGCAAAGAATCGCGCCGCTACGTGGCATCCGAGCTCGCTCGACGAGGTGCTGGCGATGACGATCCCGGCTGCCTGCGGTCGCCGGCGCGAAACCACCCGGACCGCTGGAACTGTACGGCCGCCCGCTGGGCCGGAGCGGCACGATCACCTTGGCGGCGATTTCGGGATCCTGGCAAAGATCGGGATCGACTCTCGCGTCCTCGATCCGGCAAGCATTCAGGCCAATCGCCGGGCGCGGGACCCGCTCTCTGCGGGGGGGCGCGGGTGGGCTCAGCCCACCTTCCTGCTCCATAGCCGTTTCGAGGCGATGTCCGCTCCTGCGCTCAATGTCGCCAGTTTGGCCCACACCACATCCTCGGTGACCCATTCCCAGCCGACGAAGGTGCCGAAGCCGCAGTCGACGCCAGCGATCACGCGCTCGCGGTCACCCACCGCGGCCACCACTGTCTCGATGCGTTGTGCAACCACCTCGGGATGTTCGACGATGTTGCTCTTCGGATCGATCACGCCGGGGATCAGGATCAGTTTGTCGGGCAGCTTGTACTTGCGCAACGCGGCCGATTCGTGTTGACGACGCGGATTAGCGAATTCAAGTCCGAGCGCGCCCACGTTGGCCTGGTAGAGCGCCGGCAAGATGACTTCCATTGCCACGTCGTGGACGTGCGGCCCTTCCCAGTTTCCCCAGCAGACATGCAGCCGCACGCGGTCTGCCGGGATGCCGTCGAGCGCCTTGTTCAGAGCCGAGACATGTTGCTCAACCAGCTTGGCGTATTCCATGTCGGACATGTCCTGGAACAGCAGCACGCGCTCCATCGCCAGGTCGGGCGCGTCGATTTGCAGCACGAAACCCGCCTTGGTCACGGCGAGATATTCGGTCCGGATCTCGCGCGCGATAGCGTCAAGATAGGCCTCGCGTGATGCATAGTGCGCGTTGAGCATGGTCGTAGCAACGATCCCGGGCGAGGGCGCGTTCATGAAGAACTCGGTGACGCGCGGCTTCACCGCGGCACTCAGGCGCGTCAACCGCTCGATCTCGGCATTGATCAGCGCAGTGTCCCGATACTTAACATCGGCGATTGCCTCGGGCGCATCGAACACTTTGCTGATCTTGCCAAGGCGCTCCATCATTCTCTTGGTGAATTGGGGATACTCGATGAATTCCCTACCGTAAGGCCGCTTCGAGACGCCGCCGAAGCCGCTCATCCGTTGAGTGACGTAGGTCTGGAACCCAACGCGTCCCTGTTCGCCATCATTGATGATATCGATGCCAGCTTCCGCCTGCTTCTGCAGAACGTGCGAGACCCGCAAGCCGATGTTGGACTGCAGTGCACTGTTGTCGACCGGCTTGCCGGCCTCCTCGTCGATCAACATCTGACCGAGCGGCTCGCCGCGCGGGATGCTGCCGGCATGCGTCGTCAGAATTCGGTCCGTGCTCGTATGCATCCAGCCCCTCCCCTGAAAGCGCCGGTTGTGCAAGCGCAGTCCGGTCTGCTGCTTGGCTGCTTCGGGCGCCGCAGCGGACTCTATCCGATCCCGACGTCGCTTTCATCGGGGATCACGACGAAGCCCGTGCGACACGCGGCTTGCCGCGCGCGGGCCGAAAAATGGGGGAGGAAGCCGGATTCGAGCCATGGGGTGCTGGAGCATGCTAGAGGCACCGCGGACCGCGAGATTACGCTGTTGACGCAGGGCTACGGAATGAGCAGGGTCCTTCGTCCGATATGATGTTGGCCGATCAGTGGCAGGGCCGATGCAATAATGTGCGTGCAGCCTCTTTGAGCAGCGAAGCCGTACCAGCCGATCTCCTCACGATCCGTGCGCCGGCCCCGGATTGGTTCCGGTGGGCCATTTCCCGCCCCCGCCAATCGCAGTTCGTGACGGTAGCGGGCTGCCGGATCCATTACTTGGTTTGGGCGCGCGAGCCGGCGAGGCCGGGCGAGCGCGGCCTTCTGTTCGTTCATGGCGGCGGTGCGCATAGCCACTGGTGGTATGGGATCTGTGACCGCGCCCGCCATCTGCCCCATGAAGGCTGCGGCACGCCGCAATCCGCTAAGATCCTCCTCGGTCAAGCCGAGGTCGGAGATATCGCGACGCAGAGCGTTGAGCGGGGTTTACCGTACTTCACTACCTCGACGCGCTCGCACCTCCAGTTGCCGAAGCTCGCCGTGTCGCCGGCCTTGCGGTACTCGGATTTGGGCGCCTGCCCCATCATTATCTTTTCGGCCTACGCCAGCCCCTCGGGCGTCATGATCTTCTCGAACTGCGCCCGCTGTTCGGGCGGCATCCTTTTCTCGAGCTGCGCCCGCTGGTCGGGGGACATCGACCTCAGCAGCTCGAACACCTTCGTAGCGGCGGCGGCGGACTGCTTCAGCGTTTCCGGTGTCATGCGCCGGAATTTCTTTTCCGTCGGCCTTAGCATGTACTCGCGTCCTGATCGGCGCGGAAGATCACAATGTGGCCCGGATACTCCATCCGCACCCGGTCAGGCTCGACATAGTAGACCATCGAATTGCCGGCCACGTTTGGCGCCGAGACCTCGCTGGTAGTCACCGTGCCGGCCAATGCCGGCGCCGCGACGGCGGTCAATAGGACGACGCCGAAGACTGAACGGCGCATCTGGTTCTCCAAGCTGTTCGGCGGCTCCGACCCAAGGCTAGCGCACGGCAACCGCGATGATTGACGGTGCCCAACTTGGCAAACCGTCCACAGCTTGTTTGTCCCCGCCTGACGAACCCCAATGCATACCTCCCACGGAATGGTTGGCGGAGCGTTGACCGACGGGCGCTTTGTTCACTGGCGAGACATTGGAGAGAGCCGAGCCTTACCTGAGCGGCTTAGCGGAACGCGGCCACGTGTCCGGCGGGCGGTTCCGGTGGCGGGTGGGGTAATCTGTGAAGAACGAGGTGCGTAGTGATCCTTTTTGTCGACAAGCCAGGGCCGGGCTGGAGGATGCGGTACGATGTTGCATTCCTCGGGGATCGGCTCAGGTGAGGCCAAGCGGTGGGGCGGGAGAAACGAAATCCGGCGGGCCGCTCTCAGCCGGGACTTCAGTGCCTGATTCGGCGCAAGGCACGTCCGCACCGGTGCCACCGTGACTATATACCTCTCCGGAGGTGATAAATGGGAAGAGCCGACAAGTGGAAGGCCGCGGTCGCGCAGCGCGCGGCGCTGGACAAGAAGGGGCGGGAAAGGGGACCGCCGAGGGGTCCGGAGGCGATCGTCGAGTGGGAGGGGGCGTCGAACAGACGAGCGAGGCGCGCGGAGGCGAGGGCGCGTGGCAAGATCTCGCCGGCAATCAACCGCCCGCGATGAAACAGAGGCATAGAGAGAAGGGGCGCAATGAAAAGACTTCGGCTGTTTACGTGCGCATTTTCGCGCGACTGCGATTGTCGAGCCCTGCGCAAACGCGCAGTTCACGGCCCGAGGGAGTGGTGCGGCCAACCCACCAGCCTACGGCACTGCAGGAACGACGGGTCCCAATGTCGGCGGCGCCGGCAGCTCAATCAGGTTAGGAAACTATGGCCCCGGCAACTACGGCCCAGGCGCTTATGTGAGCGGACGGCAGGCACAGCCGACACGACCCAGTGACCAATAGCCATTTGCAAATAGGCCGCCTTCGCCCAAAAATCGAGTTCGCAACGGACTCCCCGCAGGAGAGAGATGAATTCGAACTTCCGGTTCCGCGGCAGACAGGCTAAATCGCGGCGGATGCGGTACGGACTTTCCCGCTCGACACGGAGCGCCTCTTGGGTTTGACCCTCGCGCGTGGCGATTTACCAGGCCTGCCCAAAACGTTTTCCGGCCGATCATCAGGTCGACAATGGCGGCGATGTTCAGGCCGGTCCCACCGGCACGCCGGCGCTCTACCCACGTCCTTGATCAGATACTCTGTGGTGGCACTGATGCCTGTCAGCTTTTCGGACCTTCAGCTCGCGTGTGAATTCGTGAGCAGTGGCGGCGTGGGCGAGAATGAAGCCTACCTCGACCGGCGGTCGGGCAAGATCTATTGGCATTCCGAGTTCGGCGACAACGACGAGGAATTGCCCGACGATATCGACGACGAGAAATACATTTCAATTCCGGATAAGAGAGAGCTCGATCTCGGCAAGTCTCTGGCTTTGGATTTCGCTCGTGAGTTCCTGCCCGACGACTACGACGAAGTTCGCCACATCTTCAGCCGAAGACGTGCTTACCGCCGATATAAGGAGTTGCTGATGCGGCGGGACGCCCTCGAACGGTGGTACGATTTCTCGAACAAATCCGAGGCGGCGGCTTTGCGGGAGTGGTGCGCGGAGAACGGGATCGACCTCAGCGGGACTTGAGGTCACGCTGTTGCTATCTACAGGCGGCCTTGACGAAAGAATCCGTTCAAGTCCTTGCTCCGTCGTGCACTGATCCGTCTCAGAAAGGCCGGTCTTGCGCAGGATGACTAGAATTGCGGAACCGCAAGTTCGAATCCACACCCCTCCAGCGGCGAGTCACACGAACCCGAGCATAGCGGAAGATCTCTTGATCTGACGGGGTTCAAATCTTCGCTGTAGGACGCCCGACAGAGCGCGACCGGTCAAACCACGCGCGCCCGCGCGTGATCGCCTTGATCAGCGGGAAAGCGGCCGTGTCCCATCTCCCAGAGGCTGAACTCGAGTGGCAGAGCATGGGTCAACGCAGGATCGGGAGGAATTCGGGAGCAATCAGGACTTCGATGCTGCGTGCGATCCCAGGCTGTCGACGGATCAGCCCGGCTCGTTCGAGGGTGAGCACCATTTGATGGACGGATGGTGGGCTGACGCCAAAGTGGCGCTGCAAATCGGCTTCGGCTGGAGGACGGCCGAGGACGCGCGTATAGGCGTAGATGAATGCCAGATACTGACCTTGCTTGGGTGTGAAGCTTGGACCAGCTGGCGGAGGCGACAAGTTTGTCAGCAGTTAGGATCGCGAGGCTGCCGTCCGTCGAGGATATAATTCATATGTGGACGGCCGCCGCCTGCGAAGGATGTTGAGTGTAGTTTTGGGCGAAATGGTCGGGTGCAGTCATATGTCCGGCCCTTGGGTGCGGTACCTATGACCGCTGGCCCTGATGGAGTTCGCTGATCGGGTCCCTATCAAGACTACGCGCTGCTTTGCGCTTTGAATTACCCGGGTCTTCCCGATCCGCGGCTCGACCGCTCGCCATCACGTCCTCTTCATCCTCGCATACTAAACGGGCTTGCGGCGTCTATGCCGGCAGCCCGAGAACTTCCTTCGCCCGGTAACCGTCCGCGCGCATCATCACCGCCCAGACAATGCGGGCGGTCTTGTTGGCCAGTGCGACCGCCGCAACTTTGGTCG